>Ga0081538_10001661_pt1 | contig 22731 bp, 25 predicted proteins | sample TabmetS5T2R1_FD_71022 | JGI IMG/M metagenome (GOLD analysis project Ga0081538, IMG submission 71022) | Tabebuia heterophylla rhizosphere microbial communities from the University of Puerto Rico - S5T2R1 | ecosystem: Host-associated > Plants > Roots > Rhizosphere ... | reverse complement strand
CGGACCTCCCCGCCGGGAACCGACGGGAAGAGAGCGCACGCGGTCGAGTGGGGTCACGAAGTACGGCACAAGGATCCGTGTGATCCGCAGGCGCTAGAGGCGGGCGTTGTGAGCGTTGAAGCGCCGCCGGCCGCGACGTATGCTCGTCCGGTGAGCGACCCGCGCGCCGTGTTGGAGCGGCTGACTGCGGCGCAAAACGCGCACGACCTGGAAGCAATGCTCGGCTGCTTCCGCGAGGACTATCGCAGCGAACAGCCGCTGTTCCCGGCCCGCACCTTCCAGGGAATCGACCAGGTCCGCGCCAACTGGTCGGCGCTACTTGGGGCCGTACCGGACCTTCACGCAGAGATCGTCCGCTCCGCGGTCGATGGCGACACCGTCTTTGTGGAAATCCATTGGACCGGCACGAAGGCGGACCGCACGCCGCTCGAGGAGCGTGGCGTCATGATCTTGGGCATCCGCGACGACCGCATCGCATGGGGGCGCCTGTATGTCGACGAGGTCGAGCGGGAAGGTGCCGACATCGACGCGGTCGTCCGCCGCATGGCGGGTACCGAATAGAGAGCCGCAGGGCGAACCCCCAGGGCGGTTGCGAGTGACGGCCGGCAGCGAACAGCGCCTGCGCGTGCCAGGCGAAGTAGCCGTCGCCGCACGAGTGCCGCAACGCGCGGAGACGCGAGTGCGGGCCCCCTCGGATCTGGTCCCGACTTGGGGGTCGCCTCCGCGGAAACACCTCGACTGTCACTTGAGGGTTCGGCCGAGGAGCCGCGGCTTCGCTATCCCTCGACGACCGCGTTCGGCCCGGGCCCCGGGGACTCAGACCGCGGTTACGAAGCGCAACGAGAAAGCGCCCACACCCTGCTTAGTGGGTGTGGGCGCCCTGCCCGTCCGGAGGAGAGTCTGGCGGGTAAGGCTGTGGGTCAGCCGTTCGGCGTGACCGGGTGGACAGCCGGGTACCCATCCGGCGGGTTCGGGCCGACCGGGGGCATCTGGTCGCTGTCGTAGTAGCCGAACGGCGGGTGCAGGTGGCAGCGGTCCGAGTTGAACGGCTTACAGGGGTTGAACGGGTGGGTGTAGGCCCAGGGGTTTGCCGGGGTCGGCATTTCCTCGGTCGGGATCGAGGCAACGATCCAATCGTCCGGACGCCGCACCTCGAACTGGTTGCTCAGCCCGTCGTGGTCGTTGTCATCGAGCCCGTCGAGCACGCCGTCGCCGTCCATGTCCGGGTCGGTGTGGGCGTTGAACGCCGGCGCCGTGTCCTCGTTGTCGAGGAAGTCGAGCTCCGGGTACCTCGACTCCTTGGGCTCGTTCTTGCCGTCGTGCTGTGAAACCCACCAAGCCTCGGTCATCGCGCCGCGGACTTCGTCCCAGTTGCCGAGCCCGTCCGCGTCGGCATCGCGCTCGTCGTCGAAAAGCACCAGGTCGCCGTTCATGTCGAGGGCCCACTGCGCGAGTGGCTCGACCGGAGCCGCGACCACCGCCGATCGCTGCAGGCCGTCGCTGTACAGCAGCGCGCTGAGTGAGTCCGGATGGGATGCGCGGCGGCTACCGTCGGCCGAGTAGTGCAGCCACAGCAGGAACTCCTCCCGTAGCAGCAGTCCGTCGTCGTCGTAGTCCGTACCGCTTGGTGTGCCGTCCCCCGGGTCGAGCGGGTTCGGGTAGGGACGCTTGCCTGGGTAGGGGAGCGGCTGAGTGCCCGTGTAATGGTTGAGGTCGACGGCCGCTTGGTACTCGTAGCCGTCCTCGACCGAGTCCCCGTCGGTGTCGGAGAGGCACGGATCAAGGTTCAGCTCCGCCTCGCGGCTGTTCGAGAGCAGGTCGCCGTCGTAGTCCGGGCCCGGGCAGCCGGGAGCAGCGCCGCCGCCTGGAGAAACGCCGCCCGGGGCACCGCCGCCCACAGCACCGCCGCCGCTCGGGGCACCGCCAGTATTGGTACCGCCGCCCTTGCCATTGCCGTCGCCACTTCCGCCTGTCCCGGTGCCACCGGCGGGCACGATGACCGGCGAGAGCCGGCGCGAGGTGAAGTCGCTAAACCTGCCCGAGAGCACGCGGAGCTTGAAGCGGGTCGGCCTCGGAGCGCTGGAGCTCCTGGCGACCAGGCGGGCGACCGCAGCCGGTACCGCCACAACGAGCTTCGTGCGGCTTGCATGGCGCGGCTTCGCGAAGGCGCTGCGGCCGTCCGGACCGCGGAAGATCACTGTGTTCTTCGACCGCGTGGACTCGAAGTTCTTGCCCGTAATCGTGAGGGTCCCGCCAACGCTGACTCGCATCGGCAGGACGCGCGTGATCGACGGCTTCGACGCCATCGCGCCGGACGCAGTCGGGGCGCCCACAAGCAGAGCCATGGCCGACAGCATGAGCAGGCAAATGGTGAAGAGACGGCGCATTGCCATACCCCCTATCGACGGTCCTTATCGCTGATTGAGTCCGACACCTCGCCCCTGGACACCTTCACGAAATCGGCGAGTACGGGCGGGACGGAGTCGCCGCCGCGGGCGGCGTCCGCCAGCGCGGCGTGGGCGATCTTTTTGTGCTGCCTCGAGGCGCTTGCCTTGGCTCCCGCCTTGACGCGGCGAATCTCGTCGATGCGCAGCATGTATGAGTCGCCGTCCGCGGTCGTGAACTCGTGCTCAGAGCCCGGACCGAGATAGAGGGAGGCGCACTTGGCAGCGCTCGGCTTGCAGGTGCCTTCGCCGGCCGCCTGCAGCGTCGAGTCGACCATGAAGACCGCGTTGCCGGCCTCCTCGGTCACACCCATGAAGATGAGCAGGGGAGATTCGGCGTCCGGAAGCATGTCGAGCTTCCTCAGTCCCCTGACAGTCTGGACGCGGTCGTTCGCCCGGAAGGTGACGTCGACGACGTAGGTGTACTCAGGGGCCTTGGTCTCCTCGCCATCGTTCGGTCCGCCGCTGGGTGGCGTGTACCCACCGATGTCCGGCACCGTGCCGCCCCCGCTACCGGGGGTCACGTCCACACCAACGGAGCCGGCGCCGGTGATATCGGAAGCGGCGACAGAGCCGGAGCCAGCGTCGGAGCCGGCGCCAGCACTCGTGGCCGTCGCCGTTGCCGAAGAGCTTTCGGCGCTGCGACGGGCCGCAGCAATTGCCTTCCGCGGTGGCGCGAACGGGTTGCGCGGGTCGAAGGAGCTGAGCGAGGAACCGGATCCCTTGGCGAGCTCCTCGAGCTTCACATTGGCGAGCGCCGCCTGCCCCTCCGGCTTGTTGGCCTCGGCCGGCGCAGCGGCGGCCGTCGCCGGGGCCGGCTCAGGCTCTTCGGCCTTCTTTGACAGCACCACCGGCGTCGCGACGAGCGCGGCCAGGAGCAGCGCAGCAACCGGCCAGAGCCGCTTTTCGCGCAGGTCGTACCAGAGGTCGAGCAGGAAGTTCTTCATGACAGGTCAGGGGGTCGCAGTCGCGGTCGGGGCAACGACGGGGTCCGGGGCGCTCTCGGCCGGAGTGGTGGTCTCGGCGGGCGTGGTGGGCGCCGGGCCCTGCGGGCTCGCGCCGGCGGTCACGCCCTGCGCCTGCGGCGAGAGGTAGATCGTGGCGTTCACCGTCGCCGTCAGGCTGGGGAAGTTCTCGGCGTCGCTCGCCCAGCTCACGCCCTCGACGGTGAGCAGGCGTCCGCTCACGAGGACGTCCCGGTTCGCGACGCGCACGAAGCGCTTCACGCGGTGGAAGAAGTCGGCGAGGTTGAAGAAGTTGCCCTCGAACTCGAGCTGGAGCGGCACCGTCTCGAGGCCCGCGGGAGCTGTGCCCGCGGCAGCGGGAGCGCCGGCGGGCGCGGCACCGCCGCCTACGGCCACGCCACCGTCGCCGGTCGAGGTCGAGGTCTGGGTGTCGAGGTCGGTCTGCTCAGCCTCGTTCGTACGAGCGTCGGCCGTCTGCTGCGCGTTGTTCGCGGACTCGACGGCCCCGCCGGGAGCGCTCTGAGCGGTCTCGCCGCCGGCCTCAACGGGGCGGCTATCCGAGCCCGACCCCGTCGAGGGAGCCGGCGCCGAGGTGGCGGCGGTGACACGTTCCCCTGCCGTGATGTTGGTGAAGTGGATACCCGTGCCGGCCGCGGCGGCGTCGAGCTGCACGAGCAGGCTCGGCATGTCGACGCTCGACGGGATGGCCTTGCCGAGGCGAACGACCTGTGCATAGCTCACCTCGAAGTTCTGCTGCGCGCCGTCTGCGGCCTTGCTAGCCGCGCGGGCCGCATCGAGCCGCTCCTGCTGCTCCGTCAGCGCCGTGGCGGCGGTGGACGCCTCCTCGCGCTTGGGGCTGAGGAGCAGGAACCAGTACGCGGCGAGCACTACGACCGGGATCAGCACGATGAGGATCTTCTTGTCGCGGGCGGTCAGGCTCACGATCCACCTCCGAGGGAGGCCGGGACGCGAGTCTCGCCGCGCGGCGCCTCACTGGCCGGCGTAGCCGGGCTGAACTTCAGGGTCAGGTCGAACTTGTAGCCCCCGCCGCAGCTCTCGATGCCGGCTGCGCCGGTGCTGTCCTCCTCCTTTGTGGAGGAGCCGAGCTCGACATCCTCGACGCGGTGGAGTTGGCGCAGCCGCACCATCAGGCGGGCCGCGTCAGACTGACTGGGCGTGCAGCCCACAAGGTTGGCGCTCGGAGAGCCTGTGGCGGGCGCGGCGGACGGGGCCGCGGGCGCTGCTCCGGCGGTCGCAGGCGCGGCCGAATCGCCGGTCGTCGAGGCGTCTGCGCTTTGCAGCCAGCTGTCGGCGGGAATGACCCGCGCCAGCTCGCGCATGAAGCGCTCCCAGTCGAAGCGGCTCGCGGCCACGCCGGCCACGGACTGCATGCGGGTCTGCGCGATCGACGCGAAGTCGGCGAAGTTGCCCTTCTGCGCGGCTTTGGCCTCGAGCCGGTCGGCCTCGACGCGGGCGGCCTCGGTCTCGTTCTGACGCTCGGTCACCGTGTTCGAGGTGAGCACGTAGCCCACGACCATCGCGAGCAGCACGCCGAGCACACCCAGCGCAATGTGGGCGCCCCTGCCACCGTCCGACGGCGTGCGGCGACGCTGATCCTGCGGGACGAGGTTGACGGCCCTCACGCGGACGCTCCCAGAGCGAGGCCGGCCGCGACGGTGTAGAGGTGCGGATCCTCATCCGGGCCAAGGCCGGACGAATCGATCTGGCCGAGGGGCGCCGCGACCTCCACCGGGATGCCGAGCTGGTCGGCAAGGCTGTTGACGAGGTCGTTGTCGGAGGATCCCGGACCGGACAGCACGACCTCGCCGACCGCCTTGGCCTGCGGCTGGGTCATGTAGAAGTCGATCGACAGCCGGATCTCGTCTGCGAGCTGCGAGGCAGCGTCCTCGTTTTCCCAGACGGCCGAGAGCGGCCGAGTGAAGAAGCAGGTGGTGCCGACGGCGATCGCGAGGTTGCTGACACCGCCGAGGTGACAGAAGACGCGTGCGCTTTCGTCGTCGTCGCTGCCGGCCGAGGCCTTGGCGAGGGTGCGCACGAGCGCGAACGCATCGAGGTCGATGCCGTCGGGCCTCAGGCCGGCCTTCCGGGCAGCCTCGAGCAGCGCGTCGATCATCGTGCGCCGCGCGGCCACAAGGACGACCTGCATGCGTGCTGTTCCGTCCAGCGCCTCGGCGTAGCCCGCGACCTGATAGTCGAGCACGGCGTCATCGAGCGGCATCGCGATCGCATCGGCCGCCTGGAAGCGGACAGCCGTGTCACGCTCGTCGGCGTCCTCGATGCGCGGCAGCTCGACGACGCGGACCACGATCTGCTGGTTCGACACACCGAGCCGGACGCTCTTGGGTAGCCCGGCCTCCTTGACGAAGCTCTTCAGCGCGTCGGCGAGACCGTCGGGGTCCACCACCTCGCCGTCACGGACGAGTCCGGCCGGCAGCTCGAGGCTCGCGCCGCGCACGACTCGACCGGAGTCGACCTGGGCGGCTGCGAGGTAGCGGCCGTCGATGTCGAGACCGACAACGCCGCGTTCTGAGTTCTTGCGGAGGGAGAACGCCATCGAAGTTCTCATCGGTTATCGACGCCGCGTTGGACGGCATTAGCCCCAATCGCGAAATGTCCAGTTCCGCTGGACGGATCGTCGAGGCCGGGCTACTCGTTGAGGAAGTTGTCCTCGTAGAGCTCGATGAGCTCCGGCCCGGCGAGCACCGCGACGATGCCGCCGAGGGCGAGGAACACGCCGAAGGGAACCGCCTTCTTGCGCGCCGAGGCGCCCTCGCGGGCGATCATCGTGAGGCCGACGATGGAGCCGGACAGGAAGGCCACGAGCAGAGCGGGGATCACGGAAAGGCCGAGGTAGAGGCCCATCACGCCGGCCAGCTTGACGTCTCCCATCCCCATGCCGCGCGGGTAGGCGAGCACGGCCAGGAACAGGAAGAGGAAGGCGCCCGCGCCCGCGATGAGGTGCTCGACCAGATCGCCGCTGTCGACGATCGCCGTGGCCACGAGCCCGTAAGCGGCCATCGGGTAGACGATCCTGTTGGGCAGCAGCCGGTGGTCGAGGTCGATGCCGGCCAGCGCGATCAGGCAGGCCACGAACGGCAGCTCCAGGATGAGGTCGTTGTCGAAGCCACGCGCGGCCACAACGGCGCCGAAGGCGATGGCGGTGAGCAGCTCGACGGCCGGGTAGCGCGGCGAGATGCGTGCCCCGCAGCGCCGGCAACGGCCGCGGAGCAGCAGCCAGGAGACGACAGGGACGTTGTCGTACGGCGCGATCGCCGCCTCACATGACGGGCAGCGCGATCCTGGGTGCACCAGCGACCGCTTCAGCGGCACGCGGTGAATGACCACGTTCAGGAAGCTGCCGATCACCGCCCCGAGGGCAGCGACGATTCCGATTTCAGCAGCGGCGGCCATGTCTCCCTCAAGGTATTCGGCAGCTTGACCACGCCCCCTTAAAGCCCAGCCACGCGGATCCCGTGTCGCCCGAAGCTCAGCTCCCCGCTACCCGCCCTCGCCCCAGCTGTTTGGACTATCGGGCGGCTCGAAGGTCAGGACGTCGCGACGATCTCGCGGAATGTGTTCGGCACGATGCTCGCCGCGCCGTAGTTGAGGCCCTCAAAGTTGGGGAACACGTTGCCGTCGAACACGATGTTCACCTTGCTCGAGCCGGCGATCACTCCTCCCGGGCCGTCGACGGCGATCGCGCCGACGATCGAGCAGTTGCCCCCGAGCTCGATCAGGACCTGGTTCGTGTTGTCGACGTTGGCGTGGTGGACGAGCCCGTAGAAGGTTGCGTTGCCGAGGATTTCGATCTTGCCCCTGCCGATCACGACGACGCCGGGCTTCAGCGACGTGTTGTAGTCGCTGTTGCCGTTGTACGTGCATCCGTTCGCGTTCTCGATGAACACGGTCTCGCCGGGCTGGTCACCGGTTAGTGGCGGACAGCCGGCGTAGCTGGTGTCGTAGTAGTTGCCTGCCGCCCTCGCGGCCGCACGCGCCGCGGCAAGCTGCTCCGGGGTGAGATTGGGCTGGGCCGCATTGCTGTCGACACGCTCGGGTGACACCTGGGCGCCCTTCCTCTTGTCGATCTCATAGTCCGCACAGTTGTCCTCCGGCGGAGTGGCGTCCGCGAAAGGGCAGCGCACGACCACGTCGCCGTTGAACTGGTTGTTGGCACCGTTGGTGTCGATGATCACCTTGTTGCCGTTATTGTTCGTGGTGAAGTAGCCAGCGACCAGCGCGTGGCTCCCTCCGGCGGGTGGGATCGGCGTCTTCTCCGCCTTGATCAGTGCAACGACGGTCCTCCGCCGCTGATTGACGAGCGCGGTCGAGCGGACCCAGACGAAGCCATCGCCGTTGGCGTCATAGCGCAGGCTGTTGAGCAGAGAGTCGCTCCAGTAGTCGGGCTGACCCACGTCGTTGTCCCGGACCTGTGTGGTCCACGCCGTGCTCTTGGCCTGATCGACGTTTTGGAACGTCGAGACCATGGCATTCTCGCTCGGGCAGTCCTGCTGGCTCATCGTGCCCTGGTCGCAGGTGTCCGGGTATGGGGCGGTGCTGTCCGGCCAGCGGGTCGAGAGCTGGTAGACCTGCGCGTTGAGCGCACCCTCCGCGACCTGGAACGACGATTCGCGGGCGCGCTGACTGCCTCCCTCCGCTTGCTCGGAGTCCACCTGCTTGAGCAAGGCGAGGCCGAGGCTGAGGAGTACACCCATCACGACGAGTGCCACCACAAGCGCGTTGCCGGCTTCGTCACGCGCGTGGGAGAGACGACGAGTGTTCACAGTGTCACCTGCTGAGTCGGAGATTGTCGTTCGAGCCCCGCAGGGTCGGAGGCCTTCAGATAGATCGTGTGCTCGCCCGCGGCCAGGGTCAGCTGGACGAGAATGCCCTCCGTCGGGTGATCGACGCCGTCGATGTTCCATACGTACTTCAGCGGACGGCCCTCGGGATCCTGTGAGGCGGAACCGTTGAGCTGGATCGTCCGCGTCACCGGGTTCAGCACCGTCAGGGTGAACTTAGACTCCGGCTCGCGGTTCTGGTTGCGCAGGAACACGCTCGTGGCCAGCTCGCTCTCTAAGGGCGGGTTCTTCACGGGCGCGCGGAGGTAGAGGTGTGCCCCGATGCGGCTGATGTCGGCACGCGAGTCCGAGTCGGTGGCGGTGATCACGCCGCCGTCGCCCGAGTAAGTGAACACCGGGCGCGGCGTGGCCGGCAGCGCGTTCGTGATGTTCTGGGCCACGGCCTGGTCCATGCCGGGGTCCCAGCCAGCGCCAGGACACTCGGTGTCCCCGGGCATCGCCGGCGCCGTCGGGGTGGTCCAGTTCTGCGTCTGCATCCAGAGCGTCTCGTTCGCCGGGTCAGATGCGGGCACTTCGAGGCAGTAGCGCACGCGTCGCACGTTTGCGGAGTTCAGGCTCCCGGCCGGCTTCGCGGTGGCGACCTCTTGGAAGATGAGGTCGTAGGGGAGATTCCGCTCGACCGAGCGCGGCAGGGTACCGGGGACCGACGTCAGCGCCGTAGGGCTCGCCAAGTTCCGCAACTGCCGCGCCATCCGATCGAGCGAAATCCGTACGGACTGCTGCTGCTCGTTCACGATTTGAGCGCGCCGGTCGTTGCCCCAGGTGGCATCGATGACCAGCAGCGTCGCCCCGAGGATCACCAGCGCAAGCAGCGAGCTGACCAGCAGTTCGACGAGGGTCATGCCCGACTCGTCGCGAAGCCGGCTCATCCGCCGCTCACCGGCCCCACCATCACCGACTCCGCATAGTTCGTGTCGACCGCGCTGACGTAGTAGTCGTGCTTAGAGCCGCCGGTGTGGATGTCCTCCCAGGTGAGGCTGTCGCCCTCCCGGTACCAGCGGTCGTAGCGGTCTCGCACGCCAGGCTGGGCGCCGGGGTCCACGCGGTAGATCCGGAAGAACGCGATCGAGTCGCCGGGGTCGGGGTCCTGCGGCGCCGGCCGCTGGAATGTGAGCGTGACGACCGCCGACGAGGTGCCGGGGAAGGTCGTGGACGCATCCACGCGGGGCGGCGCGAATGGCGGCTGGTTGGTCCTGATGACCTTGAGCGGGTCCGACCACTCACCGGGCCGGGGCGCGCCGGTGCCGGGCGCCTTGTCGTATGCGCGCACGTGGTAGTAGATCGCGTCGGCGTCCGGCGGCGACGGATCGATGCAGGTGGTGTCGAGCTTCTGCGCGACGAAGCCACACACGACTTGGCCCGTCTCCGTACTGGCCGCGTCGGTGCGCTCGACCTCATAGCCGATGATGTCGCGCTCGGTGTTGGCTGCCCACTCGATGTCTACGCTCCCGAGGCCGTTGCGCCCTCCCGCCACATGCCCCGGCTTGCGAGGCAGATAGCGATTGAGGGTGATGGTCTCGGTCCGGCTGGGTCCCGATACGCCGTTGGCATCGAAGGCGTCCGCGGTAATCACATACGGACCGTCGTCAAGCGCCGCAATCTGCCAGTCGACCGTCCACAGCTGGGCGGTCCCGTCGCTCTGCACAGGGGCTGTCGACTGCTTGGTGCCGTCCAAGCTCCAGCTGACGACTTTGGCCGGATCGGTCGTCGTGATCCTGATCGTGAGCGCCGGGACGTCTGTTGTGATCTCGTACGGCGCCGCCCAGCCGTCCGGCACGACCGAGTGCACGCCGGGTCCGCTGCCGGGGTTGTTGACGATCCCCGTCTGGGTCACAGAGCGGGTGATGCCTCGGTGGGTCCAAGAGACGGTCGCCTTGACGCGGCGGTAGTCCTCGGGGTTGGCGTCCGCGGTGTCCGCAGTAGTCGAGTCGGAGCAGAAGCTCGCACCGCTCGGCCGCGAGCCGCCTCCGTCCTTGACGTCGTCCACCGTGCAGACCGAGGTGACGACCGTAAAGACCGTCCCTCGACGCTTCACCGTGTAGGGGCCGCCACCTGCCGAGTCGTCCTCGAGGCCCGGCATCGCTTGCAGCTCGGCATTGAGGCTCACCGTGCTGACCAGCTCGTCGAAGGGGACGCTGCGGGCGCCCTCGGTGATCTCGCGTGCGAGCGAGGTGGCCCCCTCGCGCTGCCGGTCGACGACGGTCGTTGCGTTCGCGAGGTCGAAGAGAGCGAGCATCGAGAGCACGCCAACCATGAGCACGAATGCGGCTACGAGCACCTCGACCAGCGTGAAGCCAGCCTGTTCGACGTGACCGCGACGACAGGTCATGCCGGACTCAACCACGGACGCGAGGGTTTCGGTATCGGGTCCAGGCCCCATTTCGCGACCGCGAGCCTGCGCGGCATTCGTCGAAGGCGGAAGCCGCCGGGCGTGTGACTCCGAGCACCCCGACGAGCAGGATGTGGACGGCGACGAGGACCTCGACGAGGGTGAATCCGCGGTCGTCGGAGCAAAGTCGGGTGGCCAGCATCCCTTCGCCATCGGCTCGGTGCTCTCGCAGCTTGACCACTGTGGGCATCCGTCTGGACGTCCGTTGGGGTCCGGGGATGCAAAAGGCGGGCCCGAAGGCCCGCCTTTCGATACGTCACAGTGCTGGTCGTACTACCAGGTTGCGCTCTGGCCGGCCGGCACGGACTTGACCTGCTCTCCGGTCGCCGCGACCTTCGTGATAATGAAGTCGTTGCCGGACTTCGACCGGGCGGTTACGACGTAGGCGTCCGCCGTCTGACCCGTGACCTCCACCTGGCCGTCGGCGCCGCCCACGGGAAGCCCCGTGCTGGCCGGCGGGCAGCCGACGTAGGTCTGGTTGTCCGTGAAGCAGGACTCCATCTGGCTGACCATGTTGCGAGCGTTGGACTTCGCGTCCGCATCCTGGCCCTTCTGACGCTGACCAAGGAACGCCGGCAGCGCGATGGCCGCCAGGATGCCGATGATCAGGATGACAACCAGGAGCTCGATGAGGGTGAAGCCCTTCTCCTGGTTGTGCAGACGCTCAGTGAGCTTCCGCAGCATGTTGTTTCCTCCTTTGAGGGAACGTTGGTTGGTCTAGGTGCCAGCCGCCTCGGTCGTCGCCCCATCGAGGATTTGTTGTCCTCGGTGGTAGCTCGGCCGGCCCCCTGTCGGGACACCCGGACCTCGCTCCCCCGCCTTGCAGCGATTGGCTTGGCACCGTGGGCCTCTGGCTTGGTCCCGTGATCGACTTGGGGGGTCGAGGCCTTTAGAGCAACGGGCCTTTCCTGGACTCGTACATACGTCCAGCGCGGACGCACATCAGCGTCGGCGACGCGCTTGACGCGCCGGAGCGCCGCGGGCCCCGGAGCTAGCATCGGATTCGTGCACGTCCGCCGCGCCCTGTTGTTGTTCGCGATCGTCCTTGGGCTGGGGGCGCTGGCTGCGTCGATGTCGCGGCCGCGGGACGAGGAGCCCGCGCGGGAGCCCGCGCAGGCACCGGCGACTGCGCCGGACGCGCAATCCGTGCCTGAGGCGTCGCCGGGTGAGGCGCCCGCCGAGCTTGCCTCGACCGCCGACACCATCGTGTTCGATGCCGCGGAGCCGCGGCGGCGAGGGCTCGAGGCGGGCCGGGCCGCGACTGTCGAGGTCGCGGTGGACCAGCCGGGGCTCGTCTCGATCCCGCTGCTCGGGGAGAGCGCGGCGGCGGAGGAGTTCACGCCCGCCCGCTTCGACGTCTTGGTCAACCAAGAGGGCCGCTACCCGATCGAGTTCGCGCCCGCGGCGGGAGACGAGGCGCGCCGCGCGGGAACGCTCGTCGTCACCCAGCCGAGCGAGTGAGGCCGCCCGCGCCGCGCTGCGGTCGCGCCGTTGTGGCGGGGCTCTTGACCCTTCTCGCAATGGCCGGATGCTCCGACGACGCCGACCAAGCCCCTGTCGCACCCAAAGAGAAGGCCGCAACGGAGCTCACCCCGCCGCGGCAGCAGCCCGCGACTCCTCCCCCGGTCCGGTGCCCGCCCACGCTCGAAAACTGCTCGAGGGCCAGCGGTCGGATCATCTACGTCGAGCGCGTCGACCCCGATGGCGACGGCGACGCCCACTTCGTGATCGCCTCATCCGACTCGATCACCGCGCCAGGCATCTCGGTCATTGACCTCAAGAAGAGCCTTCGCCCCTCCCCTCTGCCCGGCCCCGGCGATTGGATCAGCGCGGCCGGCCCGGTCTACCGGGGCTCACACGGCCAGAGGCAGATCGAGGCCGTTCGCGTTCAGGTGCGTCGCCGCAACTGAACCTGGCGCAGCTCGATCGCGTCAGACGAAGCGAGCAGCATCGTCAGCCCTGTCCGCGGATCGCGCGGCGAAACGCGCGCCTCGCGCAGCACGATCGCCGCCCACGCCCGCCCGGCATCCAGCTCAGGCGCAATCTCCTCGGCCAGCTCCCGCGGGACCCAGCCCACCTGTTCTCCCCCACCCGGCCCGTGCACAGCGATCGCGTTGGGATCGTGCTCATTCTCCGGGTCGCGGCGCAGCTCCAGCGGAGTGCCCGGCCCAAGCTCCTGCGACTCGAGTGCCTCACCGTGATGGCGCGCCGCCCCGGCCACACCCGCCACACGAAGCCCGCGCTCAACAAGCTCCGCGGCGTCGCGCGCAAGGAAGCGGCCCGAGGAATCGACGAGCGAGTAGCCCGACAGCCACACGACCCCGCCGTCATCCGGGTACCAGTAGCGCTCCTCGAAAGTCACGTCGACGACGACGGTCATCAGACCAGGCTCCTCACCGACGCCCGCCGCTCGTCGCGGAAGAGCCGCAGCGCAAAGGCGCCCGCCGGATGCTCCCGGAACGGCCGCAGGTCATTCGCGATCGACTTGGGCAGCTCGTCGGGCTGCGGCAGGCGCACGCCGTACTCGGGCGGCGCCGTGACCGCGGCGGCCAGGCACGCGAACGTCAGGTCGGCCGCGGTGAAGCGCTCGCCGCACAGGTACGGCCGTCCGTCGGAGAGCCGCTCGGCCACCTCGTCGAAGGCCCGCAGTACGCGCGGCTCGTCGTCGCGGAGCGTCGTCGGGACGATCCCCAGCTCGCGGCGACCCCAGCGCTCAGCAAGCGGCCAGAGCAGCCTGAATGCGCGGTCCTCCCAACCCGGCACGCCCTGGTTGTTGAAGGGCAGCATCAGCTGCTTGTTCGGCAGCATGTGCGCGTAGATCAGGCGGCGGCCGTCCGGGCCGAGGCCGGCGTCGAGTCCGCGACAAACGCGAACCACATCGTCGCCCAACTCGCCGTCAGCGGGAAAGAGGCGCTCGCCCTCCTCGAGCCGCTCGTCGGCGTAGCGCAGGATCTCCTCGGACTCGCCGAACACACCCTCGTCCGCCACCAGCACCGGAACCGTCCCACTACCGCCCGCCCGCCGCGAGGCGATCCGGTGGATCCCCTGGACGTGCCGCTCCTCCCGATATTCGAGCCCCGCCCGCTCGAGCGCCCAGCGGGCCTTCTCGCAGAAGTGGCTGATCGGGATCGTGACGAGGCGCCGCACGCGCCAATCATGGCGCGTGCGGCCAAGGCCGCCTCAGCCCACGGCGACCGGTACCTCGACCGGTGGCTGCATCCCGGTGGCGACCCCCACGCGGTTCCACGCGTTGATCGCGATGATCGCCCCCATGAGGTTTCCGAGCTCCTGCTCGGAGAAGTGGAGCGCGGCCTCGGCGTAGACCTCATCGGGCACCCCGCCGGCGGGGAGCAGCGTCATGGCCTCGGTGAGCGCGAGCGCGGCCCGCTCGCTCTCGTCGAAGAACGGCGTCTCGCGCCAGACCGCGAGCGTCCAGATGCGGCGCTCGTCTTCGCCTCCCGCGCGCGCGTCACGCGAGTGCTGGTCGACGCACCAGGCGCAACCGTTCAGCTGCGATGCCCGCAGCCTGACCAGCTCGCGCAGGGCGGGATCGAAATCGACGCTGTTGTCGAGGGCATCAATGGCGCGGTAGACCTCACGCGCCGAGGAGGACATCGGCCTTCGGTTGATTGTCATGCAACGCAGTTTCGCGACAATGTGTATCAGTGAACAGAGCCACTTCAGGCGAAGAATCCTGGTCCACTTCTGCAGGTCCAACGCTCCAGCTCGCGCTCGAAGAAAACAGCGGTCGCCGCGACGCCATCGAGAACTCGCTGCGCGCCGCCATTCGTGAGGGCCGGCTGGCCGCCGGCACCCGCCTCCCCTCCACGCGCGCGCTCGCGGCCGACCTCGGGCTCGCGCGCGGAACCGTAGCGGAGGCCTACGCGCAGCTCCAGGCCGAGGGCTACCTCACGGCGCGGCGCGGCGGCGGCACCTGGGTCGGCGACGTCGCGGCCGCGAAGACGGCGCCGCCACTCGGCACACCCCCGCCCCCGCGAGCGGCGCGCTTCAGCTTCCACCCCGGCCTCCCCGACCTCACCGCCTTCCCGCACCCCGCCTGGGCGAGCGCCCTGCGCCGCGGCCTGCGCACGACGCCCGCCGCAAGCCTCGGATACGGGGACCCACGCGGACGGCCCGAGCTGCGCGAGGCCCTCGCCCACTATCTCTCGCGCGCGCGAGGGGTGGTCGCCGACCCCGAGCTGATCGTGGTCTGCGGCGGCTTCCGGCACGGGCTGTCACTGCTGGCGCGGGCGCTTCGGGCGCGAGGGGCCAGGCGCCTGGTGATGGAGGAGCCTTGCGTCGACGACCACCACACCGTCGCCAAAGGCGCGGGTCTCAGCACCGTCCCACTCCCCGTCGACGAGCTCGGCGCGCGAACCGACCTGCTCGACGCCGACAGCGGCGCCGCCGCGGTTCTCGCCCCGGCCCACCAGTTCCCGGTCGGAGCGGTGCTCCATCCTGAGCGGCGGGCCGCGGCGGTCGCGTGGGCGCGCGACCGCGGCCGGCTCCTGATCGAGGACGACTACGACGGCGAGCTGCGCTTCGACCGCCCGCCGATCGGCGCGCTGCAGGCGCTCGACCCCGACCACGTGGCATACGGCGGGACGGCCAGCAAGACGCTGGCGCCGGGGCTTCGGCTCGGCTGGCTCGTCCTGCCCGAGGCGCTGCTCGAACCGGTGCTGGCGCTGCGCGAGGCCGAGGACCTGCACGTGCCGGCGCCCAACCAGATCGCCTTCGCCGAGCTGCTCGGGTCGGGCGCATACGAGCGCCACGTGCGCCGGATGCGGGCTCGCTACCGCCTCCGGCGCGACCGGCTCGTCGCGATGCTGGCAGACCGCGCGCCATCGATCACGCCGGTCGGGATCTCAGCGGGGCTCCGCGTGCTGCTCGAGCTTCCCGCGGAGTGCCCTTCCGCCGAAGAGCTGGCCGAACAAGCGCTAGAGCGCGAGATCGAGCTGTTCCCGGTCGGCCGCTTCCACCACCACGGACCGCCGGCCAGGGACGGCGTGGTGCTGGGCTATGGCGCGCTTCCCGAGCACGACTTCGAGGCCGGGCTCAATGCGCTCGGAGACCTGCTCGCCGAGGCAGTAAGGGGCTGACCCCGCGGCCCGCCCAAGGTAAGGGGTTATCCGCAGCAAATTGCCGATGTAAGGGGCGGCCCTCAGCGTCAAAGTCGCGGTCGTGGAAACAGGCAATCTGTTGGTGGATGCAGAAACCGCGTTCGCGCGCGCCCAGTGGCGGCGCCGCGGCGCCCGCGCGGCGAGCTGGCTGCGACGCCGCGGGGATTCGACTCGCCTCGAGCACATCGAGCAGAAGCTCGGAGCGGTGCCCCCGTCGAGGCGCAGGAACGTCGGCCTCGCCGCGGTCCCGCTCTGCTCGATCGTGGGCACGACAGAGGCCGCCAAGGCCCGCAGGTTCGACAGCAGCTTCCGGCCGCCGCCGTCGAGCCGCCGCCGCTGGGAGCGGCTCTGGATGGCGGCGCGACGCGGCGAGTCGCTCCCGCCGATCTCCGTCTACCGCCTCGGCGACCGCCACTACGTGGACGACGGCCACCACCGCGTTTCGGTGGCGCGCGCCCTTGGAATGGCGGCGATCGACGCCGAGGTCACGGAGCTCGGTCGCAGCCGTCTGTGATTGGACGAGGTGCCGATCGACTCTGGCCGGAGGCGTGGTCGGGCTGCCCCTCGTCGCAGCTAGCGACAGAGCTCACCCGGCAGGCCAAAGCGCTCGAGGAGCGAAGGCGCCCGGAACGCCGTAACGGCGCCGATCGCCTCGCCGTGCAGGGTGAGCACGTCCAGCGCGATCGGGCGAAAGCTTCGGGCCCCGTCGTCCCAGCGGTAGGCCCCGATCGCGGGCTGGCAGTTCGCGCTCGCCGACAGGTAGCGCAGCTCGGTGCAGGGCGGGGCGGGCATGAGCCACGACGCGGCGATCTCCTGTCGCCCGCGGTACAGGCGCGCGTAGGGCGGCATCGCGAAGGTCGCGTCCTGGGTCAGCATGGCGAGGATCCCGTCAACGTCGCCCCTCTCGAACGCGTCGATGAAGCGCTCGACGAGCCTGCGGACGCGGGCGCTGCCGAGCGATCGGACGGTGGCCTGCTGGCTCCGCTCGGGCAGCCGCTTTTCGACCGTGGCGCGGGCGCGCTGCAAGGAGCTGTTGACGGACGCCACCGTGCTGTCCATCGTCTCGGCCACCTCCCGCGCCGAGAAGCCAAGCACCTCCCGCAGGACGAGCACGGCGCGCTGGCGCGGGGGCAGGTGCTGAAGCGCGGCGATGAAGGCGAGCTCGACCGCCTCGCGCCGCTCGTAGCGAGCCTCCGGGGCGGCCAAACCTTCCTCGAGCTCCCCATCGGGATAGGGCTCTATCCAGGCGGATTCGGCGAGCGGCTCGCTGGGATCCTCGTCCGTGCCGGCGAGCGCCCCGTGGTCGATCGGGAGCGCACGCTTCTGCCGGTTCGTGAGCGCGTCCAGGCAGACGTTCGTCGCGATCCGGTAGAGCCAGTTTCTGAGCGAGCTGCGCCGCGAAAGCCGCGGCAGACCCTGCCAGGCGCGCAGGAGCGTCTCCTGCAGGGCGTCCTCGGCATCGTGGAGCGAACCGAGCATCCGGTAGCAGTGGGCGTGGATCTCCGCGCCGTGACGTTCCACGAGACCCCGGTAGGCCTCGGGGTCTCCGTCGCTCGCCGCCTCGACCAGTCTCGTGTCATGTTCTCCCGCCACTTTGAGCCTAGACCGGCCGGGGGCCACAAACTCATCGGGTCGGGCGATGAGTTGGCTCGAAAGCCTCCGTCTTACCTGTAGGAGTCAAATGATCTTTCTAATGGAGACAAGCACGGAGACAACCCGATTCGCGCGGGAGGCGGCGATGATCAGCGGCGTCAGCAAGGTCGTCGTGCCCGTCGACGACCAGGAGCGGGCCAAGGCCTTCTGGACAACAAAGCTCGGGTTCGACGTCATCAGGGACGAGTCCTACGGCGACGAGCGCTGGGTCGAGGTCAGGCCACCCGACGGCTCGCCGGTGCTAGTGCTCAGCCCCCGCGAGACCGCCGAACCGCGCGACGAGATCCCCGACCAACTGCCACACTCGCCGGTCTTCTTCAACTGCCCGGACATCGAGGCCACGTACCTCAAACTCACCGAGCACGGCGTGAGCTTCCCGGTGCCGCCGGCGCGGATGCACTTCGGCTGGTGGGCTCTGTTCGAGGACGACGACGGCACACGCTACGCGCTGGGTCAGTGGGACTGACGTGAGGAGCCAATGAACCCCGCCGGAAGTCAGATGACAACACGCTCGGCCCCAGAGTGGGACACGCTTCGGAACGCCCTGGACGGGGAGCTCATCCTCCCGGGAGCGCCGGACTACGAGCAGGCCCGCAGGCCCGCGATCCCCCGCTTCGACGATGCGCATCCCCGAGCGGTCGTCCGCTGCAGGACGACCGGGGACGTGTCCGAGGTGCTCGCGCTGGCGCGGCGGGCCGGTCTTGACGTGGCGGTCAGGAGCGGCGGACACTGCTTTGCAGGTCGCTCCTCGGGCGACGGGGTCGTACTCGACGTGTCGCCGATGCGCTCGGTGTCCTACTCCGACGGCGTCGCCACCGTTGGCGCCGGCGCCCGCCTCGGCGACGTCTACGACGCCCTCGACGATCACGGCGTCACGATCCCGGCGGGCTGCGGCCCCGAGGTCGGCATCGCCGGGCTCACGCTCGGGGGCGGGCTCGGGATCCTCGGTCGCAGGCACGGCCTGACGGCGGATCAGCTGATCGGAGCTCGCGTGGTGCTGGCCGGCGGTCGCGTCGTCGACTGCGACGAGCACCACGACGAGGAGCTCTTCTGGGCGCTCCGCGGGGCCGGCGGCGGCCAGTTCGGCGTCGTGACCTCGCTGGCGTTCCGGACCGTGCCGGCCCCTGCGGCAACCAGCTTCCACGTGGTCTGGCCGGGCGAGTCCGCGGCGGCGCTGATCGAAGCCTGGCAGTCCTGGGCACCGGACGCGCCCGACGAGATGGCCGCGAGCCTGCTCGTCACTGCAGAGGCCGGGTCGCCGCTCGCGGTCAACCTGTTCGGAGCGATGGCCGGCAGCGAGGCGGACGCAGGACCGCTGCTCGCCGAGTTCGTGGCGCGAGGCGGTCACGAACCCACGGAGATCGCCATCGAGCACCTTCCCTACCGCGCGACCAAGAGCTATCTCGCCGAGCGCGGGCCGGGGGACGCTCCCGAGGGCTGGCACCCCTACAGCAAGTCGGAGTACTTCCGGCGTCCGCTATCCACCGACGCCATCGAGAGCCTGCTCGACAACCTCGCGGCCGCGAGGTCCACGCGCGAGACACGGGTGCTCGACTTCACACCTTGGGGAGGCGCGTACAACCGCGTGGCCGCCGACGCCACCGCGTTCGCTCACCGCGAGGAGCGCTTCCTCATAAAGCACGGCGTGATGCTCGATCCCGAGGCGCCCGCCGAGGAGCAGCAGGCCGCGCGCCGTTGGCTGACGCGCTCGTGGGAGATCGTGCACCCGTTCGGATCGGGGGGCGTCTACGCGAACTTCCCCGACCCCGAGCTGGACGACTGGGAGCGCGCCTACCACGGCGACAACTACGCGCGGCTCGCACGGGTCAAGGCCGAGTACGACCCGGCCAACGTCTTCACCTTCCCGCAGTCGGTGCGCGCCTGACGACGGCCTCGCCTACCCCCGTAGGCCCGTCGCCTCGAGGGCCTCGTCTCGGTCGGCGTAGATGTCGAGCCGGATGACCTTCCCCTCCGCGAACCCGTAGACGAGCCAGAAGTCTCCCTCCACCAGGGCGCCGCTCCCTGCGCCACGCCCGCGCTGATGTTGGTGGACGATCACGTAATCGCCCGCCTCGATGTAGTCGTCGTCGCTTGAGAACCACGCTTCTGTGAAGCCTTCGAGCCAGTCGGCGAGGAGCTGCCGGAAGCCGTCAATCCCGTGCAACACCGAGTGCGTCTACGCGGCCCAGCGGAAGCCGGTGGGCGCGGCGCGTGATCGTATGCGTCTACGCGGCCCAGCGGAAGCCGGTCGCCTCGGGCCGAGGCGCCAGCGGGCTGGCCGGCAGGTCGCCCGGTGGGTCGTCCTCGTTGTAGGCGCTGGGCGCCACGTCGTTGGGCGCGTCGGCGTGGCACACCGCGGCGAGCAGCTCGATCTGTCCGCGGCCCACGCCCAGCTCGCCCATGCCCCCGCCGTACATGGGCCGCCGCTCTCGCGCGCAGCGCGCGTAGACCTCAAAGAGCGCCCGCAGGCTGCCGATCCGCGAAGGCTTGACGTTCACCACGCGCGCGGCCAGCGGGGTCGCGCCGATGTCCTCGGCGCTGCGGATCGGCGCGTCGTAGGACACGCGGTCGAGGTGATCGCCGAGCCGCTCCGTGATCTCGGGCAGGTCGTGCGGGTCCTCCAGGTAGGCGCTCGGGAACGCGGCCAGCACGTGGTCGTACAGGTCACCCAGTGCGTCCAGATCCTCGACCTCGAACCCGTACTGGCCCTTGAAGTCGATCGTGTCGACGGCGCCGGTCGCCGCGACCTCGTCGAGGAGCACCGGCGCCCAGGTCGCCTCCGCGTCGAGTTTGAAGCGGACACCGGGCGAGCGGGCGAGCCGCCGCCTCAGCGGCTCGAGTGAAGGCTCCTTGCCGAGGCCGAGCGAGTTGACGAACCGCACCGGCTGTGGTTCCAGCCCGAGCACATCGTGCAGCGAGCGGCCCGCCTGGCGTAGGGCGAGGTCGAGCGCCGCCGACTCGAACGCCCAGTTGCGGAAGCGCAGCGCCACTTCCCACTCCGGCGGCTCCGGCCACAGCTGAAGCGTGGCGAGATGGTCGCAGAAGTCGGCCAGCGTCCACTCACCCTCGAGCGGCAGCGACGGCCGCGTCTCGTGCAGCGCAGTGCCGTCCTCGCGGAAGATCGAGACGTCCTCGCCCAGGCCGTCGGTGCCGGCGCCGACGAGCCGCACGTGCGTCGTCACGCGCTCGAACTCGTAGGCGAGCACCGCGTGGAGCCGGTCGTACTCGCACGCCTCGATGACGAGCGGCAGCCCCGCGAGCCGGAGCCACAGCGACTGGCCGTTCATCGTTGGGCTCGCCCGTTCACGGCCGCCATTGTTCCATCAGGCTCCGAGGACCGATTGGGGTGCATGACAGCCCGCGTCCGGATAGCTTCGGGCCATGGGAGAGCGGCTAAAGGGCATCCCGGGGTTCGCGATCGACACGGTGGCGGCGGCGGCCGGCAGCGATCCCGAGGTACTGCGCATGGAGAACTTGGACACCGACATCCCGCCGCCGGCCGCAGCGGTCGAGGCAACGCGGGCGGCGGTGGGCACCGACGAGGCGAACTCTTGGCTGCCGTTCACCGGGATGAGCGAGCTCAAGCTGGAGGTCGCGCGCATGATCGTCCGGCGCGGCGGGCCGCGGTACGACCCCGAGGGTGAGGTGGTGATCACCTCCGGCGAGGGCGACAACATGCTCGACGCGCTGCTTGCCCTAACCGATCCCGGCGACGAGGTGATCGTCCCCGATCCGACTTATGCCGGGATGCTCCAGCGAGTGCGGCTGGCCGGGGATGTTCCGCGGCTGGTCCCGCTGCACCCCTCGCCACAGGGCTGGCGCTGGGACCTCGACGCGCTGGAGGCGGCCGTCTCGGAGCGCACGCGGGCGGTCTTCCTAGGCAACCCGTCGTTCCCGTCTGGCTGGGTACTCAACGACGAGGAATGGGCGGCGGTGCGGCGCATCTGCACCGAGCGGCAGATCCGGCTCCTGTACTGGAGCGCGATGGAGGCGATCGTCTTCGGCGGCAAGAAGGTCGTCGTGCCCGCGGCGCTCGAGGGGATGCGCGACCTCACCGTCACGCTTGGCGGCGTGGCCTGCGAACAGCGGATGATCGGCTGGCGGATCGGCTGGATTGTCGCGTCGGAGGCGGTCACACCCGAGCTCGGACTGGTCCACATCTACAACGGCCTCGTCGCCAGCGGCTTCAACCAGCTCGGTGCGATCGCGGCGCTGCGCGCCGATGACCACGCGCCTGCTGTCGCCGAGTGGGAGCGCCGCCACGACGTGACGATGGAGCAACTCGCCGGGCTCCCGGCGATCCCGGCGCACGGCGGCTGGTCGCTGCTTCTCAACGCCGAGGCAGCGGGCACGACCGCCCCCGACCTGTCCGCCGCGCTGCTCGAGCACAAGGTCGCCGCCACGCCGATGACCGCGTGGGGCGAGACCGTCGCCCCACGCCACGTGCGCTTCGTCTACTCCAACGAGCCCGTCGAGAGGCTCGCAACACTCGGCGAGCGCGTGCGCGCGGCGCTTAGCTGATCCAGGACGCCAATCGGCGCATCGCCACAGCTGCACTTGCCGGTGGCGGCGCGCCCGGTTTAGGTTTGCCCGAGAACACTCAAGGAGGGAGCGCCGTGCTCAAGGCATCGAAGGAGTCAGCCTCCGAGTCGGTCGAGGTCGAGGGCTACGAGGGCCGCTTCGAGAAGCTCGACGGCGGCTACACCGTCGCTTTCGAGACCTACACGCAGGACGCCGACCTGGCGCCGTTGCTCAAGGGGTTGCCGAATGACCAGTGCCAGGCCGCGCATTGGGGCTACGTCATCAAGGGTCGCGTCACCTACCACTTCAGCGACCGCGACGAGACCTTCGAGGAGGGCGAGGCGTACTACGTGCCGCCTGGGCACACGCCCGAGCTCTTCAAGGGCGCCGAAGTCGTTGAGTTCAGTCCGACGGACGAGCTCCAGCGGACGATCGAGGTCGCCATGAAGAACGCCGAGAGCGCGTCGTAGCCTCAGGGCTCGGTGGTCATGACCTCTCAACGACCCGGCCGAACGGCTTGATCCGTGACCCCTAGTCAGCCCACCAGTCGCGCTGACCCACCACGTCTTCGCGCGGATTCTCGCCGAGACCGGGCGCACCGAAGACGAGGATCTCGAGGCCCTCCGGCCCGCCCTCGTAGCCTCGCCACGTGCCGGGCGGGACGCGCACCACGTCCCACTCCTTGACCTCGACGACCTCGTCGTCGAGCTTCATCCGCCCGCTCCCGCGCACGACCACGTACACCTCCTCCTGCTCCTT
>Ga0081538_10001660_pt1 | contig 22738 bp, 19 predicted proteins | sample TabmetS5T2R1_FD_71022 | JGI IMG/M metagenome (GOLD analysis project Ga0081538, IMG submission 71022) | Tabebuia heterophylla rhizosphere microbial communities from the University of Puerto Rico - S5T2R1 | ecosystem: Host-associated > Plants > Roots > Rhizosphere ... | reverse complement strand
CTGAGAGTGCCTCCTGTCAGGCGATGCATTTCGGTGTGGTAACCGGCATCTTCCCTGGTCAGGAGGCATTTCTCTTGGAACTCACGCCAACGTCACGGCGTAACGCGGTGGATCGAGGCTTAGCGGTCGGCGCTCCGCTCGTCCAGGTGGGCCTGGAGCCTGGCGGCGATGCCTCGGGCGGCCGGCTCGAGGCCGGCGAGCCGACCGAGGCCGGGCTCGCCGCCGAGCCGCGCGCTGGCGTCGGCGATCGCACCCAGGCGCTGGACCATGACCTTCCAGGCGGCCTGGCGGTGGGGCAGCAGGAACTGGGAAGGGTGGACCATGAAGAACGCCGGGCCGGCCAGCTCCCCGGGATGGTCGGGGCCGAGCGGCAGGGCGGTCAGCGCCGACCCAAGGGGCCGCACCACCTGCGCCATCAGCGCGACCGCGGTGCTCGCCAGGGTCGCCACCTCCTCGTCGGTCTCGTCCTGGTGGACGAACAGCCGGCACAGCACCTGCAGCAGGGCCTGGTGGCCGGCGTCGAACAGGTCCGCCACCTGCGCGGTGAGCGGGTCGCTGATGACGGTGGCCAGGGGCTGGTCGGGAGGACGGCGGACGTAGGCCGGCCGCGCCGGCCGGGCCGGCGAGAAGGCCGGGTCGGCCCGGGTCGCCGCCAGGTACTCGTCGAGGATGGTGGAGAGCCGGCCGAAGTGGGCCTCGCGCCAGTCGCCGTCGGCGCCCTCGCCCTGCTCGACGATCGTGGCGATCGCGGCCTCGACCGAGGCCAGGTCGGTGACCGCCACCAGCTCGGGCCAGCCGAGCACCCTGCTGGTCGCCTGCGCGTCGGCCGGGCCGATGAACACCTCCGCCTCGCCGTAGCGCTCGACCAGCCGCGCGAAGCCGTGGCCGATGCTGCGGTACAGGTGCCCCACGGTGGAGTAGTCCTGCGGGGCGGCCATCAGCGAGGTGGGGGTCGCGGTCAGCGGCTGGCACTCGCAGACCACGGCGAACAGGTCGGCGTCCTTCAGGTCGATGTCGTCGGGGCGCTCCAGGTAGAGGAAGTGGCGCAGCGCCTCCTCGCCGAACGGCACCAGCGCGATCTGCACGTCCGGCGGGTACCACTGGCAGCGGATCGGGAAGTTCGGCCGGTGGAAGTGCGGCGTCGCGCCGATCGCGGTCAGCATGTTGGTGGCCAGCGTCAGGTGCAGCATCTCCTGCACCGCGATCTCGGAGAGGGTCCGGCCCCAGCGCGTCACCTGGTCGAGCTGGTCGGCGCTGAGCCCGTCCTCGGGATCGCGTTTGAGGGAGTACAGCGCGAACAGGTACTCGCAGAGGATGCCCTGCTCCAGCTCGGAGGCCTGCGTGAGCAGGTAGACCAGCTGCTCACGGCTGTCCACGGGCAGCGGCGGCCGGATGGTGGTGGTCGTCGCGCCGGGGTAGAGGGGGACCGTCCGGTTCGCGGCCAAGGGCGACCTCCTTCACGCCTTCGACTGCCGACTCGGATGACCTGCAGCCTTCCAGCAACCGTGCCGGTTTGGCAACCGCGTGCCGGTCTGCCCCGACTGGGGCCTTGACATTCCCATAGTGACGCTATTGAAATAGCACTACTATGGCGGTGCGCCTGACGAGGAGGGAACGCTCGGCGGCCCACCGGACCGCCCTGCTGGACGCCGCGCGGCGGGTGTTCCTCGCGCAGGGGTACCACGGCGCGTCGGTGGACGCGGTCGCGCGGGAGGCCGGCTTCACCATCGGTGCGGTCTACTCGCAGTTCGGCAGCAAGGCGGAGCTGTTCCTGGCCCTGCTCGAGCAACGGGTCGACGAGCGCATCGAGCAGATCCGGTCCGTGGCGGTCGGCGGCGGCGTGGCCGCCGGGGTCGTCGCGGTGGCGCGCCAGTGGGCGGGGGTGCTGCGGACCGACCTGGACTGGACGCTGCTGGTGGTCGAGTTCCGGGTGCACGCGGCGCGCGACCCGGCCCTGGCCGCCCGCTTCGCCGAGGTGCACGGGCGCCTGCTGCGCGCGGTGGTCCGGGCCGCGACGGACTCGCTCGCCCTGCCGGCGCCACCGCCCCAGGTGGAGGACCTCGCCCGGGTGCTGCTGGCGATGGGACCGGGCGGCGCGCTCGCCCGCGCCGCCGAGGGCGCGGCGTTCCGCGACGAGCTCATGGAGGAGACGACCGTGGCCCTGGCGGAGCGGCTCCTCCGCGACGTGCTGCCGGCTGACGGGGGGAAGGAGCAGCCATGACCACGACCACGATCGCCGTCGAGCAGCGGCGGGCGGCGCGGCACGCCCGGCTGCGGGCGGCCCTGCCCGAGCACCTCGAACGGCGGACCTGGGACGCCGCCCGGGTCCGGGCCCACCAGCGGGACCGGCTGCGGGCGCTGCTGCGGCAGGCGAAGGCGCGCTCGCCGTTCCACGCCGGGCGCCTGGCCGGGGTCGACCCGGCGCGGTTCGAGCCCGGCGACCTGCCCGCCCTGCCGACGATGACCAAGGCCGAGATGATGGCCGCCTTCGACCAGGTCCTCGCCGACCCCCGGCTGTCGCGCGCGGTGGTCGAGGAGCACCTCGCCGGCAGCGCCGCCGAGGCCACGGAGCTGCTCGGCGGGTACGCGGTGCTGGCGTCCGGGGGCAGCTCCGGCGAGCAGCAGCGCACCGGACCAGGAGACCATCGTCCTCGCCAGCGACCTGGCCATCGTCGAGCTGGTCGACGAGCGCCACCGGCCGGTGCCGCCCGGCACGCCGTCGGCCAAGGTCCTGGTCACCAACCTGATGAACCCGACGCAGCCGCTGATCCGCTACGAGCTGGCCGACCGCTTCGTCCAGCAGCCCGGCGCCGCCGAGCACGGCCACCTCCGCGTGACGGTGGAGGGCCGCGCCGACGAGCTCCTCGGCTACGGCGACGTCGTGGTCCACCCGCTGGTCCTGCGCAGCGTGCTGGTCGACACCCCAGCGGTGGTCGAGTACCAGGTGACCCAGACCCGCCGCGGCGCCCACGTCGCGGTGGTCGCTCCCCGTGGGGTCGACGAGCCGGCGCTGGCGGCACGGCTCGCCGCCGCGCTCGGCGGCGCCGGCGTCGGCGCCGCGGAGGTCACCGTCGAGCCGGTCCCCGCCATCGCCCGCCACCCGGACACCGGCAAGGCCAGGCGCTTCATCCCGCGGCCTGCCGGCACGCCGTGACCGGCCCCTCCGGCGGCTCGCTCCGCGGCCGCGGCGACGCCTGACCCGTCGCGGCGCTACCCGCTCTCGGTGGGGCCGGCGTAGCGGTACACGTGCGACTCGCGCTGCCGGAAGCCGAGGCGGCGGTAGAGGCGGTTGGCCGCCTCCCGGCTCGGCCGCGAGGTGAGGTCGACGCTGCGGGCGCCCGCCTCGGCGGCCAGCCGCAGCGCCTCCAGGGACAGCGACGCGCCGACCCCGCGGCCCCTGGCCGCCTGGTCGACCACCACGTCCTCGATCCGGGCGCGCAGCCCGGTCGGGATGGGGAACAGCACCAGGGTGAGGGTGCCGACGATCGCGCCCTCGTCCCTGGCGACCAGCAGCCGGTTGCCCGGGAAGGCGACGATGCGCTCGAGCGCCTCGGCGCCCGGCGTCGGAACCGACGTGCTGAGCTGTGGGACGAGCCGTTCGAAGGCCTCGACCAGCTCGTCGCTGACCCGTTCGACCACCTCGACGTGGACGCCCACGGCGTGGACCTACCCCGGCGGGCTGCCGGGGCCTCCGCCCTCCGGCGGCGGCTGCTGGGAGAGGAACCGCTCGAGCTCCGCGGTGATCTCGTCGCCCGAGGGGAGCCGCTCGTCGGCGCCCTGCTCGACGAGGCCGCGGATCTGCTCGATGAACTCGGCGATCTGGGGCCGCTCGCGGATCGCCTGCTCGACCTGCTCCAGGTGGTCCTTGGTGGCCGCCTCCAGCTCGGTGGTCTCGACCTCGACCCCGGCCAGCCGCGCCATCGTGCGGACCAGCGCCAGCGCGGCCGGCGGGTGGGCGCCGCCCGTCAGGTACGGGGGCACCCGCGCCCACAGCCCGGTGGCCGGGATGCCCGAACGGAACAGGCGTTCCTCCAGCACCGTCTGGATGCCGGCGGGCAGCTCGACCAGCGCCGGCACGGTCTCCAGCCGGGCCGCCAGGTCCGGGTCGGCAGAGGTGCCCACCACGGCGACCGGCTCGGTGTGCAGCGACGGCGCCGGGAACCCGCCGAGCCCGAACACCTCGACCACGCCGAGCTGCTGGCAGGCCTCGACCACCTGGTCGCCAAAGGCCCGCCAGCGGAAGTCCGGCTCCGGCCCGGTGAGCAGCAGGGCGTCGCGCTCCCCGGCGGCCGTGGTGGCGAGCGACAGCTCGATCGGCGACCAGGTCACCTCCTCGATGGTGCCGCTGGCCAGCCGGACGACCGGCCGCCTGGCGCGGAAGTCGAGCAGCTCGTCGGCGTCGAACTCGCCGAGGCTGCGGGCGTTCCAGCGCGAGCGCAGGAACACCGCGCTGGTCTGGCCCGCCGCCCCGGCGTCGGTCCAGCCCGACAGGTGGACGACCAGGAACGGGTCGCGGAGCGCCGGGCGCTCGTTGAGCTCGAGCAGCTTCCCCATGGGCGCCAGCGTAGCCGGTTCCGGCCGCGGCGGCAGCGGTGGGCACCCCCGGGCCGTGCCCGGTAGCCTTGGTGGGTGACCAGCGCCACCCGCCCGTCCCGGATCTCCCCGTTCCGCCCGCTGCGGCACCGCGCGTTCGCGATCGTGTGGTCCGGCAGCTTCGTCTCCAACATCGGCACCTGGATGGAGACGGTCGCGATCGGCGTCTACGTCACCCAGGCGACCGGGCAGGCCGCCTGGACCGGGACGGTGGCCGCCCTCACCTACGCGCCGACGGTGCTGCTGGGGCCCTTCGGGGGTGCCCTCGCCGACCGCTTCGACCGCCGCCGCTTCCTGGTCGCGGTGACCCTGTTCCAGACCGCGCTGGCCGCCGCGCTGACGCTGCTGGCGGCCACCGACCGGCTCTCGGTCGGGGCGGTGGCCGCGATCGTGCTGCTGGCCGGCTGCGCCTTCGCCGTCGCCATGCCCGCCGTGCAGGCGATGACCCCCGACCTGGTCGGCCCCGACGACCTGCTCGGCGCCATGAGCCTCGGGGCCGCGCAGTTCAACCTCGGCCGGGTGGTGGGGCCGGCCCTGGCCGGCCTGGTCATCGCCGCCGGCGGCCTGGCCTGGGCCTTCGGGCTGAACACGGTGAGCTTCGCCGCGGTGCTGGTGGCGCTCGCGCTGGTGCGCATCCCGCCGCTCCCCCCGCGGGCGCCCGGCCGCGTCCGGGTGCTGCGGACGATCGCCCAGGGCGTGGTCGCCGCCCGCCGCGACCCCGGCATCCGCACCGCCCTGCTGCTGCTGCTCGCCACCACCTTCCTGGTGTCGCCGTTCATCGGGCTGGTCCCGGCGGTGGCGATCAAGGTCTTCGGCCGGGGCGCCACCGGCACCTCGGCGCTGGTGACCGCCCAGGGCGTGGGCGCGGTCTGCTCGGCGCTGGCCGCCGGGCCGCTGGCCGGGATGCTGGGGCGCCGCCGCCTGCTGGTGGCCGCGCTGCTGCTGGTCGGGCCGGCGGCGGTCGCCTACGGGCTGGCCCCGAGCTTCCCGCTGGCCGTCGCGGGGATCGCGCTGCTCGGCTTCGTCTACCTGGCGGTGCTGTCGGGCACCAGCACCGTCTGCCAGCTGCGGGCCCCGCGCGAGCTGCGCGCCCGCATGGCCAGCCTGTTCATGCTCGGGGTCGGCGGCGGCCACGCGCTGGGCCTGGTGGTGCAGGGCTGGCTCGGGGACCGGGTCGGCCTGCCGGCGGTCACCGCCGCCACCGGGCTGCTGCTGTTCGCCATCGTGGGCGCCGTCCGGCTGTTGCGCCCCGACCTGCTCGCCGCCATGGACGCCCCGCCCGCCGCGCCGGTGCCGCCCGCCGCGGGGGTGCCGGCGCCTCCCGGCCCCACGGAGCGACCGGACCTCGCGGCGCCGCCGGCGGCGGTGCCGGCCGCCGACCCGGCCGGGTCAGCGGACGTCCATCCGCTGCAGGCGGCCGACGGACAGGACCAGCGCGGCCAGGGTGACCACGGCGGCCAGGACGGTGGCGCTGACCGGGCCGAGCCGGACGGCGAGGTCCACGCCGCCGCCGCGCAGGACGGCGGCGAACACGCCCTCGGTGTAGCCGCGGATGGACAGCGACGACGCGGAGGGCGCCACCCCGACCACCGCCCCCTCCCAGAGCAGGGCGTAGGCCAGGCCGACGAGCAGGGCGCGGGCCATGAGCAGTGACAGCAGCATGCCGAGGGCGCAGTAGGCGAGGGTGCCGACGACGCTGGCCAGCACCAACCCGGCCAGCACGTCGGTCGAGCCGACCCCACCGGCCACGATCAGGTGCGCCCCCACCACGGCCGGCAGCAGCAGCGCCAGCGTCGCCAGCACCGCCGCCAGGTACTTGGCGCCGAGGACGGCACCCCGCCGCAGCGGCTTGAGCAGGACGTTGGTCACGGTGCCGTCGCGCAGCTCGGCCCCAAGCGCCGAGGTCGAGAAGGTGAGGCTCACCACCGGCAGCAGCAGCGGCACCACGACCTGGCGGAACAGGTCCACGGTGAAGGTGGAGGGGTCGACGTCGGCGCCCGCGGCGAACACCGCCAGCAGCAGCAGCGGCAGCGCCACCAGCGGCACGACGATCAGCAGGCGGCGCCCGGCCAGCAGCTGCCCGAGGCTGAAGCGCAGCAACACCAGGGCCTGTCTCATCGGGGCACCCCCCTGGGGTTCCCCGGCCCGGTCGGACGGTCCGGGACCAGACCACCTGCCGGCTGGGCCGTCGTGGGGTTCCCCGAACCCCTCCGGCTCATCGGCGGCCCACCAGGTAGTGGAAGACCTGCTCCAGCGACTCGTCGGTGGTGCGCACCTCGCGGAGGGTGGCGCCCTGGTCGCGGGCCAGCCTCGGCAGGGCGGTGGCGAACGCCTCCACCGAGCGGGTGCGGGCGCGCAGCGCGTCGCCGTCGACCTCGACGGCGACCGTGCTGGGCAGGCCGATCAGCCCGGGCGCGAGCCGGCGGACGTCGGCGGCCTTGACCATCACCGTGCGTGGCTGGTCGGCCATCAGGTCGCGGATGGCGTGGTAGTCGCCGGAGGCGGCCAGCCTGCCTCCGACCAGCACCAGGATCTGCGAGGCGAGCCGCTCGACCTCGGCGAGGATGTGGCTGGAGACCAGCACCGTGACCCCGGCCGTGCCGATCAGGCGCACCAGCTCGATGAAGCGGGCCCGCTGGCCCGGGTCCATGCCGGTCATCGGCTCGTCGAGGATCAGCAGGGCGGGCTGGTGGACGATCGCCCCGGCCACCTTGGTGCGCTGGCGCTCGCCCTTGGAGAGTCCCTTCAGCCGCCGCTCGGCGAGCGGCGCCAGGTCGACCTCGGCGATGGCGCGCTCGCTGGCGGCCCCGGGGTCGGGGAGCCCCTGCAGCTCGGCGTGGAGCCGGACGTAGGAGCGGATGGTGAGCCGCGGGTAGAGCCGGTCGCCGTCGGGGACCACGCCGATCGCCCGGTACAGCATCGGGTCGCGGTGGATCGGCCGCCCGAACAGCAGCACCTCGCCCTGGGAGGGGTGCACCAGGCCGCAGATCGCCTTGAGGGTGGTGGTCTTGCCGGCGCCGTTGGGGCCGAGCAGCCCGGTCACGCCGGGCCGCAGCTCGAACGAGAGGTCGGACACCGCCACCACGTCGCCGTACCACTTCGAGAAGCGGCGCAGCTGGACGACCGGCCCCTCGCCCACCGCCTGGCCGGGCGCGCTCATGGGCGCAGGCGCAGGACGCGCCAGGCGAGCACGCCGCCGGCGACGGCGACGACCACCCCCATCTCCGCCAGGTACGCCGGCCCGGTGATGCCCGCCTGCTGGGCCAGGGTCCCGGGGTCGAAGCCGTCGCCGAACAGCCAGTCGACGAAGCGGCCGGGGGCGCCCCCGAGCGACAGCAGGGCGAACCAGCGCCGGCCGTCGAAGCGGGTGGTGAAGAACAGGATGTTGGCCAGCGCCGAGGACCCCAGCAGGACCCCGAGCAGGCCGGCGGTGGCCAGCGCCCGCCGGTCGGTGAGGCTCGCCGCGGCCAGCGCGACGACCGAGTAGAAGACCGTGAGCGCGCCGCCGGCCAGCAGGATGCGGCCCAGGTCGTCGAGGTTCTCGCGCAGGTAGGTGGCGGCGCTGTCGGCGGTCAGCGTGTTGCCGAGGAACAGCACCAGCAGCGGGACCACCGCGATCAGGCCGACGACCAGCAGCAGCGCCGCGAGCTTGGCGAGCAGGTAGTCCAGGCGGGTCACCGGCCTGGTGAAGACCAGCGCCAGCACGTTCTGGCGGCGGTCCGGGCACAGCAGCTCCGGCCCGGCGGTGGCCGCGAACAGCAGCAGCAACCCGGCGACGATGCGCAGGTAGCGGCCGTAGCCGAGGAACTCGCCGACCGCCTCGCCGACCAGCACGCGGACGCCGATGAAGGCGAAGACCGGCCCGAAGGCCAGCACCAGCAGCCCCCACGGGATGACCTTGGTCTTCCAGTTGCGCTTGAGCCCGAGCGCGCGGCGCACGCCGGCCACCACGATCGCCCGGACCCGCCGCCCGCGCCCCTCCCGCGGCCCCTCGTAGTGCCGGTACCCGCGGTCGTAGATCGTCCCGGCCGGCGCGGTGGGAGCCGGGTTGCTCACCGGCGCGCCCCCCAGGCGGCGGCCTCCGGGGTGGCCGGCGGCGGCTCGGCCGGGACCGCCGCAGCGCCCTGGGCGGCCTGCAGGCGCAGGAAGGTCTCCTCGAGGCTCGGCGCCTGCGGGACCAGCCGGCGCAGCGGCCAGCCACGCTCGGCGGCCACGTCGCGGACCAGGTCGGAGGAGCCCTGGACCAGCAGCTGCTCGCCGGCGGCCCGCGTCCGCAGGCCGGCGGCGGCCAGCGCCTCCCGCACCTGCGGGCCGTTGTCGCCGAGCTGGACGCCGAAGCCCGGCTCGGTCGTGCCGGCGACCTCGGCGATCGGGCCCTGGGTGAGGACCCGGCCGGCGTGCACCATCACCACCCGGTCGCAGACCCGCTCCACGTCGCCGAGCAGGTGGGTCGAGACCAGCAGGTCGATCTCGAGCTCGCCGCGGATGCGGTCGATCAGCTCGAGCATGTCCTCGCGGCCCTGGGGGTCCATGCCGTCGGTGGGCTCGTCGAGCAGCAGGAGGCTCGGGTCGTGGACCAGCGCGACCGCGAGCTTGACCCGCTGCTGCATGCCGGTGGAGAAGCCGCCGATGGCGCGGTAGCGCTCCTCGTCGAGGCCGACCTGGTAGCAGACCTCGGCGGTGCGCTCGCGGGCGGGACGCGGGGGCAGGCCGCCGAGCTGGGCCATGAACGCGACGAAGTCGGCGGCGGTGACGTCCCCCGGCAGGCATGCCCCCTCGGGGAGGTAGCCCACCCGGGCGCGGACCGCGAGCGGGTCGGCGGCGACGTCGTGGCCGAGGACGCTGGCCCGGCCGTGGTCGGGCACGAGCAGCCCGAGCAGCAGCTTGATCAGCGTCGACTTGCCGGCCCCGTTGGAGCCGACCAGCCCGGTGCAGCCGGGCTCGATCACGACGTCGACACGGTCAAGGGCCTGGATGGTCCCGTACCGCTTGCTGAGACCTTCGACCTGTGCGACCGGCACCGGCTCCGGGGACCTCCCTGGTCGGACGATGGTTGCCGTCACCATCTCACACCGGCCGGCGGTGTGCTGGGCCCCCGGCGCCACGCGGTGGTGGCGGTTCAGGCGGGCGCCGGGCCCGGCGGCACCCGCAGCGTGTGGCCGCCCACCACCCGCCCCCCGGCGTCGAGCAGCAGCACCGAGCCGCCGCCCGGCCCGGCCGGCTCGCGCAGCAGGAGCAGCAGGGCCTCGGGGTGCTCCGGGTCGAGCTCGACCCCCCGGAGCCAGGGCCCGTCCGCCGCCGGGGGGGCGAAGGCGGTGGTCAGGTCGAGCCGCTCCGCCAGGCCGGGGTCGTCCTGGACGACCGCGACCAGGTCGGGTCGCCAGGCGTCCGGCGGGCGGCCCGCCTCCAGCCCGGCCGCCGTCGCCGCGGCGGCCAGGCGGGGGCCGAGCAGCAGGCCGGCGGTCAGCTCGGCCGCGCCCGGCTCGGCGACCAGGGCGAACGGCGGGTCGCCCGCCCCCCAAACCTCCAGCGCGAGGGCGCGCGGCCGGCTCCCGGGCGCACGCTGCCCGCCGCCGCCGCGGAGCACGGTGACGCCGGAGAGCCCGAGGTGGCGGTCGAGGGGGCTGGGCGCTCCGGGGGGCGGCGGGTCGCCGCCGGCGGCGGCCAGCGCCAGCAGGGTCAGGTCAGCGACCGCGTCGGCGGGGACCTCCCAGGCGAACGCGGCCAGGCGCGCGCGGCCCGGCTCGATCGCGTCCAGGGTGGCCGGCGGGCCCAGCGCCCGCCACGGCGACCCGGGCGGCGGTCGGTCGTCCGGGTCGGCGCCCACACGCCCGGGCCACCCCAGGAGCGCGGGGGCGGCCAGGACGCCGACGCGCACCGCGGTCGCGGTGGCCGTGCCGCGGTTGTGGACCTGGACCCACACCCTGGCGGGCCGTCCCGGCTGCACCCGCCCGCCGGCGTCGGGCAGGCCGGCCGCGGCCACGCCGTGGTCGTCCTCGAGCACGGCGGGCCCGACCTCGGCCGGGTCGCGTCCAGGGACGGGTGGCGCCTCCACCTTCACGTCGGGGGACTGCCACCACCAGACCGTCTCCCCGGACCCGAACGGGTCGGGCCGCCCCGCCGGGAACGGGGCGCCGCGGCCGCCGTCCGCCCTGCTCCCCCGCAGGTGCAGCCGGACGCCGGTGCCCCCCGCGGCGCGCGAGGGCTCGCCGGCGGCGGCGGCCGGGTCGCCGAGCGGCGCCTCCCAGACGCCCCGGCCGAGGAGGGCCGCGCGCAGCAACCGGGTGGGGCGGTGGACCACGAGGGCGGCCACCGGCGCCGCCGGCAGCCCGCGGCCGAACGGCCGCCAGCCCGCGCCGTCGTCGTCGGAGCGCCAGACGCCGAGGTCGGCGCCGACGAGCACGCCGCCGGGGCGGTCCGGGTCCAGGGCGACCGCGCTGACCGGGACGGCGGGCAGCCCGCCGCTCCGGTCGGCCCAGGTCGCGCCGTCGTCCCCGGAGCGCCAGACCGTGCCGGCGCGCGGGTCCGACCAGGTGGCCCAGAGCACCCCCGGCCGGGCGGGGTCCGCCGCCAGGCCGCTGAGGTACCCGGCCCGCGGCCGGGCCCTGGCCGCCACCCGCCAGGCCCCCCGCTCCGCCGCGGGGCCCTGGTGCTCCCCGCCCACCGGGAGGCCGGCGGCGGGCTCCCCGGGCCGACCCAGCTCCCGACCCGCCGCGTCGAGGCGGAGGACCTCGCCGCGGTCGGTCCCCACCCAGATCCTGCCGGGACCGCCGACCTCCAGCGCGCTGGCCCGCCCGCCGGACGCCGGCAGCGGCACCTCGGTCCAGCTCCCGCCGCCGTCGGCGGAGACGGCCACCGCCCGGCCGCCCTGCACCACCAGGCCCGCACCCGACGCCACCGGCGGGTCGAGGCCCCCGGCCCACGGCGCGCCCGGCCCGGCGGTCCCGGCCTGCGGCGCGCCGGCGGCCCGAGCCCGCGCCGCGCCGGCGGTCCCGGCCTGGGGGGCTCCGGCCTCGTCCGCCCCGGGCCAGACCGGCTCCCAGGTGCCCCAGCCGCCGCCGCGCGTCGAGCGGGCCAGGCCCGGGCCGGCGAAGCCGTGCCAGCTGGTCAGGGGCGCCGCCGGGTCGACCGCGCAGGCGCCGCCGTCGCCGTCGTCGCCGTGGAACCAGACCTCCCCGCCCTCGTAGCGGAGGGTGCCGAGGCCGCCGGCGCCGGCGAGCAGCCAGGCGTCGTGCTCCGGATGGCCGGCCAGGTGGCCCGCCTCGGCGATCGCCAGGCCGGCGTTCAGCGCCCGCCAGCTCCCGCCGCCGTCGGGCGAGCGGAACAGGCCGCCGTCGCCGCCGACGTACACCACCGCCGGGTCGTCGGGGGCGAACGCGACCGCGTGCTGGTCGGCGGGCAGGCCGTCGCCGGCCGGCCGCGCCGCCAGGTCCACCCACGACCAGCGGCCGTCGCCCTCCCTGACCCCCCGGTGCAGGCCGACCGCGCCGAGCAGCAGCACCTCCGGGTCGCCGGGGACGGCGGCGACGAACCACGCGTACCAGGCCTGCTGGCTCTGGAGGTCGGCCGGGGGCTTGACGGCCTCGAAGGGCCCGCCGGCCCGCTCGCGGTGCCAGAGGTGCCCGACCCCGTCGCCGGCGGCGAACACCCAGGCGCCCCCGCCGGCGGTGTGGCACACGGCGACCCGGTCGAAGCCGGACGGGGCCGCCGGCAACGGCACCGGCGCCCACGCCGCGCCGTCCCCGGAGCGGCACAGCCCGGCGGCGCAGCCGGCGAGGAGCTCGCCGTCGCCGCCCGGCCCGCTCCCGCCGGCCGGCGACAGGTCCCACACCGGCCCGCCGAGCCGCCTGCTCCACGAGGCACCGCGGTCGACCGACCCGTACAGCCCAGTGCTGGTCGCCGCCAGCAGCCGCCCGTCCGGGAGGGCCGCCAGGTCGTGGAAGCCGGCGCCGGCCAGCTCGCCGGCGGCCAGCAGCCGCCAGCTCCCGCCGCCGTCGGCGGAGCGGAGCAGCCCGACCCCGAGCTCCGCCGAGTAGCCCCCCTCGCCGCTGCCCGCGTAGGCGACCGACGGGTCGCCCGGGTCGAAGGCGACCGCGCCGATGGCCGGCACCGGCAGCTCGTCGGTGCGGGGCCGCCAGCTCCCGCCGCCGTCGCGGCTCTCCCAGACCCCACCGCCGCCCGTCCCGAGCAGCAGGTGGGCGCCGTCGGCGGGGTCGACGGCGACCGCGGTGACGCGGCCGGCGACGGCCGGCCGGCTCCTCGGGCCCGACCCGTGGGTCTGGCCGTGGGGGATCGCGAACGGGCCCAGCGGCCGCCAGGCCGCGGCCGCCGTCGCCGCGCCCCGCGCCGCCGCATCGGCCCGCGCCGCCACCGCCGCGGCCTGGGACTCGAAGGCGCGCAGGCGCGCGGCCGCGTGGCCGGCGGCGTCGTCCGGGCCCAGGCCGCGCCGCAGGCGGAAGTCCTCGAGACGGGCGCGTGCCCTGGCCTCGAGGCGTCGAGGGGAAGCCGAGAGGTGCATGGGGACCCACCCCACCTCCGGCTTGCTGGCCGGGCCGAAGGCCGGAGTCTACCCTGGCCAGGTCGGGGGAGCGAGGCGGGTCGGGAGGCCCGGGAACGGAAGCTGGGAAGCGATGGCAGGACCCGTGAGCGTGGTCTGGGACGAGGAGCTGGCCGCCTACGACTTCGGACCAGAGCACCCGCTCCGGCCCGCGAGGGTGCAGCTCACCATGGCGCTGGCCCGCTGCCTCGGGCTGCTGGACCGCGCCGCCGTGGCCAAGCCGGTCGCGGTCTCCGGGACCGACCTGGCGCGCGTCCACGACCTGGACTACCTAGCGGCGGTCAAGGCCGCCGGGTCCGACGGCCGCCCGACCCTCGCCCACGGCATCGGGCCCGGCGACACGCCCCCCTTCGCCGGCATGCACGAGGCGTCCGCCAGGGTGTGCGGCGCCACGGTGGCGGCCGCGGAGGCGATCCGCTCCGGCGGGTCGCTGCACGCCTTCTCGCCCGCCGGCGGCCTCCACCACGCCATGCGCGACCGGGCCAGCGGCTTCTGCGTCTACAACGACCCGGCGGTGGCGATCGCCTGGCTGCTCGAGCAGGGCGTGGAGCGGATCGCCTACGTGGACGTCGACGTCCACCACGGCGACGGGGTCGAGGCGATCTTCGCCGACGAGCCGAGGGTGCTGACCGTCTCGGTGCACGAGTCCGGGCGCTACCTGTTCCCCGGCACCGGGTTCGCCCACGAGGTCGGCGAGGGCGACGCCCGCGGCACCATCGCCAACCTGCCCCTGCCGCCGTCGACCACCGACGACCTGTACCTCGCCGCGTTCGACGCGGTGGTGCCGGCGCTGGTCCGCGCGTTCGAGCCCGAGCTGCTGGTCACCCAGCTCGGCTGCGACACCCACTACACCGACCCGCTCGCCCACCTCGGGCTCACCGTCGCCGCCTACCGGCAGCTGGCCGGCCGGCTCCACGACCTCGCCCACACCGTGGCGGGCGGCCGCTGGCTGGCCACCGGCGGCGGCGGCTACCAGTGGGCGTCGGTGGTGCCGCGGGCGTGGTGCGGCTACCTGGCGGAGATGGTCGGCGCCGAGCTGCCGGCGCGGCTCCCCGAGCCCTACCTGGACGAGGCCGCCGACCGCTTCGGCGCCCTGCTCGACCCGGAGATGGCCGACGAGGTGGTGGCGCTCCGCTCCGAGCACCGCACCAGGGTCGAGAACGAGGTCGGCCGGACGATCGAGGCCGTCAGGCAGAACCTCTTCCCGCTGCACGGGCTGACCACCTGAGCGGCGCGGGCGGGCGGCGCCCGGCCTCGGGGACCCGTTTCGCTACCATGGAAGGCCGACCCACGATCGAACGGAGCACCGGCATGTCCGACCCGACCCGCGAGGACCTCGCGCGCCATCTGGAGGCGAGCAGGATCGCCGGGTCGGTGCGGACACCGGTCTGGGACGTGCTCCGCAAGCCGGCGTTGATCGCCGCCGGCGACCCCGAGCAGTGCTTCGGGCTGTCCGGCCTGCAGCGCTACAGCGCCGACGAGATCCTCGCCCAGGTCGAGGCCCAGTTCGGCTGGCGCCACACGCCGGGCGAGCCGTCCGACGGCCCGACCTGGATCGACCCGGAGCTGCTGCTGGCCGAGATCGACCGGGCGGCCGAGCGGCTGGCCGGGGCGGCCGCCGAGGGGCAGCACGTGCTGTTCGCGACCGGCCACCCGACCGGCCTGCTCGGGCTCTACGGGCAGCTCTGCGTCGCCCTGCGCGAGGCCGGCGCCAAGGTCTCACGGCCGGGCGACGGCCTGGCGTTCAGCTTCCACGGCCACCGCCGCCGCATCCTGTACCTGGGGCGCGTGGCGACGCTGGCGTCCGGGGCGAACCTGTACCACACCCACCACGCCCACCCGATGGAGCTGGTGCTGGAGCAGGCCGGCGAGGTCGACCTGGTCGTCGGCGACCACGGCTGGGCCGGGGCGGCCGCCGAGCGCGGCATCGACGTGGTCGCGGTCGCCGACATCAACGACCCGGCCCTGGCCATGGCCAAGGCGGAGGGACGCGCGCGGGTGGTGCTCGGCATGGACGACAACGTCCTGCCGGCCGCCTACGACCCGCTGGCCGACTACCTGGTCGCCAGGCTGCGATGAGCGACCGCTACGCACGCCTGGTCGAGCAGGTGCTCGACGATCCCGGCGCGGTGCTGCTGCTGGGGTCGATGGACTCCGGCAAGACCACCTTCGCCAGGGCGCTGCTGGCCGGGGCGGTGGACCGCGGCATCCCCGCCGCCTACCTCGACACCGACGTCGGCCGGACCACCGTCGGGCCGCCGACCACCATCGGGCTCAAGCACGTGCTGGAGGCCAAGCACCTCAGCGACGACGAGCTGGCGAGCGCCGACGGGCTGTACTTCGTCGGCTGGGTCTCGGCCCAGTTCCACCTGCTGCCGCTGATCGCCGGCACCGCCAAGCTGATGGACGTGGCCCGCAGGGCGGGGGCGGAGCTGATCGTGGTCGACACCTCCAGCCTGATCAGCGGCGTCTACGGCCAGATCCTCAAGTACCACAAGATGGAGGTCACCCGGCCCGAGTACGTCATCGGCTTCGAGCGCGGCGAGGAGCTGGACCCGCTGCTCGGCATCGCGCGCCGCTTCACCCCGGCGCGGGTCGACGCCTACCCGGTCCACCCCGACGTCCGCCCAACCACCGCGGACGAGCGGGCGGAGACCCGCAGGGCGCGCTTCGCCGCCTACTTCTCCGGCTCGCTGCACCGCTGGCGGGTCAAGCCGACCGTGTTCCTGCCGTCGCTGCCGCCGGACTCCGACCTTGCCGCGCTCGCCGGGCTGCTGGTCGGCATGGAGGACGGCAAGGGGTCCTGCGTCGGCATCGGCTACCTCGAGCTGGCCGAGGACGGCGGCCTGCGGATGATCTCGGCGGTCTCCGAGGGCGCACGGGCGCTGCGGCTCGGCTCGACCCGCATCACCCCCGACTGGTCCTCCACCACCCGCGTCGACCTCCGCCACCTCTTCGGCACCGAGTAGCCGGTCCAGCCTCACAGCGGCCGAGCGGTCAGGTATCGCCGCCCGCGTCGCTCGCCCTCGGACACGAGCAGGCCTCGCAATACCAGCTCCTCCAGGATGGAGCGGGCTGTGGGAGCGTCGACGCCGAGCAGGCCACGAACGTCCGAGTTGACCACCACGCCGGTTCGACGAGCATGGTTGAGCACGGTCCGCAGCTGCTCCCCGAGCGTTGCTGCCGTGCGTGCCCGATGCGCCGACTCGCTCAAGCGGTAGCCGGCGCCGCGGCCTCGACCGAATGCCTCGAGCATGCCGCGGGCCACCAGGTCCTGCAGGGTGGTTCGGCTCGCCTGCCGGTCGAGGGGCCGCAGCCGCCGAAGCTGCTCGTTGGTGATGGCTCCCCAACGTCGCGCGAACACGAGCGCCACCTTGGCGTCTGCGCTCAGGTCGAGATGCCCGAAGCGAGAGACCCAGAGCCGGTCTTCCGCGGCGAAGACGCTGCCCCCACGGAACCGGACCACGAAGGACGCCGAGCGCTCCTCGAATTCGGGCGGGGCGAGCAGCGCATCCTCCATCTCCGCGATCATCCGATCGATACCCTGACCCGCCTCCTCCACCAGCCCCAGCCGCTGGAGGGCGTCCATGACCCGCTCGTTGCGCGAGTACTGCGCCTCCCGGAGGTTCTCGACCGTCACGTACCCGGGCAACGTGCCCGGGCTCTCGACCTCGACGGCATCGTGGTACAGACGAACCTCAACGGCCGCGCCGCGCAGGGAGTAGTCGCGGTGGCCGACCGCGTTGACGAGCGCCTCGCGGAGGGCCACCGGCGGGTACTCGGGACCTCCTCCCTGACGAGTCCCCGAACGACCGCGTCGCGCCGCATCTCGTCGTAGATGCGGCGATCTGCCCCCGCCACCAGCTCGGGCAGCGGGCCGACGAGCTCGTGACGGTCCCGGAGGTGGGCTCCGCCGTCGACGGAGCCTTCGAACCGTACCATCACGATGCCGAGCCGCCGATGACGCTCCTGGGGGTTGCTGCCGAAGGCGAGCAGCGTCGCCAGTCGCACCCGTCCGTCCGTGGTCAACAGGCCGAGGTCGCGGGCCGTCGAAGCGAGGTTGACCTTGGAGCGCCCGAGCCTCGTCCGGAAGCACTGACGCACGAGGTCGTGACGAAGGTCGTCAAGGCCGAACCCTGGGACGGGCTCGTCCTCGACCGGATCGGCCGCTCGCTCGCGCACGAAGCGGAACAGCTCGTGCCCGACGCTCGTCTGGATCCAGCCCCGCTCCACCGGCGAGACGTCGACGAAGGCGACCTCGCGGCCTGCAACCACCCCGCGGCTCACCTCGACCCGTAGCGGAGGCTGCGTCGACCTGGCGGCCTCCTGGACCTGTTCCGCGAGATCTTGACTCCACTGGACTCCGACGACCTGGCGGGGACGTCGGTCGCTCATACCGACGACGACGGTGCCACCACGCGAGTTGGCGAACGCTACCAGCGGCTCCTGCAGCCGGCTCGGCCGTGGAAGCTGCTGCTTGAACTCGACCACCATCGATTCCTGGTCCCCAACCAGCGACCAGAGTTCGGCTTCGGTCATGTGGGCGGTCCGATTGTCGGCCATAACCCCGGCAAATTAGCCAAACAATCGACCGGGTCAAGGATTGTTGGACATTCTGTGGAAAACCTCCCGCTGGTGCCTTCACGACCGCCAAGCGGCTCCAGGCAAGCGGCCATGCCACAATGCCTCCATGGCCGGGTACCGGTGGATCACGTTCCTCAGCGACTACGGGCTGGAGGACAACTTCGTGGGCGTCTGCCACGGGGTGATGGCCAGGATCGCCCCGCACGCCAGGGTGATCGACCTGTGCCACGCGGTCCCGCCCCAGGACGTGCGCCACGGCGCCACCGTGCTCGCCCAGGCGATGCCGTTCGTGCCCAGGGCGGTGCACCTCGCGGTGGTGGACCCCGGCGTCGGCGGCGAGCGCGGCATGGTGGCCCTCGAGGCGGGCGGGCACGCCCTGGTGGGCCCGGACAACGGCCTGCTGGTCCCGGCGGCGGAGCGGCTGGGCGGCGTCGACCTCGCCCACGCCCTCCAGAGCGGCGCCCACCGGCTCGCGCGGGTGTCCAGGACCTTCCACGGCCGCGACGTGTTCGCGCCGGCCGCCGCCCACCTCGCCGCCGGCGCCGGCCTGGCCGACCTCGGCCCGGAGGTCGACCCCCGGCGGCTGGTCCGGCTCGACCCGCTGCTGGCGCGGGTCGACGACGACCGCGTCCACGGGAACGTGCTGCTGGTGGACCACTTCGGCAACGTCGCCCTGAACGTCAGCCGCGAGCAGCTGGAGCGCGTCGGGGTGGCGCTGGGCGACCGGGTGGAGGTCCGCGTCGGCGGGCGGGCGCACCGGCTGCCGTTCGCGGAGAGCTTCAGCTCGGTGCCGGCGGGCGGGCTGGTGCTGCACGAGGACTCCTTCAGCTCCCTCAGCGTGGCCGTCAACCAGGGCCGGGCGGCCGAGCGCCTCAAGGTCCGCTCGGGCGACCCGGTGGTGGTCGCCCGCGTCGCCGCCGCGCGCTGATGGGCCGGCGCATCCTGGTCACCGGGGCGGCCCGCTCCACCGGCCGCCGGCTGGTGCACGCCCTCGCCGAGGAGCCGGAGGTGGCCGCCGTGGTCGCGGTCGACGACCGGGAGCCGTCGGAGCCGTTCCCGGCCAAGGTCGAGTTCCTCGGCGTGGACCTGCGCAGCCCGGCGCTGGTGCGGGCGGCCCAGTCGGCGGGGATCGACACCTGCGTGCACCTCGGGGCGGGCTCCGAGCCGCTGGCGGCCGGCGGCAGGGCGACCATGAAGGAGCGCAACGTGCTCGGCACCATGCAGCTGCTCGCCGCCGCCTACCACGCGCCCGACCTGCGCCGCCTGGTGCTCAAGTCGACCACGGCGGTGTACGGGGCGGCACCGGGCGACCCGGCCGTGTGGACCGAGACGATGCCGCACGAGACGCCCCGCCACGGCTTCGGCAAGGACGCCATCCAGGTCGAGGACTACGTCCGCTCCTTCGACCGGCGCCGGCCCGACGTCACCGTCACCGTCCTGAGGCTGGCCAACCAGGTCGGCCCGACGGTCGACAACCCGCTCACCCGCTACTTCGAGCTGCCCGTCTGCCCCACCGTGTTCGGCTTCGACCCGAGGCTCCAGTTCCTCCACGAGCAGGACACGGTCCGCGCCATGCTGCAGGCCACCGTGGGCGCGCCCGTCCACGGCACCTTCAACATCGCCGGCGACGGGGTGGTCCTGCTCAGCCAGGCGATCCGGATCGCCGGCAAGGCGCCCCTGCCGATCCCCGAACCGCTGGTCGGCAGCGTCGCCGAGCTGCTGCGGCGCACCGTCGACTTCTCCCCCGAGCAGGTCCGCTTCCTGCAGTACGGCCGGGTCGCCGACACCACCGCCGCCTGCGAGCAGCTCGGCTTCGCGCCCAAGTGGTCCTCGCGGCAGGCCTTCGAGGACTTCGCCACCCGCCTGCGCAAGCTGGTCACCGGGGAGCAGGTCACCAGGGTGGAGCAGGAGGCGCTGGCGAGCCTGCGCCGCGCGGCGCGGCGGGTCGGCGGGGTGACGGGACCGGGAGGCCGGTCGTGACCGCCGCCGAGCGGCCGCGCTGCAAGGCGCTGACCGCCAGGGGCGAGCGCTGCCGCAACCCGGCCGGTCCGGGAGGCCTCTGCGCGGTGCACCGCCGCCGGCTCGAAGCGGCCGCCGGCGACGCGCCCAGGCCGTCGCCGGACGGCGGCGGGCGCGACGCCGGGGCCGCCGCCGACCTCGGGCGGCTGGCGCCGTTCCTCGGCTGGGCCGAGGAGGCGCTGGAGTTCCTGCGCCGCCGGCTGCTCGGCGAGTACGCCGTGGACGAGTTCGGCCACGACCCCGACCTGGTCGAGCACGTCCTGGCGCCGTTGCTGCGCCCCCTGTACCAGCGCTGGTGGCGGGTGGAGGTCCGGGGCCTGGAGAACGTCCCGGACGAGGGCCCCGCGCTGGTGGTCGCCAACCACGCCGGCACGCTGCCGTTCGACGCCATGATGGTGACGCTCGCCCTGCTCGACGAGCACCCGGCGCACCGGTCCCTGCGGATCCTCGCCGCCGACCTGGCCTTCACCCTCCCGGTGGTCGCCCCGCTGGCCCGCAAGTCGGGCAACACCCTGGCGTGCGCGGAGGACGCCAAGCGGCTGCTGGAGGCCGGCGAGCTGGTCGGCGTCTTCCCCGAGGGCTACAAGGGCCTCGGCAAGCCGTTCCGGGAGCGCTACCGGCTGCAGCGGTTCGGCCGCGGCGGCTTCGTCGAGGTGGCGCTGCGGACCGGCGCGCCGATCGTGCCGGTGGCGGTGGTGGGCAGCGAGGAGATCTACCCGATGGTGGCCAACCTGCGGCGGGTGGCGCGGCTGCTCGGCCTCCCCTACTTCCCGGTGACGCCGACCTTCCCGCTGCTGGGGCCGCTCGGCGCGATCCCGCTGCCGTCCAAGTGGGTGATCGAGTTCTGCCCGCCGATCCCCACCGCCCAGTACGGCGGCGAGGCCGTGCTCGACCCGATGGTGGTGTTCGACCTGACCGACCAGGTCCGCGACACCATCCAGCAGGCGGTCCACCGCAACCTCCTCACCCGCCCTGGCGTGTTCGCCTGACACGCCCCCTTCACCCGGGATTCCGCAAGCGGCAACATCGACGGCGTAGCGTGGCCGCCCTGCCGTCGACCCCCCGGGAGGCTCTCATGCGCACCATCACCAGGCGCCCGACGGCGCTGCTGCTCACCGCCGGGCTGCTGGTCCTGGCCGCGACCCAGGTCGCCGTGGCCACCGCCAGGCAGGGGCAGGTCGACCGCGGCGACCGGCCGAAGCTGCCGCTGGTCATCGGCCACCGCGGCGCCAGCGGCTACCGCCCCGAGCACACCCTGGCCAGCTACCGGCTGGCCATCGAGATGGGCGCCGACTACGTCGAGCCCGACCTGGTCTCCACCAAGGACCGCGTCCTGGTGGCCAGGCACGAGAACGAGATCGGCGGCACCACCGACGTCGCCGACCACCCCGAGTTCGCCGGCCGCAGGACCACCAAGACGATCGACGGCGTCCAGGTGACCGGCTGGTTCACCGAGGACTTCACCCTGGCCGAGCTGAAGACCCTGCGCGCCGTCGAGCGCCTCCCCGACGTGCGGCCCGCCAACACCGCCTTCGACGGCCTCTACCAGGTGCCGACCCTGCAGGAGGTCATCGACCTCGCCAAGCGCGCCGGCGTCGGCATCTACCCCGAGACCAAGCACCCCACCTACTTCGACTCGATCGGGCTGTCGCTCGAGGAGCCGCTGGTCCGGGCCCTCGACGCCAACGGCTACCGGGACCGCAACGCGCCCGTCTTCGTCCAGTCGTTCGAGGTCGCCAACCTCAAGGAGCTGAACCGCAAGACCAGGGTGCCGCTGGTGCAGCTGCTCGACGCCACCGGCAGGCCGTACGACTTCGTCGTCTCCGGCGACCCGCGGACCTACGCCGACCTCGCCACCGCGGAGGGCCTGGCGGAGATCGCCACCTACGCCGACGGCGTCGGCCCCAACAAGAACCTGATCGTCCCGCGCGACGCCTCCGGCAACCGCCTCGAACCGACCAGCCTGGTGCGCGACGCCCACCGGGCCGGGCTGGTGGTCCACCCGTGGACCTTCCGCAAGGAGAACTTCTTCCTGGCGCCCGAGTTCCGGCAGGGCGACCCGGCCAGCCCGGAGTTCCTCCGCGCCACCGGCGACCTCCCCGCCGAGCTCCGGCTGTTCTTCCGCCTCGGCGTCGACGGCGTGTTCTCCGACCACCCCGACACCGCCGTGGCCACCAGGCACCAGTTCTTCGCCAGGCGCTGAGGCGCGCCCGCCCGACCAGCTCCGGGGCCGGCGGGTGGCCGCCGGCCCCGGAGCTGCGCATGCTCCCGCCGCCAGGGTTCCTGGCGGTCCAGGCCAGGCTGAAGGGCGAGCCGCTGGAGGAGTACGTCCTGCCGATCGGCGGCGGCTTCTTCTTCGCCCTGCCCGGCGTCGAGGCCGACGACGGCTGGCTGGGGGAGCGGCTGCTCGCGTAGGGCTGCCGACTACGTGGACGGGGTCGGCGCGGTGGTGGTGGTCGAGCTGGTGGTGGGGGCGGCGGTGGTGGTGGGCGGCCTGGTGGTGGTCGGCGGCGGCGGGCGGGTCGTCCTCGGCGCGGTGGCGGCCGGCGCGGTGGTGGCCGGCGCGGTCGGGACGGGGGCCGGGGCGGCGCTGGTGGGGTCCGGCAGGTCGGGCAGGCTGGTGGTGGTCGTGGCCCTCCGGCGGATGCTGGTGAGCGGCGCCGCCGTGGAGGAGGCCGGCGCGGCCTGGACGGTCGTGGCCGGAGGGCAGGAGGCGCCGGGGCAGGCCCGCCGCGGCTCGGGGCTCCCGAACGCCTGCAGGCCGAGGATCACCACGATCGCGGCGGCGGCGACCCCGGTGGCCGCCCAGGGTCGCGGCCGCCGGGACACCTCGGTCCAGGCGGCCCGGACGGCCCGCTCGGCAGCGCGCAGCGCGCCGCCCGCGGCCGCCCGCCGCGGCGCCGCGGCGCCGTCGTCGCTGGTCAGTTGGGCGCGCAGCCGCTCGACGAAGGCGTAGGCGGGGGGGGGCACCTGCGCCCGGGCGGC
>Ga0081538_10001659_pt1 | contig 22741 bp, 15 predicted proteins | sample TabmetS5T2R1_FD_71022 | JGI IMG/M metagenome (GOLD analysis project Ga0081538, IMG submission 71022) | Tabebuia heterophylla rhizosphere microbial communities from the University of Puerto Rico - S5T2R1 | ecosystem: Host-associated > Plants > Roots > Rhizosphere ... | reverse complement strand
CTGATCGGGAGTCGGCGTGCTCTGCCAGATGTACGGCTGGTACTGCTCGACGACCTCCTCCGGTACTGCCGTGGCGCAGAAGCTGGCACAGATGATCCCCCGCGACGCCAGCTCCGTGGCGAAGACGGGGCCCGCCTGCCCAGGACCGCCCACCACGATGAAGGGCTCCTTCTCGGCGATGGCGATGGCGTCCGCCCTCGCCGCCTCCAGATCGGCGCCGGCACCGGTGCCGGTGTAGGTCTCGATCTCGACCCGACGCCTGTACGTCTCGTACAGCCGGTTGTAGAGGTCGGCGAACCCCTGGACCGTCTCGGCTGCCGACTCGGGATTGATCTCGGCGCCAGCACCGGCGGCGAAGGCGGTCGTCAGGGGATCGAGGGCCGGGTCGGCGATGTATTCCACGACCCTGACCGTGTCGGCCGTGACCCCCGCCGACGTGGCCCCGCCGTTGTCACCTTCGAACGGCTCCACGCAGGGCGGCGCGTACACCGAGACGAGCTTGAGCCTGCCCGTCTCGGTGTCGCAGTTCGGGCCCCAGTCGATGTCGTCGGTCTCACCCTCGAGCTCTGCCTTCTGCCACGTCATCGGGCCCGAGGCGATCAGCTCCTCCTCGCTGGCGGTCGCGCCGTCGGTCGCCGCCTCGTCGTCGCCGCCATCACCGCCGCCGCCGAACACCACCACGGCGGCACCGATGAGCGCCAGGACCACCACGATGGGCCCGTACCGCTTGGCGGGCTTCACCCATCCGGGCTGACGCTTGGGCGGAGGCGCTCCACCTCCGCCCTCGCTGGTCGTGGTCTCGTCGGTGCTCGCCATCGTCGCCCCCCTCGGCCGATCAGCGTCCCGCGCGGACTACTCCGCTACTGCGGCGGTGGGTAATCCGGCGTCTGGTCCTCGGGCGGAACCTGGTCGAAGATCGTCACCGACGACGCGGTATCGAACAGGCCGGCCTCCTCGACGCTGTCGGGGAAGCTGCCCAGCGTGTAGCGCTGGGCACCGTTGGCGTAGCGGTACAGGCCGGTGCCGTCGTTGCCGACCTCGTCCTCGCCTTCCGCGGCCGGGTCGAACCAGATGATCGTGGCGTCGTCGGTTCCCCCGACCTCCGCGTCGGGCCACACCCCGTGATCGCCGCGCGAGAGCTGTGCCTCGGTCGGCCCACCCCCGGAAGGCGGGTATCGGAAGAGGCCGTCGCGGAACGTCTCGGGCGTGAGCTCTGGCCCGGCCAGGTGGATGCCCGGGAACACCGTCAGCAGCATCCCGGCGTTGAGCAGGTTGGCGCCGTTGTGCGGCGGCAGGCCCCCGTAGGCCCAATCCCAGATCCGGAAGGCGCCGTTGGTCTCTTGTTCGCCCCGGGCGCTGATCAGCGAGATGCCGAAGCCGTTCTTCCACTGCTCGACGTCGGTCTGACGGGCGAACAGCGAAGTGTCCATGAGGAAGCTGGACGCCAGGATCCACTCGGGGTGGTAGTCCTGGGCCGTCGCCTCTGTAGTGAGCGAGGCCGGAGTGAGCGGGTCACCCGTGTAGATGACGGTGGTGACGCCCGCCTCCTTGAGCCTGCTGATGTTCGTCCGTGCGTTCTCCTGGGCGCGGGCCAAGTCGAGGGTGAACTCGAGGTCGGTCGCCAGCTCGATGCCGTTGTCCGCCAACTGCTCCAGGTACGCCTCGGTCACCGCCTCGTAGTCGCCGTCGGGATTGTCGTAGTGCAGCAGCCCGTAGACACGATCCTCGGCTCGGGTCTCGTCGTCACCGGCCAGCTCGGCCTTGCCTGGGCCCGCCAACTTGGCGATCATCTCGGACGCCAGCGCCGCCGCCTGGTCGGGAGTCGGCCCGTTCTGCCAGATGAAGGGCGCGTACTCGTCGACCAGCGCTTGGGGTATCGCGGTGGCGCAGGTGCCGGCGCAGAGGATGCCCCGTGACGCCAGCTCGGTGGAGAAGATCGTGCTGGACTGTTGTGGGCCGCCGATCACGATGAACGGGTCCTTCTCGGCGATGGCGATGGCGTCGGCTCTCGCCGCTTCCGTGTCGTCACCCGCCCCGGTGCCGATGTAGGTCTCGACCTCGACACGGCGGCCGTAGGTCTCGTAGAGCCGGTTGTAAAGATCGGCGAAACCCTGGACCGTCTCGGCGTTGGCCTCCGGGCTGACGTCGGCGCCCGCCTCCGACACCGTCGCAGCGGTCAGGGGGTCGAGGGCCGGGTCAGTGATGTACTCCACCACCTTGACCGTGTCGGCGGTGACGCCCGGCGACGTCGCTCCGCCGTTGTCGCCCTCGAAGGGCTCCACGCACGGCGGCGCATAGGTCGAGACGAGCTTGATCTTGCCGGTCTCGGTGTCGCAGTTGGGGCCCCAATCGATGTTGGCGGTCTCGCCCTCCTGCTCGGCCTTCTGCCACGTCATCGGCCCCGAGGCGATCAGCTCCTCCTGGCTGGCGCTCGCGCCGTCGGTCGCCGCCTCGTCGTCGCCGTCGTCGTCACCGCCGCCGAACACGAGCACGGCGGCCCCGATGAGGGCGAGGACCACCACGATGGGCCCGTACCGCTTGGCGGGCTTCACCCATCCGGGCTGTCGCTTGGGGGGTGGGGTCGCACCGGCACCGTCGCCTTGGGCCATGGTCTCGTCGGTGGTTGACATGGAGCCTCCTCTCGTTCCCCGGCGCCGGGGCTCAGCCGGCTGTCGGTGCGCCGGATCGGACGATGGCCGCCTCGGCCGTACCGAGGTACGAGGCCACCACCGCCGGATGTTCCACGACCTCGGCCGGCGTGCCTTCGGCCACCATCCGTCCGAGGTCCAGTGCGATCATGCGGTCTGATATCGAACTGAGCAGCGGCAGGTCGTGCTCGACCACCAGCAGGCTGGCGCCGAGCTCGTCACGGACCCGCCGCAGCATGGGCGCCAGCGCTTCGGCCTCCCGCTGGGCGATGCCGCTGGAGGGCTCGTCCAGCAGCAGCACACTCGGGCCCTGCGCCAGCACGCACGCGAGGTCGACGACCCGCCGCGTCCCGGTCGACAGCTCGCGCACGAACTTGTCGCGATAGGCGCTCAGCCCCAGCAGGTCGATCAGCTCGTCGACACGGGCGTGCACCTTCTCCTCCGAATCGCTCACGGATGGCAGGTGCAGCGTGGCCGCAATCGGGTCGCGCACCTCGACGTGCTGCTCGAGGGCGACGGCGATGGCCTCGTGGACGGTGAGCCCGGGGAACAGCCGGCCGTCCTGGAACGAACGACCCAGGCCCCGCCAGGAGCGGACGTACGTCGGGACGTCGTGGAGGTCGACGAGCTCCCCGGCGACGCGGAGCCGGATCGTCCCCGAGTCTGCGGGCGTGTAACCGGAGATGACGTCGAACAGCGTGGTCTTGCCGGCACCGTTGGGGCCGATGAAGCCCAGGATCTCGCCCGGGCGCAGGTCGAACGACACGCCGTCGAGGGCCCGCACGCCCCCGAACCGGCGGGTGACCTCGCGTACCTCGAGGACGGGTTGCCCGTCCCGCACCGCCGAGCGCTCCGCACCCTCCGCCGCCTCCGCCTCCGGGGCGGCCGCCCGCAGGAACACCGACCGCAGCAGGTCCGGCCGGTTCAGCAGTTCGGTGGCCGGGCCCGCGAACCGCACCTCGCCCTTCTCCATGAAGTAGGCACGGTTGGCCACCGTCAGGGCGACGTTCACCGACTGCTCGACCAGTATCACCGTCGTGCCTGCGTCGCGCAGCGAGCGCACCATCTCCAGCAGCTGCGTCACCACGGCCGGTGCCAGGCCGAGCGACAGCTCGTCGATCATCAGCAGCCGCGGCTTGGAGATGAACGCCATGCCCAGGGTGAGCATCTGCTGCTGCCCGCCGGACAGGTTGCCGGCCACCTCGTGCAGCCGGTCCCGGAGGACCGGGAACATGTCCAGAACGTGCTCGGTGTCGGCGGCGACCCTGGCACCGTCCTTGCGTCGGGTCCACCCCGCCAGGCGCAGGTTGTCGGCGACGCTGATCTGGGTGAAGACCCCCTGGCCGCCCGGCACCATGGTCACGCCCCGGCCGGCCACCTCGTCGGGCGGCGTGTGCGTCATGTCCCGGCCGTCGAACACCACCGCGCCGCCGCTCGCCTGGACCAGGCCCGAGATGGCCCTGAGCAGCGTCGACTTGCCGGCGCCGTTGGTACCGAGCAGGGCGACGATCTCGCCCTCGTCGACCTCCAGGTTCACGCCGAAGAGCACCTGCACGTCGTCGTAGTGGACGTCGATGTCCCGGCAGAGCAGCAGCTTGATCTTGCCCTGCCGGCGCAGCAGCGCCACCTCGGAGCGGGCGGCGGCCGAGCGCCACACCTGCTGGATGTCGTGCGCCACGAACATGTGGCCGGACGCGATGACGAACGCACCGACCAGGAAGACCGGCACTACGGCGATCAGGCCCCAGCGGATGCCGTAGGTGTCCGCCAGCTGGCCGACGATGGGCAGGATCAGCAGCCCGGGGAGGATCCAGAGGGTGGCCACGGCGAAGCCGAAGGCCCGCACCTTGGCCGGGACCGCCAGCGACAGCACGGCGTAGATGCCGGGGATCAGCAGGAAGAACGAGCCCTCCACGACGGCGTTGGCGGCGATCGCGATGCCGATGTTGGGTGCCGTGGCGAAGACCAGCAGGCCAAGCGCCACCACGCACGCCACGTAGGCCAGGAAGCGCACCACGAAGCCGGGCCCCCGCGCCATCAGCCGGGTCACGATCCGGAGGCCGACCATCAGCCCGACCAGCTGTGCGCCGCCCTGGATGCACGCCGTCACGAGGCCGCGGGCCCGCTCGTCTAGGTTGAACACCTCTTCGTAATAGAGGCCCCCGAGGGTGAGCAGGCCGACGACGGCGACGGCCAGGAAGGGCAGCGCGTAGTAGATGCGCCGGAGGGTCCGCACCTGCCAGACGATGCGGAACGACTCCGCCCACGACGGCGGCTCCTCCTCGGTGTTGACCACCTCCTCCGACACGCCCATGGCCCGGCGCTCGTAGCGGCCCCGCATCGGCTCGCGCAGCCGGAAGGCCAGGATCACGAAGGACGCGGTGACGATCGAGAAGATGATGAACGGCCAGCGCCATCCGACGGCATAGGCGATGAGCCCCGCCGAGAGCGGCCCCAGGAACTGGCCGAGGGCGTTGGCGTAGCGGTGCACCGAGTAGACGCGGGGGCGCACCGGGATGTCGTAGTAGTCGGCGATCAGCGAGTTGTGGACGGGATCGTTGACCGCCCGGCCGAGGCCGGAGCCGGCCCGGGCTATGCCCAGCGTCCACAGGTTGTTGGCGAGGCCCGTGAGCATCGAGAACGCACCCCAGACCGACGCTCCCCCGATGACGATGGGCACCCGCCGGATGCGGTCGGCGTAGAACCCGATGGGCAGCGCCAGGATGATCGCCCCGACCAGCGACAGCGAGACGACCCACAGGATCCCGTTGGTGTCGAGCCCGAAGTGGTCGCGGATCTCCGGCAGCAGCACGCCGAAGGCGGTGCGGTCCAGCTCGTCGGCCATGTTCAGCCCGAACAGCACCCCGAGCGGGAAGAGCGGGGCGCCGCCGGTCGTCCGCTGCTTCCAGCGCGACCACGTGCCCGCCTCGGGACGGTGCCCGTCGGGAGTGGCGCCGTCGCCGAGGGTGGCCGGCTCGGCGCCGTCGCCGCCGGGGTCGTCGATCGCCAGCCGGTCGTCGGCGGTCATGACCGTCCCTCGCCCCGATCGCGTCCCGAGGCGATCGGTTCCGCCGGCGTGGGTTCGAGGTCATCGGTTCCGGCTGCGGAACCCATGACCTCGGGCTCGCCCTGGTGGAACCCGATGCCTCCGGACGGGGCGGCCGCCCTGGCCGGCTGGCCGAGCTCACCCGGCTCGCCGTCGGACTCGGCCGGCTCCGCCGGTTCCGCCTCCTCGGCCGCCCTGGCACTATCGGCCTCCTCGGCACTCTCGGCCGCCTCGGCCTCCTCGGCCATCTCGGCCTGCTCGGCCATCTCGCCGGCGGTGAGGAGCACTTCCTCGACGGGGGGCTCGTCGGCCGTCGCCAGCGGCGCCTCGCCGTCGTCGACGCGCACGTCGGCCACCAGGCTGGGCACGACCAGATGCCGGCGCTTCGCCACCCGGCGCAGCGCGGCGTCGCGCACGTCCGCCAGGACGCCGCCCAGGCCGCTGGGGAAGATAAGCAGCACGAGCAGCAGGCCCACGCCGGTGGCCAGGAACTGCCACCGGTTGGGCAGGAAGAAGTCGACACTGAAGACGTATGTCGCGCCCAGCAGCGCGCCAGGCAGCGACCCGAGGCCGCCGATGACGACCATGGCGAACACCTCGAGGCTGCGCTGGGGCAGGTAGGGATCGGTGGATAGCCCGGTCTGCTGGTGGACGTACAACGAGCCGGCCAGGGCGGCCAGGAACCCCGAGAAGGCGAACGCGGCCAGCTGCGTGCGGCTGGCGTTCACGCCGTACGCCCGGGCCGCCCGCTCGTTCTCGCGGATGGCGATCAGGACCCGGCCCGTGCGCGACCGCCGCAGCCCCACCACCATGACCAGCGCCAGCGCCAGGACCGCCAGCGAGGCGTAGAACATGGCCGTCTCGCTGGTCAGCTCGATCCCGAGGATGGTGCCCCGGTCGATGCGCCGCCCCGGCAGCCAGTCGGGGAAGATGGTGCGGTTGAGCACGTACTGCGACACGAACAGCCCGAAGGCCAGCGTGCTCACCGCCAGCGTGAGTCCTCCCCGACGCAGCGCCGGATAGCCCACGACCACGGCCGCCACGGCCCCCACGAGGCCGGCAAGCGTTCCCGCCAACGCCAGGTCCCAGCCGCGGTGATCGGTCAGGGCCCCGCCCACGGCCGCCCCGACGCCCACGAACGCCATGTGCCCCAGGCTCACCTGGCCGGCCCAGCCGGTGAGCACCACGAGCGACGCGGCCACGATGCCGAAGATGACGATGATCGTGGCGAGGTTGATGCGGCTGGTCGACAACCAGGCCGGAAGCGTCAGCACGAAGAGCCCCAGCCCGATGGCCAGCAGCACCCGCGTCCCCACAACCTCGGGCAAACGACGCAGCTCCCGCGGGATGGGCCGGATCTCCCGCGTCGCCTGCCAGGTGGCGGAGGCATCGGTGTCGACCCGGCTCGTGGTGTGGCTCCGGCGCGTCAGCAACAAACCCGCGAGGACGATCCCGAACAGGACGGCGTCGTTGTAGGCCGGACGGTTGCCCGGCTGGAAGGTCATGGCCTGATCGACGATCCCCAGCCCGATGGCGGCGGCGGCGATGGTGGTGAAGCGCTCGAACCGACCGAACACCGCAGCCGCGAGGGCCTGCACGAGGAACGTGGGCGGCAGGACCTCGCCGATCGGTAGGCCCACCGCCCCCGCCCGCAGGAACATGCCCAGGAACGCCAGCACCGAGGCCACGACCCACACCACCGTGTGCAGCCGCTTCACCGGGATGCCCAGCGTGAAGGCGCGATCGGCCCGCTCGGCGGACCCCAGGATCGCGACGCCCAGCCGCGAGCGCTGCAGGAACAGCGCCATGGCCACGAGGCAGATGGGCACCACGATCATCGTGAGGACGTCGTTGGCGTTGAAGTTGGTGCCGCCGATCTCGAAGTTGGCCTCGAACGGCGGGGCCAGCCGGGTCCCGAACGACTGGTCGCCGAAGGCGCGGGGCAGGAACAGACCCGCCCCCGCGAGCAGCTGGGCGAGACCGATCGTGGCGACGGTGAGCACCAGGCGGGGCGCCGAGAAGAACCGGCGGATGATGAGGGTCTCCACCAGCACGCCCAACACCAGCGCCGCCGCCAGGCCGGCGATCAGCCCGATCCAGTAGTTCCAGGTCCAGGCCACCACCAGCATCACTGCGAGGGTGGCCGGCACCGCCCCGAGGTCGCCCTGGGCGAAGTTGATGATGCGGTTGGCCCGGTAGATGAGCGCGATCCCCAGGGCAATGAGGGCGATCCGGCTGCCGAACAGCGCACCGTTGACCACGACACCCAGGGGGGCGGGGAAGGCGACCCGCTGCAGCACGACCAACGCGACCAGCGGGGCCAGGAACGCCAGCCGCCGCGCCACCTCTGAGAGCTCGAGGCGCCTGGCGGTTCGTTTGGTCGTGCTGTCGACGGCGGCGGTCGTCATCGCACTCCTCGTCAGGTGTCCGGTGATCCGCTGGGCCCGCTCGATCCCGCCTCCGAGGCGCTGCCCCACCCCTCCAGCAGGGCGAGCACCATCGTCCGGAACTGTTCCTCTGCCTCGTCCGCCGTCAGCTTCTGGTAGCGGCGCATCACGTCCCACGACGCGGACCCGAGGGCCAGCGTCAGTGCCTGCCGCAGCCGGGCACCATGCATGCCCGCTGCGGCGATCTCGGTCGCGAACACGTGGTCGACCTCGGCGCGCGCCGCCTTGCGGCCGGCCTCGAGCGCGCGCTGGAGCGCGGGCGAGAACGGCTCCTGCGCCATCGCCGCCCGACGCACACCGCTTCCCGCCTCGTAGAGCGTGCGCCGGTTGGCCACCAGCGCAGCCACGCGACCCGCGAGCGGACCCTCGGTCGGGACCGGCCGGGCCAGGGAGATCAGGTACTCGCTGTGGCGGACTGCCGCCGCCACCAGCAGCGACTCGACGTCGTCGAAGTGGACATAGATCGAGCGCAGCGACACGCCGGCCTCCGCGGCGATCTCACGGGCGGTGGGTCGCAGGTTCCCCTTCTCGTTGAGCGCCAGCAGGGCATCGACGACGGCGATGCGGGTACGGGCAGCCCGGCTGGCTCGACCGTCGCCCCCCGCCGACTCGGCCGGTGTGACCGTCGTCTCAGCCATCGGCCGGACGGTAGGGGTTATTTCACGACCTGTGCAACTGGTGTCATGAACGTGTCACGTGCCGTCACCGGCCGTGTCAGCGGCCCGGGGATGGGTGTCGAAGAAGTCGAGGATCGCGTCGGTGGCGGGATACGCCTGGCCCCCGCTCGCCGCGGGTCGGACGGCGTTGCCGGGCCAGTCGTGGGTTCCGCCCACGATCGTGTACACGACGACTTCGCTGCCGCCCGCACAGCCCGTGAGCGTGTCCGTCTCGACACCTGCGGCCGGCCCGTCCTCGGCTGGCGGGCGGTCGCAGCCGTAGGCATCGGCGTACTGACCCAGCGTCTCGAGCACCGGAGGAATGCCGGTGGCGCCCCCGCCGACGGAACCGCCGTCGTACGGCACCGCCGGATCGGCCGTGCCGTGGAAGGCGATCACCGACGGGGTCGCCCGGTCCACCGGACAGGTTGTGGGGATGAACGCCGCCACCATCGCCGTCGCTGCGAAGCGATACGGCGGCCGGCATTGGAGGAAGCCCGCGAAGGCCGAGCCGGCCGAATGACCCGCCGCATACACACGGGCGGCGTCGATGCACAGCCGTTCGCCGAGGTCGACGACGAGGGCGTCGACGAACCCGAAGTCGTCGGCCCGGGCCGGGTTTGCGAAGTAGTTCCAGTCGCGAGGCTCGCCGAGCGCATCGGGCGTGACCACGATGTAGCCGCGAGCCGTGCCCTCCTCGGCCATCCCCGCGTAGGCGTCCATTCCTTCCTTGTTGCTCGAGAAGCCGTGGAAGCTGAACACCAGTGGGTACGCGGTCGTGCCGTCGTAGTGGTCCGGCAGCGCCAGGAGGTAGGCCCGCGTCTGGTCCCCGAACCTGAAGCTCTGCGCTCCATCGGTCGCCGCGGCCGGGCGCGGCGGATCGCAGTCGGGAGTGACCGCCCCGGCATCGGTGGTGGCGCCACCGGGTCCGCCGCCATTGCCGGGACCCGCCCCGCCGCCGGAGCTGCACGCCACGAGGGCGAGTGCGGCGACCAGCCCGGTGGCCGCGACGATGCCGGACCCTCTGCGCCTCATCGGCGCGACACGATAGGCAGCGCAGCGACGGCGTCGGCGTTCGATGGAACACCGGGACAGCCATGGAGGAGGCGGCGGCGTTCCCCCGGTCAGCGTTGGCTGTCTCCGCCGCCGCGCCTCCTCCGGCCCTGTCGCAATACCCGCTGGCGTGCCCTTCTACCCCCAGGTTCGCGGATTGTGGCGATCGGGCACGGCCCCCGGGCTCCGCCCGCCGGGCCTGCGTCGCGCCCGGGCCGGCCCTACGCTCGCGAGCATGACCGATGCCAGCGCCCTCGTCGCCGAGCGGATCGACAAGCTGTTGGCGGAGCTCGACCCGGCGTCGACCGATCCCGTGGAGTTCCGCGGCCGCCAGTACGACCTGGGGCTCGCCTGGGTGCACTTCCCCGACGGATCGGGTGGATTGGGCGTGCCCCCGGCCCTGCAGCGACAGGTCGACGAGCGGGTGTTCGGCGCCGGGGCCGCACTCCCGGCCAGCCGCGAGTTCTTCGGGTGGACGCTGGCGGCGCCGACCGTGGTCACCAACGGCGACGAGGCGCTGCGGGAGCGGCTCCTGCGGCGCATGTTCACGGGGGAGGACGCCTGGTGTCAGCTCTTCAGCGAGCCGGGCGCCGGGTCCGACCTCGCCGGGCTCGCCACCCGGGCGGTGCGCGACGGCGACGAGTGGGTGATCAGCGGCCAGAAGGTGTGGAACACGCTGGCGCACATCGCGGACCGCGGCATGCTCGTGGCCCGGACCGATCCCGACGTGCCCAAGCACAAGGGCCTCACCTACTTCGCCCTCGACATGCACGCGCCCGGCGTGGAGGTCCGGCCGTTGCGGCAGCTCACGGGCGAGGCCGAGTTCAACGAGGTCTACATGTCCGAGGTGCGGGTGCCCGACGCCGACCGCATCGGCGACGTCGGTGACGGCTGGCGGGTGGCCATGACCACGCTCATGAACGAGCGCAGCGTCATCGGCGGCGGCGGCGGCCTGCCCCGCCGGGGTTCCGGCGCCATCGCCGAGGCGCTGCGCATCTGGCGGGACGAGGTCGTCGACCATCGTCCTGCCATGCGCGATCGGCTGACGAGGCTGTGGATCGAGACCGAGGTCCTGCGGCTCACCAACCTCCGCGCATCGGAGAACCGCAAGGCCGGCAGTCCGGGGCCCGAGGGATCGATCGCCAAGCTGGGGTTCGCCGAGCTCAACAAGGACGTCTACGAGCTGTGCGTCGACCTGCTGGGCCCGGCCGCTCTCGACGGCTACGACTACACCATGCGCCGGGCCGAGAGCCTCGGGCTCGTGGGCCCGCCCGGCGAGGCGCGCAAGATGTTCCTGCGGTCCCGGGCCAACTCGATCGAGGGCGGGACGTCGGAGATCCAGCGCAACATCCTCGGTGAGCGGGTGCTGGGACTGCCCGGCGAGCCGCGGGTCGACAAGGAGATGCCCTGGTCACAGGTGCCTAGGAGCTGACGCGGACGTCGTCCTCGTGCGCCAAATGCGTGCGTGAGCGCGGTCGGGACGAGGTAGACCGACCGGCATGGCCACGATCGTCGACCTCAGCCACGTACTCGAGGACGGGACCGTCACCTATCCGGGGCTCCCGGCGCCGATGATCTCCGACCATCTCAGCCGCGAGGCGTCGCACCAGCGCTACGCGCCGGGCTACGAGTTCCAGATCGGGCGCATCGACATGGTCTCCAACACCGGGACCTACCTCGACACGCCGTTCCACCGCTATCCCGACGGTTACGACCTCGCGGGGCTCGACCCGGCCCGCGTGGTCGGGGTGCCGGGGATCGTGGTCGACGCCGGCGAGGACCAGGAGATCTCCCCGGCCCGGCTCGACGGGCGCGACGTGGCGGGCCATGCCGTGCTCTTCCGCACCGGCTGGGACCGCCACTGGGGCACGGAGCGCTACGGCGAGCCCGACCATCCCTACCTCGGCATGGCCGCGGCCGAGCGCCTGGCCGAGGGCGGCGCCGCCGTGGTGGGGATCGACTCGCTGAACATCGACGGCACCCGAACCGGCGAGCGGCCGATCCACACGGTGCTGCTGGCCGCCGGCGTGCCGATCATCGAGCACCTCACGGGCCTGGACCAGATCGGCGAGCGGCCGTTCACGCTGGTGGCCGTGCCGCCGGCGATCCGCGGGATGGGCACGTTCCCGGTGCGGGTACTGGCGGTCATCGCTTGAGCGAGCGCCCGCAGTGCAGCGATCGAGGCCCGAGCGGCCCGGCACGAAGCGCCAAGAGCGGGTAGCGCGAGTGCCCGTTCGGCTGCGGGCGCGTCGGGCACCCTGGATCGGCGCCGTTGCGGTCGCGTTCGTCGCCAACGGGCTCGGCGGACCCAGCTTCCTGGCCCGCCTGCCCGAGCGCCAGTCCGAGCTCGGCCTGTCCGATGCCAGCCTGGGCCTGACACTCGTCGGCATGGCCCTGGGCGCCATGGCCGCCAGCCCGGTCGCCGGCGGGTTGGTGAGCCGCGTGGGCAGCCGCCCGGTGCTGCTGGTCGCCGCAATCGGCCTCGGGGCCAGCCTGTGGACGGTGGGGGCGGCGCCCAACGCCCCAATGCTGTTCGCTGCGCTGACGGTGGTCGGTGCCACCGACGCCGCCATGGACATCTCGATGAACGCCAACGGCGCCGCTTACGAACGGCGGTCGGGGCGATCGGTGATGCACGCGCTGCACGGCACTTGGAGCCTGGGCGCGCTTGCCGCCGCGGGAGTCGCCGCCGCGAGTGCCGCCGCCGGGCTGCCGCTGACGGTGCACCTGGCGCTGGCCGGCGCCGTGATCGCGGGCAGCGTGCTGGTGACGCGCCGGGGCCTGGTCGGTGGCGACGCGCGGCGCCGGGTACCTGCGGGCGAGGGGGCTGGCGAGGCCAAGCGGCCGCGGATGCCGGCGTCCCGGCGGGCGATCAGGCCGATCCTCGTCCTCGCCGCCGCGAGCGTGGGCGGCGCCGTCATCGAGGGGGCGGCCTCGGACTGGTCCGCGATCCAACTGGAGCGCATGGGTGCGGCCGCCGGAGTGGCCGCGCTGGCCTTCGCGGCGTTCATGGCCGGCATGTTGGCTGGCCGCTTCATCGGGGATCGCCTCACCGATCGATTCGGCGGGGCGGTTGTTCTACGGGGCGGCACCGCGTTGGTCGCGGCCGGGCTGCTGGGGGGCATCGCCGTGAACCACGCCGCCGGGTTCGCGATCGGGCTGACGCTCGCGGGCCTGGGCGCCGCCGGCCTCTTCCCTCTGGCGTTCTCGGCCGCGGCGCGGATGGACGGGGTGTCCCCCGGGTCTGGTGCGGCCGCGGTGTCCCTCGCCGCTCGCATGGGGTTCATGGTCGAACCCGTCATCATCGGCGCGATTGCCGAGCTCCTGAGCCTGCGGTGGGCGTTCGGGCTGGTCGCCGTCGTGGCATTGGTACTCGCGGCCGCTGCCCCGCGGATCGTTCCGGGCCCCGGCCCGTCGACGATGGGCGCCGTGCGGCTGGCCGACCTCCGGGAACCGTGACCCTCAGCCGAGGCTGGCGATCCCCCCGTCGACCGGGATGACGGCGCCGGTGAGGTAGGCGCCCGCCCGGGACGCCAGGTAGATCGCGGCACCCGCCATGTCGTCGGGGCGGCCGATGCGCTTGAGCGGCGTGCCGGCCGCGATCTGCTCGCCGAACGCCTCGAGCGTGGCGGCCATCATCTTCGACTCGAACGGTCCCGGGGCGATGGCGTTGACGGTGACCCGGGGCGCCAGCCGCTTCGCGAGGTGGCGGGTGAGCATGTGCACCGCCGCCTTCGACGCCGAGTACGAGTAGTTGTCCAGCAGCGGCACCCTGATGCCGTCGATCGATCCGATGTTGATCACCCTGGCCGGTTCCTCGGCCGTGCCCGACTCCTCGAGCAGCGGCAGCAGGAACTTGGACAGGTGGAACACGCCCTTGACGTTGAGGGCGAGCGCCCGCTCCCACGCGGCCTCGTCGAACTGCTCGAGCGGCGCGCCCCACGTGGCGCCCGCGTTGTTGACCAGGACGTCCAGGCTCGATTCCCGGGCGGCGATCGCCTCGGCGAGCCGCCGGCACTCGGCCTCGGCGGACAGGTCTGCGGCGATGGCGTGGCACTCCCCCACCTTCGACAGCTCGGCCGCCACCTCGTCCAGGACGTCGGCCTTCCGTGACGAGATGTAGACCCGGGCACCAGCCTCGACGTAGCCCCGGGCGATCATCAGCCCGATGCCGCGCGATCCCCCGGTCACGAGGGCGGTCTTTCCGGCGATGGAGAAGAGGTCGCTCATCGCGGGCATCTCACCACGTGTCGATGTAGGGGCGCTTCTTGGTGAGGCGGGAACCCGTCGGGAGCGGGGCAGCGCCGAAGGTCGCGGCGATCCAGCGGCGGCTGTCCGCCGGGTCGATCACGTCGTCGATCTCGAAGTGCGTGGCCGCGTTGAGCGCCTTGCCGTGCTCGTAGGCCTGGGCGACCATCCGCTCGAAGGCCCGGTCGCGCTCGGCCGGATCGGTGATGGCCTCGAGGTCGGCCCGGTACCCGAGGCGCACCGCGCCCTCCAACCCCATCCCGCCGAACTCGCCGGTGGGCCACACGACGCAGAACAGCGGCGCCTTGAAGCTGCCGGCGGCCATGGCCTGCGCGCCGAGCCCGTAGCCCTTGCGGAGGACGATCGTGCCCGTGGGCACGGTGAGGTTGGCGCCGGTGACGAACAGGCGGCAGGCGTGGCGCACCAGTGCGGTGGTCTCGGCGTCGGGGCCGACCATGATCCCGGGGGTGTCACACAGGAACAGCAGGGGCAGGTCGAAGGCGTCGCACAGCTGCATGAACCGGGCCGCCTTGTCGGCGCCATCGGCGTCGATCGCGCCCGCCTGGTGGGCGGGGTTGTTGGCCACGATGCCGAGCGGCCGGCCCTCGACCCGCGCCAGCACCGTGATCATGCCCGGGCCGAAGCCGGCACGCAGCTCGAGCACCGAGTCGGCGTCGGCCAGCGTCTCGATCACCACCCGGACGTCGTAGATCCGCCGCCGGTTCTCCGGGACGAGGTCGCGCAGGACGGCCTGGTCGGCGCACGTCCAGCCGTCCCGGTGCCCGCCGAAGTACGAGAGGTAGCGCTTGGCCACGGCCACCGCCTCGGCCTCGTCGGCGACCGGGACGTCGACCACGCCGTTGCCGACCTGCACATCGAGCGGCCCGATCTGCTCGGCGGCGAACACGCCCAGGCCTCCACCCTCGATCATCGCCGGGCCGCCCATGCCGATGTTGGATCCGGCCGTGGCGATCACCACGTCGCAGCAACCGAGGATGGCGGCGTTGCCGGCGAAGCACCGGCCGGACGTGATGCCCACGAGCGGCACCCGGCCGCTGAGCCCGCCCCACAGGTTGAACGCCAGGCAGTCGAGACCCGACACGCCCGGTGCGTCGGTGTCGCCCGGCCGCCCGCCTCCGCCCTCGGCGAAGAACACCACCGGCAGGCCCTGGCGCTCGATGACGTCGAACAGCCGGTCCTTCTTGCGATGGTTCTGGTAGCCCTGGGTCCCGGCCAGCACCGTGTAGTCGTACGACAGCACGGCGGTCGGGCGGCCATCGACCGTGCCCACCCCGGCGACCAGGCCATCGGCGGGCGTGCGGGCGATCAGGTCGTCCAGGGACCGGCGGCGGCGCTGGGCGGCGATGACCAGCGGCCCGTACTCGACGAAGCTGCCGGGGTCGACCAGGTCGGCGACGTTCTCGCGCGTGGTGCGCTGCCCCGTGCTCCGCCGCCGGGCCACGGCCTCGGGGCGGCTGTCGTCGAGCCCGGCCGCGTGGCGCTCGACCACCTCGGCCAGGTCCGCCCTCGGCGGTCGGTCTCCGTCCCCGGCCGGCGCCGTCCCGCCAGCCGGGTCGGTGGCGCCGGCGGGCGCGAGCTCGCCGGGCAGGGCGCCAGCTGGCGCCGTCGCGGCCTCCTCGACGACGGCCAGCAGGTCGCCGGAGGTGACGGCGTCGCCGGGTGCCACCACCACCTTGCCGACCGTGCCGGCGGCCCCCGCCTCGATGACGTACTCCATCTTCATGGACTCGACGATCACGACCGGGGACGACGGCTCGACCCGTTCCCCCGGGGCCGCCACCACCCGGACGACGGATCCACGCAGCGGCGAGCGAACCTCGGACATCTAGTGTCCCGTCAGCCCGTTCCGCCGCGAAATCGCCGGCCAGAATCGCCGCTGGTCAGCGTCCTCGGCCTCGAATTCGCTGGTGGAGTTCTTCGGCCTGCGTCCTTGCCAGCGACGATTCTGACTCGCCGATTTCATCACCGGACCAGGCTGACGGGACACTAGAGCCCCGTCAGGTCGTCGAGTACTCGTGGAAGCCGCGGCCGCTCTTGCGGCCCAGCAACCCGGCCTCGACCATGCGCACCAGCAGCGGTGGCGGTGCGTAGAGCTGCTCCCGGAACTCCTCGTACAGCGACTCGGCCACCGCCTTGGTGGTGTCGAGCCCGATGAGGTCGGTGAGCGCCAGTGGCCCCATGGGGTGTGCGCAGCCCTCGACCATGCCGGCGTCGATGTCCTCGGCGGTGGCGAATCCCGACTCGAGCATGCGGATGGCGGACAGCAGGTAGGGGATGAGCAAGGCGTTGACCACGAACCCGGCCCGGTCCTGCGAGCGGATCACGTGCTTGCCCAGGGCCTCCGCGAAGTCGGTCGCCCGCTCGGCGGTCCGCTCGGCGGTGAGCAGCGAGCTGACCAGCTCGACCAGCTTGAGCACCGGCACGGGATTGAAGAAGTGGATGCCGATCACCTGCTCGGGCCGGCCGGTGGCCATGCCCAGCTTCATGATCGGGATCGAGGACGTGTTCGACGCCAGGATGGCCGAGGGGTCCTCGACGACCTTGTCGACGGCGGTGAACACCTGCTTCTTCGCTTCCTCGTCCTCGATGATGGCCTCGACGACGACCTCTCGGTCAGCCAGCTCGCCCAGGTCGGTGACGAAGCGCAGGCGCGCGTGGGCGGCGGCGATCTCGTCCTCCGAGAGCTTGCCGGCCCGCAGGGCCCTGGCGAGCGAGCCCTCGATCCTGCGCCGGCCGGCGTCGGCGCGTCCCTCGTCGACCTCCTGGACCACGACGTCGAAACCGGACCGGGCCGCCATCTCGGCGATGCCCGACCCCATCAGCCCGCACCCGACCACTCCCACACGCTCGGTCACGACCACCTTTATAGCCGGAACATGCAGGTCAGAGCCCTGACCTACGGTTTAGCCCTTCCGATCGGTCCGTTCCGACCTTGCCTCCAGTGGACCGACAGAATGGTCAACGAGGGGATCAACCGAGCCGGCTCACGACTGTGCGACGCTTAGCTTGGGGCTCACACACGCATCCCCATACGGACCGAGCGCTAGCCCGCCCTCCCGCGCAGACGCCCACGGCGCCAGGACCACCGAAGCCGTTATCGTGACCGTGTGGCGGCGGAATGCGAGGTCGATCGTTGTTGCGTCCGCGCAGTTGCACCAGGCCCTGATGGTCGCCGCTCGAGCATACGGGGTCGGCGCGCAGGCGGCCGACTCGTGCGGGTCGCCGGGTTTGTTGTGCTGGTCGGGCTGCTGGCGGCGTGGCTACCGGTAGGGGCCGAGCAGGTGCCGTACCGCATGGACGCCTCCAACCAGGCCGGCTGGTGGAAGCCGATCGACGAGCTCGGCGGCAACGTCTACGTGGCCTATGACGCGTGGGGCGGCGCCGGTCTCGGCGGCCCGAGCGACCGGCACACGGTGTACGTCGCCCGCCGGAACTCGTCGGGTGCCTGGACCCGTGGTTGCCTGCCCGCTGCGGGCGGCGGCTGCGCGGTGTTCCCGGACGACATCGGGCACCGACAGCCGACCGTCGCAGTCGACGGCGACGGCTACATCCACGTGTTCGCGGCGATGCACAACACCGGCTGGATCTACTACCGCTCGTCCGAGCGCGGTGACCCGACGACGATGGTCAACAGGTCATCGCAGATGCCCGACCAGGGCGGGCGCTTCACTTATCCCAACGCCGTCCGTACGCCGAACGGCGACGTGTACCTCATCGTCCGCGACTCCGTGGCTGGACGCCTTTACCGGTGGGACAACGCGGACGACACCTGGTCCCGGGCGGCGACTTTCGCCAACCAGTCCAACTATGTCGTCTATCCCGACGACGTCGTGCCCGACGCATCCGGGAACCTGCACATCGCCTGGGAGTGGGCCTACGGCGGCGCCAGCGGCTTGCGCCATCTCGGCTCGCACGCCCGTTACGAACCGGCGACCGGCCGGTTCTTCGACGCCGCCGGCCGCGAGCTGGCGACACCGATCAGGACCACCAGCACGGCCGTCTACCAGCCCGTCGTGCCCGGCGAGCGGGCGACTGACCGCAGCGGGCCGACCAACCCGCCCGGATTCCAGAGCGCAAAGCTCGCCATCGACCCGGCCACGGGTCGCCCGATGGCCGCCTACCGCATGCGGGTGACCGCGGGCGGCCGATTCCAGGTTCGTTTCGCCCGGTGGGATGGTTCCGCCTGGCAGCGGGAGACGGTATATGCGGGTCGGTACACGACGTACGCCGCCATCGACGTCACCCTCCACGGGGGTCGGGCCCGTGTCTACTACGCCAAGACCGCGGTGCCCAACGGTGACCAGGCTTTCGCCGCCGTCCGCCAATCCGGCGGCCGCTGGGTCGAGGACCCGCCCCTCCTCTCCGGCGTGCGGATCGAGCGTCTAGCGGTCGTCCGACGCAACACCGTCGACTGGGTCTACCTGGCCGCGCCCACCGAGAAGAAGCTCTACCTCCGGCGCCTCGCCCTCACATAGACGGGCACCCGCCCCACATCGCGTCGGGTGATCCATCACGGTCAGCGCGTGAATCCCCCGTACGTGTTGGACCAGCGCGAGCTGGTCCCAGGAGCCGTGCTCGGGACCTGGACTACGGATCGCCATATCACCGGTATGGGCGCGGCCCTAGATCCCGGGCGCAGTTCTGGTTGCCCAGCAGCCAATTCGGCGGCAGGAACCTGTGGCGGTCAGCGGGCGGCGCCGTGGTCGGCCAGCAACCGGCCGAGGTTGACCAGCTGCCGGGTGGCGCCTCCGAGCGTCAGCTCGAGCTGCTTGGCGAGCAGGAAGTAGCGGTGCAACGGGTAGTCGCGGTCCACGCCGATGCCGCCGTGCAGATGCTGGGCAGCGTGCACCACCCGCTGGCCGCCGGCGGACGCCCAGTACTTGGCGACCGCCACCTCGCGATCCGCCGGGAAGCCCGCCGTGAGTCGCCATGCGGCCTGGAGCATCGTGAGCCGGATGGCATGGGCGTCGACGTAGGCGTCGGCGGCCCGCTGGCCAACGGCCTGGAAGGTGGCGATGGGGCGACCGAACTGCTCGCGGGACGAGGTGTACTCGCCGGTCATCCGGGCGGCCTCGGCGACCAGCCCGGCCATCACCGCGCAGGCGGCCACGGTCGCGTGCTCCACGGTCCAGCGCAGGACGGTCCCGGCCTCGTCGACCGGCCCCAGCGCGGCGTCGGGGCCGACCCGCACGCCTGCCAGGAGGAGCTGTGCCTCGGGCGTTCCGGTCGTCGTCGCCTGGCGTTCGCAGGACAGGCCGGCCGCATCGGCGGCGACGACGAACACGCCGGTCGCCCCGTCCGGGGTACTGGCGGGCACCAGGACCGTGTCCGCCACCAGCGCCGCCGGCACGTTGGTCTTGGTGCCGTCGAGCACCCAGCCGCCGCCGTCGGGCTGGGCCACGGTCGCGGGGCGGAGGGGATCGCCGAGCGGCTCGACCAGCGCGGCGGTCAGCACGCTCGTCCCGGCGACCAGCGGCGGCAGCAGCGCGGCCTGCTGACCCGCCGACCCGAACCGGGCGACCGGCAGGCCGGCAAAGGCGAGCGAGGCCAGCGCAGGCACCGGCGCCGTCCGGCGGCCGACGTCCTCCAGGACCAGGCACAGCTCCATCAGGCCCAGGCCCGCACCGCCGTGCTCGACGGGCACGGCGATGCCGAGCAACCCGGCGTCGGCCATGGCGCCCCACAGCGCGCGGTCGAAGCGGAGGTCGTCGGCGTGGTCGAGCGCACGCAGCGCCTCGGGCGTCGACTTGTCGCCCAGGAGCTTGGCCGCCAGCTCGGCGGTGGCCTGCTGCTCGTCGGTCAGGTCGAAGTCCACGGTCCTACCCGCCTCAGCGCTTTGCCATGGGCATGCCCATGCCGAACGCGGCGATCAGGTCACGCTGCAGCTCGTTCGTCCCGCCGCCGAAGGTGAGGATGAGCAGGCTGCGGTACATCTGCTCGAGGCGCGAGCCGAGCAGTGCACCAGGGGCGTCCTCGACCAGGTACGACCGCTCGCCGAGCACCTCCATGAGTAAGCGGAAGCTCTCGAGGTAGTGCTCGGTGCCGAAGACCTTGATGGTGCTGGCGTCGGCCACCGACAACTCGTCTCGGGTGGCCGCCCAGGCCACCTGCCAGTTTGCGAGGCGCAGGAACTCGAACCCGGCGTAGGCCCTGGCCAGGTTGATCTGGACCCACTCCTGGTCGATGACCCGGCGCCCGTCGGGCAGGGTCGTGGTCCGCGCCCAGTCGATGGTCTCGTGCAGCATGTGCTCGGCCATGCCCGGGCTGCAGAGGGTGACCCGTTCGTGGTTGAGCTGGTTGGTGATGAGCTTCCAGCCCTCGTTCTCGCCGGCGACCAGGTTGGCGGCCGGGATGCGCACGTCGTCCCAGTGGACGGCGCAGATGTCGTGGGACGACAGCAGGTTCAGCCGCGTGCGCTCGATGCCCGGCAGGTCCATGGGGGCAATGAAGATGGAGATTCCCCGGTGGCGGCTGTCGTCGGCACCGGTGCGGACGGCGAGCCAGCAGTAGTCGGCGTCGCTCGCCAGGCTGGTCCACATCTTCTGGCCGGTGATGATGTAGTCGTCGCCGTCGCGGATCGCCCTGGTGCGGAGCGACGCCAGATCGGTGCCGGCGTTGGGCTCGGAGTAGCCGATGCAGAAGTGGATCTCGCCCCGCAGGATCCGCGGCAGGTAGTCGCGGCGCTGCTCCTCGCTGCCGAACTGCATGAGCGTCGGCGCGACGGAGTTGATCGTGAGCATGGGCACGGGGGCCCCAGCCCGCATCGACTCGTCGAAGAAGATGAACTGCTCGACGGGGCCCCGGCCCTGCCCGCCGTACTCGGCGGGCCAGCCGATGCCGAGCCACCCGTCGGCACCCATCTGGCGCACCACCCGGCGCATGGCCGGCCCGATGCCGTCGGAGTGGCGCAGCTCGCGGCGGGTGTCTTCGTCGAGCAGGGCGTCGTAGTAGTCACGCAGCTGGCTACGGAGCTGCTCCTCCTCGTCGGTGTAGGCCAGATGCACGGCGACCCCTCGCGTGTGGCGTTGGTGCGAACGATAACGCGTTCTACCTGGCTCGGACCTCGGGTCTGTGGCGGCGGCCGGGCTCGATCGGGCTCGGACCTCGGGTGTACGGCGGCGGCCCGGGGTCGATCGGGCCCAGACCTCGGGTGTGTAGGCCCGGTGGCGGTCGATCGGGCTCATTACCTCGCTCGGACCTCGGGTGTACGGCGGCGGCCCGGGGTCGATCGGGCCCAGACCTCGGGTGTGTAGGCCCGGGTGGCGGTCGATCGGGCTCATTACCTCGCTCGGACCTCGGGTGTGTAGGCCCGGGTGGCGGTCGATCGGGCTCATTACCTCGCTCGGACCTCGGGTGTGTACGCCTGGTCGCGATCACTCGGGCTCACTACCTGGCTCGGACCTCGGGTATGTACGCCCGGTGGCGGTCGATCGGGCTCATTACCTCGCTCGGACCTCGGGTGTGTACGCCCGGCCGCGGTCGAACGGACTCATTACCTGGCTCGGACCTCGGGTATGTACGCCCGGTGGCGGTCGATCGGGCTCATCAGGCCGACGTCGTTGCCGTCGGGATCGCCCACCACGGCGTAGCGCCCACCCCAGAACGCATCGTGGGGCGGCTGGCGCCCGGGGTAGCCGGCGGCGGTCACGCTTGCGTACAGCTCGTCCACCGCCTCCCGTGACGGCAGGGAGAATCCGATGACCGTCCGGGCGCCGGTACCGGACCCTCGCCACCCCGCATGCCAGAGCCTCACGCCCGCCTCGTTGTCGAACTCCAGGGTGGGGCCGCCACCGGGATCGACCTCGGCGTGGCGGGCGCCGCTCCCCGGCGGCCAGTCGCCGGCGTCACCGCTGCGGATGGGAAGGCCCAGCGTGCCGTAGAACGCGAGGGCGGCGTCCATATCGCGTACGACGAGGTTCAGCTGTTGGAAGGTGGGGACCGGGTCGGGCATTTGCTCGCTCGTCCTTCTCTTTGGGTGGACACGTTGTGCGTCGGTGCGTGCCACGGCCCGGATCCGGCGTCAAGGCCAAGCCCTTCGGGCGGCCTGCGGCCGGCCTTGACCCCTCCTCCGGGCCGTGGCGTTTGGCGGTCAGGAAGCGACGCTGGGGCGTCGCTCCTGGCGAACCGGCGCGCCGCGGGTTTGGGCTCGTTATTTGACGATTGTTTCGCCAGCTATTCTGACAATTCGATTTGACTCTCTATACGAACACTAGTACGCTATCGGCCATGTCTGGGCAGGTCAATAGCACCCTCGAACAGCTCGCCGCAGCGATCGACGACCTCGACCTGCCCATCGACAGCACCGTGTTGACCGACGCGTTCGGGTTGGCGGATCGGCTCAATGCCAAACTGTTGGCGGCCGTCGGGGAACACGACACCGCCGAGCTGTGGCGCACCGACGGCGCCACCTCCATGACCGCCTGGCTACGCCACCACGTCCACCGGTCCGGCCGCGACGCCGCCCGCTGCACCAAGACCGCCCGCCGGCTCCGCCAGCTCCCCGTCACCGCCGCCGCCCACCGCCACGGGGTCCTGTCGGGCGGCCAGGTCCAGGCCATCGTGGCCAACCTCAAGGACCGCACCGCCGGCCTGTTCGCCCACCACGAGACCCAACTGGTGCCC
>Ga0081538_10001658_pt1 | contig 22752 bp, 17 predicted proteins | sample TabmetS5T2R1_FD_71022 | JGI IMG/M metagenome (GOLD analysis project Ga0081538, IMG submission 71022) | Tabebuia heterophylla rhizosphere microbial communities from the University of Puerto Rico - S5T2R1 | ecosystem: Host-associated > Plants > Roots > Rhizosphere ... | reverse complement strand
TTATAGGGGGCGTTGGCCCACATGTACAAGAGGGCGTTGGTTGGGGTTGAGCTGCCGACCCAGCTGTATTTGGACCAATCGAACTTTACTTCCGGGCGGTTCATGAGCTGCTCAAAATAGAGCGCGGCGTTAATAATACCAATCGTCAAACCGTCGGGCTTGGCGACGTTGTATACATAATTGGCCGCGACCATCGAGCCCGCACCGGTCCTAATTTCGACCACGGTAGCGGGATTCCCCGGAATATGTTTGGTCAGTTGGGGAGCCACCATCCTGGCCCACAGGTCATGGGCGCTGCCGGCCGGATAACCGACCATCATTCTGATGGTCTTGCCCTGAAAGTAAGGCGTTTGCGCTGCGACAGGCGAACTTGAGAGCAGAAAAATCAACGGCCAAAAATGAATCTTTTTCATCGCGTCTCCCCTCTGTTGATGAAGCAATAAAAGAACTCAGTGGACGTGATTTCGAACGTAACATAGAGTGAATTGAGGATGCGGTCAAGACAAAGATCGCCGGCGCTTTCACCCAGGTCGCGAACCATTTTCTATTGATGTGGCAGCGAGTCGTTTCAATACAAAGACTCGGTACCAATGATATCTACTCGGCGCGGCCTCATGAATGAATGACCAATGATTCTGAGAAGGTTTAAGGAAACGCTCTGAGCAAATCACATGCATACGATGCGATCGTAATCGGCGCCGGACCGAACGGTCTCTCAGCAGCAATTACGATGGCACAACACGGCAAGTCCGTGGTCGTTTACGAAGCTCAAGAACAGATCGGGGGCGGCGCGCGCTCGGCGGAGCTGACGCTGCCGGGTTTTACGCACGATATTTGCTCGTCAGTCTATCCGCTAGGAATCGGCTCGCCCTTTTTTCGCGCTCTTCCACTGGCTCAGTATGGCTTGGAGTGGATTCAACCTCCGGCTGCGGTTGCTCATCCGTTCGATGACGGGACGGCGGTGACACTCGAACCGGCGGTTGATACGACCGCGGCGGAACTCGGCGTCGATGAGTTAGCCTATCGAAGGCTCATGACCCCGTTAGTCGCCGCTTGGGATAGATTGGCCGCCGATCTGCTGGGTCCTCTCCGCCTGCCGAGACATCCATGGGAGTTTTCGCGATTCGGCTTGCTTGCGATTCAGCCCGGGCGTCGCCTGGCCGAAGCGCGCTTTAAAGCAGAACGAGCCAAAGGCTTTTTTGCCGGTTTGGTGGCGCACTCGATGCTGCCGCTGGAGTACTGGGGTTCCGCCGCCTTCGGATTGGTCCTGGCCATCAGCGGGCATGCCGTGGGTTGGCCTCTGGCGCGGGGGGGCGCGCAGAAGCTGACCGGCGCGTTGGCGGGGTACTTACTTTCGCTCGGCGGCGAAATAATTTCGAGCCGACCGGTGCGTAAACTCGATGAGCTGCCGCCTGCTCGAGTTGTTCTTTGCGATGTCACTCCGCGCCAATTGCTGGCGATCGCCGGAGAGAATCTTTCGCCGTCCTATCGCACCAAGCTCGCGGGTTATCGCTACGGCATGGGCGCTTTCAAAATGGACTGGGGGCTCTCAAGTCCCGTGCCATGGAAAGCTCGTGAGTGCGCGCGAGCGGCGACGATTCACCTCGGCGGAACGTTGGCGGAAATTGCTTTTTCGGAACAATCGGCCTGGCGCGGAGAGCACGTCGAGAAACCGTTTGTTCTGCTAGTGCAACCCTCGCTCTTCGATCCTTCGCGCGCGCCGGAAGGCAAACACACGCTTTGGGGATATTGTCACGTTCCCAATGGTTCGACATTCAACATGACAGAGAGAATCGAAAAGCAGATCGAACGTTTCGCCCCGGGATTCGGCGATTTGGTGATCCGGCGCAGTGTCATGTCGCCGAGGGAACTTGAAAAGCGCAACGCCAACGTCGTCGGCGGCGACATCAACGGCGGCGCGCCGATTCTAAGCCAGCTTTTTTTTCGGCCCACGGCAAAAATGTACCGGACGCCAGTCAAAGGGCTTTACATTTGCTCAGCCTCCACTCCACCGGGCGGCGGCGTGCACGGAATGTGCGGCCATTTTGCCGCTCGTCAAGCTTTGAAGGAAATGTTTTGAGCTATTGCCGATTCTCCGCCCGCACGATCAAGGTCAATCCGCGCGCTGCGCAAACGGTGACTACACTATCGCGATTGATAGGTTGATCGGCCGGCTCTGCACGGGCTTTCCAAAGTACGCCATGGATGCTGACAAACCCTTCGGGGTCGAGCCGTTCTTGCGTCGTCGCCTTGGCGCCTATCAGTTGTTCTGTTCCTGTCTTGGCATCATTTTCGTACGCGTTGCGGACCAGCGGGAAGAGGGCAAGGTCTTTAAAAACCCAAATAACGAAAAATCCTTGAGCTGCCCAGACCGGCAGGTCCGTGGTTTCAGCCAAAACCCACAGGATAAAGGCCAGCAGAAGCCATTGTGGAATCTCGAAGAACAAATATTTGGCGAACGTTTTCATTCAGATTGGCGTACTCGGCGGAGACAACATTTATCGCTGGTTCATTATTGTGAATCCAGCTGGCGTTGCAGTTTTACGAGGGTGGGTTGGAGTTCCTCGCCCAATGATATCTGGGGCTCGGAGGGTGTATAGCCCTGTTCCTTTTCTCGCGCGGCGATGACCGGCTTGGCGATCTCGAATGCTTCGACAAACGAATGTGTTTTGCGGAGCGCTTCATCGAAAAAGGCTTTGCCGAAGTAAGTCCATTCCGCTTCGTTGCTGCAGCCAAAGGAATTTTTGTCCAGCGCGGAAGCGGAAATCACCAGTGTGTTGTCATTTTTTAATGGCTCGATGAAACCGCCCGAATAACAGGCGGAGATGACGACCACCCGATTCTTGATGCCCGACTGGTCCAGCAAGGCGCGGAGTTTTTCAGGATCCAGCTCATGAAGCTCAAGCGGCGAGAAATCGAGGGAGAAACGGTGTGTTGCCGACCCGTGGGAGGTCAGAAAAAGGAACAGCAGGTCTTCGTCGTTGTTCATCACTTTGGCGACTCGCTGAAGTGACTTGCGCAGGCTGGTCACGCTGGCGATGGGCGAGTCGGCGAGACTCTTGGAATTGTTGACCAGGCGGATGGTTTTGCCCTCGCTGCCGAAGCGCTCGCGAAAAAGGCGGCTGACAGCGTCAACCTCCTTCATGAAAACATCCTGATTGGCGTAGCCACCCATACCGACGAAGTAAACATCGATAACGCCGCGGCGGCCGGGCCGCACGGCGGCAAGTTCACGTTCGAGCAGCTCGGTCTGGCTGTAAAGAACATCTTCAGCTAAGAGTTGTTTGCCGGGCTGCGCCGATTCGCCGGCATGGTTTGCAGCGTGCCAAAGGCTGCGTTCACGCTTTATCTGGGTGAGCGGCAGCACTAACAAAACTATGCAAGCGACATAGGCTAGGATCCCGGGTCTGGGATTTCTCGAAAGCGAGCCAGCGGCGGCCCGGGCGCAGGCCAGCGCGAGCCAAATCGGCGGCACCACGCGGTAACCGACGTTAACCTCGTGCGGCCAGGGTTGGGGATAAAGTGCGACGGCGGCGAAGTAGGTGAAGTAAACGACTAGGTCAATGGCCGCTGCGATCATCAAAAAGGCTTGTAAGATGAACAACGTTTTTTCGCTGGAGCGAAGCACGTAGGCGGTGATGATGGCGACAAACAGAATGATCGGCAGGTGAGCGAGCGCGGAGGGAATCGCATCCCGTTTGAATTGGCCGTTTATTCCGATCCCCGCCAGGTCGAACACAACCGGTAGCAGCACCGTAGCGGCACCGAAGGCAGCCACCTGCCACCAAGTTGTTCGAAAGCGATCTGCGCCGATTTGCTGAAACAACGCGAGTCTGAAAGCGTTTGCCGAGCTTTGCAGCAGGGTCGACAAGAGGCCAGGGCTCTTTTCGCCCGCGAACTCGAAGCTGATCCTCATGGTTGGCGATCCGGCGGTTCGCCAGACGCCCCCGTTATTATACAAAGCTTTGGTTCTGATTGCGCGGAGGCGAAAAGAAAAACCGGAAGCTATGCGAAGCGGTCGAGACTGAAGACGGTTCCAGGAAACTTACCGGAGCTGGCCTGGCGCTCCTTCTACGATTAAAAAATCGTGACGATCTAGCTGTAGGGGATGAAAGCGTCCCTCTCGCGTCGATACCCGCGCTGGGTTTGTGCTGGGTCACGATTGACGAGAAAACGACGAAACATCGGGTGGCGCAAGCTTCGAACTTCGTGCTCGACGAGGAAAACGCACCGATCGCTATCCGGGTCGACAACTTCTTTAAAGCGAAATTGATGGTTTTGCACATCTTCCGAAACCAGACCACGCTTCTTCAAAAAAGCATACGGGCGTGAAAAGTTGGCCACATAGATCGCAATGTGATGCCCGTCATAGTCACGCACGGGCTTTTCGGTTTCGCGAAAAATCAACGACTGATTGCGACCGACCTGCACTCGACCGAGCGTTCCCTGGGCATCGGACTCAATTGCCGACGGCGCACCCATCACTTGATCGTAAAAGCGAGCGATACCTGCAGCCCGGCCCGGAGCGACCAAGAACTCGACGTAAGGAATTCCCAGCGCCATATCGCCAAACGCAGGCCCGGCGGGATAGCATTGAAAGCGATTTCCCCAGGGACAGGTAACCGCAAGATGGTCGGCTTCCACGGACCAACGAAACTGTGTACCCGTCAGTCCTTCTTTTACCGCAGCCAGCCGGTTCTTTAAGGCATCCAAGTCGGGCACGACGACGCCGATATGACCGTCGATCGCTTGCGCCGGCCGGGTCGGAAGGTGAAACTGCTGTTCACCCACGTTGGCCCACATATTGCCCAGACCAATATTCAAATAGGGGTCTCGAGTAAAGCCCATCCCGACGATGTAAAACATCATCGCCACGGCCTGATCCGGAACCTGGACGTTAACGTGCTCCAGCAGGACGATGTTGCCAACATCTTCATCCGAATGATCAATCATGGTCGACCTCATACTCCATATTCAGGGTGATCCCTTGTGTCAGGTTTTCACCCTGAGCCAATATTTTGCGCCATTGCTCAATCGCTTGCCGCTTCGGCCTTGCTGCCGAATCCAGACCCCGAGTTTACTCTTATGCCGCCCAACGGAATCTTGCAAGGCCAGAGTCAATTGGTTTTTTGCGTCAAACACCGGGTCACCGGTTGAGTTCATTTGGTTTTCAATTCTCGAGAAACGTCACGGGCGAAGCTGAAATCAATGACCCGGGAGAGCGGAACCGTTTGCTTGCTTGAGGAAACTTTCAAGCTTTCTTCAATGCCAATCTGAATCGCCTGGTCCGATGCCGTGCCGCTTTCCGACCACGTGCTAAGCATAAGATCAAAGGCTTTTTCCGCGACGTCCCGCTCCATTTTCCATTTTGACATTACCAGCGCAATCGATTCCGGTCGATGCGTCCGGGCGTAAGCCATCCCGCGAAAGACTCCCGTGATCATCTTTTTGATCTGGTCGGGCCTCTGTTGGATCCAGCGTTCCGAAACCCCGAGGCCGCCGTTGATGCTTTCAAGGATCTCTCCCATAAAAGCCAACCGTCTTAAACCCAATTTCTCGGCCTGAATATCCACGGGAACGGTCAAGGTCGTGGCGTCGACGACTCCGGTCTTGAGCGCAACCAGGCGGTCCGGCGTGTTGCCGATGGTTCTTAAAGTAATCTCTTTCTCGGGATCGACGCCCGCCTCTTTTAGAAGACGCCGGGATAGGAACGACTCGCCCGATGTGAGCGAGGCGACGCCCAAGACTTTTCCCTTCATTTCCTTGACGGAACGAATCTCGGGCCGGGACATGAGAGAAAAAAGCGGGCGATCGTTATAGACCATCACCAACTTGACGGGCAGACCTCGCACCGCCGCGTTGAGCGTGGTCCCGGCAAATATCACGTACTGCAAATCGCCCGATACCAGCGCGGTAACCGCCAGCGTCGGAGCAATATTGATGAGCTCGATCTCCAATCCCAGCGGTTCGAAGAGCTTGTTTTCCCTGGCCACCACTACGGGGAAAGGAATTAAACCACCGACCGAATAACCGACGCGGACCCGTTCGAGGGTCGCTGTATAGGTGGTTGAAGCCAACCCCAAGACCACGGCGAGCGCAAGACCGAGCGCTACGAAAGGTTTCCCTGGGCTTAACAGATTTCGAACAGCCTTTTCCCAAACCGGCGGGATTTTCGGATTGCCCCACTTTGCAAAAGCAGGGATAGGGGAGATTTCCGCAGTCACCCGCGGTTCCACAATGTGCGCAAAAATCTCCCTTAATCCCCCTTTGGCAAAGGGGGAAACTCTTGCCTCTGTCCCACCATCCTTAGTTGCGACGAAGTCTCTTGTCGGAGGATGTAATGGTGACCAAAATTTTTTAGTGCACCACAGCATACTTTCTCGGATTAGGTTAAAAACGGTATCGGGTTAAATTCAAGGCCATCGATTGCGATGTTGCGGCCGTTTTGCCCAGTAGTCTTCGAATGCTTTCGTGCCGGCGCGTTGGTAGACCCGGCGGTGTGTCGCTTGATCGGCTTCGTGCGGAATGATGCGCTCGGAATATTGTAAGTGCTGCACTCTCCCCTCGGCCGCCGCCTGGTCCGCCGCCATCAAATCATCCAGAAATTGGCGCAACTCGCCGTGGTTGGCCATGTTGCTGCGCAAGATTAGCCGGCCGTCTCGGTGGATGACAAAAAGCGCGTTGGGCCACGTGCCGTAGCTCCTGTGAATTTCGCCGTCCAGGCTATCCACGATAAGGGTAACCTGAACATTCTCCAATCGCTGCAGGTCGCGCGCATGAGCCAGCTTTTGCTCCCAAGAACTATGCGACGGATAATTTTCCGCGGGATGAGATTCTCGCGTGTACAAAAGAAAGAAGGAAACGTCTCGATCCTGGAATTCCCGTTGTAGTTCATTGAATGCGGGAACCTCGAAGGCGCACATCGGGCTCGTAACAGCTCCTGTCATAATGACTACGTGGCGCTTGCCGCGAAAGTCGCTCAGGCGAACCATAGTTCCATCCAGGGCAGGTGCCGCAAAGTCTGGCGCCATGACGCCGACCTTCGCCGCCAGGGTCTCGCCGGGATTTGTGGGCGTAGGTGTAGCGGCGACAAAAGCCTCTGCGTTGTAGGTGCGTTCTGTGTCGTTCATGGAGCCATTCCAGCGAGAACTTCAGCGACTTACTTCCTTCAGTGGCTCGCGTGAAGCGCCTGAGCTTGGCTCGCGGTTTTGCCGGCTCGCGGGTCATTGAGCCTAAAATATTTGACTGCGTTGCCGACGATCATTTGCCATTTTTCATCTTCGGGCACGCCGGCAAAATTTTCCGCGATCACCCGTTGTGAATTCGGCCAGTCCGACTCCAGGTGAGGAAAATCGCTGGCCCACATGACTTTATCGACACCCATTTCTTGACGAGCGATGCGGACCCCGGCGGGATTACGATTGAATCCCCAGTAGCAGTTTTCGCGCGCGTACTCGCTGGGCAACCGGCGAAGCTGCGGCAATCCCAAAACGCGCTCGGCCCAGAATCTCTGCCGTCCATACTCGTTGTCCATCTGGTCCATCCAATTTGGAATCCATCCTATCTGAACCTCGGCGACGTAGATGTTGAGCTTGGGGAATCGATCGAAAACGCCGCCCCAAATCATCTGCACAACTTGGATGCTGCCCCGAAAGCCGTATTTGTTGAAACGTTCGATCACGTCGGGAACGTGATGTTCCGGGTTGGGTTGGCGCGGGTATTTGAAAGATGGTCCAATGGCCGCGGGCGAACCCCGGCCGCGCCGGGGAAAACCAAACTGTACGTGTATGGTCAAAGCGAGATCCAGATCCACGATTGCGGCCCAAAACTTATCATCGTTGGTCGTCGGATATTTCTGGCCGGCGGGAAAAGAGTCGATGGCAACGGCTTTGAGCCCGAGATCGGCGCAATGCTTGAGTTCATCGACGGCATCGTCGACGTTGGTGATGGGAATCACCCCCACGCCAATCAGCCGTTCGGGTGCGTACGAACAGTATTCTTCAGCTAGCCAGTCGTTATAAGAGCGGACGACCGCCTTGTAGGCGTCGTCGTTTTGAATACCGCGCCAGAAGCCTGGCCCGACGTTGCCAGGGAACAAAACCTCCGCATCCACCCCGTCTTGACCCTGCTCCCGCAGGCGCTGTTCGGGTGAGCCGGTGCCGGGAGAGCTTTCGTAGTTTTCACCTGGCAGGGGGTCAAAAGGCCGTCTCTTCTCGTAGGGCAGACCGCAAGAGATGTTTGATATGAGCCGCTCTAGCGGTTGGCCTTCTTGGAGCACTGCCAGAGTGCCATCCTCAAGAGTGATGACTTTAGGCGCTCGATCACGATATTTCGCAGGCACCCGTTTGGCGTAACGATCGGGTCGAATCTCCAGATGAGAATCCGCGGAAATGCACCGGTACTGCATCTTGTGCTCCTCCATCAATAAGATGACGCTCAGCTGTTGAGGCAGCCGAGAGATTTATATCGACCATCGTCGATGAGCGACGCTCTGCGTCATGAATTGCCGGATAGCACCAAAGAGGGGATCAAGTCAAAGGTTTCAAGTTGATGCCCTGTAAGGATGGGTGCGCTGTTGTCGCTTTTTTAAATCGGTGATCTAAAGGACCTTCGGTTTCTCGGTGCGCTTCATATCTGGTGGAGAGTATGTGAAACCATGCGCTTATTTCACTTTATGGTTATTGGCCTGGCGACGGGTCGCGCGCCATTCTGTTCCGGCGCCGCTGTGAGTGGCGGATCCCAAGATTAAGCAAGGAGATGTGAGAAACCCAGTGCTATCTTTTGAAGGCGAAACGGAGTCCGAGATCTGAGACTCTTTGCTGGTCGTCGTATAACGTCTCACTCGTACGATCTGGACTCCTGGCTGCCGAAAGCAATATGAACAGTGAGAAGAGGACAAAAGCACTTGTCAAAAGGATCGTCGAAACATCCTTCATAAGCCCTCCCCGAGTTTTCGTTTGGATACACAGAACTGATAGACGGTTCTGCCACCAGAAAATTAACGAAGTCTGAAGGGATGCCGTAGTTGAATCCCAGGGCGTGTTTTCGAGAAGCGAGAGCCGGCTTTGCTTGTCGCTTCGCCGCTTGGTCAATATCTGCAGTAATCGTCCCGCAGTGCGGAATGAACAGGAAACTGGCACGAAAGGCTGTTTTCTTGTCACGACGTCTCGTTCCATAAACTGAACTAAATTCCAAGAGAGCAAGTGATATACCCGATGGGATATTGCAGACAGGAGGTGAAAATAGACGCCTTAAGTGTCATTTGCTAGTCGTTCCTTCCCCATCGCATGCACACAAATGTTCATAGAACCAGCCGCCGCTTGCAGAACCGGGCTGAAATTGCCGAGGGCTCTGAGGACATTTTCGTACGCCGGTGTGCGCACGCTTGCTGCTCTTGCCGTCCTCCTGTCATCTATTGCGATGTATGCGGCTGTCTTGTGCACCTGAGTTGCTGTTACACTGCGCGCATTTAGAGGCACGGGCATTGCTGAAGATATTCTTCGCGGTAGTCAATGCGATCTTTATTTCCCAGAGCAACTTGGCTTCTCCAAGCGTCCAGCTTAGGACGACGCGTAAGCGCGTTGATATTCCTGGCAGCGCTGTCGTCAGGGTCTCAAAGTTGTGGAATTATTTCGGATGCGCCTAACGGACCGACGTCGACTAGAAAAGGCTTAACGCCAGACCTTCGCACCAGTGATCCGTCAATCGACCCACCACACACGGATACCATCCCGCGTGAGATTCCACCCATAGCCGTACTTCCTTCCGATCCGGAACCTGAGGAATCTGCGACGCTCGCAAAGATTCCTGAACTTCGGCAACCCACTATGGTGGAGATCGGTCTAGCCTCGTGGTACGGCCCACGATTTCACGGTAAGCGCACTGCGAGTGGAGAAATCTTTAACCAGCACGATTTCACGGCGGCTCATCGAACTCTTCCGTGGGGCAGCAAAGTGAAAGTCACCAATATAGCCAATGGAAAATCGGTTGAAGTGCGGATTAATGACCGCGGACCGTTTGGGAAAGGTCGCATCATCGATGTCTCTCGGGCCGCGGCAAGGGTCCTAGGATTAGTGGGATCTGGAATAACTACCGTTCGGATCGAATGGCTTGCTGATTCTGAGAAATCAAACGACCTGGTCCTGCAAGACAAATAGAGACCGCAATCCAGCAATCGATTGATCCTGATAGGGATCAATTCTAAATGACGCGCTAATTTCTTCTAGCGCGACGGTAATGGTCCTGTACCGGCAAATTTTTTGAACAGCTCTATGGTTTCAGCGTCGCGCGGAATCTCCCTAACCACCTTCGCTTGCTCGTCAGGCATCAGCGGCGTCGGTTCATCTCCGCCGGTGAGCTTGCGGTACTCATTGATGAATTCGGGATCCGTATGGGTTTTTCGCACGGCCTCCTTAAAAATCTCCACGCGATCCTTGGGAGTTCCAGGAGGCAGGAGCAGAGCTGTGCCGATGGATCTGAAAGCCCGCACCATGTTCAGGAGCTTTTTTTCCTTCTCGGACTTCGCAAAGGTTTCGATGTCCGGAAGATTAAGCTGGGCGAAACGGGGATCTTTGCGGCCTTTGGGAAACTCAATGGCAGCGTGAAAATCAGCTAACTTTTTGTTCACCAAATCGTGCTCGATGACCGTACCTGTCGAAGCCACTTGGGCGTCGACTTCGCCGCGCGCAAACGCGATGTCGAGATCTTCGTTTTCGTATCCCGGAATGATTTTTGGCTCTTTCATATCGAGCAGGTAGGCCACCAGGCGGCTGTGGATGTAGCCGGTATGGCCCACCGGAGCGCTGCCGATGCGCACCCCTGTGGCGGCGCGAAGTTTGGCCAAAGTGTCGAGCCCTGCCTCTTTACGCGTATTGAATAGATAGTAAAGCATGTGCTCGGTAGTGCCAAGGTAAATCAGCTTGTCGACATCATACTGAACGCCAGGCTCCCCGAGCACGGCATAAGGCACGATGCTGCTGGAAATGCGAAATAAGGTCAGACCGTCGGCGCGGGCGGTGTTGTAAAGATGATTGGCCGCTTTGCGGCCGCCACCGCCGGGCATATATTGAAAAATGATAGTGGGATTTCCTGGAATGTGTTTGGCGAGAACCGATGCCAAAGCTTTAGCGCGCAAGTCGCCCATCCCGCCGGGACCGGCGCCGACGATGAGGGTGATCGTCTTTCCCTGATAAAACGGCGCCTGTGAAAAAGCCGGGCTGGCGCCAAACGCGGCCAACACAGCCGGCAAAAGAGAAAAGAACATGAGGCGGAAAGCGCGCTTGGATTGAAAATACCGCATAAGAACCTCCTGACTAAAGACAAGCCGCCGAACTAGAAGTTTCTTCCACTCCCTTAGGCGCATTCACAACTAAGGTCAAGAGGGCAAACAGCCCGCAGGGGGATTACAAATCGCAGATTGCAAATCTCAGATAACCCAATTTTAAATTTGAGATCTTGCAAGCCGTTGCATTTTGCAATCATTACCAACGGCGCGCCCTGCAAACCACAAGACGATTGCCGGTTACTTGGTAGAAAGCCCTATGTTTTCGCGGGAGCGGAGTTGGTATCTCGCTTGCGGTATCCGTTTACGAAGTGAGTCAACTTGGGGAGCGATCAGATGGCTGACGTAATATTCATTGTTATCACGATTGTGTTTTTTGCGGTTTGCGTCGCGTACGTCCGCGGGTGCGATCGTCTTTAAGGGGGCGTTAATGGCGTTGGAATACATTGTTGGGTTGATCGTGTCTTTTTTAATCATGGGCTATTTGATTTATGCGCTTCTTTGGCCGGAGAAGTTTTAGCCTCCAGACTAGCTCTGAAAATAAGCTTTGCAGTGATGCGAAACTGGCTGGATAGCTTTACGGCCTCAAAATGGAGTGGGATCATGACGTCAGTTGGATGGATTCAAATTTTACTTTACGCAGTCGTCATCTTTGCCGTAACCAAGCCCATCGGCATCTACATGTTTCGTATCTTCGAGGGCGATCGGCAGCCGTTGCCGCGCTTCTTCGGGCCCATCGAGCGCTTAATTTATAAGTTGTGCGGGGTGGATCCGAAGGAGCAACAAGATTGGAAGCAGTACAGTTTTGCAATGCTTCTCTTCAGCGCCATCACTCTGCTCGTCACGTACGCTATCGAACGCTTGCAACATGTTCTCCCCTTGAATCCCCAGAAGCTAGGCCCCGTCGCAGCGGATCTCGCCTTCGGTACAGCATCGAGCTTTACCACAAATACTAACTGGCAGGCCTACGGCGGCGAGAGCACGATGAGTTATCTGACGCAGATGGCCGGGCTTGCCTGGCATAATTTTATCTCGGTGGGCGTTGGCATCGGCGTCATGATGGCGCTCGCGCGCGGGTTGACCTATCGCCTTCAACCTGGTCTGCCCAAAACTATCGGTAACTTTTGGGTGGATCTGAACCGATCAGTTGTCTATCTGTTGATTCCCTTTTCGGTCGTCATGGCATTGGTGCTTGTTTGGCAAGGGGTGCTGCAAAACCTTTCATCCTATGTGGAATTGACGACTTTGGAAGGAGCCAAGCAAACCCTCGCGATGGGGCCGACGGCTTCACAAATCGCGATCAAACAGCTCGGCACCAACGGCGGCGGTTTCTTTAATGTCAACAGCTCTCATCCCTTCGAGGGCGGCACGCCACTCGCGAATTTCATTGAGATGGTAGCTATTCTCGCCATACCCGCGGCGCAGACTTATATGTACGGCCTCATGGCACGCGATACAAGACAAGGCTGGACGCTTTTCGGTGCGATGGCGATCCTATTTTTTATGGGCGTGACAATCGCCTACCATTTCGAGGCCAAACCCAACCCCGTGATGCAAGGTATGGCTGTCGATCAGACAGTCGGCAACATGGAAGGAAAAGAGGTTCGCTACGGAATCGCCAACGCCGTGACTTGGGCCACGGCGACGACGGATGCGTCGAACGGTTCGGTTAACTCCATGCACGATAGCTTCAATCCGCTCGCAGGTCTCGTGCCGCTGGTCAACATCCAGCTCGGCGAGCTAGTCTTTGGCGGCGTGGGCGCCGGGCTTTACGCGATGCTTGTCTTCGTTCTCTTGTCCGTTTTTATCGCCGGTTTGATGGTGGGGCGAACGCCGGAGTATCTCGGCAAGAAAGTCGAATCGCGGGAAGTCAAGTTGGCGATGCTTTACGTGCTCATTTTTCCGCTGCTCATTCTTTATTTAACCGGCTGGTCCGTCATCGCGCCCTATGGCCTGTCCTCCTTGAACAACGCGGGGCCGCACGGGCTGAGCGAGATCCTATACGCCTTCAGCAGCGCTGCGGGCAACAACGGCTCGGCGTTTGCCGGATTCAACGCCAACACGCTTTGGTACAACGTCAGCCAGGGGTTGACGATGCTCGCCGGACGCTATTTGATGATCGTCCCGGTTTTGGCAATTGCCGGCTCGCTCGTAGGGAAGAAGGCCGTGCCAGAGAGCTTGGGCACGTTCCCGACCAACGGAACCCTTTTCGTCATTCTACTGGTCGGCGTCATCCTAATCGTCGGCGCGTTGACGTTTTTTCCCGCGCTCGCGCTTGGCCCGATCGTCGAACATTTTCTAGCTCAGGCAGGAAAGGTTTACTAGCATGGCAGACACCCGCTTAAGAGAACGTTCGCTTTTCGATCCGGAAATTCTACGCCCGGCGGTTTGGGAGAGCTTCCGCAAGCTCGCGCCGCACCATGTGATCAAAAACCCGGTCATGTTCGTGGTGGAGATTGGCAGCGTGCTTACGACCTTGATCTTGCTGCGCGATGTCATCGCGCCGACAGCGGGATCTCAACCGCTCTGGTTCACGTTCAACGTTGCTTTTTGGCTGTGGTTTACCGTGGTTTTCGCCAACTTCGCGGAAGCGGTCGCGGAAGGGCGGGGCAAAGCGCAGGCCGCTTTCTTACGTAGGATGCGTCAGGAGACGACGGCACGCCGACTGGCTAATGGGAAGCGAGAGGAAAGAGTCTCAGCTTCGGCGCTGCGCAAAGGTGATATCGTTGTGGTTGAGGCGGGAGAGATCATCCCCGGTGATGGCGATGTTATTGAGGGCATTGCGTCAGTAGACGAGTCTGCCATTACCGGTGAGTCTGCCCCGGTCATTCGTGAAAGCGGCGGCGACCGCTCGGCCGTCACCGGCGGGACGAAAGTGCTGTCCGACCGCATCGTCGTGCGCATCACGGCGAGCCCTGGCGAATCATTCCTCGATCGCATGATCGCGTTGGTCGAAGGCGCTGAGCGGCAAAAGACACCGAATGAGATTGCCCTCAATATCCTACTTGCGGGCCTCACGCTTGTGTTCTTGTTTGCCTGCGTGACGCTTGTGCCAATGGCGCTTTACTCGGGGGCGACCAGCGTTTCCATAACGGTGATTGTCGCGTTGCTTGTCTGCCTCATCCCGACGACTATTGGAGGTCTGCTTTCGGCCATTGGCATCGCGGGGATTGATCGTCTTTTGCGCAAAAACATTCTGGCGATGAGCGGCCGAGCCGTCGAAGCTGCCGGCGACGTCGATACTTTGCTCTTAGACAAGACGGGCACGATCACGCTCGGCAATCGCATGGCGACCGAATTTATTCCCATCGACGGCGTGGGCGCGGAGGCGCTGGCGGACGCGGCGCAATTGGCTAGCCTCGCGGACGAGACGCCGGAAGGCCGATCGATTGTCGTTCTTGCCAAAGAGAAATACGGGCTACGGGGGCGGGATGTGACCGAGATCGGCGCCCGATTTATTCCCTTCAGCGCGGAAACCCGGATGAGCGGCTGCGATCTTGACGGGCGCAAAATCCGCAAGGGTGCTGCCGATGCGATCGCAGCGTACGTTCACGAGTTAGGCGGCACGGTCAGTTCTCAAGTCGAAGGCGTCACCCACGGTATCTCCGATTCCGGAGGAACCCCGCTGGTGGTTGCCGAGGGAAATAGGATCCTCGGCATCATTCATCTTAAGGACGTGGTCAAGGGCGGCATCAGCGAACGCTTCGATCGCTTCCGGGCCATGGGCATTCGCACGGTGATGATCACCGGAGACAATCCGCGTACTGCTGCCGCGATCGCTCGGGAAGCGGGTGTCGATGATTTCCTCGCGCAAGCGACACCGGAAGCGAAGATGCGGCTCATCAGAGAAGAACAGGCCAAAGGTAAGCTGGTCGCAATGACTGGCGACGGCACAAACGATGCCCCTGCCTTGGCGCAAGCAGATGTCGGTGTCGCCATGAATACCGGAACTCAAGCGGCAAAAGAGGCCGGCAATATGGTCGATTTAGACTCGAATCCGACCAAACTTTTAGAAGTGGTCGAGATCGGCAAGCAGATGCTCATGACGCGAGGCGTGTTGACGACTTTTTCAATTGCCAATGACGTTGCGAAATACTTTGCGATTATTCCGGCGATGTTTATGAGTGTTTACCCGGAGATCGCGCCACTCAACATCATGCGTCTCGCGTCGCCCCGAAGCGCGATACTTGCGGCAGTCATCTTCAATGCGATCATCATCATCTTGCTTATTCCGCTGGCGCTTCGGGGCGTGCGGTATCGTCCGATTGGGGCGGGACCTTTGTTGGCACGTTCCCTGCTGATTTACGGTGTAGGGGGAGTTATCGCGCCGTTCATCGGTATCAAACTGATCGACCTTGTTCTGGAAGCTGTTGGACTCATATAGCATGCTGCTGAAAAAGACTCATATGCTTCGTTGCGTTCGACCGATTTCGCGTCAACGGACAAAAAGAGTACGCCTCCGCTCATCGATCTTCGCGCGCCTCGCCTCTGAGATCTTTTTGAACAGCCTGCAAACAGATTTCGAGTACTCTGCCGGGAGTGAATCATGAAAAGCACAATGAGCATCGCGGTAAGAACCACGATTGTCACCCTTGTCCTTACGGGACTGATCTATCCTTTTGTGATGACCGGACTCGCTCAAATCTTATTTCCATGGAGAGCGAACGGCAGTCTGGTGACAGACGAGAAAGGAGAAGTCGTTGGCTCGGAACTGATCGCGCAGGGGTTTGCTAACCCAGCCTATCTTCAGCCTCGGCCATCGGCGGCTGGAGAGAAAGGATATGACGCAGCCAGTTCGTCCGGTTCTAATTTGGGTCCCACCTCGAAGAAACTGCAGGACCGGATAAAGGAAGATCTCAAGCGGCTGAAGGAAGAGAATCCTGACGCGCGAGGTCCTGTTCCCGCCGACCTCGTGACGGCTTCAGGCAGCGGGCTTGATCCGCACGTCTCACCGCAAGGAGCTCTTTGGCAAGTGCCGCGGATCGCTAAGGCACGCGGCGTGGCTCCAGACCGGGTAAAGGCGGTTATCGACGCCAATGTCGAAGGCAGAACCTTCGGCATCTTAGGCGAACCGCGGGTCAACGTGCTTCTGGTCAACCTGGCTCTCGATCGGCAGTTCGGCCGGCCGGCTCCGTTACCCATTCAAGCCCCCTCTTTTCTCTCCCCCGCGACGGGGGAGATGTAAGAGGGGGAGCTTTCGATCTTGGTTGAAGTGCAGGTGTATTCGTTGAGCAAGATTTTCTATGGCCATCGATCGTAGGCGACCCGAGGATTTTCTCGAGCTGGTCGAGCGCGCCAAGCGCGGGCGGCTTAAAGTCTTTATCGGCTCTGCCGCCGGTGTCGGTAAGACGTACCAGATGTTGGAAGAGGCACAGGCTCTGAAAAAGCGCGGGGTTGATATCGTGTTGGCATTCATCGAGCCCCACGGTCGGGCCGAGACGGAAGCATTGATCGAGGGGCTCGAGGTGATTCCGCGGCAGCGTATCGAGTACAGAGGCGTGGTGGTGGAAGAGATGGATCTTGACGCGGTTCTCAAACGACGGCCTCAGGTAGCGATCGTGGATGAACTGGCTCATACCAACGCGCCCTTTTGCCGCAACAAGAAACGCTACCAGGATGTGTTGGAATTGCTGGACGCGGGGATCAACGTGATCTGTGCTTTTAACATTCAGCATTTGGAAAGCCTTAATGATTTAGTCAGGCAAGTTACAGGCGTGGTGGTGAGAGAGACAATCCCCGACTCTATCATCAAGCGCGCGGACCAAGTCGTCGATATCGACTTGGCCGTCGAAGATCTCATTGATCGCCTTAAAGCGGGAAAGATATATGCGCCGGATAAGGTGGGTTGGGCGTTGGAAAACTTCTTTCAACCGGAAAAGCTGGCGGTACTGCGTGAAATCGCGCTGCGGGAGGTCGCGGAAAGCGTCGATCGCGCAGTTTCAGCAAATACCGCGGACGACGATGGGGCACGCAGAGCAGCGGCGAGCGAACGCGTAATGGTTTGCCTGCCCGCGCGGCGGCCGCCGCACGGCGTTTTGTTGCTTCGGCAGGGATCGCGTCTCGCCGGCCGGCTCAACACGGACTGGTTTGTGGTTCATGTGGAGACCAAGCGCGAAGCAGGCCACCGGATAGACGCGACTCTACAGCGCTACCTCATGGAGGACGAGCAAAGAGCGCGGGATCTAGGGGCTGAGGTGGTACGCCTGCGGTCGGAAAAGCCGGTCAAGGCGCTACTCGACTTCGCCCGTGCTCGCGGAGTCCGGCACATCGTCGTTGGACGTTCGCACAAGCCTTGGTGGCGTCATGTCCTGGGCCAATCGCCGGTATCCCAGTTGGTTACCCAGGCCAATGGTTTCGATCTCCACATCGTTTCGTTGGAAGACCGGGAGAGCAAAGAATGAACCTGTACAGAAAGCTCTTGTTGGCTCAAGCTCCCCTGGCCCTCGCGCTGGCGATCGTGGGGGTGGTTTCTGTTGTGGTCATCTCGTTCCTCGGCTCGCACTCTCAGACGATCTTGAAGGATAACTATCGGAGCGTTTTGGCCGCCCAGAGGATGAAGGAGGCGGTAGAGCGCATGGACAGCGCCGCTCTGTTTATTGTCGCCGGGGAACGCCAAAAGGGAGTCGAGCAGGCGGAGAAAAATCGCCCAATCTTTGAGGCCGAACTGAAAGTGCAGGAGGGAAATATTACCGAGGCGGGAGAAAAGGAATTCACTGAAGGGTTACGCCAGGCTTGGACAGACTACCAGGCTAAATTCGATCGCCTTCTGAAGGGCGCAACGGCAGAAGAGGCGAGACAACTTTATTTTTCCGAGCTCGAAGGCGCTTTCTTGAGGGTGAAAGTATCGGCGGACGAGATCCTGGCGATCAACCAGGACGCCATGGTACGCAAGAGCGATGCAGTGCGGCGTACCGCGGAGCGCATGAATACTATTACGCTAATCGTGGCTCTGATCGCCTTGGTGTTAGGTCTTTTCATCTCGACACTATTAACGCGCTGTATGTTGCAGCCGCCGTCTGCGCTGAGCGAGGCTACCCACCGAATAGGCGAAGGCAATTTCGATACACGCGCCCACGTGCGCGGCAGCGACGAGCTGGCGCAGTTGGCCCGTGACTTTAATGCCATGGCGGCCCGTTTAGCCGAATATCGTAAGAGCTCTCTGGGCGAGTTGCTTCAAGCCCACCTCAGCATGCAGGCGGCCATCGACAGCTTGCCGGATCCCGTGGTGATCTTCGCGGTGGGAGGCGAGTTGCAGAACGTCAATCAAGCGGCGCAAACCCTGCTCGGGCTCAGTTCAGAAACGGGTGCGAAGGAACCGCTTAAAGGCGTAGACGCTTCGGTTCGAAACGTCCTGGAGCGCATGCGTAGCCATGTGCTCTCCGGCAAGGGGGCTTACCACCCGAGGGGTTTCGAGGACGCCGTCAAACTGCCGACTATTTTGGGCGATCGCTATTTCTTGCCGCGGGCGGCGCCGGTTTATGAGACGCGAGGCGTCGTCGTAGGCGCAACTGTTATTTTGCAAGACGTGACCCGCCTGCGACGGTTCGAGGAGCTGAAGAACGATCTGGTCGCAACCGTCGCCCATGAGTTTCGCACACCGCTCACCTCGCTGCGCATGGCTGTCCATCTGTGCATGGAGCAAGTGGCGGGGCCGCTGACAGATAAGCAGGCCGAACTGCTGCATGCCGCCAGAGAAGATTGTGACCGTCTGCAGGCGATGGTCGATGATCTCTTGGATTTATCACGGATCGAGTCCGGGCGCATTGAGCTATTCCCCTTGCCGACCGCGGCTTCTACTCTCATCGAGAGCGCCGTCGAAGAACATCGGGCAGAGGCGGAGGAGGCTGGTGTAAAATTGAGCGTGGACCTGCCTCTTCCCGAAGTCAGGGTATTGGCCGATCATGAGCGGATTGGCCACGTGTTCTCCAACCTTATCGGCAATGCGCTGCGGTACACACCGAAAGAGGGTGCGGTGAGATTGAGCGCTCAGGTTTCAGATCATGGCGTGCGTTTTACCGTCGCGGACACTGGCAAAGGAATTCCGCGGGAGTATCAAGAACGGATCTTTGAAAAGTTTTTTCGAGTGCCCGACTCGGGCCCCAGAGGGACCGGCCTAGGCCTATACATAGCCAGAGAAATCATCATCGGCCATGGTGGCGAGATCGGCGTAGAGAGCGAACCAGGACAGGGAAGCACTTTTTGGTTCACGCTACGCACAGCGGAACAGCCTGCGGCCAAGGGAGACAGGCGATGATGGAAACAAAGCCGCGTATTCTAGTAGCCGACGATGCGCGGAATATTCGCAAGAACCTGGCGATGGTCCTCGAGGCCGGGGGTTACCAGGTCGATGAAGCCAGCGACGGTGAGGAGGCTTTGACTCTGTGCCGGCAGACCCATCCCGACATTGCCTTTGTCGATCTGCACATGCCGAAAATGGAAGGGCTCGAAGTGCTCGCTCACTTTCGAACTCTGAGTCCAAAAACCGCGGTCGTCATCATTACGGCCCTTGGTTCTGCGGCGAATGCGGTAGAGGCTATGAAACTCGGCGCCGTTGATTTTCTCGAAAAACCATTTGATCCCAAAGTTATCGGAATTCTGGCGGAGGAGATTCTCTATCGTCAACGTCACGGTTCCGGAGGCTCATTCGATGATTTGATGCATCTGGCCGATCTCGCCCGAGAACGAAATGCTCGTCTCGAGGCGCCGGCGCTTACCTCAAGGCTGCCATGTCGTGTGCGGCCGATCGCCCGGAGCCTTACTATTGGCTCGGTTATCTCTGCGAGGCTGAAGGGGAGCCACAACGCGCGGTCCAATACTATTATATAGCAGTAAGCACGAATCATTCGTATAAGCCTGCGGTTGAGGCGTTGAAGCGCCTTGGTAAGCTTCACTAGGACCCGCTTCATCCATCCTCGTATTTTTTTCGTTTCCTCCATAGGGTTGAGGCATCGATCCCCAGGACCGTTGCTGCGTCTTCGAGCGTCGGTGTACGAGCAACCACCCGCAAAATATGCTCCCGCTCCACATCCGCCAAGGAAAAATTACCGCCCAATTGCGGCGCTTCCGAGCGAACACGCGCCGAGATATGCGCGGGAAACGCTTCCGGCTCAATGATCGCAGCGGGCCAAAGTATCACCGCTCTTTCGATTGTGTTCCTTAACTCCCGGATGTTTCCAGGCCAGCCATAAGCCAGAAGCGCCTGCTCCGCAGCTTTTGACAGCTCCGGCACTTTTCGGCGTGCCGTTTTCGCGAAGAATACGAGAAAACGGCGCGCCAAGCGCAAGATATCTTCAGGCCGTTCGCGTAGCGGAGGTAATTGCAAGTCGATCACGTTGAGACGGTACAGAAGGTCCTCCCTGAAAAGACCTTTGCGGACATGATCTTCCAGGTCACTATTGGTGGCGGCAATCGTTCGCACGTTGGCGCGCCTGGCTTTATTTTCGCCTAGACGCTCGAATTCTTTATCTTCAAGGAAGCGAAGCAACTTGGCTTGCAAAGATGAGGAGATTTCACCGATTTCATCCAGGAATAGGGTGCCTCCTTCCGCGGCTTCGACCCGACCCGCCTGGTCGCGCAGGGCGCCGGTGAAGGCTCCCTTGGCATGGCCAAACATTTCGCTCGCGAGAAGTTCTTCCGATAATGTTGGACAGTTAACCACGACAAACGGTCGACGGTTTCGTGGACTCATGGAATGAATCAGGCGCGCCAGCACACTCTTGCCCGTGCCACTTTCGCCTCGAAGGAGTACGGCAGCGTCCGAGGCTGAGGCTTTGGCCGCGACATCGAAAATATATTTGAGTTTCGGCGAGCTGCTGTCGAAATCGATCTCCGGGATCGCTTCCTGTAATCGTCCTTCGAGATCGGCAATTCGGTGCAAGAGGTCACGCTGTCTTACAGTCTGTTCTACGACGTGGCGAATCTGCGCGGGCGTGAAGGGCTTGGGCAAATAGTTCGTCGCGCCGCGCTTGATCGCCGCGACGGCGCTATCGACCGTTGCATATGCGGTGATGACAACTACGGCGAGGTTGGGGGCTTCAGCCAACAGCTTGGGAATCAGGTCCAGACCGTTCGATTCGCCGAGACGCAGATCGAGAAACGCCAGTTCATAGGGTCGTTGCGCCAGCGCCGTCAAAGCGCCTTCCTGAGAAGACACAGCAGTCACCTGGCAACCCATTTGCTCAAGACAGAGCGACAGGGTGGCGCGAATATTCTTTTCATCATCGATCACGAGCACAGGAAGCTTGCTCTGAGGCGGCTTCACGGGATCACTAAATTCCATGGTAGCCCCACAGTCTATGCTCCGGAGAGTTCATGATTCAAGCGGCGGTTGCTTTATTGGCGTGCGCGGGAGCGAAGACGCGGATGGGTAAAATCATCATATCCAGGCCTTCGAATTGGAGTCTCTGCTGCAACGTGAAGGGCGTGTGGTTATGGAGCAGGCGAGCCAAGACGTTTTCCTTCTGGAAAACCAGTTTCCCAGCAAAGAAGATCGACTTGGGAAATTCACGGGCTACGGTCCTGCACAGCTCTTCCAATTCCTCGATGAGATCGGTTCCGAGGGAATAGCGGTACTCAGCATACCAACCCAAGCAGTTGGCGAAGTCGACGAAACTCTTGAGATCTTCTTCCTTCGCGCCGCGGAGATTCTCGATCTCGCCGATACCCTTAAACCTGCCGGAGTCGATTAGCCCCACGGACACAAAGACCACGTTTTTAAAGTGGTTGGGAAAGAGTCGAGAGATATTGAGCAAGGAGTGAATGGCAACACCATCGAAATCCCTTGCGATTACGACCGCCGTCGGAGCCGCGGCGTTTTTGGCTGGTGCGGGATTTTTTAGATCTGGCTGAAATGGGATATTGATCAAGGTGTCATCGAGACTCTTGAGGGCGCCTCGCACCTTATCGTAATGAGTGCGGATCATATAGCACAGAAAAACAAAGCCCGAGGTCACCAGCACGGTGACCCAACCTCCCTCGGCGAACTTGACGATCACGGTCACTACTAGAATCGTAAGTGTCAAGGCGAGCCCGAGACCGTTAAGCGCAAGTTTGCGCAACCATAGACTCTCCTGGTGCCTCACTTCCCACCAATGCTTGCACATACCCAATTGAGAGAGGGTGAAAGTCAGAAAGACGTTGATGCTGTACATAACTACGAGAAGCCTGACAGCTCCTCCGGTGTAAGCGAGAAAGCCCAGGGCGGCGAGGCCCATGAACCATATCCCGTATTGGGTTACCAGGTTGTCGCTCAGATGAGAAAAGCGATGCGGTATCCAGGAGTCTATCGCCATGTTGGAGAGAACGCGCGGGCCATCGATAAAGCCAGCCTGGGCCGCAACCAGAAGGATCGCGGCCTGGGTTACCAGGGTCACCACCATGAAAACATAAGCCAAATCGGTGGAGAAGAAACTGCCATACACCTTGGCAAACAGACTGGCGTTCAGAGTCTTGCCGGGCTCCGGGGATACTTG
>Ga0081538_10001657_pt1 | contig 22761 bp, 24 predicted proteins | sample TabmetS5T2R1_FD_71022 | JGI IMG/M metagenome (GOLD analysis project Ga0081538, IMG submission 71022) | Tabebuia heterophylla rhizosphere microbial communities from the University of Puerto Rico - S5T2R1 | ecosystem: Host-associated > Plants > Roots > Rhizosphere ... | reverse complement strand
CGGCGGAACCATCGGATGGACGCGCGATAGCCGGTCGAGGATGTTCGAGTCGAACATCCGGGGCGAAGCCTTCAGGACGTCTGTTCGACGTGCGTCCATGGGCCCGAATTTAGCGCACGTCGCGGGCAGCTGTCAGCCCGGTGTTTGGGTTCCCTAACTAACTCTCGCTAACGCTCCCGCGCCAGAGCTCTCCCCACGACGCGAGGATGTATTCGAGGCCGAAGGCGGCGGTCATTCCGTAGACCGCGATCTCGACGGGAGTCGCCCCGCCGCTGAAGATCCGCGCGAGCAGATAGCAGGTGACCGCCCCCACGAAGAGCAGCCTCCCGGTGACCTCCATGACGGCAGTGTCCGGCCCCGCGGGCGGCACCCTGTGACGGCCCGGTGAAGGCCTGGTGAAGGTCCCGTTACCGGGGTGCGCCGGCCCCAGTAGGCTCGCGGGCCCATGAGCCAGTCACCGGCGGCGGTGGTCCGGGCGCTGTTCGAGCGCGTGAACGCGGGGGAGATCGATGGCGCGATCGAGCTGCTGGCGCCGGACGCCGTCTTCGTCGTGCCACCCGATGCTTCCGCCGAGCCCGACACGTACAGGGGACACGACGGCGCGCGCCGTTACTTCAGCGGCTTCGACGGCGTCCTCGACGACGTGCGTTTCGAGCTCGTCGAGCTCGAGCAGGTGGCGGACGACACCCTGCTCGCCGCCACCAGGCTCCATGGCCGCGGCACGACCACCGGCATCCCCGTCGAGCAGGACACGTTCGTCGTCCTGACCGTGCGCGACGGGCTCGTGACCTGGATCAAGCCGTACAACGACCGCGAGGCCGCGCTCGCGGCCCTGCGTGCCTAGCCGAGCGGCGCCAGCAGGTTCTTCTTGCCCTCGAAAGCGAACAGCAGCAGGTCCACCATCCGGAAGGTGTTGTTGTTCGGGCCGAGCGTGGGCTTGAACGACGTGTCGCGGACGATCGAGTGCTCGCTGCCCTCCATCGCGCGGTGGAAGGTCTCCGCGACGATCCGCGCGCCAACGCCCTTCAGGCGACCGCCGTTGAACTCGGCCTCGCGCAGTACGTAGAACCAGAGCGGCGTGTCCTTCAGGAACTTCTCACGCTGTGACTGCGTCAGCAGGCTGAGGTCGGCGCCGTTCTTGCCGTCCCGAAGCTGGGCCTTCGTCAGCTTCGTGACGTTGACCCCCTTGTTCTTGAGGAAGTTCGCCATCTGCTGGCCGGTCGCCAGCTTGACCATCCTCGCGCGCGTGAGGTTGCGGAAGGCGAGGTTGCGGCGCGGGTCGTTCTGCGGCACGTTCGGCCCTCCGAAGGACCCCGTGGGAAGGGTGCGCAGCGGGTTGACGAGCGCCGTGTCGATTCGCCTGGCGCGGTTGAACTGCCCCGGGGGCACCGCGAGGCCCGGCTTGTTTGCCTCCTTGAAGTCGTACAGACGCCGCCAGTCGGCGATCCAGGTGCTGGGCAGGCGCGGACCGCCGCCGAGATTGCGGCTGCCGGCCGAGAACGTGAACAGCAGGTCGAGCGTGCCGCCGCCGAAGTCGAAGATCGCGTTCCAGTTGTACTCGCGCCGGATCATCGCGTGGCCGAGGCGGAAGGCGGCGACCGAGAACTCGATCGGCATCGTCGGCACCTGCGTCGCCGGGACGCCGACCTCGAAGGCCTTGCGGCCGTTGTTGAACACGTTCTGGACGACGCCCGGCTGACAGATCCGCGGCAGGTAGTCGGTGCGGATCATCCACTGGTAGTGCTTCGTCACGATCTCGCGCGCCTTGGCAAAGCGCTGCGCCGGCGGCACCGACGACGGCAGCGTGTCGACCACACGGTTGTGGAAGCGGATCATCGCCAGGTGCGTCTGCGCGACCGCGAGGTTCTCGTCGTTGCGGGGGTCGGGGATGATCGCCTTGCGCTTCTTCGCCGCGGTGTTTCCGTCGCCGCGGGGAAGGTCGAAGCCGACCTTCTTCGGGATTCCGCCCTCGGCGAGCGTGTCGCCCATCTTCAGGTGGCGGTCGTCCTTGTAGAACTTCGCGGAGTTCGGGTCGGCCGGGCCCGCCCCGTAGAGCGAGTCCAGGTCGAGGCTCGGCGAGCGGGCCTGGAGGAGCTGGGCGGGGGAGACGTTCTGGCCCAGCATGACCGTCGTCTTGTCGAAGGTCAGGTCGTGATCGATGAACTGGCCGAGGTAGGTGAAGCCCGCCGGGATCCCCGTCGTGCCTCCGCCGCCGGCCGTCATCTCGTTGGCCGCCTTCTTGCGAATCCCCTCGCCGAGCTGCTTGCCCGTTCCGTTCGGGCCCATGCGCGAGAAGCGGAACGGCGGCGTGGCGTCCGCGGCGGCGGCCGTCGCGCTGGCCACACGCGCGGTCCCGTCCCCGTCGCGCCCGTCGATGCTCTCACTCAACAGCCCCTCGCCGATCACGAAGTAGCTCTCGGACCCGTGCGTCTCCATGGACCAGCCTCCTGTCGTTCGCCCCTTGACCCAAGCGTGCGCGAAGCTCACCCGCGACCCTCCCAGGTCCGCCATTTGGTGTCAATCCGTCGCGAGCGCCTGCGCGGTCCGGCGCAGGCGGTGCGCCCACGCCGGATCGTCGGAGATCTCGGGCGCTACCGCTTCCGCACTCGCCCGCACGCGGGCGGGCAGCGGGCGCACGTGGACGAGCCCCCAGGCATCGACCGCCTGGATGAGCCGGCGCTCGACATCCTGCGCCAGCTCGGCGAGATCCGTGTCAGGCCAGTAGCCGCGCCAATACTCGGCCAGCCGCCGAAGCGGCGCCTCGGCGACGCGCCGGCCTACCGCTGCTCGCGTCCCGGGGAGCGCTCGGGCGTCTCTGAGCGATCCGGTCCCTGAGCGCCGGGCTCCTTGAGAGCGTCGACGGCTGCCTTCGCCTTGTCCGACAACGAGCCCTCGCCCGCCTGGATGTCCTTCAGCTCCTCGAGGTCTTGCTTTGCGGCTTCCGTGCCGCCGCGCTTGTGGAAGATCTGCCTGGCCTTGTCCGCCAGACTGCTGAGGCCGGCCATGCGGCTCACCTCCGTTCGGGTGCCTGGTGGAGAAGGTAGTGATCAGGCGACACGGCGCCCCGGACCCGCCGACCGCCGCGCCCGCCGGCCGCGCGCGACCTCGGTCCCGAGCGCGTCCAGCGGCTGGGCGAACGGCGCCAGCGGGTCGGCGAGCCGTGTGAGCCAGGCCTTGGCGGCGTCGAGCCCGCCTTCGTCGAGCGCGTAGCGCCTGTGAATGCCCTCGGCGCGCACGGTCACCAGCCCCGCTTCCCGTAGCACCTTGAGGTGCTGCGAGACGGCGGGCTGGGAGATCGGCGCTCGGGCTTGGAGCGCCGCGACGACCGCGCCCGCCGGCTGCTCGCCCGCGGCGAGCACCTCCAGGATCTGCCGGCGGGTCAGGTCACCGAGAGCCTCGAAGGCGCCCTCCACCTAGCCTCCGGAACCGTCTTCGGGGGCGGTCGTGTAGAAGGCCACGGTTCGCTCCGCCGCCTCGCGCGCCGGGCCGGGCTCGTCGCCGTCGCCGATAGCGGCGTCGCTCCAACCGGCGGCCGCCCGCCGGACGAACTCGATGCCGGCGGGCGAGGTGGGAAAGGCGCGACCCTCCTCGGGATCGACCTGCGCTCGTGTCTCGATGTGGAGCCCGAGCCCGATCAGGCCGAGGTCCCAGCCGACGCCCACCGCGCCGGGGCCGAACTGTCCCCAGAGCTCCGGGTCGACGTGGGCCTCGTGCGCCAGCTCGAGCGTGGTGGCGTCGCCAGCGGGGGTGAGCGTGACCTCGAGCCACGACATCATCCCCCCGTACTCCCAGGTCACGGCAAACGACTCCGGCTCCTCGCAGCGTTCGATCACGCCACCCGCGTTGCCCTCGAGCTGGTAACGGCCGCCGACTTCGAGATCGCCGCTGATCGGCAGGAACCAACGTGGGATGCGCTCGGCGTTGGTCAGCGCGTCCCAGAGGTCGGCTTGGTCGGCGGGGTAGGTCCGGCGGGCGACGGCGATCTTCGTCGGCGCGCCTTCGCGCGAGCCGGTGCGGACCTCACGCGTGACGAGATCGGCCGTGGCAGTTGGATCGATGATCATTGACCACTCCTTGTATAAGTCAGTGCTTATATAAGCACGCTACAAGGTGGAGGCTGATGCCGCAAGCCACTCCGCCCGTCGGAGCGCTGAGCGCCCTCCGTGGCATGATTTCTCGGTGACCAGCGGAACCCCTGATACGGAGCGCCTGCGCGACCTCGCCCGGCTGCGTCGCGTCCGCGACCGGATGGACCGGGAGTACGCGCAGCCGCTGGATGTCGAGGCGCTCGCCCGCGACGCGCACATGTCGGCCGGGCACTTCAGCCGCCAGTTCCGGCTCGCCTACGGCGAGTCGCCGTACAGCTACCTGATGACGCGCCGGATCGAGCGCGCGATGGCGCTGCTACGCCGTGGCGAGCTCAGCGTGACCGAGGTCTGTTTCGAGGTCGGCTGCTCGTCGCTGGGCACCTTCACCACGCGCTTCACCGAGCTCGTCGGCATGCCGCCCGGTGCCTACCGCAGCCAGCAGGGCGGCGCGACGGCGGGGATGGCGCCCTGCGTGGCCAAGCAGGTCACCAGACCGATCAGGAATCGAGAAGTCACCGGTTCGCGGCATATCTAACGTGCCCGGCATGGACATCAAGATTCACGCCAGCTTCCTCCCGCACACCGACCCGGACGCATCGATGGCGTTCTATCGCGACACGCTCGGCTTCGAGGTCCGCAACGACGTCGGATACGAGGGGATGCACTGGATCACGGTCGGCCCGGCCGACCAGCCCGACACTGCCATCGTCCTCTACCCGCCGGCCGCGACGCCCGGCCTTACCGACGATGAGCGTCGCACCATCGACGAGATGATGGCCAAGGGCACCTTCGCCAGCATCAACCTCGCCACCACGGACGTCGACGGCACGTTCGAGCGGCTGCAGGCGGGCGACGCCGACGTCGTCCAGGAGCCGACCGACCAGCCCTACGGGCTTCGCGACTGTGCGTTCCGCGATCCTGCCGGCAACCTCATCCGCATCCAGGAACTGAGCTGAACCCGCCAATGGCCACGGGTACTGCGACGAAGACGCCCGCCCCGCACGCTGCGGACAGCCACGAGCTGATCCGCGTGCACGGCGCACGCGAGAACAACCTCAAGGACGTCAGCATCGAGATCCCGAAGCGGCGGCTGACGGCCTTCACCGGCGTGTCCGGATCGGGCAAGAGCTCACTGGTGTTCGACACGATCGCAGCGGAGTCGCAGCGGCTGATCAACGAGACCTACAGCGCCTTCGTGCAGGGCTTCATGCCGACGCTGGCCCGGCCCGATGTCGACGTGCTCGACGGCCTGACGACGGCGATCAGCGTCGACCAGGAGCGGATGGGCGCCGACCCCCGCTCAACCGTGGGCACCGCCACCGACGCGAACGCGATGCTGCGCATCCTCTTCAGCCGGCTTGGGAAGCCGCACATCGGTTCGCCGAGCGCCTATGCCTTCAACGTCCCCACCGTCCGCGCGAGCGGTGGGATCACCGTCGAACGCGGCGGCAAGACCAAGACCGAGAAGGCGACCTTCCAACGCACCGGCGGCATGTGCCCGCGCTGCGAGGGCCGGGGCTCGGTCACCGATTTCGACCTGTCCGCGCTGTACGACGACAGCAAGTCGATCAACGAGGGCGCGATCACGGTGCCCGGCTACAGCATGGACGGCTGGTACGGCCGCATCTACCGCGGCTCCGGCTTCTTCGATCCGGACAAGCCGATCAAGAAGTTCAACAAGCGCGAGCGCCACGACCTGCTCTACAAGGAGCCGACCAAGATCAAGGTCGAGGGCATCAACCTGACCTACGCGGGACTGATCCCGCAAATCCAGAAGTCGTTCCTCTCCAAGGACGTCGAGGCGATGCAGCCGCACATCCGGGCCTTTGTGGAACGGGCGGTTGTGTTCTCCACCTGCCCCGACTGCGACGGCACCCGGCTGAGCGAGGCAGCCCGCTCGTCGAAGATCGACGGGACCAGCATCGCCGACGCCTGTGCGATGCAGATCAGCGACCTCGCCGACTGGGTGCGCGGCCTCGACGAGCCGTCGGTGGCACCGCTGCTCGAGGCGCTCCAAGAGACCCTCGACTCGTTCGTGGAGATCGGGCTGGGGTACCTGTCGCTCGACCGGCCGTCCGGCACGCTGTCGGGCGGCGAGGCGCAGCGCACCAAGATGATTCGCCACCTCGGATCATCGCTGACCGACGTGACCTACGTCTTCGACGAGCCGACGATCGGGCTGCACCCGCACGACATCCAGCGGATGAACGACCTGCTGCTGCAGCTGCGCGACAAGGGCAACACGGTGCTCGTCGTCGAGCACAAGCCGGAGGCGATCGCGATCGCCGACCACGTCGTCGACCTTGGCCCCGGCGCCGGCACCGAGGGCGGCGAGGTCGTCTTCGAGGGCACTGTCGACGGGCTGAGCGACAGCGGCACGATGACCGGGCGACACATCGACGACCGCGCCTCGCTGAAGCCCGAGGTGCGCTCGCCGGCGGGGGTGCTCGAGGTGCGCGGCGCGAGCACCAACAACCTGCAGGACGTCGACGTCGATATCCCACTCGGGGTGCTGGTCGTCGTCACCGGGGTGGCGGGCTCGGGCAAGAGCTCGCTGATCCACGGCTCGGTGTCCACGCGCGACGATGTCGTGGCGGTCGACCAGACTCCGATCCGCGGCTCCCGACGGAGCAACCCGGCGACCTACACAAAGCTGCTCGAACCGATCCGCAAGGCCTTTGCCAAGGCCAACGGCGTCAAGCCGGCGCTCTTCAGCGCCAACTCCGAGGGGGCTTGCCCCAACTGCAACGGCGCGGGCGTCATCTATACCGACCTGGGGATGATGACCGGTGTCACCAGTACCTGCGAGGAGTGCGAGGGGAAGCGCTTCCAGGCCGAGGTCCTGGAATACAAGTTCGGCGGCAAGGACATCAGCGAGGTGCTCGCAATGTCGGTGACCGAGGCGGAGGAATTCTTCGACGACGGCGAGGCGCGCACGCCGGCCGCCCACAAGATCCTCGACCGGCTCGTCGACGTCGGGCTCGGCTACCTCAGCCTGGGCCAGCCGCTCACCACGCTGTCCGGCGGCGAGCGTCAGCGGCTCAAGCTGGCCACGCAGATGGCTGAGAAGGGCGACGTCTACGTCCTCGACGAGCCCACCACCGGTCTCCACCTCGCCGACGTCGAGCAGCTGCTGGGCCTGCTCGACCGACTCGTCGACTCAGGCAAGTCGGTCATCGTCATCGCGCACCACCAGTCGGTGATGGCGCACGCCGACTGGATCATCGACCTCGGCCCCGGCGCCGGCCACGATGGCGGCCGCGTGGTCTTCGAGGGCACACCCGCCGACCTCGTCGCCGACCGCTCGACGCTCACCGGCGAGCACCTCGCGGTCGAGGTCGGCGCCTGAAACCGCCGAGGTCGATGTAACGGACGGCCCTCTGCGAGGACTGCCGCGTTCCCGACAGAGGAGGACGCATGCTCTGCGCTCACACCGTTTGCCGGCTCAAGCCCGAGGGCGCGGCGGCGTCCTAGGCCGGTTAGGCTCGCTCCTCGAGGTGGAGAGCGAGCGCGCCCTTCTCGAACGCCTGCGCTCCGGCGACGAGCATGCCTTCGAGGCCCTGGTGACACGTCACGACGCGGCGCTCCGCCGAGTCGCGCGTGGCTTCGTTCGTACCGATGCCGCAGCCGACGACGTCGTCCAGGAGACTTGGCTCGGAGTCGTGAAGGGGCTGCCGGCGTTCGAGGGCCGCTCGTCACTGCGCACATGGATCTTCAGGATCCTGGTCAACACTGCGCGTACGCGCGCGACGCGCGACGCCCGCAGCCTGCCGTTCTCCTCGCTCGAGAGCGACACGGGCCCGGCGGTCGAGCCGGCTGCCTTCGGCTCCGACGGGCGCTGGTCCAGCGCTCCCCCTCGGCTCGAGGCCGACCCCGAGACCGACCTGCTCAGCCGCGAGCTGCGCGAGCATCTCCTCGGCGCCGTCGAGCAGCTCACGCCCGCTCAGCGGGCCGTGATCACGTTGCGCGACCTAGTTGGGCTACCCGCCGTCGAGGTCTGTGAGCTGCTCGACCTGACCGACGCCAACCAACGCGTACTTCTGCACCGGGCCCGGGCCCGCGTGCGTGCCGCACTCCTACCCTTGGTAGAGGTGAGCGAATGAGGCGCTGGCAGATCTGGCGACGCAAGCATGCGCACGATCCCCTCGTGTGCCAGGAGTTCGTGGAGTTGGTGACCGACTACCTCGAGGGCGCCCTGCCGGAGGAAGAACGCGTTCGCTTCGAGGCGCACCTCGCGGAGTGCGACGGATGCAGCGGCTATCTCGAGGACATGCGCCGGCTGATCGGCTCCCTCCACGAGGCGCCCGAGCCGCCGCCGGATCCCGCCACGCGAGAGGCGCTGCTGCGCGCCTTCCGCGAGCTGCGTGACACGTAACGCGACGCGGCCGTCCGGGACAGAGGCTCCATGACGGAACCTGCCTTCAGCGGCCTCCTGATCGTCGTGGCGGTCGGATTTGGCGCGCCCTTTCTGCTCGGGCTGTTCCCGCGACTGCGCCTGCCCTCGGTGGTCTTCGAGATCGTCGCCGGCATCGTCATCGGCCCGTCGGTGCTCGGCTGGGTCGAGATAGACGACACGATCTCGGTCCTCGCGCTGATGGGCTTGGCGATCCTGCTCTTCCTCGCCGGGCTCGAGATCGACTTCGGCCGGCTGCGCGGCCGCCTGCTTCGGTTGGCGCTGGTCGGATGGGTGCTGTCGTTCGCCATCGCGTTCGCGGTAGCGATGCTGCTGAAGGCGGTCGACCTCGTCGAGACGCCTCTGCTGGTGGCGATCATCCTGTGCGCGACGTCGCTGGGCGTGATCATCCCGCTGCTGAAGGACGTCGGCGAACTGGACTCCAAGTTCGGGCAGCTGATCCTGGCGGCCGCCTCGATAGCCGACTTCGGTGCGGTGATTCTCCTCTCGTTCTTCTTCTCCGGGGAGGGCGGCCCGGGCTCGACCGCGGTGCTGCTGGTGGCGTTCATCGGCCTGCTCGCCGTCACCTTCATCGCGGTAAGAGGGGCCGAGCGCTCGCGCCGTATCGGTGATGACCTGCTGCGCCTCCAAGACTCCAGCGCGCAGATTCGCGTGCGTGCCGCGATGCTGCTGATGATCGCGTTCGTCGCACTGGCCGAGGCGCTCGGCCTCGAGGTGATACTCGGGTCGTTCGCCGCGGGCGCCCTGCTGGCGCTGCTCGACCAGGACCGCCGCATGACGCACGCCAACTTCCGCATCAAGCTGGAGGCGATCGGCTTCGGGCTGTTCATACCCGTCTTCTTCGTGGCCTCGGGCGTTCGCTTCGATCTGTCGGCCCTGCTTGACAAGCCGTCGAACCTGGCGATGGTGCCGATCTTCCTGGTCGCGCTGCTCGCCGTTCGCGGTACGCCGGCGATCACCTATCGCGGCTTCGTAGGCCGGCGCCGCGCAACCATCGCCGGCGTCCTTCAGGCGACCTCCCTGCCCTTCATCGTGGCCGCGACGGCGATTGGCCAGGAGCTCGGCTTGATGGGCGCCGCGGAGGCGTCGGCGCTGGTCGCCGCCGGGCTCCTATCCGTGTTGATCTTCCCGATCACCGGGCTGAACATGCTGAGGCGCACCATGTCCGACGAGGGCAGGTCGCCTCCCGAGCCGGGCCGGCCCGACGCCGCGCCGCAGATGGCGATGTAGAGACGCCGCCGGTAGAGTCCGCCTCGGAGACGCTGGCCCGCTTCCGAAAGGACTCGCTATTTCGGCATCGCCAGAGACGCGCGAGCCTCGCCACTCACGGCCGGTGCTTGCGGCGACGAAGCTCCAAGTGCCGCCGCGGCGCCTAGGCGTGACCCGTGAGCGCCTCATCGAGCTACTGACGGCGGGTGACGCGGCGAAGCTCATCCTCGTGTGCGCTCCGGCCGGCTCCGGCAAGACCACTCTCCTGAGCGAGTGGCATGCCACGGACGAGGAGCGCCGGTCGTTCGGCTGGCTCTCGCTCGACGCGAGCGACAACGACACGGTCCGGTTCCTCGACGGCGCGATCACGGCGCTGCAAGCGGCGGCCCCGGGCGCCGGTGAGGAAGCCCTCGGCGCACTGACCGGGCCGGCCAGCCTTGCCGACGTCGTGCTCCCGTCGCTCATCAACGACGTGGCCGCGCTCCCCGAGCCGGTCGTGCTCGTGCTCGACGACTACCACGTGATTTCGAACAAGCGCATTCACGCCCTCGTCGACGTGCTGCTCGAGCATCTCCCTCGCACGCTCCAACTGGCGATCGCCACCCGCTCCCAGCCACCACTTGCGGTCGACCGGCTACGGGCGCGGCGTGACCTGGTCGACATCGGGGTGGACGAGCTTCGCTTCACCGACGCCGAGGCCGAGCGGCTCCTCAACGACATTCTCAGCCTCGACCTCGACGACGGCGACATCGAGCAGCTCCAGTCGCGCACGGAGGGCTGGGCGGCGGGCCTGCAGCTCGCCGCGCTCTCGCTCACGCGGCGCGCCGACGCCCACGACTTCATCGCCTCCTTCGCGGGTGACGACCGGCCGATCGTCGACTACCTCGGCTTCGAAGCGCTGGACGGACAGCCCGCCGAGGTGCGCGACTTCCTATTACGGACATCTGTGCTCGACCGGATGACCGGCCCGCTGTGCGACTCGCTGCTCGATATGAACGGGTCAGATGCGATGCTCGCCGGGCTCGAGCGTGCCGGCCTGTTCCTGGTGCCGCTGGACAGCAAGCGCGAGTGGTACCGCTACCACCACCTGTTCAGCGGGCTGCTGCGGCACGAGCTCGCCCGGACGGATCCGAAGTCCGTGCCAGAGCTCCACCGCCGGGCGTCGACGTGGTTCGGTGAGCGCGGCTCGGTTTCGGAGGCCATCCAGCACGCTATCTCGGCCGGCGACGTTACGCGGGCCAGCGAGCTGATCTCGGCTCACTGGTACGGCTACCTGCAGCGCGGCCGGATCGAGACTGTCGCCGCCTGGCTCGACGAGCTCGGCGACGACAACGTGCGCACCGATGCGGGTCTCTGCCTGACGAAGGCCTGGATCGCCGTGAACACCGGGCATCTCGACGACGTGGCGCGCTGGATCGAGTGCGCCGAGCGCATCGGCGACGACTCGCTCGAGGTTGAGTCCGGCATCGCGGCGCTGCAGGAGATCCACCGATACATGGATGGCGACGTAGACGCGGCGGTCGCGGCCGGCCGCCGTTCCGTGGAGCGGGGCCAGACGCCGTGGCGACCGATGGGTTGTCCAGTGCTGGGGATCGCCCTGTTCTGGAGCGGCCATCCCGACGAGGCTGCCCGCGAGCTCGAGAGGTCGGTGGACACCGCGGAGTCGGCCGGCAACCACCTGTCGGTGATCCACGCGACGAGCGCAATCGCGACGATCCGCTTGGAGGAGGGGGACCTCGAGTCGGCCGGTGTGCTCGCGAAGACGGCACTCGAGCGCGCCGACGATGCCAACCTCAGCGAGCACTGGGCCACCGCGATGTCACGCGTCGCTCAGAGCCGCTTCCTCGAGCGCCGGGGCAAGCTTGCGGAGGCACGCCAGGCTGTCGACCTCAGCGTCGAGCTGGCGCGACAGGGCGTCGCCTCGGTCGAGACGGCCTACTCGCTCCTGTCTCAGGCGGAGGTCCGGCAACGCCAAGGTGAGCGCGAGGCAGCCGTCCAGATCCTGCGTGACGCGCGCGCCGTGGTGGAGCGCTGCCCCCGCCCTGGCATTCTCGAGCAGATGCTCGCGCGGGCGGAGCGCCGGCTGCGCCGCGCGGGCGGGGGCAACGGCCACGCGGGCGATCTCACCGACCGCGAGCTGTCGGTGCTCCAGCTGCTCTCCGGTGAGCTCTCGCAGCGCGAGATCGCCGGCACGCTGTTCGTGTCGCTCAACACGGTGAAGTCACACGTCAAGAGCATCTATCGCAAGCTGCGTGTCGACAGCCGTGACGAGGCCGTGAGCCGTGCTCGCGAGCTGGGCGTGATCTGACCTAGTTCACCCGGGTGAAATCCAGGCGGGGTGATGACTGCTCACCCGGCTCGCTGAGAGCTTGCGCCCATGGCCTCGCAGCGTTACCGCATCGTCGTCGCAGGACGGCTGAGTGAGCGGCTTGGGTCGGCGTTCCGCGACGTGACACTGGAGCGTCGGCGCGGTGTGACGGTGCTGCGCGGCGAGGGCCAGGCGCACCTGGACAGCGTCCTCGCGCGCCTCGGCAATCTCGGCATCGAGCCCCTCGAGGTGGAGCAGAATGACTGACGAGCAGCGCCTGATCGAGTCGCTCAAGGCGGGCGACGAGCGCGCCTTCGCCCGGCTGCTGGACGAGTACAGCTCCGCGCTGTTCCGCGTCGCGATGGCGCACGTCGGGACGAGATCGGTGGCGGAGGAGGTCGTCCAGGAGACCTGGCTGGGGGTCCTCAACGGCATCGACCGCTTCGAGGGCCGCTCGTCGCTGAAGACGTGGATCTTCCGCATCCTCACCAACACGGCGAACACACGCGGCCAGCGCGAGCGGCGCGTTGTGCCCTTCTCGGCGCTGGGCCCGGCGGACGACGAGCCCTCGGTCGATGCGGATCGGTTCTTTCCGCCCGACCACGCCCGCTATCCCAATCACTGGGCGCTCGGACCGACGGCCTGGGAGACGCCTGAGGAGGGGCTGCTGTCGGCCGAGACGCGCGAGCTGATCCTGCGCGCGATCGACGAGCTGCCCGAGGCGCAGCGGACGGTCGTCACGCTGCGCGACGTCCAGGGCTGGTCGCCCGAGGAGGTCTGCGACGCGCTGCAGCTGAGCGACGGGAACCAGCGCGTCCTGCTGCACCGCGCGCGGACGAAGGTCCGTGCCGTCCTGGAGAGCTACTTCGGGGCGGTCGAGGAGACCGTGGCTGTAACGCCGGCGGCCTAGCGCGCACTACGCGACAGGCAACCAAGCAGGAGGAACAGCGATGGCGCAGACAACGGCGACCCCCGAGAGGACCAAGGGCCTGCGTGGCCTGAAGGGCAAGAACGTGCTCGTGACGGGCGGCAGCTCGGGGATCGGGCAGGCGATCGCCGTGCGCTTCGCGGAGTACGGCGCGAACGTCGCGATCAACTACCTGCGCCAGCCAGAGGAGGCCGCGGACACCGAGGCCCAGGTTCAGGCCTGCGTCGCGAAGGTTCAGCAGGAGGGCGTCCAGGACGTGCTCGTCCAGGGGGACGTCTCGAAGGAGGACGACGTCGTCCAGATGGTCAGCGCGGCGATCGACGGCCTCGGCGGCCTCGACGTGCTCGTCAACAACGCCGGCATCCAGATTTCGCGGCCCAGCCACGAGCTATCGAGCGAGGACTTCGACAAGGTGCTCGCGGTCAACCTGCGGGGCTCGTTCCTGTGTGCGCGCGAGGCGATCCGACACTTCCTCGCCGAGGGGAAGCCGGGCTCGGTCATCAACATCTCGAGCGTCCACCAGATCATCCCCAAGCCGGACTACCTCGGCTACTCGACGTCCAAGGGCGGGATGCAAAACCTGACCCGGACGCTGGCGCTCGAGTTCGCTGGGCGCGGCATCCGCGTCAACGGGATCGGTCCGGGCGCGACGGTCACACCGATCAACCGCGCCTGGATCGACGATCCCGCGAAGCGCAAGGCGGTCGAGGAGCACATCCCGATGCGGCGCGCCGGCGACGCGGACGAGATGGCCGGCGTGACGGCCTTCCTCGCGAGTGACGACGCGGCCTACATCACCGGCCAGACGATCTTCGTCGACGGCGGACTGACCCTCTTCCCGAGCTTTGCGACGCCATGGTCGTCGGAATGACCGACGAGCTCGGGATGCTCAGGAACGTCGACGAGGCGAAACGCCTCGAGGCGCTGGCGCTGGTCCGCTCCGGGCGCGTCTACGACCTCGGCCACGTGCTCGACGAGGACATCCCGGTTTTCCCCGGACGCTTCTTCAAGCAGACCCTTGTCACCACCGCGCACCACCAGAACGCCCACATGCCGGTGGGCGAGAACGACGTGAACTGGATCACCGAGCAGGTGTCCGCGACCATGCAGCTGGGCACGCACATCGACGCGCTCTCGCACCTCCAGATCGGTGACCACGGCTACGACGGCGTCCACGTCTCCGAACTAGCCGGCACGACCGGCGTCGCCAAGCTCGGGGTCGAGACGGTCCCCCAGATCGTCACCCGCGGCTGGCTGGTCGACGTGCCGGGGCTCGGCCCTGGCGACGCCATCGGAGTGGATGCAGTCGAGGGCATCGACCCCACACCGGGGGACGCGGTGCTGTTTCACACCGGCTGGGGAGCGCATTGGGGCGACCCGCAGACCTACGTCAGCGGCGAGCCGGGCCCCGGCTGCGAGCTCGCCGCCTGGCTGGCCGCCCGCGGGGTGGCGCTGACCGGCTGCGACACGTGGAGCTATGGGCCCGTGCCCGCCGAGGATCCCAGCCGCCCGTTTGAGGTCCCGCAGATCCTCAACGTGCACCACGGCGTCTTCATCGTCGAGAACCTCGACCTCGGCGGACTGGCCGCCGACGGTGTGCGCCAGTTCGCGCTGATCTTGACCCACCCCAAGCTGCGGGGCGCCACGGGCGCCTGGACATCCCCGATCGCACTCGTCTGAGGAGGGCTTGCGATGGCCACCGAGCACTACGACGTGATCATCATCGGAACCGGCGCCGGCGGCGGCACCCTCGCTCATAAGCTCGCGCCCAGCGGCAAGCGCATCCTCCTGCTCGAGCGCGGTGGCTACCTGCCGCGCGAGCAGGAGAACTGGGACTCGAGGGAGGTGTTCGGCAAGGAGCGCTACGTCACGAGCGACGAGTGGGTCGCCGGGGACGGCGAGCGCTTCCGCCCGCACGCGCAGTACTTCGTGGGCGGGAACACCAAGTTCTACGGCGCGATCCTGTTTCGGATGCGCGAGGGCGACTTCGGCGAGGTCCGCCACTACGGCGGGATCTCGCCGGCGTGGCCGATCGAGTACTCCGAGCTCGAGCCCTACTACGCCGAGGCCGAGCGGCTCTACCTCGTGCACGGCGAGGCCGGTGAGGACCCCACAGAGCCGCCGCGCTCGGGCCCGTTCCCGTATCCCGCGGTCTCGCACGAGCCGCGCATCCAGCAGCTGCACGACGACTTCGTGAGGACCGGGCATCACCCGTTCCACCTGCCCGTCGGCGTAGACCTGAACGAGTCGGATCCCGAGGCGGGTCGCTGCGTGCGCTGCGACCGCTTCGACGGCTTCCCGTGCCTGGCCGACGGCAAGGCCGACGCCCATGTCCTCTGCGTGCGCCCGGCGCTTCGGCACGACAACGTGACGCTCAAGACCCACTCGCAGGTGACCCGCCTCGAGACTGACGCCTCGGGTCGCGAGGTCACCGGCGTCGTCGTCGACCGGCGCGGCGCCAGCGAGACCTATACGGCCGACATCGTGGCCGTCTCGTGCGGCGCCGCAGAGTCACCGGCGCTCCTGCTGCGTTCGGCAAGCGAGCGCCACCCGGGCGGCCTGGCCAACTCGTCGGACCAGGTCGGACGCAACTACATGGCCCACATCAACTCGGGCGTGGTGGCGATCTCGCAGACGCCGAACGACACCAAGTTCCAGAAGACGCTGGGCGTCAACGACTACTACTGGGGCGCGCCCGACTCGGAGCTGCCGCTCGGGCACATCCAGATGCTGGGCAAGTCGGACCGCAACATCCTGCGCGCCGGCGCCCCCTGGTACGCGCCGGGCCTGGCGCTCGACTACATGGCCAGGCACGCCATCGACTTCTGGCTGACGACCGAGGACCTGCCCTCGCCGGACAACCGGATCAGCGTCGACCGCGAGGGAACGATCCACCTGTCGAAGACGTTCCGCAACGAGGAGCCGCACCGCCGGTTGCTGGCAAAGCTGAAGGGGCTGCTGGCCGATCTCGGTTGCGCCGAGCGCGCGATTCCGCGCTTCTCGGTGCTCGACCAGCGCATCCCGCTGGCCGGGATCGCTCACCAGTGCGGCACGCTGCGCTTCGGCGAGGACCCCTCGACATCCGTGCTCGACCGCAACTGCAAGGCCCACGACCTCGACAACCTGTATGTCGTCGACACGAGCTTCTTCCCCTCGTCGTCGGCGGTGAACCCGGCGCTGACCGCGATGGCGAACTCGCTGCGAGTGGGCGACCACCTGCTGGAGCGGCTCGGCACATCCGCGCCGGCGCAGCGCGAGGCGGTGATGGCATGAGCGCCCGCGTGACGATCGGCACGCTCGCCGACGCGATCGGCAAGGGTCTCGTGGCGGGCTTCGCCGGGACCGCGGCGATGACGGTGTCCAGCACGCTCGAGGCGAAGCTGCGCGGTCGGGCGCCGTCGTCGGCCCCTGCCCGCGCCACCGCCAGGGCGCTTGGGATCAAGGAGTTCGACGACTCGGTAGCCGCCGCCCGCTTCAACGACCTGGCGCACTGGGGCTATGGCACGAGCTGGGGCGTCCTGCGCGGCCTCCTAGGTGCAACCGGAATGTCGGCGAGGGCCGCCACGGCAGCGCACGGCGCTGCGATCTACGGGGCCGCCCAGGTCACGCTGCCGGCGCTTGAGGTGGCGCCACCTGCGATCTTCTGGGGCAAGCACGAGATCGCGATCGACGCTCTGCACCACGCCGTGTACGCGACCGCGACGGGCATCGCCTACGAGCTGATCGCCGACGGACCCCGCACCGCCGTGCGCTGAGCGCCAGCGGCGCAGCGCTGAGCGCGGCTACATTGGTGCCGTGGCCAGCGCCACGGACGTCCCGCCTGGGCCTCTACTCATCCAGTCCAAGCTCCAGCCGCCTGCCCGGCGGGAGCTGGTGCCGCGTCCCGAGCTGGTCGCCCGCCTGGTGGACGACTCGCCGAGGCGACTCACCGTCATCGGCGCGCCGGCTGGCTGGGGCAAGACGAGCCTCCTGGCAACCTGGGCGGAGGCGGACGAGCGGCCCTTCGCCTGGCTCTCGCTCGAGACCCGTGATCGGGAGCGCGGTCGTTTCTGGACGTACCTCGTCGCGGCCGTCCGCCGCGTGGCGCCCGACTTTGGCATGGCGTCATTGGAGCTGCTGACGGCGCCGGGGGTGAGCATGCAGCAGGAGGCCCTGCCCGTGCTCGTGAACGAGCTGGCCGCCGTCCCGGTGCAATTCGTCGTGGCGCTGGACGACTACCACCTCGCCGACTCGGACGCTCTCGAGGAACAGATGAGCTTCCTGATCGAGCACCTCCCGGGCACGTGCGAGGTGGCCATGACAACCCGGGCACAGCCGAGGCTGCCGCTCGCGCGCCTGCGGGCCAGGCGGGAGCTGCTTGAGGTTGGCGCGGCGGAGCTTCGCTTCTCCCCAGAGGAGACCGGCCAGCTGCTCAACGGGCTGCTCGACCTAAAGCTGCCCGACCGGCAGGTCGAGACGCTCCACGACCGCACCGAGGGATGGGTGGCAGCGCTCTACCTCGCGGCCCTCTCGGTTGGACAGCAGAGCGACGCCACCAGGTTCATCGACGAGTTCGCCGGTGACGACCGCCACGTGGTCGACTACCTCGGCAGCGAAGTCCTGGGCGGGCTTGGCGACGAGGTGCGCGACTTCCTCCTGCGGACGTCGCTCCTCGACCGCCTGAGCGCGCCGCTGTGCGATGCGGTCACCGGACAGGGGACGGCGGCGCGAGTGCTCCCGGAGATCGAGCGCTCGAACCTCTTCCTCGTCGCGCTCGACGATCGACGCAACTGGTACCGCTACCACCATCTCTTCGGCGAGCTGCTGCGCCTGGAGCTCGAACGCGTCGACGCGGACCGCATCCCCGCGCTTCACCGGCGGGCCGCGGCTTGGTTCTTATCCCAAGGTGACGCCGACCACGCGGTGCGGCACACGATCGCGGCCGGCGACCACGAGGCGGCGGTCGAGCTGATCGCCGAGCATTGGACCGCCTGGCTGCTCGAGCGCGGAGATCACGCCTCGATCGACGCCTGGCTGACACTGATGCCGGAGTCGGTCGTGAGGTCGGATGCCAGGCTCTGTGTGGCGCGGGTTTTCGCCGACAGCAGCATGGGCGACATGGGCGCCTCCCCCAAGTGGCTGGAGGCCGCGGACAGGGCCCTGGGGGCGGAGTCGGATCCGGTCGTTCGCACCGACGTCGCCGCCGCCCACTCCTCGTATCGGGTCTTGACGGGTGACTGTGCCGGCGCGATCGAGGTCGCCACTCCGGCGATCGAGCGCGGCGACGCGCGCTCGCTCTGGTACCCGGTGCCGTTCGGCGCGCGCGCCCACGCGCGGCGCTGGAGCGGCGACCTCGAGGGAGCGCTTGCGGACTTCGACGGCTATGGGCGCGAGAGCGCCCAGCGCAACCAGATCCTGTCTGTCATCTCCACGATCGGGTCGCTCGCGCTTGTTCACGCCGAGGGCGGCCGCTGGCGCGAGGCCGAGGAACACGCGAACCGTGCGCTTGAGATGACCCAGCACGCACTGAGCGAGCACTGGATGATGGGCAGCGTCCATACCGCGCTCGCGCTGCTGAACGCGGAGCGCGGAGACAGCGACGCCGCCTTGGCCGCTGGGGAGCGAGCGCTCGAGCTGGTTCGCCGCGGCGCGGTGCCGGGCGATCGCGCCAACACGCTCGTCGCCGTGTCGTCCCTGCGCCGAGATGCCGGCGACAGCGACGGCGCGAGCGAGCTCCTCCGCGAGGCGCGCAAGCTGCTCGATCCGTGCCCCGACCCCGGCCGCGAGGTATTGGAGCGCCTGACCCGGGCCGAAGCGGGCGCAGGCCGGCGGCGAACTCCTTCAGCGGCTCCCGTCGAGACTCCCGACCTGAGCGAGCGGGAGCTCGCCGTACTGCGCCTACTGGCGTCGGAGCTGTCCCAGCGCGAGATCGGCAACGAGCTCTACGTGTCGCTCAACACCGTGAAGACGCACACACGCAACATCTTCCGCAAGCTCGGCGTCTCGACTCGGGGCGAGGCGATCGCGCGCGCCCGTGAGCTGGGCCTCATCGGCTAGCCGCGCTCGCTGGCGAAGACGAAGTTGGCAGCGACCGAGCAGGCCCAAGGGCTGCTGCTTATCGCGCATTGCGACACTCCGGAGCGGCCAGCGGTGGTTTCTGGCAGGCGATGGGAGCACTGCCGTCTTGTCGCACATCCCCGGTGCGCGGTAAGGTCGCTCCACGGCGCAGCGGCGATGGAGGCGGACGTGACGTCTTTCGAGAGCCGAGAGCAGCAGGACTTGCGCGAGGTCATAACAGCCGACCTCGTCGCCGCGGGCCTAAGCGGCCCCCTTCGCCAAAAAGTGCCGCCCTTGCTGGAGCCAGGCGAGACAGTTGCGGCGGTGGGGATCTGCACACCGGCCGGGCGGTGGTGGAACGAAGCCCGCAGCCTGCAAACCTTCATCGCGACGGAACGCCGCCTCCTCCTCGTACCAGTGAAGTTCCTCGCGGCGGACGGGCCCCTCAACGAGGCAGTAACCGACCAACCAACATCGATCAACTACCGCGACATCCGCGGCGTCAAGGAGCGCTTGGGCCGGCTCTAGTCCAAGCTTGACCTCGATGTCAGCGGAACGACGATCCAGTTGACGAGTATGAGGCGAGAGGCGGCACGCGCAGCGGCCGATGCCGTTCGGCGCCACGCGCCGGGCGCGCAAACCGGTCTGTGAAAGCTCTGGCTCGCCGTCAAACCAGGAGTCGTCAATAGACCCCGGGTGGCTCCGCTACCGCTTTGAGGCACATCCGATGGCGCGCCCAATCCATGCCGGCTGTCGCGACTCGCGCAGTCAGGAGCCGGCCATACGGGCGCTCCGCGTGGCACTTGCGTCGGTGTGCCGCGCGACGTCGATTGCGGGTAGGAGTCGAATGCGTGGGTTTCTTTCACAGCCTCGGCGTCTACTTCGGTGTCTCTGAAGAAACGGACGAAGACCGGCGGGCTCGAGAGCGCGGCGAGTCCCGCTTTCGCGCCTTCTCGCTTCCACGAATCGTTCTGAACGCCGCGCTCACGGTCGCGCTGGGCACGCTCATCGTTGGGTTGCTGGACCGTCTCTTGGTCGACTCTCGGCCAGTGACGGTCGCCAACGTGATTGACGAAGGGCTGCCGCTAGCCCTCTTCTTCACCGCCGTGGGCTTGTTCCGCGATTTCTACGTGCGCCGACAGATCGGAAAGAGCTCCCGCGAGAGCGATCTCAGACAAGCCTGAGTTCAGCCCAGGTCACGTGAGGCGACCGTTGGTTATCGCGCCAAGCGCAACGGCGCCAGCTGATGAGCTTTCGGGCCGCCCGCCGTCACACAGACTATGAACTCCCTCAACGATGACCTCCGGCCGCTCGACGAACAGGCCTTCGGCGCCCGCGTCGAGCCGCACCGCCGCGAGTTGCACGTCCACTGCTACCGCCTGCTCGGGTCGTTCGAGGAGGCCGAGGACCTCGTCCAGGAGGCGTTCCTGCGCGCGTGGCGCCGGCGCGAGACGTACGAGGGCCGCGCGTCGGTTCGCGCGTGGCTGTACCGGATCGCGACGAACGCCTGCCTCGACGCGCTCGACAAGCGCCCGCGGCGGCCGAGCGCGAGCGGCGAGGTCGCGTGGCTGCAGCCCTATCCCGACGAGCTCCTCGAGCAGCTGCCCGACCGGCGCGAGGGCCCGGAGGACGTGGCGCTCGCCAAGGAGACCGTCGAGCTGGCGTTCATCGCCGCGATCCAGCACCTCGCGCCGCTGCCGCGGGCCGTGCTCGTGCTGCGCGACGTCCTCGGCTGCTCGGCGAAGGAGACCGCGCGGCTGCTCGAGACGACAGAGGCGTCGGTGAACTCCGCGCTGCAGCGCGCGCGGGCTGGGTTGCGGGAGAGCCTGCCCGAGGACCGCGAGGCGTGGCAACACGCCGCCGAGCCGACCGCCGCCGAGCGGGAGCTGCTCGCCCGCTACGTCGAGTGCAGCGAGCGCGCCGACGCCGAGGGCCTGGCCGCGCTGATGCACGAGGACGTCCGCTTCTCGATGCCGCCGACGCCCGGCGTCTGGACCGGCCGAAGCACGGTCGTGCAGGCCTGGATCGACGGCGGGTTCGGATCGGAGACGTTCGGCAGTATGCGGTGCGTGGTCACCCGCGCCAACGGGCAGCCCGCGGTCGCGGCCTACGTGCGCAAGCCGGGCGACGTCGCGTACGAACCGCTGGCGATCGACGTCCTGCGGGTGCAGGACGAGGTGGTCACCGAGATCGTCACCTTCGACGGCGCGGTGTTCGAGCACTTCGACCTGCCCGCCACGCTCAGCGCGGCGGGCGACACGAGATGAGCACCCCCGCCTCGATCACCATCACGCCGGTCTTCGTTGCCGACCTGTTCGTCGAGGGCGAGCGGATGCCGGTCTATGTGCACGTCATCGACCATCCCGATGCGCGCGTGCTGGTCGACACCGGCATGACGGAGCTGCACCCGGCGATGGCCGACATGGATCCCCGCCTCCGCCCGCTCAGCGAGCAGGACTTCGATCTCGCCGGCATCGACATCGTCGTCAACACACCCCTGCACGCCGACCACTGCGGCGGCAACCACCTCTTCGCTGACAAACCGATCTACGTCCAGCGCCGGGAACTCGACGACGCGTGCAGCGAGGACGACTACACCATTCGCGAGTGGGTCGAGGCGCCCGGCGTGCGGTACGTGCCGGTCGACGGCGAGCTCGAGCTGCTGTCCGGGCTCCGACTCGTCCCGGCGCCGGGCCACACAGACGGCATGCAGATGGTCGTCGTCGAGACCGGCGGGCGTCCGGTCATCGTCGGCGGCGACGTGGCGGTGTGGTTCGGCGAGTTCGACGAGCCGCCCACCGAAGGCCGGCTGCGTGTGCTTGCGCTCGACCCCGAACTGGTCTGGCTCACGCACGAGCACGAGCCCTGGCGACCCCGCACCGCCTGAGGCATCACGCCGGCGCTCCCTGAGTCGTCGAGTGGCATGCACTCAAGGACCGGCTGCTGAGCGACGTCGGAAGGACCGTCCGCATCGCGAATATGACACTCACAGCACCGGCGCATGTGCCGCTGAAGGTCACGCACACCTACCGCAGCGCGGGCATTGGAAGCGACATGCCGCCGTATCGCGCCCTCCTGCTCTGGACGGGCACATCTCGAGCAGGGCTGCCTAGCCGCTGAGGTTCCGTACGAAAACCGCTGGTGGCGTCGACCTCAGAGCTGTCCCCAGTCTGATTCTCGGGTTCGTTCACGAGCCCGAGGAGGGGTCATGTCTGACCCGTTGCTCGATCGTGCCGGTCGACGTCGTTCGCCGGCGACCATGCGCGGCTTCCACGCCGGCCACCCGCCGCGCAACAAGGGCCTGCGCTACCCAGCCGATCCGCCGAAGATCGAGGAGATCGTCGCTGTCATGCGCGCCGCGGCGCGGCTAGCGGCGGCGGCCCGGATCGTGAGTCTCCCGCGCCGAGCGGTGACGAGGGCGAGGCGTGCACGGCGGCGGTCGACCTCCACGAGGGGCGGGCAGGGCGCGCGCGCTGCAACGATGCCCGGGTGGGCCGCCGAATCCGCAGTGGCGTGGCGCGTGACGCGCTGGCCGCAGGGCTTGCCGGCGCGGCGTGCTCGGCGCTGCCCTCCACCGCGTGGGCGCTGCTGCGAGGCGATGATGTGCTCGAAGGCGCTCGCGCGGTGGGCGTCATGGTGTTGCCGCACGAGCGCCGCACGCCCATGCTGTTGATCACGGCCGGGACGGTCCACCTCGGGATATCGCTTGCGTGGTCAGCGGTCATCGCCGCCGTGTTGCCCCGCCGCGCCGAGCCAGCCTGGGCCGTCGCCGGTGCGT
>Ga0081538_10001656_pt1 | contig 22762 bp, 26 predicted proteins | sample TabmetS5T2R1_FD_71022 | JGI IMG/M metagenome (GOLD analysis project Ga0081538, IMG submission 71022) | Tabebuia heterophylla rhizosphere microbial communities from the University of Puerto Rico - S5T2R1 | ecosystem: Host-associated > Plants > Roots > Rhizosphere ... | reverse complement strand
GGTTGCCCTCCAGACGCGAAGGCGTGAGTCGCAAAGAGCGAGGCCATCGAGGTGAGAGGCCCGCCGCCCAAGACCCGAGGTCGGTTCGCCGGCCGAGGGGGGACCTCAACGCGGCCCGCCCTTCGCGTCTTTTGCGTTGGTGCCCGTGCCCCGTCCGGGGGCACCTTGATTGGCACTCGCCGTCCGTGGCTCGGTTGACCGGGCTTCGCCCTCTTGGGTGGCTGACCAAACCCCCTCTTGCCTCAACCCGGTGTTTCCGAGCGGCGCTGCGCGAGCGTTCATACGAATTCGCGGAGGTTGCGGGATGGGTGGTTGCGCGGCTCGTCGGCGCTCCCTAGGTTGCCCTCCAGACGCGAAGGCGTGAGTCGCAAAGAGCGAGGCCATCGAGGTGAGAGGCCCGCCGCCCAAGACCCGAGGTCGGTTCGCCGGCCGAGGGGGGATCTCGAAGCGGCCGCCCTTCGCGTCTACTTCGTTGTGGGCGGCTGGTGGAGGCCGAACGGGGAGCCCTGGTCGTCGCGGCAGAACTTGAAGCGCCCGAACTCCGCCGCCGTCTCGGGGTCGTCGCCCACGTCGATCTCCTCGATCGTCCCGCCCAGGTCGCGAACGCGGTCGACCGCGGCGTCGAGATCGTCGACGGCGAAGAACAGCAGCGGGCTCGCGCCCGGGTCGCCGCCGTGCAGCCCGCCCGGCACGTCGCCGGCGATCACGAAGCCGTCGCCCGGCCCCGGCTCGAAGCTCCAGCCGAACAGCGCGCCGTAGAACGTCCGCGCCCGCCCGGCGTCCTCGACGCCGAGCTCGAAGAACGACACCTCGCCTGCCATCACGTCTCCCTTCGCGTCGAACACCAAGCCGCACGGTACGGCGAGCCGGGCCACGAGTCTTGGACGATTGGGATTTCTCCGGAGGATGCGGGATGACCGTGCGTGCGCCTCTTGAACGCCCTGCGGACCGCGCATAGGTTCCTCCCAGACGCGAAGGTGTGAGTCGCAAAGAGCGAGGCCACTGAGGTGCAAGGCCCGCCGCCCAATACCGGAGGTCGGTTCGCCGGCCGAAGGGGGACCTCAAAGCGGCCCGCCCTTCGCGTCGTTTTGTTGCCCGTGCCCCGTCCGGGGGCACCTCTGATGGAGACTCGCCGTCCGTGGCTCGGTTGACCGGGCTTCGCCCTTTTGGGCGGTTGACGGGGCTTCGCCCTCTCTCTGGCGCTCCTTGGAGGCGGGCTGCGACCCCTATACGCCCGCGTCCGCCAGCAGCGACAGCCAGATCTCGCTGCGCGTCGGGAAGCAGGGGACCGCGTGGCGGAGCCGCTCGAGCGGGATCTCGCCCACGATCGCGATGGTGGCCGCGTGGAGCATGTCGGTGACCTCGGCGCCCGTGATCGTCGCCCCCACCACCACGCGCCGCGAGCGGTCGATGAGCAGCCGGCTCGTCCCCGGCGCGTCTCGGCCGTAGAACGACCCGCCCGCGTTCCCGGACGTCGAGGTCTCGACGACGTCGACCTCCAGCCCCGCCGAGGCCGCGGTGTCGGCCGTGTGCCCCACCGCTGCGACCTGCGGCTCCGTGAAGATGACACGCGGGGAGAGCGGCCCGTCGGCGCCGTGGGAGAGCGAGGTGTCCTCGCCCAGGATGTGATCCGCGGCGACCCGGCCCTGGTACTTGCCCATGTGCGTGAACAGCGCCTTGCCGTTGACGTCGCCGATCGCGTACAGCCACGGGTGCCCGTCGACGACCATGCGCGCGTCGACGGCCACCGGCTTGTCGGTGTCGATCCCGAGCCTTTCGAGGCCGATGCCCTTCGTCTGCGGCTTGCGCCCGAGCGCGACGAGCAGCGTGTCGCCCTCCGCGCGGTAGCCCTCGGACGTCTCGACGATCACCGTGCCGCCCTGCTCGGAGACGCGCGACGCCTTCTGCCCGGTGCAGATCTCGACCCCGAACCCGTCCAGCGCCTCGGTCACCTGCTCGCACGCGAACTCCTCCTCGCGCGGGAGCAGCCGCCGCTCGCCCTCGATCAGCGTCACGGACGAGCCCAGCGTCTGGAACGCCTGCGCCATCTCGACCCCGACCACCCCACCGCCCATGATCACGAGCCGCGAAGGGATCGCCTTTGCGGTCGTCGCCTCCCGGTTGGTCCACGTGCCGTCGATCGCGTCCAGCCCCTCGATCGGCGGCATCGACGGAAGCGACCCCGTCGAGAGGATCACCGCGCGCGACGCCTCGAGCTCCTCGTCGCCCACCCGGAGCCGCCGCTCGCCGGTCAGCTCGCCCACGCCGCGTACGAGCTCGATGCCGCGGTCCTCGAGCCACGGCAGCTGGGCGTCGTCGTCGAGGTCGTGGATGATCTCGTCGCGGCGGTCGAGCACGGCCTGGGCGGACAGCGAGCCCGTGATCGCCTCCGCCGCGCCCGGGATCCTGCGCGCCTCCTCCAGCGCCTCATACGGCCGCAGCAGCGCCTTGGACGGCATGCACGCCCAGTACGAGCACTCGCCGCCGACGAGCCGGTCCTCCACGATCGCCACGCTCAGGCCGCCCTCGGCGAGCCGCCCCGCCGCGACCTCACCCGCAGGCCCGGCGCCGATCACCACCACGTCGAAGGTTCGCATGCACGCTCCCGTCGGCCGTAAACGAGGCCCGCGGGCCTCTACAATGGAGCGCGAACATAGACCAACCCTGGGGACGACACGGCTTCGACGTGGCCGGTTCGCAGGGGCGGTTGCGAGCCGAGGTTCCGGAGGCCTCGTTAAACCCCGGAACAACCATAAGTGCGGATAACAGCACTCAGGAGGAGTACCACTCCTTCGCTCTCGCTGCCTAGCCGAAACTAGGTAGCGATGTCGGCCCCCGGAGCCTGCGACGGGACCAGCCGACTCAGATAGCAGGCTGACCCCGAGAGGTTCGCCTCAGCCGCTCGGGGGACACTTTCGAGGCTGGTCCCCCGTAACCCTGCCGGCGTCGGCGAGCGGGGGGCGAGACACAGAGCGCCGGCTACGCTCGTAGACACCGTCTTTAGCGCGGTCGCGGACGCGGGTTCGATTCCCGCCGTCTCCACCTCGAACGGCCCGGACAACCGGGCCGTTCTGCGTTCACCGCATCGGCGGCAGCCGCCACAGGACCTTGAGCGTCTCGCCCGCGTGCAGGTCGCGCCAGCGGACGCTCGTCTTGCGCAGCGCACGGCAGGTTCCGGAGAGCTGCTCGGCCGTCGTCTCCCGCCACCAGCGCTCGCCCGCCGCGGCCTTCAGCCGCCGCACGTCGCGGTCGGCTCCGTCCAGCGCCAGGTCGCAGACGAAGCGCGTCAGCATCTCGGCCTGCGAGAGCCGATCGCCGGCGGCGTCCACGACGGCCTGCGACCGCCTGGCGAAGTGCGGCTGCCGCCGGCCCGCGATCACCTTCGCGTGGCCGAACATCCCGCCCGCGGCGAGCACGCCCCACAGCCCCGCTTCCAGCCCGAGACCATCTTCGACGACGAAGTGAGCGAGGTCGTGCGGCAGCTCACGCGCCGGCCCGCCGACCTTGTTGTAGCCGCCGCCGTCGAGCTCGATCACGAGCCCGTCGCGACGGTGCAGGACGGAGCGGTAGCGGCGGCCCTCCGGCTTGAAGAACTCGATGTCGACCGGTTGCATCGGGTCGGTCCATCCAAGCACGCCTACGCTTGGGCTCGTGCTCGCGGCGCGCCGAGTCTGGACCGGCTCTAAGCGGCGACGGGCACCAAGGGGAACCGAGCCCCCGTGAGCCGCTCCGACAGCTCCCACAGCCGGCGCGCCACGATCTCGTCGGACGCGGCCCGCGAGCGGCCCACGAGCGTCGGATGCCCGGACTGCTCGAAGCGCCCGTCCGGCCCCACGTAGCTCCCGCCCGGGATGTCCTGCGTCGCGGCGTAGAGGGTCGGCAGCCCGCCCATGTCGTCGCTCTGCGCGATCACGCGGTTGCCGATCGCCAGCAGCGCGTTCTGCAGGCCGCTCTCGGTGTGGCCCTGGAGATGGGTGACCGAGTAGCCCGGGTGCGCGGCCACCGCCCGCACGTCGGACCCGGCCTCGGTCAGCCGCCGCTGCAGCTCGAGCGTGAACAGCAGGTTGGCGAGCTTGGACTGCCCGTAGGCGGGCCAGCGCCGGTAGCGGCCGCGCTCCCAGTTGAGGTCGTCGAGCCGGATCCGGCCCATCCGGTGCGCGCCCGACGACACCGTGACGACGCGGTCGGTCACGTGCGGCAGCAGCAGGTTCGTGAGCGCGAAGTGCCCGAGGTGGTTGGTGCCGATCTGCAGCTCGAAGCCGTCGGCGGTGCGGCGCTCGGGCGTGGCCATCACGCCGGCGTTGTTGACGAGGACGTCGATCTCGCCCTCCCACTCGGCGGCGAAGTCGCGGACCGAGCCGAGGTCGGCGAGGTCGAGCCGGCGCACCTCGTGCGAGCCCGGGATGGTGGCGGCCGCCTGCTCGCCGCGAGCGGGATCGCGGACGGCGAGCACGACATGAGCGCCCGCCCGGCTCAGCTCGCGCGCGGTCACGAGCCCGATGCCACTATTGGCCCCCGTGACCACAAAGGTCCGGTCGTCGAGGCGGGGAAGGTCGGCGGCGGTCCAGTTCTGTGTCGTCATGCCGACAAAGTAGTCGATGACAACAATGATGTCAATGTAAACATTCGTTATGGTCTCGCTCATGGCCGGCACCCGCTCCTACCACCACGGGAACCTGCGGGCGGCGCTGCTGGAGTCGGCCGAGCGGACGCTCCGCCGGCAGGGCGCCGGAGAGCTCTCGCTGCGCGAGCTGGCCCGCGAGGTGGGCGTGAGCCACGCCGCGCCACGACGCCACTTCGCCGACAAGCAGGCGCTGCTCGACGCGCTCGCCGCCGACGGCTTCGAGCGCCTCGGCCGCGAGATGGAGGAAGCGATGGCGGCCGCCGGGGACACGCTGCCCGAGCAACTCGAAGCCTTCGCTCAGGCGTACGTTCGCTTCGCCACCGAGCACGCGACGCTGCTCGAGCTGATGTTCACGGGAAAGCACCGCGAGCCGGCCCTCCACGAGGCCGCGGACCGTGCCTTCGCCGCGCCGCTCGCGCTGTTCGCGACGGCGCAGGCGGCCGGCCAGGTCGTGCCCGGCGAGCCCGAGCGCGTCGGGATCGTGGCGCTGTCCACGCTCCACGGCCTCGCCTCGCTGGCCAACAACGGCATGCTCGGCGACTACGACCTCGCCGAGCTCGTCGGCGAGGCCGTCGATCAGCTCGTGCTCGGCCTTCGACCGCGCTAGCCGACGACTTTATGCACGCCACGCCCCGCGCTGAGCTCGTTCTTACTTGCGCGCGCGAAGCTCTACGACGTGGACCTGACCTTCTCGAGTGACGCCGTCGTGGTCGTCGCCGGCGTTCCCGGCGCCGGCAAGACGACGCTGATCCGGCGCGCGGTCGACCGCGACGTCGCCCGCGTGGTCGACACCGACGACCGCCGCGAGGCGGGCGCGCGCCGCTTCCTCAACGTCCGCCACTACGGCGCCATCGTGGCGGCCGTCGCAGGCCGCCGGCCGGTGGTCATCCACTCGCGCGGCACGCATCCGGCGGCGCGGCGGGCGATCGCGGCGCTGGCCGCCCTGCGCGGCCGCCCAGCCCACCTCGTCATGCTCGACGCCGAACCGGCCGAGGCCGTCGCCGGCCAGCGTGCCCGCGGCCGCACCGTCGACCCTTCGGAGATGGACCGCCAGCTCGCGCGCTGGCGGCGGCTGATGGCGCGCCGTCCGCGCCGCGAGGGGTGGGCCTCGGTGATCGTGGTCGACCGCGAGCAGGCCGCACGCACCGACGGGTTCGCCTTCCCGTCGACCGTCGAAGCCCCGCTCGCGGCGGCTACCATATAGAGAGCCGCGCGAGCCCGGCGCCGTGCCCAGGCGCCATTCCCGGGCTCCCGCCACAGAACTTCGGAGCGTCTCGCCGCCGCTTGCGGCCCCGCGGCGCTCGTCTCAGTCGAATCCGGAGGTGACCGCCATGGCCGTCGAAGAGAAGCTTGCCCTCGAGGGCGTCGTTGAGGAGTCGCTGCCCAACCTGATGTTCCGCGTGACGCTGGACAACGGACATTCCGTGCTGGCCCACATGGCCGGCCGCATGCGCCGCGCCCGCATCCGCGTGAACCCGGGCGACCGCGTCCGCGTCGAGGTCTCGCCGTACGACCTCACCCGCGCGCGGATGGTCTACAGATTGAAGTAGTGCGGCTTACTCGCATTCGCAAGCTCATGCGAGCGCCTTAGATAGCTAGGGCGCGCCGCATCAAGGCGTCGAACGCGCGGTCCGGCAGCAGCCGGGCCGCCAGCGCCTGGACCTTCGCGTCGCGCCCGACCACGTAGCGGGCGCGCGGGCGGGGCGTCGTGAGCGCCTCGCCGACCACCTCGGCCACCGCCTCGGGCGGGAGGCCTTCGCGGGCGATCCGCTCGACCACCTTCGTCACCGCGTCGATGAGGCGCCCGTAGCGGCGGTCCTGCTCGGGCGTCATCGTCCCCATGATCTCGCGGGCGTCGCCCATGCCCTTGGCCCAGATCGGCGTCCGGATGCCGCCGGGCTCGACGGTCACGACCCGCACGCCGTGCTCGGCCACCTCCCGCCGCAGCGCGTCGGCGACCGCCTCGAGCGCGAACTTCGTCGCCGAGTAGGGGCCGAACAGCGGGTTCGCCACCCGCCCGCCGATCGAGCTCATGTTGACCACGCGGCCGCGGGCCCGCAGCAGCGCGGGCAGCAGCGCGCGGGTCACGGCGACCTGCCCGAGCAGGTTGACCTCGACGATCCGCCGCCACTCGGCCATCGGCACGACCTCGACCGGCCCCGCGATCGCGATACCGGCGTTGTTGACGAGCGCGTGCAGCTCGCCGCCGATGCGCTCCACCGCGCCCGCGACGTCGTCTTCGGAGGTCACGTCGAGCCGGAGCGCCTCCGTGCCGTCGGGCGCGTCGGCGGGGTCGCGGACGCCGGCGAGGACCTCGAAGCCGCGGCCGGCGAGATGGACGGCCGTGGCGCGGCCGATGCCGGTCGAGGCGCCGGTGACGAGTGCGAGCCGGGACATCTCAGCGACGATACGCATACGCTCTCCGGCGTGGATCAACCGCCCGTCCAGCGCGTCTGCCCGCACTGCGCGCGCATCTCCTACGAGGACGGGCGCCGGTGCCCGTACTGCGGGCGCTCGTTCCGCCGCTCGTCCGGGCTGCTCCCGATCGCCGCGATGCTGGCCGTGTTCGCCGCCGTCGTGCTCGGCGGGGTGGCGCTGATGTTCGTCGCCGCGGGCCGCGAGGTCGACGACCAGCTCGACCGCGAGGTCCAGCGCGTCGAGCGCGAGCTCGAGCGCAACTTCGACGGCATCCAGGACGACGTCCGCGAGGAGCTCGACCGGCGGCTCCCGGAGCCTACGGCGACGCCCTGAGCCGCACGTGCAGGTGGTCGTCGTGGTGGGTGAGCGGCTGGACGACCTTGCGCGGCCCGCGCAGGCTCAGCGACGGCCCCACGAAGACGTACTCCGCTCCCTCGCGGACGAACGCGTCGACCAGCTCCTGCGCCGCCGCCTGGTCGACCTCGTCCGGCCGCGCAGCACGCCGGAGACGGCCGTCGAGCCGCGGGTAGTAGATGTCGGCGTCGAGCCCGTTCTGGTGCGACGCATGCCCGATGCCGCCGAAGCGCGGGCCGAAGTCGCCTCCGCGCGGGCGCGACAGGTCGCCGATCAGCACCGGCGGCGCGTCGGGGTGCCGGCGCGCGTAGGCGGCGAGCACGCCCTGCACGGTGCGCAGCAGCCGGTCCGTACCCCACCGGCGCCAGGCGCGGTTGCCGACGTGCTTGCGGATCGGGTCCCAGGTCGCGAAGCCCGGGCCGCGCTCCGGCAGCTGCCGCCCGCGGACGAGCCGGCCCTGGTAGGGCAGGCCGACGGCGCGTGACGGCCGCGCCGGCGCCTGGGGCTGCGGCGTTGCGACCGGCGGCAGCGGCGCCGGCGTGCTGATCGCGGGCGGCGTGGTCGTCGGCGTCGCGACCGCCGGCGGCCGAGGCTCGCGCTCCGCGTCGGTCGCGGCCAGCAGCGCGGCGGGCAGCGCGAGAGCGAGCAGGATCAGCAGCAGGAGGGCGAGGCGCACGAAGCAGGTACGGCGAGGAACGGCATCCCGGTCCTTCGAGGATGGGACGCCCTCCTCAAGCGTGCCTCAAGCAGCGACCGGCACCTGATCCGGGCTCACGTTGGCGACGTCGCGGCGCCGGACGAGCGCGGCCAGCAGCACGACGCCGACGAGCATGAGGACGCCGGCGCCCGCGAAGGCGACCTGGTAGCCGTCGACCAGCGCGGCCGCCTGCTCGGGCGGCGCGGGCGCGTGCCCGAGGCCGGAGAGCACGCTCGAGGTCTTGTCCGCGGCCAGCGTCGAGAGGATCGCCAGGCCGAGGGCGCCGCCGATCTGCTGCGAGGTGTTGAAGAGGCCGGAGGCGAGGCCGGCGTCCGCGGCGTCGACGTTCGTCGTCGCGATCAGCGTGACCGGCACGAAGGTCAGGCCCATGCCGATCGACATCGGGATGAAGCCCGGCAGCAGCGTGCCCAGGTACGTGCCGCCGACCTCTGCCTGCGAGAGCACGAAGAGGCCGATCGCGGCCAGGACCATGCCGCCGATCGTCGTCTCGCGCACGCCGACCCGCTTGACCAGCACCTGCGCGAGCCCGGACCCGATGACGATGCCGAGCGTGACGGGCAGGAAGGCGAGGCCCGCCTCGATCGGGTCGTAGCCGAGGATCCGCTGCGCGTAGATCGACGTGAAGAAGAAGTTCGCGAACAGGCCGCCGGCCACCACGAGGAGCACGAGGTTGGCGCCCAGCAGCGAACGGATCTTGAAGATGCCGAGCCGCACGAGCGGTGCCTTCGAGCGGCGCTCGATCAGCACGAACACGCTCAGGAGCGCGATCGAGGCGGCGACGAGCCCGAGCGTCTTCGCCGAGCCCCAGCCGAACTCCTCGGCCTTGACGATCGCGTACACGAGGACGATCAGGCCGGCCGTGACCGACACGGCGCCGGCGAGGTCGAACGAGCCCGGCCGCTGCTCGGCGTGCGACTCGGGGATGTAGCGCCAGGAGAGCACCGCCGCGACGATGCCGATCGGCACGTTGACGAAGAAGATCCACTCCCACGACAGCGCTTCGGTGAGGATGCCGCCGAGCAGCAGGCCGAAGGCGCCGCCGCCGGCCGCGATCGCGCCCCAGACGCCGAGCGCCTTGGTCCGGTCAGGCCCCTCCTCGAACGTGGTGGTGATGATCGACAGCGCCGCAGGCGAGACGAGCGCGCCGCCGAGCCCCTGCAGCCCGCGCGCGGCGACCAGCATCTCCGAGCTGTTCGAGAGGCCGTTCAGGAGCGACGCCGCCGAGAACACGATCACGCCGGCGACGAACAGCTTGCGGCGGCCGACGAGGTCGGCCGCGCGGCCGCCCAGCAGCAGGAAGCCGCCGAAGACGAGCGTGTAGGAGTTGATGACCCACTGGAGGTCGGTCGGGGAGAAGTGCAGGTCGTCCTGGATCGAGGGCAGAGCGACGTTCACGATCGTCGCGTCGAGGATGACCATGAACTGGGCCATGCAGACCAGGACCAGGACCAGCCAGGGGTTGACGCCGTGCGACGGCTCGGGCTCCGGGGCAGGGGCCGCCCCGGGACGCTCGGCTACTGACATACGGAGGGGAGCTCCTTGAGGAGGGGAGAGACCGTCGAAGTCTAGGCAGCGCCGGGGTGGGCCCGGGTACGGGAAACCACCCTGTTCGCGGTTCGAGTCCGCTAGCGATCCGCCAGCGCTCGCGCGACCTGGCCGGGCTCGGCGGCCACGAACCGGGTGCGCGGGTACTTCGATGCCACGGGCGCGACGGCGACGTCGCGGTCGAGGCCGACGCCGACCACGAGGCGGTAGCCCCGGGCGGCGAAGTAGTGGGTGACCGAGAGCTGCTCGGTCGCGGTGCGGGGGACGCGCAGCTGGGCTCCGGGCCCGGCCGCCGCGACGGCCTTCTCGGCCTCCGCGAGGACGGCCGCGTTCGCGGCCGCGCCGGCGTCCACCACCACGACGACCCGCCGCTCCGGAGCCGCCGAGGCGGTCTGCAGCCCACCGAAGACGATGAGCGCCAGCAGCCCGGCGATGAGGAGGAAACGGTTGGTCATACGAATGAGCGTAATACGTATGACGCGCCTGTCAAGTGCGGTTAGCACGAGATTCACGTGGCTGGGGCGGCGGGGCACGATCGTGGCGCGGCGCACGACCGTGGCGCACGGTCTCAGGCCGGCGGAGCGGTCGAGCCGCGGACGATGAGCTCGACGGGGAGGATGCGGCCGGGCGGCGCCGGCTCGCCCGCCATCAGCGCCGCGAGCACCTCGAAGGCCTCGCTGCCGAGCGCCTCCGGCTCGATCCGGATCGTGGTCAGCGGCGGCGAGAAGACCTGCGCGAACGGGAGGTCGTCGAAGCCGACGACCGAGACGTCGTCGGGGATCCGCAGCCCGCGCTCGCGGGCGGCGAGGTAGACGCCGCCGGCCAGCAGGTCGTCGTCGCAGCAGATCGCCGTCGGCCGGTCGCCGCGGTCGAGCAGCTCGAGTGCCGCGTCGCGCGCCGGCTCGAACTGGAACGGCGCCCGCGCCCACGGCGCCTCGCCCACCAGCCGCACGATCGCCTCGCGGCGCAGCCGGAACGTCTCCGCGTCGAGCTCGGAGCCGAGGTGCCCGATCCGCGTGTGGCCGAGCTCGAGCAGGTGGCGGACGGCGAGCTCGGTGCCGCGCTCGGTGTCGAACCGCACGGACGCCATCCCCGGCGGCGAGACCTCGAGCGCGACGACGTGCTCGCCGGTCGTCTCGGGCGGGTCGACGGTGAAGAACAGGAAGCCGTCGACCGGCCCGGCGCGCAGCGCCTCGAACGAGGCCAGCTCGCGGTCGGGGTCGTTGGCCACGTCGACCAGCGCGACCGCGTAGCCCGCCCGCCAGGCCGCGATCTGCGCGCCCCGCAGCACCGGCCCGAAGAACGGGTGCGTGACGTCGGTGACCACCAGGCCGACCGTGCGCGCCGTCCCGGTCCGCAGCGCCCGGGCGGCGACGTTCGGCCGGTAGCCGAGCTCCTCCGCGGCGGCGCGCACCGCCGCCTCCGTGCGCGCCGAGATCCGCCCCGCCGACTTGCCGGACAGCACCAGGGAGACCGTCGACTGCGACACGCCGGCCCGGCGCGCCACGTCGGTGCTCGTGACTCGAGGATCCGTTCGAGCGATGGCCCGGATACAACCATGTCCGTGGACCCGCGACCTCTCAGGGACGACGGCGACGAGCTCGTCGAGGAGGTCGTCCCGCTGCGCGGGCGCGACCTGCGCCTGCTCCGGCCGCGCGACGCCGAGGCACTGCTCGACGAGGCGGCGTTCGAGCGCGAGGAGTTCCTGCCCTACTGGGCCGAGCTGTGGCCGAGCTCGCTCGCGCTCGCCCGGACGATCGCCGGCCGCACCCTGCGCGGCGCTCGTACGCTCGAGCTCGGCTGCGGGCTCGGGCTCCCGAGCATCGCCGCCGCGCTGGCCGGCGGTCGCGTGCTGGCCACCGACTGGTCGCCCGAGGCGGTCGCGATGACCGCCGCCAACGCGGCACGCAACGACGCCGATCTCGAGACGCTCGTCTGCTCGTGGACCGAGCCGGAGCCGCTGCTCGCCCGCGCGCCGTGGGACCTCGTGCTCGCCTCCGACGTTCTCTACGAGCGCCGCAACGGCGAGGTGCTGCTCGGGCTTCTACCGCGGCTCGGGGACGAGGTCTGGCTCGCCGACCCCGGCCGCCCTGCGGCGGCGCCCTTCCTGGAGAGGGCAGCGGCGGACTGGGAGATCAGCGCGACCCGGGCACCGGAGCTGGCCAACGGCGCGGTCCATAGGCTTCGGCGCCGGTGAGCGCCTCAGCCTGCAGCCACGTACAGCGCCCGCGTGTTCGCCGCGCCGGTGCGCCGCAGGCGGTGGGGGGCCGAGCCGTCGAAGACCAGCGCGTCGCCGGTCGCGAGCTCGTGGACGGTGCCGTCGACGTCGGCCTCGATCGCACCCCGCACGACGTAGAGCAGCACCTCGCCGGTCGTCGTCTCGGCCTCGTCCGGCCACTCGCGCCCCTCGCCGGACCACTCGCGCGCCCGGATCGTCGCGGCGCCGATCTCGAGCGGGCCCTCGTGCGCCCGCACCACGCGGGCGTGAGCCGGCCCGCGCTGCACCCACAGGGCGCTGACCGGCACGCCGAGCGCCTCGGCGATCCGCTCCACCGACCCGACGCTGGGCCGGGCCAGCCCGCGCTCGAGCTGGCTCAGGAACGGGTGGGAGAGCTCGGCCCGGTGGCCGAGGGCCTTCAGCGTGAGCCCGCGCTCCTGCCGCAGCTCGCGCACCCGCGCCCCCAGTCCTATGGCCGTGTCCTTGACGCTCATGACCTGTTCACTGTCCCGTAGCACCGTCTTCCAGAGTAACGATCGACCCGGCCGTCTTGAGGACGGCGGGCAGGTGCCGGCGAACAGTGTTCCGGGGCGAGGTGGGCGCGGATCGGAAACGCGTCGTGCGCCTCGTGCGATCACGCGCCGGTCGCCGGCGCATCGTGCGCCGGGGCACCGGTCGGGTCGCGGCCGGTGGCCGCGAACCCAGGTGGGACCCGCCCCTGGCGGGCGGGGCGGGTCCCACCTCGGCCCGTTAGGGCGAGGCGTTGGTAATTGCGACCCCCATGAACGTGAAGCCGTCGGACTCACCGAACTTCTTGTCCTGGACCTGCGTGAGGCCGTGGACGGACCCGAGCTCGATGACCCTCGGTGCTTCGTACGCCATGGGGTGGGAATTGGGACCGCTCATGGAGCGAGACCTTCCTGTTGGTACGACCAGACACCGAGCAGGGTACGGGCGGATGTTGGCCACGCCTACTCCCCGAAGGGCCAGTTGTGAACGCCGTCGGCGCGTACGGGTTCAAACTGGCCGGAGTCGACGGCGCAGAGCCATTTCTGGTCCCCGCACCGGCCTCCTGGCCGCGCCTCGAGATCGTTGTCGGACCCGACGAACCCGGTCCGCCTTCCGACCGCTACGGCCCCGAGCGCGCCGAGCTGCAGCTCGCCAGCGGCGGCTGGGTCGGGATCGACCGCGAGCCCGGCCGCGCCGTCTACCACGTGCCGCGTCCGCTCGACCCCGGCGCGCTCGTGCATCCCTACCTCGCGCCGGTCGTCCTGATCGCCTCACGCTGGCGCGGGCGCGAGAGCTTCCACGCGGGCGCCTTCGTCGCCGCCGGCGGCGTCTGGGCGCTGCTGGGCGACAAGGAGGCCGGCAAGAGCACCACGCTGGCCTGGCTCGCCGCTCACGGCCACCCCGTCGTCTGCGACGACGCCCTCATCCTCGACGGCCGGACCGCCTTCGCGGGCCCGCGGTCGATCGACCTGCGGGCGGAGTCCGCGCAGCGGCTCGGGATCGGCGAGCCGCTCGGCACGGTCGGCGTGCGCGAACGCTGGCGCGTGCCGCTCGGAGCCGTCGAGCCGGAGCAGCCGTTCCGCGGGTGGGTGTCGCTCGAATGGGCTGACGAGGTCGCCGTCGAGCCGCTGCGCGGCGCCGCCCGGCTCCCTGCCCTGATCCCGCATCGCGGCGTGCGAATGGAGCCGCCGCGGCCGGCCGCCCTGATCGAGTACGCGGCCCTGCCGCACCTCGTGCTGCGCCGCCCGCGCGGCTGGAGCTCACTGGGCGACGGCGCCGAGCGGCTGCTCGACGCGATCGCGCGCCAGCCATAGCCACTGCAGCAGCGTGAACGTCTGCGCGGCCGGCGCATCGCCGAGCCAGTGCTCGCGCAGCGCGTCGGCGTCGACGAACTCGGCCTCGCCGGCCCACGCCTCCGCGAACGCGCGGCTGTGGCGGTTGAAGAAGACCGCGTCGAAGCCGGCCTTCGAGCTGCGCGCCAGCACCTCGGTCGGCAGCAGGTCGCCGAACAGCGCCTCCATGCCCTGCGTGCGGTCGGCGAAGCCGCCGTGCGCGGCCGCCGCGGCCCACAGCGAGCGGTCGATGAGCGGGTGGGCCAGCTCCACGTCGGCGTCGGCGGCGAGCAGGCCGATGGCGTCGAGCGCCAGCTCGAGGTAGCGCAGCCCGCGCAGCCACGCCATCCGGCCGCGCACCCCGCGCGGCTCGGAGGCGCTCTCGACGGCCCGGGCCGCCGTCGCCTCGCGACGGGCGGCCTCGGTCAGCCACGGGAAGTCGACCGGCTCCCGCCGCGCCAGCACGGCCCGCCGCAGCGGCGGCGGCGCCCAGGCGAACGCGCGCCGGCGGCGGGTCGGGCGCTCGGCCGCGGCGAACAGCTCGTCGCCGCCGATGCCGGTGAGCAGCGAGCCGCCGCGCGCGAGGTCGAGCAGCGGCAGGTGAAAGTGGACGTTGAACGGCCACAGCAGCCCGTGGCGGCGCAGGACGCGCGTGGCGTAGGGACCGACGGCGTCGAGCTCGTCGTGCACGTCCACGCGCTCCCAGTCGGCGATCCCGAGGTGGGCGATAACGCGTTCCTGCCACTCGCTCTCGTCGGCCCGTGCGGAGCCGGGCGCTCGCAGCGTGGCGGGGATCGGCGCCGGGAGCCCTTCACGCCGGGCCAGCGCCGCGGCGCCGGCGAGGACGGTCGAGGAGTCGCGTCCGCCCGAGAAGCTGACCAGGCAGGGCGGGCGGCGCAGCGCGGCCAGCATCGCCTGCTCGAGCGCCTCGCGCGCCCCGAGAGACGCCCGCGGGAGCGGGACCACGCGTGCCGGCGCGCCGAACGGCAGCCCGGTGGCGATCTCGAGCGGCGTCAGGCGCGTCACGGCGGCAGCCTCGTGATCTCGGTGAAGCGGCCGGCCTCCTCGCCGTCGAGCCAGGCGTGCGCCGCAAAGCCGGCCGTCCCGGTCGTGCCGATCACGACGTCGCGCCGGTCCCCGTTGGCGGAGAGCCAGCACTGGAGCACGAGCGAGCGCTCGAGGCAGGAGGGGTCGCGCCGCCGCAGCACGGCGTGCACGCCGCGCTCGCCGCCGCGCGGCGGGTCGGGCAGCGCCACCGCGCGCAGCGCGCCGTCGCGCAGGCCGGCGCGGGCGCGCCGCAGCGCCCGGTCGGTCCACCAGGCCGCCCGCAGCGTGCGGATGCCGGGCGGCCGGCGCATCAGGCCAGCAGCCCGCGCCCGCTCAGGTCGGCCAGGAAGACCTCGGTGTCGGCGACGGCACGGTCGGCGTCGATCCCGAACTCGCGCACGAGCTCGGCGGCCAGCTCTTCGCGCGTCGCGCCGAGCGCGAGCGAGCGCCACAGCACGGCGCCGGCCGGGTTGGCGGCGAGGTACACGGCGGCGCGCTCGTCGAGCGCCACCACCTCGCCGTCGACGTCCTTCCACGCCACCCCGTCGTGGCGCAGCCTCAGCTCGGTCATGCGGTCCTTTCCCTCGTACATCAGTACATCCCCAGCGTGCCGCGGCGGCGCTCGCGGTCGAGCGCGAGGCGGAAGAGCAGGATCCCGGCGGCCAGGGTCAGGCACGACAGCGGGAGCAGCAACGCGATGTCGGCGAGCGCCTCGCTCCAGCCGGCGCTGCCGAGCAGCGCCTCGCGCACGCCCTCGATCGCGATCGCGAGCGGGTTCCACTCGGCGATCGCGGCGAGCCAGCTGGGCAACAGCGCGAGCGGGAAGACGGCGCCGGAGGCGAGTCCGAGCAGCGCGGTGCCGACTCCGAGCACGCCGGAACCGCGGCGGAAGGTGACGATCGCGCCGCCGGTGGCGAGGCCGAGGCCCCAGGCGAACGGGACCAGCGCGGCCATGACCAGGGCGGCGGGGAGGATCCCGCCGGGGTCGAAGTTGAGGCCGAACACGATCGCGATCGCGCCCATCATCAACGTGGCGCGCAGCGGCACCATCAGGAGCGTCGAGGCGACCGACCCGATCTGCACGGTCGCGGTGGCGGTCGGCGTCGCCATCAGGGACTCGAGCGTGCCCTGGAGCTGCTCCTGGCGGATCGCGCCGGCGACCCGGTACAGCAGCACGCCGAGCATGAGGTTGAGCACGAGCCCGGTCGCGACGAACTCGAGGTACGTGATCTGCGTCCCGCCGTAGGTCGGGAGCCGCGAGGCGTCGACGAGCTTGGCCACGAACGAGAAGACGACGACCTGGGCGGCGAGGCCGAGCACGTCGGATGCGAAGGCCACGCGGTAGGAGAGGGCGACCTTGACGTCGCGCCGCACGAAGGCGGGCAGCTTGGCGACCTCGGCCAGCACGGCGGTCATGCCCGGTCCCCCGTGAGCGCGAGGAACGCCTCCTCGATCTCCGACCGCTCCTGGCGGCAGGCGAGCACGTCGATCCCGCCGTCGGCCAGCGCGGCAATCGCGCTGCCGAGCGGGATGCCGTCGGCCGGCTCGAGCCGGAAGTGCTCGCCGTCGGAGCCGGCCCCGGGCGCGACGCTCGCGCGCTCGGCCAGCAGCGTGGCGAGCTGGTCCGCCACCAGCGGGCCGGGCCGGCCGTTGCGGACGCGGATGACGTAGCGGCGCGAGGCGGCCTGCGCCATCAACCCTTCGACGGAGCCGGCGAAGCGCACGCGGCCGCGGTCCAGGAACGTCACGCCTGAGGCGAAGCCGCGGATCTCGTCGACCCGCTGCGTCGCCCACAGCACGGCCGTGCCGCCGCTCGCGAGCCCGCCGATCAGGGCGCGGATGCGCTCGGCGCCCTCGGGGTCGAGGTCGTGGGTGGCCTCGTCGACGAGCAGGACGGGCGGCGACGTGAGCAGCGCGCGGGCGACGGAGAGGCGCTTCTGCATGCCGTGCGACCAGCCGCCGACCGGCCGTTCGGCCGCCTCGGCGAGCCCGACCTCGTCCAGCACCTCGCGGGCGCGCGCGAACGCGGCGCGCCGCCGGAGGCCGTGGAGGCGGGCGAAGAAGACGAGGTTCTCGAGGCCGGAGATGCGCAGGTAGAACGAGCGGTCGCCGGCGGGCACGAGCCCGACGCGGCCGCGCGCGGCGCGGCCGCGCTCGTCGGTCCCGAGCACGCGCACGGCGCCCTCGGAGGGGTCGACGAGGCCGGTCAGGACGCGCAGCAGCGTGGTCTTGCCGGCGCCGTTGGGGCCGAGCAGGGCGTGCACGGCTCCGGCCTCGACCCGCAGGTCGACGCCGGCCAGCGCGGTGCGCGCGCCGAAGCGTCGGACGAGCCCCTCGACCTCGATGGCGACCGGCATGCCGCGATCGTAGGTTCGGTATTCCCCGCGGCCCCCGGCCGAAGGTCTAGGTGCGGCCCTCGGGGCGCGGGCGGGCCGCGACCATCGGCCAGGTAGCGTGCCGCCGCCATGGACCCCGCGATCGACCCGGACGCCCTGGCCCGCGACGCCGCCGCGCTCGTGCGCGTGCCGAGCGTGACGGGCGACGAGCGCGGCGCGCTCGCGCTGCTTGCCGAGCTGGCCGCGGCGGCCGGGCTCGAGGCCGATCTGCACGAGCACGACCTCGCCTCCCTGCGCGCCCACCCCGACCACCCGGGCGAGGAGGCGGCGCGCGACGCGCTGTGGGGGCTGACGGTGACGCTGCCGGGCGGCCCGCGGCGCGTGTGCCTGAACGGGCACGTCGACGTGGTCGGCCCCGGCACCGTCCCCTGGCGGCACGGGCCCTGGTCGGGGGCGCTCGAGGACGGGCGGCTCTACGGGCGCGGCGCCGTCGACATGAAGGGCGCGGCGGTCGCCGCCCTGCACGCCGTGGCGGCGCTGCGGCACGACCCCGAGCGGCCGACCGTCGTGCTCCAGTGCGTCGGCTCCGAGGAGGACGGCGGGCTCGGCACGTTCGCCGCGCTCGAGCGCGACGCGGCGTTCGACGCCGCCCTCATCCCGGAGCCGACCGGCTGGCGCGTCGTCTGCGCCCAGGCGGGAGCGCTCACCTTCCGGTGCGTGATCGGCGGCCGCAGCGCGCACGCCGCGCACCGGCTCGAGGGCTGCTCGGCGATCGACCGCTACGTCCGCGCGCACCAGGCGCTGCAGGATCTCGAGCGGCGCATCAACGCCGGCGTCGAGCACCCGCTGATGCGCGAGCTCGAGCTGCCGTACCCGCTGCTCGTGGGGCGCGTGAGCGGCGGCGAGTGGTCGAGCCAGGTGCCCGACCGCGTCGAGTTCGAGGGCCGCCTGGGAGTGCCGCTCGGCGCCGACCCGGCCGCCGCACGAGCGGCGCTCGAGTCCGCACTGGCGGGCGCGCTCGACGACGGCGAGGGCCCGGCCGAGGTGCACTGGACGGGCGGCGCGTACCTGCCCGCAGAGACGTCCGCCACGCACCCGTGGGTGAGCGTGGTGGCCGGCGCCGTGGCGGACGAGCGCGGCGCTGCTCCCACGATCGCGGGCGTCCCGTGGGGAGCCGACATGCGCCTGTTCAGCGCGCGTGGGATCCCGTGCGTGATGGTGGGCACGACCGGCATCGAGCGCGCCCACGCGGTCGACGAGTGGGTCGCGGTCGACGAGCTCGTCGCCGTGGCCCGCACGCTGGCGCGCGCCGTCCTGCGGCTACCATCGTCGGCCGTGCTGGAGGAGGGACCGTGAGGCGGTGGGTGGTGCTCGGCCTGCTCGCGACCGCGCTGGTGGCGGGGTGCGGCGGGGAGGACGACGCGTCCTCGGACGAGGCGGCGGCGAACCTGGCCGTGCCGTGGATCGACCCGGACGGCGACCCGCCGATCGTCGGCTCGCTCACCGTCAACCCGGGCGACAACACGCTCTTCATGGCCACCAACACGGGCCTCTTCCGCATCCCCGAAGGGGCGTCGAAGCCGGAGAAGATCGTCGGCATGCTCGAGACGCCGGACGGCTCGGGCGAGGTCTCCGCGTCGCTCGTCGTGCGCTTCGTGGGGCCGGACGAGCTGCTGGGCTCCGGGCACCCGGCGTCGGGGTCGGCGCTGCCGGCCGCGCTCGGGCTCATCCGCTCCGAGGACGCCGGCAAGACGTGGACCTCGGTCTCGGAGCTGGGGACCGCCGACTTCCACGCGATCGAGCCGGCCGGCGGCGACATCGCCGGCGCGCTCTTCCAGCAGTCGCAGGTGCTCGCGTCGAGCGATGAGGGCAAGAGCTGGGAGACCCGCGCGGCGCCGCTCCCGCTCGTCGCGCTCGAGGTCGACCCGCAGAACCCGCAGAACTGGATCGGCAGCACCGAGCGCGGGATCTTCGTCTCGACCGACGCCGGCGGGAGCTGGCGCCAGAAGGATCCGACGCCGAACGTCCGCTTCGCCTGGACCGAGGACGGCGAGCTGTACCGGGTCGATCCCGGCGGGCCCGTGAAGGTCAGCACCGACGCCGGCGAGTCCTGGGAGGACCGCGGCTCGACCGGCGGCGAGCCGCAGGCGATGACCGTCGGCGAGGACGGCACCGTCTACGTCGCGCTGATCGACGGCACGCTGAAGGTGTCCGACGACGGCGGCCGGACCTTCACGGACCAGATCAAGGGCGGCTAGGCCCGCTACTCGTCGCCGTAGATCTTCGTCACCACCTCCCCGTCCCCGGTGACGTAGCCGCGGTACATGCCCTCCGTGTTGAACGGCATGGCCAGGTTGCCCCTGCCGTCGAGCGCGATGACGCCGCCGTCGCCGCCGAGCTCGGCCACCTTGTCGATCGCGCTCTTCGCCGCGCGGTGGACGCGCAGGCCGCCGTGCTCCATCGCGGCCGAGATCTCGTGGCCGACGACCTGGCGGATGAAGAACTCGCCGGTGCCGGTGGCCGACACCGCCGCCGTCTCGTTGTTCGCGTAGGTGCCGGCGCCGATGATCGGCGAGTCGCCGATGCGGCCGACCGGCTTGTTGGTGAGCCCGCCGGTGGACGTGCCGGCCGCGAGGTCGCCCTGGCGGTCGACGGCGACCGCGCCGACGGTGCCGAACTCGAACTCGGACTCGCCTTCCTTGGCGTCGAGCAGCGACTGCCAGCGGCGGTCGGTGTGGAAGTAGTCCTGCGTCACGAGCTCGAAGCCCTTGTCCTGGGCGTAGAGCTCAGCGCCGTAGCCGGCGAACATCACGTGTCGCGAGCCTGTGCGCACGGAGTCGGCCAGCATGATCGGGTTCTTGATGTGCTCGACGCCGGTCACCGCGCCGGTGTCGAGGCTGCGGCCGTCCATGATCGAGGCGTCGAGCTCGTGCTTGGCGTCGGTGGTGAAGACGGCGCCCTTGCCGGCGTTGAAGAGCGCGTTGTCCTCCATCGTGACGATGGCGGCCTTGACCGCGTCGGTGGCCTCGCCGCCCGAGCGCAGCTCGTCGTAGCCGGCCTCGAGCGCCGTGGTGAGCGCCTCCCGGTAGGCGGCTTCCTGCTCGGGCGTCAGGTCCTCGCGGCGGATCGTGCCGGCGCCGCCGTGGATGGCGAAGACGACGTCGCGCACGCGGTCGGGCTGTTGCGCGGCGGCGGGGGTGCCGCCCCCTCCCTCGAGCAGCGCGACCGCGGCCAGCGCGGCGAGCAGGGCGAGCACCACCGCGGCGCCCGCGCGCCGGCGGTTGAGCGAAGCAGACATGGGGACCTCCCGCAGGTCGTTGTCTGCTTGATCAGATCAGATGCGACCCGCGTCGCGCGCTGCGGCCTCGGCCGCATCGAGCTGGCGCTCGACGATGTCGAGCCCGCGGTCCCAGAAGCCGGGGTCGGCGAGGTCGACGCCGACGATCGCGCCGAGCTCCTCAGGGCTGCGCGACCCGCCCGCGCCGAGCAGCTCGAGGTAGGCGGGCACGAAGCCCTCGCCCTCCTCCTCGTAGCGCGCGTAGACGGCGAGAGCGAGCAGCTGTCCGTAGGCGTACGCGTACACGTAGCCCGGGGTGCCGATGAAGTGCGGCACGTACGACCACCAGGAGCGGTAGCCGTCGGTGACCTCCACGGCGTCGCCGAGCAGCTCGGTCTGCGACTCGGCCCAGAGGTCGCCGATCCGCTCGATCGCGAGCTCGCCCTGCTCGCGCCGGTCGGTGTGGACGAGGTGCTCGAAGCGGTTCATGGCGACCTGGCGGAAGACGGTGGCGATCGAGCCCTCGATGCTCTCGGCCAGCAGCGCGAGCCGCGACTCGGCGCTCGCGGCCTCCTCGAGCAGGCGCCCGAAGACGAGCGTCTCGCCGAACACGCTGGCGGTCTCGGCCATGGTCAGCGGTGTGGCCATGTGGAAGATCCCCTGCTGCGCGCCGAGGGCGGCGTGCACGCCGTGGCCGAGCTCGTGCGCGAGCGTGAGCACGTCGCGGCGCGTGTAGGTGTAGTTGAGGAGCACGAACGGGTGCGAGGACGGCACGGTGTAGGCGCAGAAGGCGCCGCCGCGCTTGTTCGGCCGCACCGGGGCGTCGATCCACGACTCGTCGAAGAAACGCTGCACGAGCGACCCGAGCTCGTCGGAGAACGCGCGGTAGGAGGTGAGGACGGTCTCCTTCGCGCGCGGCCACTCGACGTGCTCCTGCTCCTCGGTCACGGCGGCCATGCGGTCGTAGTCGGCGAGTCCGTCGAGCCCGAGCAGCTTCGCCTTCAGCCGGTACCAGCGGCGCGGCACCTCGTAGCGGTTGCGGACGGCGCTGACGAGCGCCTCGACCGACTCGTCGGACGCCTCGTTGGCGAGGTTGCGGCTGGCGAGCCAGTGCGGGTAGTTGCGCAGCCGGTCCTCGACGCTCTTGTCGGCCAGCAGCGTGTTGAGCACGTACGCGCGCGTGCGCAGGCCGGGCTGGAGCGCCTTGGTGACGCGCTCGGCGGCGTCGCGGCGGACCTCGCGGTCGGGCGCGAACAGGCGCGAGAGGGCGACCTCGAGCGACACCGGGTCGGCGCCGTCCTCGAGCTCGACCGTGATCGCCGAGGCCTGCTCCTCGAACAGGCGCGTCCAGGCGGTGCGGCCGGTCAGCGCCTTCTCGGCGAGGATCTTCTCCTCGGGCTCGGAGAGCAGGTGCGGGCGGTAGCGCCGGGCGGTGCGCAGGTAGTGGCGCGCGAAGTCGAGCCCGTCGGCGGCCAGCAGCTCTTCGGCGCGGTCGTCCTCGAGCCCGGCCCACTCGAGGTCGAAGAACAGGAGCCGGGTCTCGATCGCCGTCGACCCCTCCTGCACCTTCTGGAGCAGGGCGCCGCGCGGCGGATCGGCGGTGTTGCCGGCGAAGTTGAGCATCGCGTACGACGCGGCGCGGCCGAGCAGCTCCTGGATCGCCTCCAGCTCGCGCATGGCCGCGACCAGCCCGGGCCCGTCGAGCGCGGCGATCTTGCCCGCGTGGGCCTCGGCGAACGCGTCCGCACGCGTCTGTGAGTCGGCGATCATCGCCGTCACGGCGGCATCGGGGTCGGCAGCGCCGCCGTCGAGCAGCGGGTCGAGGTTCCAGGCGACGTCCTGGAGGTCGATCGCGGTCATGCAGAGAAAGCTAGCGATGAAGCGGGGCGCTGACCGCTTCGGCGCGCATGCCGTCGAGCACGATCCCGAGATGGCGACGCCAGGCGTCGCTCACCGGGTGCGGCATCGCGGTCGCGCTGCCGATCCCGCACATGACGAGCGGGATGTCGTCGATCACCACGTCGGGGCGCATTGTGCCGGCCTCGATACAGCGCCGCATCAGCTCGCCGACGGTGATCCGCAGGTCCTCCTGGCCGGCGCAGGGCTCGCGCATCTTCGCGTCGCGCTGCGCCGCGAAGTCCGCGAACGCGCGGTCGCCGGTGGTCTTCTCGGCGCCGAACCACAGCGCCTCCTTGAACGCCTCCCACGGATCGTCGCGGTCGAGCAGCGTGCGGGCGTGCGCGGCGATGACGTCGAACAGCTCCTCGGCGAGCGCGTACAGCAGCGCGTCCTTGGTCGGGAAGTGGCGGTAGACGGTGCCGACGCCGACGCGCGCGCGGTGCGCCACGTCGTCCATCTGAGCGTCGACGCCCTGCTCCGAGAAC
>Ga0081538_10001655_pt1 | contig 22763 bp, 26 predicted proteins | sample TabmetS5T2R1_FD_71022 | JGI IMG/M metagenome (GOLD analysis project Ga0081538, IMG submission 71022) | Tabebuia heterophylla rhizosphere microbial communities from the University of Puerto Rico - S5T2R1 | ecosystem: Host-associated > Plants > Roots > Rhizosphere ... | reverse complement strand
CTCCGAGGCGATCAAGGGCCGCATCAAGCAGCTCAAGTCGGAGATCGAGACTACGGACTCGGACTTCGACCGCGAGAAGCTGCAGGAGCGGCTGGCCAAGCTCGCCGGCGGCGTCGCCGTCATCAAGGTCGGCGCGGCCACCGAGACCGAGATGAAGGAGAAGAAGCACCGCGTCGAGGACGCGCTGCAGGCGACCCGCGCGGCCCTCGAGGAGGGCATCGTGCCGGGCGGCGGCGTCGCGCTCCTCAACTCGACGAAGGCGATCAAGCTCGAAACGCTCGAGGGCGACGAGCGCACCGGCGCGTCCATCGTGGCGCGGGCGCTCGAGGAGCCGGTTCGTCAGCTGGCCCAGAACGCGGGCCTCGAGGGCTCGATCGTGGTCGACAAGATCCGCACCGGCGCCAAGGGCAACGGGCTGAACGTCGACACCGGCGTGTACGAGGACCTCGTCAAGGCCGGGATCATCGATCCCACGATGGTCACGCGCTCGGCGCTCCAGAACGCCGCGTCGATCGCGAAGAACATCCTCACGACCGAGGCCGTCGTCGCGGAGGCTCCCGAGAAGCAGCCTGCCGCGGCCGGCATGCCAGGCGGCATGCCCGACATGATGTAAAGAGCACGGGACCTGCGAAAGGGCCGGCGAACCCGGCCCTTTTGCTTTTAATGGAGATGTGAATGGCCAGCACGTTGCGGCTCGGCCACGCGCCTTCGTCGGCGTGTCCGGTCCGGATGCCGAGGACTACCTGCAGCGGATGCTCTCCAACGACGTTGCCGCTCTGGAGGTCGGCGAGTCTTGCGAGGCGCTGCTTCTGACGCCGAAGGCGCGCGTGATCGCTCCGATGCGGGTTCTCCGCCGCGGACTCGACGACTTCCTCCTTCTCACCGAGCCCGACCTCGGCGAGGCGCTCCGCGACCAGCTGGTGCGGATGCGGTTCGCGGCCAAGGCGGAGATCGAGGTCGAGGAGCACACGTCGGCGATCGTCTTCGGCGGCAAGGTGCAAGGGCTGCCGACCGAGGACTACGGCCGGCCTGCGGTGGAGGCGCTCGACGTAACGCTCGACCCGACCCTGGACGCGGACGCGCTCGAGGCGATGCGCATCGAGGCCGGCACGCCGGCCTGGGGCCGGGAGATCGACGACCGCGTGCTGCCCGCCGAGGCCGGCCTCGTCGGGCGCGCCGTCAGCCTGACGAAGGGCTGCTACCCGGGGCAGGAGCCGATCGCGCGCCTGCACTACCGCGGGCACGCAAACCGCGGGCTCCGCGTCCTGGCCGTGGACGGCGACGACGTGCCCGTCCGCGACGAGGAGCTGAGCCTCGGGGAGAAGGTGGTGGGCCGGGTGACCAGCGCCGCCCGCTCGAACGGCGGCATCGTCGCGCTCGCCTACGTCCGCGCCGAAGTGCCGCCGGACGCGGAGCTCGCCGTGGGCCGGTCGAAAGCCCGGCCGCTACACTGATCCGCGTCCCGCGCCCGTAGCTCAGGGGATAGAGCGCTGCCCTGCGGAGGCAGAGGTCGCACGTTCGAATCGTGCCGGGCGCACTCCTCTGTGCTCAGGAGGAGGAGGCCGGCTTTCGGCCGACCTACTCGCTCGCGCCCCTTGGTGAGCCGTGGTCAGTCGCCGCCCACGACCTCGACCGTCGCCTGCATCCAGGGATGAATGGCGCATTCGAAGCGATGTGTGCCCGGCTCGAGCCCGTCCTTGCCCGTTCGGATCTTGACCTTTCGGCCCGGCGCGATGAAGTCGTCCGGCCCGAGGGTCAGGAATTCAGGAAGCGGAGGCCCGGGCACGCCGAATACCAACTCGTTGAGCTCGGGCACGATCCCCGGCCCGAACTCGGCCACTTCCGTGAACGTATGCGTCTCGCCTCCCACGTTCCTGGCGACGATCTTCTCGCCGGCCTGGACACTGGCTAGGCTGGGGTCGAACTGCCAGGTCGCGACCTGCTGGGTCGCGGCCAGCTCGGCGATGAAGTCGGAGAAGGTCACCGTGCCGTCCCCGACGCAAGCGCCCTCGCCGAGGACGGCGTTGAACGAAGCTGGGTCGCACTCGTCGCGTATCTGCACGCGGAGCGGGTCGCGCCCGTCCAGCCGGGCGGAAGCGGTGGCCGCGACGGCTCCGAACGCGATGCACGTCACGAGGGCGACGGCGAGCGCACGTAGCGTTCTCTTCACCCGATCCTCCCTTCGGTCGAGTTTTCGCCGGGGGAGAGCGCTCACGGCCATCTCTACGTGGCCTGCGCAGTAGTGGATTCAGCCGACTCGTTAGGGCCAGGCCGGCGGGCGCGGCGCCTCCCGCTCGAAGCCGCGCCAATCGCTCTCGCGCGTCGGCGAGAAGACGTCGATCACCACGGCTCCATCCGGGCCCGCCCGCACTTCGTGCGGGACGTCCGAGGGGATGTTCCACGTGCCGCCCGGGCCGAGTTCCGTCTCCTCGTCGCCGACCCGGAAGGAGACGCTTCCGCGGATGACGAGCCCGAGCTGCTCGCTGACGTGGCGGTGCTCCGGGACGAGGGCGCTGGGCTCTAGCTCGACGAGTGCCAGAGTCGTCTGCTGGCCGTGAATCTCGCGGGCGACGACGTCGTCCCAGATGCGCAGCGGTCCGACGGCCTTGATGTCCTCGAACGCGCCCACCCACACAGGCTAACCGCAGCTGATCCCGGTCGGGCCCGGGTAGGCTGATCCTCGTGCGGATCTGCTCGCTGGTCCCGGCCGCGACCGAGGTGCTCTTCGCGCTCGGGTTCGAGGACCAGGTCGTCGGCGTTACGCACGAGTGCGACTGGCCGCCCGAGGCGGCGACCAAGCCGGTCGTCACCGCCTCGCTGATCCAGACGGGTGACTTGTCGAGCGCGGAGATCGACCGCCTCGTGGCCCAGACCGCGTGGGAGGGCGGGCCCCTCTATGCGATCGACGAGGAGCAGTGGGCCGAGGTCGAAGCCGACGTCGTCGTTATGCAGGAGCTCTGCGACGTCTGCGCAGTCTCGACCGAACAGGTCGAGGGCGTCTTGCAAGCGCGGCCGCTCGACGTCGAGGTGCTGGACTTCTCCCCCTCCACGCTCGACGAGATCGGCGAGGCGATCGGCGCCGTGGGTGCGCGAATCGGAGCAGAGGCCGAGGCGGCCGGGCTGGCGGCCGGGATGGAGAGCCGCCTCGAACGCATCGTCTCGGCGCTTTCGGGCGTCGAGACCTCTCCTCGCGTCTTCGTCACGGAGTGGCTCGAGCCGCCGTACTCCGCAGGCCACTGGGTGCCCGGAATGGTCGCGGCGGCCGGTGGAACGGACGTCGCCGGGATGGCCGGAGAGCCCTCCCATCGCATGCGGTGGCCGGACGTCGCCGCGCTCGAGCCGGACGTCGTCGTCCTGGCGCCGTGCGGCTTCGACCTCGACCGCACGCTCTCGGAGGTCGTCCCGCTCGATCTCTCCGCCCACCTGCTGGGCACGCCGGCCCGCCAGGAGAGCCGCGTCTTCGCGGTCGACGCAAACGCGATGTTCTCCCGCCCGAGCCCGCGCGTCGTCGACGGCGTCGAGGTCCTGGCGCACTTGCTCCACCCGGAGGAGTACCCGGATCCCGGCGCCCCCTGGAGCCGCGTCCGGCTCTAAGTGTCGAGGTGGATCCGGAGGTCGCCGCCCGCGAGCTCGACCTCGTAGCGCCGCGCCGGCTCGTCGCCGTGGAGGCACGCACCCGTGCCGAGGTCGAAGCGCCAGCCGTGGTATGCGCACTCGAGCACGTCGCCGAGCACCTCCCCTTCGACGAGCGGGTTGCCCTCGTGGGGGCAGGCGTTGTCGAAGGCGTGCAGCTCTCCCGCCACGCGCAGGACGACGATCTCGCGGTCGCCGGCGTCCACCACGGCACGGTCCCCGCTCAGGATCTCTGCGGGGACGCTGATCCATCGGCTTTCGGCCGCCCGCTCCACGCGACCTAGACTATCCCGCCCGGTGCCGCTCTATCTCCGCGAAGCCGACGTCGAGGAGCTGCTCACCCCGGCCGACGCCGTCGAGGCCGTGGCGGGATGCTTCGCCCGCCTGGCACAAGGGGTCGTGGAGAACAGGCCACGGTTCCGGATCGGGCTCGACGGCGGCCGCCTGCACGTCATGGGCGCCGCGGACCTGGAGCTGCGGCGGGCGGGGGTCAAGACCTACGCCGGCTTCGCCGAGGGCACCCGCTTCGTCGTCGTCCTCTTCGCGGCTGACGCGCCGGAGCTGCTTGCGGTCATCGACGCCGACCGCCTCGGCCAGCTTCGCACCGGGGCCGCGAGCGCGGTCGCCGCGCGCCACCTGGCGAAGCCCGGTGCGCGCACGCTCGGCCTCATCGGCACGGGCTGGCAGGCCGAGAGCCAGCTCTCGTGCCTCAGGGCCGCCCTGCCCGAGATCGATCGCGTGGTGGCGTACTCCCGCGACGCCGAGCGACTCGCGGACTTCTGCCGGCGCTTCGACTGCGAGCCCGGCGAGTACAACCGCGACGCCGCGGAGCAGGACGTCGTCGTCACCATCACCACTGCACGCGACCCGGTCCTCCGCGGCGAGTGGCTCGAGCTGGGCGCGCTCGTCTGTGCGGCAGGAGCCAACCGGATCGAAGCGCGCGAACTGGACAACGCCGTCCTCGAGCGGGCGACCTTCGTCTGCTGTGACTCGCTCGAGCAGGCGCGGATCGAGGCCGGCGACCTCGTCGAGCCGGTCGAGCGCGGCGTTCTCGACTGGCTCGAGGTCCACGAGCTCGCAGAGGTGGTCGGAGGCGAGACGACTGGTCGTCAGCACGAGGACGACATCGTCGTCTTCAAGAGCCTCGGGATCGCCGCCGAGGACGTCGCCGTCGCGGCGCACGTCTACGACCGGGCGCGGGAGCGGGGGCTCGGCGTCGAGCTCTAGGAGGGTTTGGCGGAATGTCGCTCGTCGCCGGGCGGCACAGCCGTCATTTCGTAAAACCCTCTTCCAGGAGCTCCTCGGAAAGGAGATCGAGCAGGAGGCCGTCGTGCCACTCTCCGTCGAGGCCGCGCTCGTAGCGTCGCAGCACCCCGACGCGCTTGAACCCGATGCGCTCGTAGGAGCGGATCGCCCGCTCGTTGGCGAGGGCGGGGTCGATGGTGATGCGGTGGTGGCCGCGCTCGGCGAAGAGCCAGCGCGCGAGGGCGCGAATGGTGTCGGCGCCCAGACCCTGGCCGTGCCAGGCGGTGCCCAGGAAGAGGTCGATGCTCGCGTGGCGGTAGTCGGGGTCGGCCTCCTCGCCTGCCTGTGCGAGTCCGATCACCTCCCCGTCTAGCTCGACGGTGAACACGAGCGCGTCCTCGTCCGGGCCTGCCATCTCGAGGATGTCTTGCTCGGTGAGGCCGAGCCACCAATGCGCGATCTCGGGCTCGGCGGCGATCCGGCCCAACGTGGGCGCGTCACTAGCCTCCAGCGGACGGAGCGACACGCGCTCGCCGCGGAGGCGCTCGGCGGCCAAGTCTCAGGTGGCGTCGCGGACGCGCTCTGCGGCCACCGCCGCCGTGTCCTCGCCCACGGCGCGGATGACCTCCGGCCGCTCGAGGAGGCGGACGCGCTGCTCGTCCGTCGCCCTGTTCTTCAAGTACGGGTCGTCGAGGATGTCTTCGAGCGAGCGTCCCTGCCGATGCTCGCGCACGACGTATGCCGCGAGGGCCTCCTCCTTCGAGATTCCGCGAGGAGCCTCAGTGGCTGGCTTCTCGCGCTTGCCGAAGAGTCTGGAGAGAAACCCCACGCGGCGATTGTATCCTTGCGCTAGTGGAGCCCGATGGCATGCGATTCGCAGCCAGGACCCTCCAGGGCCTGGGCGAAGACGGCAGCCGCGAGGAGATCCTGATCTGGATCGAGCGCCGTCCGGGAGCGCTCTGGGCAGTCGGGCGGGCGATCGACCTCGGGAACCGCAAGATCCCGCAGCCCCGTGCCGACGACTACCTCTTCGAGGGCTACGAGATGGGCGACGCGCTCTCTGCCGCCAACGGCGCGCTCAGCGACGACCTGGAGGTCTCGGCGGAGGAGGGCCTCGTCGCCGGGGCCCCGCCGTTCACCGAGGACGAGCTCCTGAAGCCGCTGGAGCGCTGGTTCTTCGGCCACAAGCCGTAGCCCGCCGGCTCACGGGGGAAGGTCGACCTGCCTCGTCCCCAGGGGCCACCCCGTGCCTCCACCCGCTTTGAGCGTAACGAGAAGGAACGCACGGGTGGCGCGCTGAGCGTGCCGAAAGCGTGAATTGCGGCTAGGCGATCCCGATCTGCATGGCGAGCTCGCGAGAGATCGCGTGCTCGATCCCGTCGACGGCCACCGTCACCGGCCCGTCGAAGGGCTCCGAGCGTCTCATCGTCACGCGGCCGCCGGGCACCAGCCGCAGGCCCGCGAGGTAGCGCAGGAGCTCGGAGTCGCTGTCGGGAACGCGACGAACGGTCGCCTCCTCGCCGGGCTCGAGCGCGTCGAGCGACCGCAGCCGCTTCGTCTCCATGTGGAGGCCCGAGTCCGGAATGGGGTCGCCGTGCGGGTCGTGCGTCGGGTAGCCGAGCTGCGCGTCGATCCGTGCTTCCAGCTCCTCGGAGATGACGTGCTCGAGCCGATCTGCCTCCGCGTGCACCGCGTCGATCGGCAGGCCGAGCGTCTCCGCCAGGTACTGCTCGAGCAGCCGGTGGTGGCGGATCACCTCGAGCGCGATCTTCCTGCCCGCCTCGGAGAGCTCGACGCCCTTGTACGGCGAATGCTCGGCGAGCCCGAGCACCGCGAGCTTCTTCAGCATCGACGTCGCCGACGAAGGCGCGACGCCCATCTGCTTTGCGATCGCGGTCGTCGTCGGCCGCGTCCCTTCGGACTCGAGCTTGTAGATCTCCTTGAGGTAGTCCTGGATGGCAGCGGAGAGATCGGGTTTAGACACGTCTCAAATTCTAGTGGGCGGCGTCGTTGTCCGGACGGTGCGGGTTGGCGCTTGCTAGCCTCGCGCACTCTGCGCATTCGTCTTGGACATAGTCCGGACCCGGACGACGCGTTCATGTTCTGGGGTCTCGCCGCCGGTCGGGTGGACCCCCGCGGCTTCGAGTTCGAGCATGTGCTCGAGGGCATCCAGACCCTGAACGAGTGGGCGCTCGAGGGCCGCCTCGAGGTGACGGCGATCTCGCTGCACACGTACCCGTTCGTGCAGGACCGGTACGTGATCCTGCCGCACGGCGCGAGCATGGGGTCGGGCTACGGGCCGGTCGTCGTCTCCGGCCGCTCCCTCGACAAGGCCGGCCTCGCCGAGGTCGAGATCGCCGTGCCCGGGCGTATGACCACGGCCTTCCTCGTTCTCGGCCTCTACCTGGGCGGCGAGTTCCGCTTCCGCGAGGTCCCGTTCGACGAGATCATGGACGAGGTCGAGGCCGGCCGGGCCGATGCCGGGCTCCTGATCCACGAGGGCCAGCTCACCTACGAGCGCCGCCGCCTCGAGCGCGTGGTCGACCTGGGCGAGTGGTGGCTCCTGGAAACCGGCCTGCCGCTGCCACTCGGGATCAACGTCGCCCGCCGGGATCTGGGGGACGAGGTCCTCTCGGAGCTGTCGGATGTCCTTCGCGACTCGATCCGCGCCGGGCTCGCGCACCGAGACGAGGCGCTCGACTATGCCCTTCAGTTCGGGCGCGGGCTCTCGACCGAGCTCGCCGACAAGTTCGTCGGCATGTACGTGAACGAGCTGACCGAGGACTACGGCGAGGAAGGCCGGCAAGCGGTCGCCGAGCTCCTCCGCCGAGGCGAGGACGCGGGGGCCTTCGAGCGTCCCGTCAACGTCGAGTTCGTCAACTAGAGGCCCGTCCGGAACGATTCGGCTGACCGCTCGAACTCGTCCTCGTGGCGGTCGAAAGCATCGGCAAGGGACGTGTAGGTGAGCGTGTAGCCGGTGCGGCCCTCGAAGAGAACGTACTGCGAGACAGCCAGAGGCCGTTCGGTGCCGCCCCGCATGTGTTCATACGTGGCGTGCAAGGCATCGCCCGCCGGCAGGTCCACCCGCTCCTCCTCCAACCCGTCCACGCCGAGGCCCTCGAGCTGCGCTGTCGAGGCTTGGAAGTACTCCTCGCGTGTTGTCCCCTCCGGAGCGTCCAGGACGACGACATTGAAGTTCGCGGTGAAGCCGTCATCGGGCTCGGGGTCGATGGCGAATAGCTTGATCGGCGAGTCCTCGGCCTCCATCGCGTCCAGGAACGGCCCCAGGTCGGGGTCGGCCTCGCGCATCGATTCGAGCGCCTCTTCGGTCAGGACGTCGTCGACGTTGATCGTCTGCCAGTCGGAGGGGACGCCGACCGAGAATCCGAAGGACCGGACCTCGTAGGTCGCAAGCCCGCCCTCGTCGGCGACCCGTTGCGGCTCATCGTCGCCTCCTCCGCAGCCGGAGATCGCCAGCAGGGCCAGCAGGAGGCCGAGAGCCCGCGAATAGACTGGCGTCATGTCCGAGGCCGTTATTCTGTCAGCCGTTCGAACCCCGGTCGGCCGCTACGGCGGCGCCCTGGCAGGCGAGCGCCCGGACGACCTCGCTGCCCTGGTCATACGCGAGGCTGTCGAGCGCGCGAGGGTCGAGCCGGACGAGATCGAGGACGTCTACTTCGGCGCGGCCAACCAGGCAGGGGAGGACAACCGCAACGTCGCCCGTATGGCGGCGCTCCTGGCCGGCCTCCCTCAAGAGGTCGCCGGCGTGACCGTCAACCGCCTGTGCGCCTCGGGCCTCTCCGCCGTCGTCTCCGCCTGCCATGCGGTGAAGGCCGGGGACGGCGAGCTCTTTGTCGCGGGCGGCGTCGAGTCGATGACCCGCGCGCCCTTCGTCACGGCAAAGCCGGAGCGGGCCTTCCCGCGCGGCGAGCAGACCTCCTGGGACACCACGCTGGGCTGGCGTTTCCCCAATCCACGCCTTCAGGAGCGGTTCCCGCTGGAGTCGATGGGCGAGACCGGCGAGAACGTCGCTGAGCGATTCGGCGTCTCCCGCGAGGAGCAGGACGGGTTCGCCCTGGAGAGCCAACGCCGGCACGCCGCCGCCGTCGACGCGGGCCGCTTCGACGACGAGCTCGTCCCGGTGGGCGACGTCACGCGCGACGAGCACCCGAGACCCGACACCTCGCTCGAGAAGCTGGCCGCGCTCAAGCCGGCCTTCCGCGAGGGCGGAACGGTCACGGCCGGGAACTCGAGCGGGATCAACGACGGCGCCGCCGCGCTCGTGATCGCGAGCGCCGAGAAGGCACACGAGCTCGGCGCCGAGCCACTGGGCCGGTTCGTGGCGAGCGCGGTCGCAGGCGTCGACCCGAGGTTCATGGGCATCGGCCCGATCCCCGCCGTGCGCAAGCTGCTCGCGAGAGCCGGTGTCGAGGCTGGCGATCTCGACCTGGTCGAGCTCAACGAGGCGTTCGCCTCGCAGAGTCTCGAGGTGATCCGTGAGCTCGGGCTCGACTCGGAGAAGGTGAATGTCAACGGCGGCGCGATCGCCATCGGCCACCCGCTCGGCATGAGCGGTGCACGGCTGGCCGTCACGCTGCTGCACGAGCTGCGCCGCCGCGGCGGGCGCTACGGCCTGGCGACGCTCTGCGTCGGCGTAGGGCAAGGCCAGGCGGCCCTCTTCGAGCGCTAGGTCGCTAGGCGTGTGGCCAGGTATCGCCGCGAGCGCTGGACGAGCATGTTGGCGACGAACGCGATCGCCAGCGCGTTGACGACGTGGAGCGCCTCGATCTCGTCCATGTCCACCTGGACGAGAACGATTTGGAGGGCGTTGAGCGCGACCAGCACCGCCGTCAGCGCGGTCACCGAGCGCGGCATCTTGGCGCCGATCGCGAGCGCAAGGAGCGCTACGGCGGTCACGCCGAGCACGTATCCGACCCAGCGGTGCGTCTCGTAGCTGCCCGCTGAGAAGAGCGCGAGACCGGCGAGGAGAAACTGCACGACGACTCCGAGCAGGTAGACGAGCGCGAGCCCGTAGAAGACCACTCTCGCCTCGGACACGCTTCCGACTGTACGCGACGGAAAGGACGCGCCCCGCGCTATCGTCCGGTCGCGATGGCGGTCGCGACAGGGCGCGAGTTCGGCCTCTTCATCGACGGGGAGCCTGCAGAGCCGGCGGACGGCGACGTCCGCGAGCTCGTCGAGCCCGCGAGCGGACGACCCCTAGCCAAGGCGGCGACCGGAGGCGCAGCCGACGTCGACCGGGCGGTGGCTGCGGCCCGGGGGGCGCTCGAAGGCGCCTGGGGGAAGACGCCTCCCAACGAGCGCTCGCGCCTCCTCCACGCGCTGGCGGACGCGATCATCGCGAACCGCAAGGAGCTGGCGGAGCTGGAGACGCGCAACGTCGGCAAGGCGCTCAACTCGACGAAGCCTGAGGTGATCGTCGCCGCCGAGAGCTTCCGCTTCATGGCCTCGGCGATCGGCTCCATCGAGGGCGGGACGAGGCCGATCGGGGGCTCCATCCTTGCCTACACGCTGAAGGAGCCCGTCGGCGTGGCCGCGCAGATCGTCCCTTGGAACTACCCGATCATGCTGGCGGGCTGGAAGTTGGCCCCTGCGCTTGCAGCGGGCTGCACGGTCGTGCTCAAGCCGGACCCGGCGACGCCGCTCACGGCGCTGCGCCTCGCCGAGCTGGCGGCGGAGGTCGGGATCCCGGCGGGTGTCGTCAACGTCGTTCCTGGCGACGGGCCGACGACCGGCGCCTACCTGGTCGGGCACCCCGGCGTCGACAAGATCGCCTTCACCGGCTCGACCGCGACCGGGTCGGAGATCATGCGGCTCGCCGCCGACCCGGTGAAACGTGTCAGCCTCGAGCTCGGCGGCAAGAGCCCGTCCCTCGTCTTCGCCGACGCCGACCTCGAGGACGCCGTCGCATCGACCGCGTACGGGATCTACTACTCGGCCGGGCAGAGCTGCGAGGCGCGCTCGCGGCTGCTCGTCGAGCGCAGCGTCTACGACGACGTCGTCGGGCTCGTCGCCGTCAAGGCGGGCGCCGTCAAGGTCGGCGACCCGCTCGACCCCGAGACGCAGATGGGCTCGCTCATCTCGCAGCCCCACCGCGAGAAGGTGCACGGCTTCGTCGAAGCAGGGCTGGACGAAGGGGCCGAGGTGGTCGCGGGCGGCCAGCCGTTGGAAGGCGACGGTGCCTTCTACCCGGCCACGGTCCTCGCGGGTGTCGAGAACGGTCAAACGGTCGCCCAAGAGGAGATCTTCGGCCCCGTCCTTGCCGTCGTCCCGTTCGAGGACGAGGCGGAGGCCGTCAGGATCGCCAATGACGTCCGCTACGGGCTGATGGCGACGGTCTGGACCGGGGATTCCGGGCGCGGCCACCGGCTCGCGCGGCAGATCAAGTCGGGGACGGTCACGATCAACCTCCCGTACGGCGCCTTCCCCGGCATTCCGTTCGGCGGCTACAAGCAGTCGGGCTTCGGCCGCGAGCAGGGTCTCGAGACGCTCCAGATGTACCTGGAGACGAAGTCGGTGCTCCTCTCGACGGGCGCGAGCCCGACGAACCCCTGGGGCCTGTAGGCGGCCCGGAACCTTTTGGGGTTCGCCGTGGTATCCGCTACATGCGCTGGCGCGTGGTCCTGGCCGGCATCCCGCTGCTCGTCTTCGCAGCCGTGTTCGGCGTGACGTATGCGACCTACGCGCGCGGGAACGATGTGGATGAGCCGACAGGCAGAGTCGCGTACAACACCCGCGAGGAGCTCTGGGTGATGGATGCGGACGGTTCCAACCGGAAGCTGCTCGACCGCTCTCCTCAAGGATTCGCCTATGCGCCGACCTGGTCTCCGGACGGAACGAAGCTCGCCTACATGCGCTCGATCGGCGAGGTCAGCGGCATCTTCGTCCTCGACCTGACCAGCTCGCAAGAGCGGCAGATTGCACCGGACGGGGTGGCGCCCGAGTGGTCGCCGGACGGCTCGCGCCTTGCGTTCGTCGCCCCGACAGGCCTCGCCCTGATGAGTCCGGACGGCACCGGCGTCACCAACCTGGGCGTCCGCGGCGACTGTCCCACGTGGTCTCCGGACGGCAACCAGCTCGCATACTGCGCCATGGAGGGCGAGCTCACGGAGGAGAGCGACCTCTACGTCACGAGCGTGGACGGCTCGCAAAACAGGAGGCTGACCCAGGATCCCGGTATCGAGGATCCGGTGGCCTGGTCACCCGACGGCGAGCGGATCGCCTTCTTCTCGCGCCGAACGACGGACGGGGACACATACCTAATCGACGCCGACGGCAGCGACGTCGTGCAGCTGACCGACGATCCCGGCGCACAAGTGGCCAACGCCTGGCTGCCGGACGGGCGGATCGTCATCGCCAGCTTTTCCCCCGGATCCGAGCTCGCCGACTGGTACCTCGTCGACCCAGAGGGCGGCGACACGGCGCCCTTGCCGCATCTCGCCGAGGCCCTTGATCCGATCGCCTGGCTGCCGGGATGAAGCCCTTCAGCCGTCGAGATCTCGTCGTCCGCGGGGGCGCCGTACTCGGCGCGAGCTCCGTGATGGGCGCCGTCGGCTACGTGTCCGCGAAGGAGCTGGCGCAAGCTTCCGAGCCGACTGCGGCGCCGCAGCCGGTCGACGAGCCGGCCGACGACGCCTCGACCTGGGAGGGGGTCAGACGTCAGTTCGCGATCGAGCCCGGCAAGGTGCAGCTCACGTCCTTCCTGCTCGCCTCGCACCCGGCAGCCGTCCGCCGGGCGATCGAGGGTCACCGGGACGGGCTCGACGCGCACCCGCGTGACTACCTGCAGGAGCACGAACTGCGCCTCGAGGAAGCCGTGCTCTCAGCAGCCGCGGAGTACCTCGGCACTGCTCCCGAGCAGGTCGCGTTGACCGACTCGACAACTATGGGTCTCGGTCTCCTCTACGGCGGCTTGCAACTCGGCGAGCGGCAGGAGATCGTTACGACGGAACACGATTTCTACGCCACCCACGAGGCGCTGCGGTTCCGCGCCGAACGAAGCGGAGCCGACGTCCGGCGCATCCGTCTCTACAGCGATCCGGAGGCCGCGTCCGAGGACGAGATCGTGGAGGCGATCGTCGACGCTCTCCGCGCGAGCACGCGCTACCTGGCCCTCACGTGGGTGCACTCCAGCACCGGCGTCAAGCTGCCGATTCGCAGTATCGCCGAGGCCGTTGCCGATGCCAACGACGGCCGCGAAGTGCGCGACCGTGTGCTCGTCTGCGTGGACGGCGTCCACGGCTTCGGCGTCGAGGATGTCGCCGTGGCCGAGCTCGGCTGCGACTTCTTCAGCTCGGGCTGCCACAAGTGGCTCTATGGGCCCCGCGGCACCGGGATTCTCTGGGGCCGCGAGGACGCGTGGCACGCGGCCCTGCCCATCATCCCGTCCTTCGACGGACGAAGCTACCGTGCGTGGATGGAGGGACGCCCCCCGGAAGACACCCCGCCGGGCGCGGCCATGACTCCTGGAGGGTTCCATTCCTTCGAGCATCGATGGGCCCTTGCCGACGCATTCGCGTTCCACGAGCGAATCGGCCGACCTCGTGTGGCTGAGCGCACGCGCGCTCTCGCGCGGCAGCTCAAGGAGGGTCTTGCAGCTTTGCGGCACGTCCGCGTCAAGACCCCGATGGCCGAAGCGCTGAGCGCCGGCCTGGTATGTGTCGAGGTCGAGGGCATGGATCCGGGCGAGGTCGTCGGCCGACTCGACGAGCGCGGGATCGTCGCGAGTGTCACCCCGTACGCGACGCAGTACGTCCGGTTCGGACCAAGCATCCTGAACACGCCCGCTGAGATCGAGGAGGTCGTAGCAGCGATCTCCGAGCTACGCCGGTAGGTGCTTCCGGTCGTCGGCTAGCGCTTGAGGACGAGCGCCGCGCCTCCGGCCAGGAGGACGAGGCCGACGACCCTTGCCGGGGTGACCGGGATCTTCTCCAGGCCGAAGAGGCCGAACGCGTCGATGAGGACGCCCATCGCGAGCTGACCGGCGATGAGGAGGCCGATGGTCGCGAACGTCCCGATCCGCGGTGCCGTGAAGGTGATCGAGGTGACCACGATTGCGCCCATGACCCCGCCGAGCCAGAGCCACGCCGGTTCGCGGACGCTCTGCCCCAGGTTCCCGAAGCCCTGGCGGGCGACGAGGAGGACGGCGCAGACGATGAGGGCAGCGGCGATCGAGCCGAAAGCGGTCGCCTCCAGCACGCCGATGCGCTTGCCGAACGCGCCGCTCACGGCGACCTGGACCGACCCCGCCAGTCCGGCGACGAGCGAGAGGAAGACCGCAAAGGACGTCGCCGACACGGCGGCGAGGATAACCGGCGGGATTGGGCCGCGGGGGCCAAGGTGCGTTGGACGTGCCGTGTCTACACTCGCCGCATGGCCACCCGGGAGCGCAGCGCGACCGACAGCGTCGTCGAAGCGCGCGCCCGCTATGTCGCCGCCGGGGTCGCCACGCCGCCCTTCGTCGTCGCGCGCGCCGAGGGCGCACGGGTCGAGGACGTCGACGGGCGAACCTACATCGATTTCGCCGGCGGCCTCGGCTGCCAAAACACGGGGCACGGCCTGCCTTCGGCGGTCGCCGCGATTCACGACCAGGTCGACCGCTACCTCCACCAGTGCTTCATGGTCGGGGTGTACGAGCCCTACGTGGACGTCTGCCGCAGGCTTGCTGAGCTGTCGCCGTGTCGAGGCGCCGAGCAGAAGAGCCTGCTCCTGAACTCGGGCGCCGAGGCGGTCGAGAACGCCGTCAAGATCGCTCGGGTCGCGACCGGTCGTCCCGCGGTCGTCGTCTTCGACCGCGCCTTCCACGGTCGGACGTTGCTCGCGATGACCATGACCAGCAAGGTTGTTCCCTACAAGCGCGGCTTCGGGCCGTTCGCGCCCGAGGTCTACCGCGCTCCCGCGCCTTACCCATACCGAGACGTCTCGACGGACGACGCGATCGACGGGCTCGAGGCGCTGTTGAAATCGGATGTGGATCCCCAGGCGGTCGCCTGTGTCGTGCTCGAGCCCGTACAGGGAGAAGGCGGGTTGATACCGATGCCGCGCGACTTCCCCCCTCGTCTGCGCGAGCTGTGCGACCGCCACGGGATCCTCTACGTCGACGACGAGGTGCAGAGCGGTGTCGCCAGGACCGGTCCGGTCTGGGCGATCGAGCACTACGGGGTCGAACCAGACCTCCTCGTCTCCGGCAAGTCGCTCGGCGGCGGGCTGCCACTCGCTGCCGTGACCGGCCGAAGCGAAGTCGTCGACGCAGTCGCCCCCGGCGGTCTCGGCGGCACGTTCGGAGGCAATCCGGTCGCCTGCGCCGCGGCAGTCGCTGTGCTGGACGAGGTCGTCACCGAGTCCTTCCAGCGACGCGCCCGCGAGCTGGGCGAACGGATCCGGGAGGCGCTCGATGGGATCGCGTCCCGCGTCGGCGCCGTGGGCGAGGTACGCGGACTCGGGCCCATGCTCGCGCTCGAGCTGGTCGAGGACCGCGAGACGAAGGCGCCGGCGAGCAGCCTCGCCGGCGCCACCGTCGCCGCAGCCCGGGAACGCGGCCTGCTCGTGCTCTCGTGCGGCCTCTACGGGAACGTGATCCGCATCCTCGTGCCGCTCGTGATCGGGGACGAGGACCTGGAGCGTGGCCTGGAGCTTCTCGAAGAGTCGCTCGTCGCCGCCTCGGCGAGCGCCTGACGCGCGGATCGGGAATCCTTCCGGCGACAGCCAGCGAGAGGAAGGAGGCCGGGTTGGTCCGGGTGTTCGTCGTCTACGAGAATGAGCCGGACGCGGAGCGCTACGAGCGGCACGCCAAGCTCTGCCGCGCCGTTCCGGGAGGAACCTTCCGTCACGGCAAGGTCTTCGGCGCCCCCATGGGGGACCCGAAGTTCCCCTACTACGCCGAGTGGGAGTTCGCAGACATGGACGCCTTCAAGGCGGCCGCACGAACCGAGGAGTTCATGGCCACGGGCAAGGACGCGATGGAGATGGGCGTTCCGTTCCACGTCCACTTCGCCGTCGTCGAATGAGCCAGCCCTCCTATCCGGCGCCGCGTGACCCCGCCGAGCTCGGCTTCGAGGCGATCGTCTACGAGAAGGCCCCGCCGCGGGCGACGATCACCCTCAACCGGCCCGAGGTCCTCAACGCGTTCGACTTCCGCATGCTGCGGGAGATCGCGGCCGCGGCCGAGGACGCGTCCTGGGACGACGCGACCCGCGTCGTCGTCGTCACCGGCGCGGGACGGGCGTTCTGCGTCGGCGCCGACCTGAAGGCGTGGAGCCGCGACTACCTCGGCAAGCCGGACGAGTACTGGAAGTGGTTCGGCGCCTTCAAGGACGCCCACGACAAGCTGCGCGAGATCGGGAAACCGACCGTCGCGCGCATCAACGGCGTCTGCGTCGGCGGCGGCAACGAGCTCCAGATGGCCTGCGACCTCTCCGTGATCGCCGACGACACCTACATCCGGCACGTCGGCCCCGAGCACGGATCTGTGCCGGCGGGCGGGGCGACCCAGTGGCTGCCGATCATGGTCGGCGAGCGTCGCGCGCGCGAGATCATCCTCCTCTGCGAGAAGATCCCGGCGAGGAAGGCCGAGGAGTGGGGGCTCGTCAACCGGGCGGTGCCCGCCGCCGAGCTTGACGCGACCGTCGACGAGCTCGTCGAGAAGCTCGCGGCCAAGCTGCCACAGACCGTGCGCTACACGAAGCAGCAGCTCAACTTCTGGCGCGACCTCGCCTGGCACGAGACCGTCAACCACGCCCGCGACTGGTTGGCGCTCTCGATGGCGACCGACGAGCCGAAGGCGGCCGTCCAGAAGTTCGTCGAGGGTAAGAAGTGAGCGTCGTCCTCGTCGAGCGTGAGCCGCCGGTCGGGATCGTCCTCCTCAACCGGCCCGAGGCGCTGAACGCGCTCAACGACGAGGTCATGGGGCTGCTCGTGGATGAGCTCATGGAGCTGGACGACGATGACGCCATTCGCTGCATCGTCCTCGGTGGCTCGGAGAAGGCGTTCGCGGCCGGCGCCGACATCGGCCAAATGGCCGAGGCCAATGCGATCGACATGTACGAGGCACGTCGCATCGATCGCTGGGACGCGATCCGGCGAATCCGAACGCCGCTCGTCGCGGCCGTGTCGGGCTTCTGCCTCGGTGGCGGCAACGAGCTCGCCATGGCATGCGACCTGATCGTCGCGTCGGAGACCGCTCGCTTCGGCCAGCCGGAGACCGGCCTCGGCATCATCCCCGGCGCCGGCGGCACCCAGCGCCTCACCCGCGCCGTCGGCAAAGCGAAGGCGATGGATGTCATTCTCACCGGCCGCTTCCTCGACGCCTGGGAGGCCGAGCGGGCCGGCCTGGTCGCCCGGGTCGTCGCCCGGGAGGCCTGGCTCGAGGAGGCGAAGGCCGCGGCCCGGGCGATCGCCGAGAAAGGCCCGGTCGCGCAGCGTCTCGCGAAGGAGTCCGTCAACCGGGCGCACGAGTCCACCCTCGATTCGGGCCTCGACTACGAGCGCAAGGCCCTCTATCTCGCGTTCGCCTCGGAGGACGCCCGCGAAGGCCTGGCCGCGTTCACGGAGAAGCGGAAGCCGGAATTCCGCGGCCGCTAGCCACGTTCGCGCTTCCATGACGATGCCCGCGCGGTGGCACGACCCGCCGAGGCTGCGCACGCTCGAGGACGATGCCGACGAGCGGCACGCGACCTGGCTCGAGCTCTTCTTCGACCTCGTCTTCGTCGTCGCCATCGCCCAGCTCGCCGACGGGCTCTCCGAGGACCCGAGCGTCCGCGGGTTCCTGATCTTCGCCGGCCTCTTCGTCGCGGTCTGGTGGGCCTGGGTGGGCTACACGTTCTACGCCGACCGCTTCGACACGGACGACCCGCCGCACCGGGTGCTCATGATCGCCGGGATGTTCGCGGTGGCGGTGCTCGCCTCAGTGATACCGGATGCTTTCCACGGCGAGACGGTCAGCTTCGCGCTCGCGTATGCGGGCGTGCGGGCGATCGTCGTCGCACTCAACGTCCGTGCGTGGTGGCACCTGCCCGCTGCGCGGCCGCTCCTCAACGTCTACATCCCCGCCTTTGCGACGAGCATCCTGTTCTTCCTCGTCTCCACGGCCGTCGAGCCCCCGTATCGCTACTGGCTGTGGGCCGTCGCCCTGGCGATCGACCTGGGAGCCCCGCTCGCAAGCGGCGGACGGATCCGCCTCGTCCCGATCCATGCCTCCCACATCCCCGAGCGCGTCGGCCTCTTCACCATCATCGTCTTCGGTGAGAGCGTCTTGGCCGTCGTCGTGGGGACGGCGACGGTGAGCTGGGGACCGGAGTCGGCGGCGGCAGCCGCTCTCGGCTTTGCGGTCGCGGGCGCGCTCTGGTGGCTCTACTTCGACTACGTCGACTTCTCGATCGTCAGACGGACGATCGTGGCGCGCCAGACCTATCTCTACGCCCACCTCCCGCTGCTCATCGGCCTCGCGGCGCTCGGCGCCGGGATCAAGCTTGGGATCAAGGCCACGCAGGAAGCCGGTCTCACCGACGAGGTTTCCTGGATCATCGGCGTGGGGGTGGCGCTCTTCATGCTCTCCGTGGTCGTGATGCACCTGGTCACGACCCAAACCGGGCGCGACATCGACCTCTGGATCCGACTAGGCACGGTCGCCCTCGCGCTCGGGCTGGGCGCCCTCGGACCGAGCCTCGGGATCGTCCCGCTGCTCGCGATCCTCGCGGCGGCGCTCGCCGCGCAGGTCGTCCTCGAGCTGGCGACACATGAGCGCCACGTCCAGGCCGAGGGCGGCGGGATCGAGATCGGCTAGACCGGCTACACCTCGAGCTCGACGGGAACGAGCTCGAGCTCGAGGACGCCTCCGTCCCGGATCACCGACGCGATCACCCGCTCGCCGATCAGCTCGCCGGCCATCAGGCGCTGGAGGTCGTCGACGCCTTCGACGGCCGTGCCGCCGACCGCGACGATCAGGTCCTCGGGACGAAGGCCTGCCTTCGCCGCAGGGCTGCCCTCGACGACCTCGACCACCTCGACCCCGGCGCCGCGGCCGAGCTCGCGCGCGAGACGCGGCGGCAACGGCCTCGAGCCCCCAGCGATGCCGAGGTACGCGCGTGTGAAGCGGCCGTCGCGCATAAGCGCGCCGATGATCTTTCGCGTCACCTCGTTGATCGGGACCGCGAGGCCGAGTCCCACGCCTGCGACTGCGGTGTTGATGCCGACGACCCGGCCCCGGCCGTCGGCCAGCGCCCCGCCGGAGTTGCCGGGGTTAAGCGCCGCGTCGGTCTGGATGACGTTCTCCACGATGCGGCCCGCCGTCCGCGAGTGCACCGGCAGCGAGCGACCGAGCGCAGACACGACGCCGGCCGTGACCGAGCCCGCGAAGCCGTTGGGATTCCCGATCGCGACGACGAGCTGGCCGACCCGAAGCGCGTCGGCGTCCCCGAGCGTCGCGGGCGAGAGCTCGGTCACCTCGGAGCGCAACACCGCGAGGTCGGAAAGCGGATCAGCGCCGACGACCTCGGCGCCCACCTCCCGTCCGTCTACGAACGACGCCTCGACCCTTCCGTCGGTTCCGGCTACGACATGGGCGGACGTGAGCATGAAGCCGTCGGGGGTGATGACCACCCCGCTTCCGCCGCCCGTTGCCACGCGACCGCCGCGGACCCGCCGGGAGACCCGCAGGTTCGCGACGGACGGGGAGAGCCGTTCCGCGATCGCCACCACGGCGCGGGAGTACGCGTCGAGCGCCTCTTCCTCGGCCACTTCTCCGGAGGAAATGAACGTAAGATCGACCATCCGGTCAAGCTACCGGACACGGAGAGGTCTACCGAGAGGCGGGATGGCAGAGGTCGAGACGACACGTGACGGCGCGGTCCTGACGATCACGTTGAACCGGCCGGACAAGCTGAACGCTTTCGACGCAGCCACGCACAAGGCGTTCGTCGGGGCGCTCAAGGAGGCGGCCGACCCGTACGTGCGTGCCGTGGTCTTGACCGGCGCCGGGCGCGGCTTCTGCGTCGGTCAGGACCTGGCCGAGCTGAGCGAGGGCGACCGTGACATCGGCACGCTCCTGCGGGAGCGGTGGAACTGCCACGTCCTGGGGCTGCGCGGTCTGGAGAAGCCGGTGCTGGGGGCGGTCAACGGAGCTGCGGCAGGCGCGGGGCTGTCGCTGGCCTGCGCCTGCGATCTGCGCATCGCGGCCGACTCGGCCGCGTTCGTTCCGGCATTCGTGAACGTCGGGCTCGTCCCCGACACGGGTGGCTCGTGGCTCGTCCCCCGCCTCCTCGGTTACGCGGGGGCGTTCGACTGGATGTGCTCGGGTCGGAAGATCGACTCCGCGCAGGCGCTGGCCTGGGGCCTCGTCTCGGAGGTCGTTCCCACAGACGACGTGCTTGCACGGACGCAGCAGCGCGCCGAAGCTCTCGCCGTGCTCCCGACTCGGGCGCTCGCGATGACGAAGCGGCTCTTCGAGCGGGCCGCGGCCTCGAGGCTCGAGGACCAGCTCGAGCTCGAGGCGCAGCTCCAGGTCGCAGCGACTCGCACCGAGGACTTCGCCGAGGGCGTGGCCGCGTTTCTCGAGAAGCGCGAGCCGCGCTTCAGCGGCCGCTAGGAGGGCCAAGCCCTAGCGGCCGGTGGTAATGCCGGTCGGCGAGCAGTCGCCGAAGCCGAGATCCTCTGCCAAAGAGTCGACCTCGGTCATCGTCTCCTCGGCCTGCCGGAGCGCCTCGTCGACCGCCGCTTGGTCGTGGAGCCCACCGGCTGTCTGCAGGTCCCGAACCGTGGTCAGGAGCTGAGCGCGCAGGTCGAGCCACTCCGCGTAACCGTCGCTCAGCTCCTCCGGCGGCTCCACCAGCCGAAGCTCGTTCACCGAGGCCTCCAGCAGGTCGCCCATGTCCGCTGCGATCGCCGCCCACTCGTCCAGGGCCTCGGTCGGGGGCGCCAGCATCTCGAGCTTGGGACCGTAGTTGCCGCAGACCGCGTTGACCTGGGAGCGGAACTCGGACTCGGCGTCCGAGTCGTCCCCACCGCAGGCCGCGGCGACTGCGATGAGCAGCTGCCAGCAGTGGGATGAGTGTTCTCATGCCGGGCGGGCGCGGAGTGTAGTACGCGCCCTTCGACGAGAAGCGCCGCCAACGACGACGGCCGGCTGCCTGGTATGGCCGCCGCTTAGTCCTGCCGCGTCGCACCGCCCTTGATTCCAACGTCACGATCGGAGTACCTTTCGCGCTCACCCCCCGGGGGGCAGGGAGGTAGGCCATGAAATGCGGCAAGTGGGTCTGGCTCGTGCCCGTTCTGGCCGCGGGCGTGCTCCTGTCGGCGCAGGTCGCGTCGGCGCGGAGCCCCGGCTTCGCGAAGAACGAAGCACGCTCGGCGAACAAGGGAGGCCCAGACGGCTCCCGGATGGTCGTCGACAACTTCAAGGTGCTCGGCCATCACAGCCTGATCGAAGGCGAGGGCAACGGCGACGTTTGGGCGCACGGGAGCTTCGCCTACGTCGGTTCCTTCCGCGAGCCGTGTACGGGAAGCGGCGTTCGGATCATCGACGTCACCGATCTCCGAGCGCCCGAGTTCATCGGCACGCTCGCCGAGCGCGAGGGAACGACGGCGGAGGACCTCGTCGCACGGCGAATCTCGACGACCTCGTTCTCAGGCGACCTGATGGCCGTCGGCATCCAGCGCTGCGGCGACGACCCGGCACTCGACGAGCAGACGTTCGGGTTCCAGCTCTGGAGCATCACCAATCCGTACGATCCGGTCTTCCTCGCGGAAGTCGGCGTTGGCACGGGCTCGGGGGGCGCGCACGAGCTCGACCTGTCTCGCTACACAGTCGTACCGGGTTTCATCGACTCGCACATCCACTTGTGGACGGGACCCTACACACCCGGAACCACGCCCTCCTTCGCACTGCAGGCGTTGCGAGCTCAGAAGGCGCTTGAACATGCGTTGCAATTCGGAGTTGTCGGCGTACGTGTCGTCGGCGCATTCGGCTTCGTGGACATTGCGCTACAAAAAGCGGTTGAGGAAGGCACGATTCGCGGTCCGCGCATGTTGGCCGCAGGCCATCCGATCATGATCCCCGGCGGTCACGGTGACTATTACGACTTTCCGTCCACACTACCGCTGCGTGATTTCTACATTCCATTGAATGGGTTTGTGAACTCGCCTGCGGACGCCGAAGAGGCGGTGCATCTGCAGGTGAAGTACGGCGCCAGGACCATCAAGATGTTTGCATCGGGTGGTGTGGGCTCGCCGCTGGATTCACCGGATGCTCAACAGCTTTCACCGGAGGAGATGAGAGTCGTCGTGCAGCAGGCGCACATGGCCCAGCTCAAAGTAGCCGCGCATGGCGAAAGCCGCGGGGCGATTCTGGACGCGCTGCATGCCGGGATCGACTCCCTAGAGCACGCTTCGGATCTCGACAAGGAGGCTATCCAGTACATGAAGAAGCATCGTGTATGGTGGGTTCCAACGGTCCATATCCTTGACACCATCGTGAGCGGTGCGCAGAGCGCACCCGACTATGAGCTGAGAAAGGGCAAGGCGCTCGCAGCAAAGCACTTCGCAAGTTTCAAACTTGGACTTCAGAATGGCTTGGCGTCGCAGCTCGTCGCCGGCTCAGATATGAAATATGAACCCGGCGGCGGCAGCCTCCTGGACGAGATGATCGCCCTGGTTAAATACGGCGCTACACCACAGCAGGCGTTAGCCGCCGGAACCAGGAATGGCGCAAGTCTTGCTGGCTGGGACGATATGGGCACATTAGAAGTGGGCAAGGAAGCTGACTTCGTCGCGCTCGAAGGTGACCCTACGAGAGACATCACCGCCATCAAGAAAACAAGATACGTCATCTTCCAAGGGCGGGTGATCGTGTCACCGCAGGAACGTGGTGAGTA
>Ga0081538_10001654_pt1 | contig 22798 bp, 24 predicted proteins | sample TabmetS5T2R1_FD_71022 | JGI IMG/M metagenome (GOLD analysis project Ga0081538, IMG submission 71022) | Tabebuia heterophylla rhizosphere microbial communities from the University of Puerto Rico - S5T2R1 | ecosystem: Host-associated > Plants > Roots > Rhizosphere ... | reverse complement strand
CGCCCTGAGTGAGTCCGACGAGGCGCTGCGCGCCATCGAGGCGGCGCCGGCGCGCAAGCGGCACCCCACGGTGATCCTGGCCGCGCTGCACGACCTCGCCCTCGCCGGACGCGCCCCGGCGCTTGCCGCGGCCTATGCCGCTGCCGACGGCGACGCTGCCGCTGGGGCGGCGATCGACACGCTGGTGGGCATGACCGACGCGGTCGTGGCCATCGCCGTGCGCCGGCGGACGCGGACCAACCAGACCGGACACTGCGCGGTGCTGTATCCGGTCATCGCCGAGGCGGCGCGCCGGGTCGGCGCGAAGGCGGTCGGGCTGATCGACGTGGGCTGTTCGGCTGGGCTCAATCTCAATGTCGATCGCGTTGGCATCACCTACAGCAACGGACAACGGCTGGGCGACCTGTAATCTCCGGTGCAGCTGTCGGCTTCGATCGTGGGCGACCGGCGGATCCCGACGCGGCCGATGCCCGAGGTCGTCGCCCGGGTCGGCGTCGACGTCGATCCGGTCGACGTGACCGACCCCGATGACGCCCGATGGTTGCGCGCCTGCCTGTGGCCGGATCAGCCGGAGCGGCTCGCGAGGCTCGAAGCGGAGATGGCGTTGGCGGCGACGGCCCCTCCGCTGCTGCTGCAAGGTGACCCGGTCGAGGTGGTGCCCGACGCCTTCGCCCGTGTGCCCACCGACGCCCTGCCGGTGGTCACCACGACGTGGGCGCTGTCGGACTTCCCGCTCGAGCGCCGCCTGCGCTTCCTGTACCGCCTCGACGAGACGGCGGCCGGCCGGGCGGTGGCGTGGGTGTCAGCCGAGGGGGTCGGCGTCGCGCCGACGATACCGACACTTGGCGATCGCCGCGCCTCTGGCCACAGCATCATCGGTCTGGCGGTGTTCGACCGGTCGGCTCTGCGCGCCGAGGCCATTGGCCGCTGCTGGTCGCGGGGCCGCCTGCTGGCGTGGCTGGCAGACTCCTAGTGTCCTGTCAGGGTCGACGAGGTCGCATGTTGGTTGCTTGCTGTGCCGTAGCCGGCGGCCACGACGACGCCGGTGAGGGCCGAGTACCGGGCCCAGCCGCGCCAGCCCGGCTCCCGGGCGACATCATTGCTGCGCCGTTCCGGCGAGGCGTCAGCCAGAGGGCATCTGCGGTGTCAGCAGCTCACCCAACGGTGAGCGTCGCCGTGTGCGGCGTGTTGTCGGCGGAGTTGCCCACGTAGACGGGGTACTCACCGGGCTTGGTCACGAAGCCTCGGGTGCAGTGGTCCCAGACGCCGAACGGGTGGTTCGTCGCCGCCGGGTCGATGGTGATCCTCACCGGCTTCGACTCTCCCGGCTCCACGAAGACCTTCCGGAACCCGACGAGCCGCTTGGGGGGCTGTCCCTCCACGGGCACGCCGAGATACACCTGCACCACCTCGGCGCCGGCCACTTGGCCGGTGTTCGTCACCGACCCGGTCACGGTGACCGGCGCGTTCGCACCGTCCGGCGCATCGACCGACACGTCGGTGATGTCGAAGGTGGTGTACGACAGACCGAACCCGAAGCCGAACAGCGGTTCGATGCCTTGGGCCTGGAACCAGCGGTACCCGATCTCCAGGCCTTCGGAGTACCGGATCACCGGGTAGCCGTCGCCCTCGTCGGTGCCCGGGTACCGCTCGGGCCGGCCAGCGTAGAGGGTGTCGTCCTCCGACCTCGGATAGGTCGTCGGCACCTTGCCGGAGGGGTTCACGACACCGAACAGCAGGTCGGCGACGACGTGTCCGTCCTCGGCGCCCTGGTTCCAGGCCTCCAGCACCGCCCGGGCCTTGTCGACCCACGGCATCAGCACCGGGTTGCTGTCCTTCATGACCACGACCGTGGTCGGGTTGATGCCCAGCAGTTCGTCCAGCATCCGGTTCTGGTCGTTGAGCATGTTGGCGTCCCGCTGGTCAGCGCCCTCGGTCGCCACCAGGCCGGCCATGAGCACCACCACGTCGGCCGCTCGGGCCGCATGCTTGGCCTCGTCCAGGTTCGACAGGTCGTCGACGACGGTCACCTTGGTCACCGTCGCCGACGAGCCGAGGTCCCGCAGCACGTCCTGCATGCCGTCCAGCGGCGTGACGGTGTACAGCGGGATCACCTTGGACGAGCCGCCGCCGCCCAGGCAGGCGTCGTCGACGAAGTCGGACTGGCCGATGATGACGATGGAACCGGCCTGGGCGTCGAGCGGCAGCAACCCGCCGTCGTTCTTGAGCAGGACGGCGATCTGCGAGCCGATCGTCCGGGAGATGGCCCCGTGGGCCCGGGCGTCGATCTCGCCGGGATCGTAGGGGCGCTCGAACTGACCGAACCGGAACATCTGGGTGTAGCGGCGGGCCAGGGCGCGGTCGACGGTGGCGATCTCGAGGCTGGTGTCCTGGAGGGCGGCCTTGACATTGGTCTCGTTGAGCCACTTGGCGTCCGGCATCTCGTGGTCCATGCCGGCGTTGAGTGACGGGGCAGCGGAGCGGCACGACCAGAAGTCGGACTGGACGTAGCCATCGAAGCCCCACTCCGTGCGGAGGATGTCGGTCAGTGTGTACCGGTACTCGGTGGCGTACACCCCCCGCACCCGGTTGTAGGCGCTCATGATCGCGGCGATCTCGGCGTCCTTGACCAGCATCTCGAACGGCAGCAGGTAGAGCTCCCGCAGGACGTGCTCGTCCACCTCGACACTGGCCCGGAACCGTTCGTACTCCTGATCGTTGACCACGTAGTGCTTGGCCATGGCGATCACGTCGTGAGCCTGGATCGCCTCGGCCACCGCGACCGCCATCACCCCGGTGAGGTACGGGTCTTCGGAGAAGTACTCGAAGTTGCGGCCGGCGATGGTGGTCCGGTGCAGGCACACGCCGGGGCCCTCCAGGACGTGCTGGCCCAGTGTCGCCGTCTCCGAACCGATGATGTCGCCGTAGGCCTGGGCCAGGTCGGGGTCGAACCCGGCGGCGAGGCCAATGGTCATCGGCAGGGACGTGGCCGGGGGGCTCGGGGTGCCGTCGCCCATGCCGACACCCACCGGGCCGTTGGTGATCCGGAAACGGGGGATCCCCAACTCGTCGATCGCCTTCACGTGCCGCTCGACCCGGATCTGGGCGGCGAGCTGGTCCATGCCCGCCCCGGACTCCGCAGCCTGCGCGGTGATGGCGTAGATGTCGATGGTCTCCATGGCCCCGTGCAACTGGGCGATCTTCTGCTCCAGCGTCATGGCCTGGACGAGCTTCTCGGCCCGCTCACGGGGTGACAAGGACGTGTCCTGCCAGGCGAACGTGGTTGCGGACAAGTCGGACCTCCTTGGTGACCGTCTGCCCATTACCCAGCCTTGAGATGGTCTAGCCGCCACCCGAGCGCTCGCAGCGCGAGCCGGTGCGGGGCGAGCGCAGCGTGCCGCCGTTCTTCGGGATGCTGGGCGACAAGCCGGAGCTACCGCGTGCCTTCACCCAGCTCTACAAGGTCGCCCGGCCGCCGCAACCTCACGGTCAGCCGATCACCCAGGCGGCGACCAGGAAGCTGGCGAAGAAGCTGAGGACCGAGACGACGATGGCGACCAGGCCCAGGGTGTGGTCACCCTTGCTGCGGGCGATCCCGCCGCAGACGACCCCGACCAGGCCGCCCAACGGGAACATCGCCAGGCCCAGGCCGGCGAGCACCAGCCCCGCGATGGCCCAGCTCCGCCCCGGCGAAGCACCGCCCGCGTCCCGCGCCACCTCGCGCTCGGTCACCAGATCACCCTTCCAACTCGCTCCCGGCCACCTTCCCACCATACCCAGACACGCAGCCGTGTGCGCCGTCCTCCCGAGGCGCTGCTCAACCCAGCAACCCGAGATCCTGCGCCCGAGCGACCGCCTCGGTGCGGTTGGCCGCGCCGAGCTTGCCGAGGATGTGGCTGACGTGGCTCTTGACGGTGTCCAGGGTCACCACCAGCTGCCCGGCGATCGCCCGGTTGGACTTGCCGGCGGCCAGCAGCCGCAGCACCTCCAGCTCCCGGGCGGTCAGCGGCTCGACCATTCCCGGCGCCACGATCTCGCCGCGGCTGGCAGGTGGGCGGATGGGCAGGCCGGCCCGCTCGAAGGCCTCCACCAGGCGGGCGAGCTGGTCGTACGGTGCGGCGACCGTCGCCGGCCGCGCCCGGCGTCGGCGTGCCAGCAGCTCGCGGAACAGGGTGGCCATAGGGGTGCCCTCGTCGACGAAGACGCGCAGGTAGCCCTCTGGCGCGGCGAGGGTCAGCGCCTCGGCCAGCGCGGTCAGCCCGCGGGGCTCGTCGCCGGCGGCCGCATGGGCCAGCGCCTGCAGCGCCTGGATCTCGATCAGGCTGCCGGTCCGCCGTTGGGCCACCGCCTGGGCGTGCAGCCGCTCCAGCAGCCCGAGCGCCCGCTCGGGATCGCCCTGGGCGACGAGCACGCGGGCCAGCAGGAGATATTCGCGCTCGCGTGGGAAGCCGAGCCGGTCGTCCACGTCCAGCCCGCGCGCCCGGGCCCAGCGGGCGGCGTCGGCGACCTCGCCGTCGGCGAGGGCCAGGCGGCCCCGCAGCACCGGCACCGGGTTGAGCAGGTCCACCACCGCGGGCCTGGGCTGGACCTGCTCGGCCTCGGCGATCGCCGCCTGGGCGCGGGTGCGGTCGCCCTGGGCGTGCCGGATCCGGGCCAGCGTGGCCAGACCCGCCAGCAGCGGCTGGGTGTAGGCGAGCTGCCGGCACAACTCGACGCCCTGGCCGGCGTGCTCCAGCGCAGCGTCCAGCTCGCCGCGCTCGTAGAGCACGCCGGCCATCCCGATGTGCCCCATGCCAGCCGGTGCCAGCGGGCGGCCCGCCTCGCTGCCGGCGGCAAGCGCCTGCTGGTAGGTGCGCAGCGCCGCGCCCAGGTGACCACGGGCGTGCTGCACCTGGCCGAGGTCGTAGAGGGGTCGCACGGCCAGGAAGCCCCCACCGGGCGCCCGCTGTCCGCCGACCAGGTCGATCAACAGCCGCTCGGCCTCGGCCAGCTCACCCCGCTGCCAGGCGGCCACGGCCAGGTACCGGTCGACCGCCCAACGAAGCGCCCGGTCCTCGTTGGTGAGATGGGGCAACGCCCGTCGGACGAAGGCGTCGACACCTTCGGCGTCACCGCGGCGCCGGGCAAGGTCCGCACGCGCAATCGCGATCGACGCGGGCAGGTTGGCCACCAGGCTCGCCGCCCGCCCGACCGACGGCGCATACGGCTCGTCGCCGGCGGCCACCAGCGCCGCCTCGGCGTCGGCCAGCAGCGGCTCGGCCTCGTGCACGCGGCCCACCAACAGCCCCCACACCGCCTGGGCCAGCAGCAGCCGCGGGCGGGAGCGGACGGGCACGGGCAGCGCCGCCACCCAGCGGTCGACCGTGGCGCCCTCGGCGCGCTGCAGCAACGCGTCGAAGTGCCGCTCGATCAGCCGCGCCGCCCAGACGGCGTCCCCGGCGGCCAGCGCATGCCGGATGGCGTCATCGACCAGCCCCTGCTGCTCGCACCAGGTGGCCGCGGCCCGGTGCAGCTCCGGCACCCGCCGCGGCTGTTGCTGGTCCAGGCGGGCGCGCAGCAGGTCGGCGAACAGCTGGTGAAAGCGCCACCAGCCGCGCACCTCGTCCAGCGGTTGAAGGAACAGGCCGGCCCGCTCCACCTGCTCCAGTAGCTGCTGGCTGTCGGCCCGGGCGGTGACCGCCTCGCACAGCGGCCCGCACAGCCGCTCCAGCACCGAGGTCGTCAGCAGGAACCCGCGCACCGCCTCCGGCTGACGGTCCAGCACCTCCTCGGTCAGGTAGTCCAGCACATAGCGGTGGCTGCCCGAGAACCCCTCCACGAAGGCGGCGACGTCGCCACGGCCCTGCAGCGACAGGGCCGCCAGCTGGAGCCCGGCCACCCAGCCCTCGGTCCGGTCGGCCAGCGCCACGACGGCCGCCTCCGGCAGGTCGGGCCCGACCGCGGCGCGCAGCAGCTCGGCGGCCTCGGTGGGGGTGAAGCGCAGGTCGCGCTCGCGCAGCTCGGCCAGCTGCCCGCGGGCTCGCAGCCTGGCCAGGGGCAGGGGAGGGTCGGCGCGGCTGGCCACCGCCAGCCGCAGCGCGGGGGGCAGGTGCTCCAGGAGGAACTCGACCGAGGCGTGCACCGGTGGCGACTGGATCAGGTGGTAGTCGTCCAGCACCAGCACGGCCTCCTCGACCAGCTCCGCCAGCTCGTTGACCAGCGTGGCCGCCAGCCCCTCGACCGAGGCCGGCTGCAGGCCCTGGAGGAGCGGGGCGATCCGGTCGGCGATCCCCGAGCCCACCGCGTCCAGGGCGGCGGCGACGTGGCGCCAGAACCGCGCCGGGTCGTTGTCGCCTTCGTCCAGCGACAGCCAGGCCACCGGCCACGGGCTGGCTCGCGCCCAGTCGGCCAGCAGGGTCGTCTTGCCGAACCCGGCCGGGGTGCAGACCAGGGTCAGCTCATGGGCCATCCCCTCGGTCAGGCGCTCGAGCAGGCGGGCGCGGGACAGGAGCTTGGCACGCGGCCGGGGGACGTGCAGCTTGGCGGCCAGCAGGCCATCGCGCTCGGCGAGCTTGACGCCGGGTCGGCGCGGCGTGGTCGGCTCTGCCATGGCCGCCTCGCTCACTCCCACCCGTCCAACAACTGACAGTGCTGTTGAACGACCCATTGTAGGGCTGGCCGGGCGGGGAAGCTCACACCCAACATCCACCCTTCGGGTGATGCCGGGGCCTGGTCGTGTCCCTAGGCTGCTGGCAGGCGAACCCGAACAACCAGAGGGAGGCTCCATGGCGCGCCCAAACTGCCTGGGCTACAGCGGCCGACCGACGACCAGGAGGTCACTGTGATGCGGCGAGAGAAGGTCTCCTTTGTCGTAGGCGCTGACGCGTGCGCCGGCTACCTGTTCGTCCCCGAGGCGGCAGCCGATACCGACATGCGCTGGCCGTGTGTCGTCCTCGCCCATGGCTTCAGCGGAACGATGGACCGGTTGGTTCCCCATGCCGAACGGTTCGCCGCCGGCGGGATCGCCGCCCTGGTGTTCGACTATCGCGGCTTCGGGGAGAGCGGCGGCGAGCCACGCCAGGTCGTCGACCTCCCCAGCCAGCAGCAGGACCTCCGGGCCGCGATCGCGTGGGTCAGGGGACGCGACGACCTCGATCCCGGCCGGGTCGCGCTGTGGGGCAACTCCCTGGGCGGCGCCCATGTCATCTCGGTCGCGGCCGACGACCCCGGGATCGCCGCCGTGGTGGCCCAGATCCCGTTCAACGGCTTCCCGCGGGTCCGCGACCGCTCCGCCACGGCCTCGCTCCGGCTGCTGGCGGCGATCCTGTGGGACGCGCTGCGCGGCAAGCTCGGGCTGTCACCGGCGTACATCCCCATGATCGGCAAGCCGGGCCAGGTGGCGGTGGTCTCCACCACCGAGGCCCAGCGGCACCTGACGACGCTGGCCGGGGAGGCCGGCACGACCCTGTGGCGCAACCAGGTCGCGCCCCGAGGCCTGCTGCAGATGATGCGGTACCGGCCGGCGCTGGACGCGGCCCGGCTGCCGGCGCCCCTGTTGGTGTGCGTGGCCGTCGACGACACCGAGACGCCCGAGGCGATGACCAGGGAGCTGGCCGACCGGGCGCCGCAGGGAGCCTTGCGCCGCTACCCCGGCACCCATTTCGACTTCTACCGCGACCCCTCGGTCAGAGACCGGGCGCTCGCCGACCAGCTCGAGTTCCTCCACGAGCACCTCCGCAGCTCGTCCAGGGCGCCCTACCACCTGACTGCGATGAGCGGCCGTCACGAGCAGACCGGCTGGTAGTCGCGGCCGCGGACGTAGCTGTTCCACTCCTGCCTGGTGAGGTCTCTGCCGACGACCGCGCAGAGATGCCCTGCCGCCCAGGGGGCATCGAAGCGCTGGAGGGTCACGCCGTCCCTTCCGCTTGCGGCCAGCAGCTGGCTGTCGGGGCTGAAGCGCAGCGCCTCGGAGGCCACGCCGACGTCGAGGGTCGCGATCGGGGTGCGGTCCGCCACCCGCCAGATGGCGACCTCCGAGGTGCCGACGGAGGTGGCCAGGAAGCGGCTGTCAGGGCGTGGGCGGCGGGGAACCCGAAGGCCCGGAACGGGTGGGACCACAGGTCGTCGGCGGGCACCAGGCGGGTGGCGGCCGCGCCCCCTGGGGCCGTTTCGGCCAGCGTCAGGCCGGCGACGTCGCCGGTGTGGTCGGCCTGGGGCGCCTGCCAGACCTCACTTGGGCCGTCACCAGCTCCCCGGGAGCGATCAGCGGGAAGTCCAGTCGCACCTCGGCCTGGGCCGGGGGCGGCTCGTCGTCGGCCAGGCCGAGCGCCCGGGCCACGACATGGGCGCAGGTGACCACCTTGTCCGGCTCGACCAGGAAGCCGCCCGCCGACGACCCGTCCCTGGGCGCCGTGCACCCGGGCGATCGCCGCCTCGAGCATTGTTGCCATGGGCCCCCGACCGAGCCGACGTGCGCAGGACGGCGACAAGTGTAGATATTCCGGACCTTGAGACCAACAAGCCCGAACGTGGTCGCGCGGTGGTGGTGGCGGCGGTCAGCCGCGGTCCGGCGACGGCGTCCAGCGCAGCGTCACCTCACCTGGGCCTCGCCCTCGGTGGCCGCGATCACCGACCCGACCCGGCCCGAGAAGCAGATCCCGAACTCCGCCTCGACCTGGACGGGCCTCCCCATCGCCCGTGCTGGTCGCCGTCGCGCTCCTGGCCGCCGGCCCCATCCAAGAGGGTGCAACCCGGGGGACCGCCATCGCGTCTAGGTTGACAGAGCGTCCGACATCTCTACCGGCGGGGGCCATGGCAGGCGACGACCGGGAGTTCCTGGACTTCTTCGCCGACGAGTTCTGGTCGCTGCGGCGGCTCGGCTTCCTGCTCACCGGTGACTGGGGTGAGGCCGAGGAGCTGGCCCAGGAGGCGATGGCCCGCACCTTCGCGGCCTGGTCGCGGGTGCGTCACCGGCAGCCGGCCGCCTACGCCCGCAAGGTGCTGCTCAATCGCCACCGGTCGCTGCTGCGGCGGGCGGTCGTGGAGGCCCGCCACACCCTGGCCAGCCCCCCGCAGGCCGAAGGGCGCCACGAGCCCCAGTTCAGCGGCGACGACCTGGTCCTGTGGCAGGCGCTGCGGCGGCTGCCGGCCCGCCAGCGGGCCACGATCGTGCTCCGCTACTACCTGGACCTGCCCGAGGCGGAGGTCGCCCGCCAGCTCGGCGTCCCGGTCGGCACGGTCAAGTCCCTGGTCCACCGCGGCCTGGCCCGCCTGCGGGACCGGCTCGGCGCCGAGTACGCCGGCGAGCGGCTGACCAGCAACACGGAGGCCGAACGATGACCATCGAGGACCGGCTTCGCCGGGTGCTCGCCGACGCCGTCGCCGACGAGCCGCCCCCGCGGGGTGCACCCCTGGAGGCGATCACCCACCGCCAGCGGCGCTCACGGTCCCTGCTGGCCGGCGCCACCGCGATGGCGCTCGTCCTCGGCGCGGTGGTCGCCTTCGTTGCCGTCCGTGGTCCGGTCCGAGGGCCGGTCGCGCCCACGCCGACCCCGAGCACGGTGGCGCCGCCGCCGTCGCCAAGCACGACCAGGCCGGCTCGACCACCGAGCACCGTGCCGACCACCGGCTGGAAGACGTTCACCTCTGTGGCCGGCAACCTCCGCTTCCGCTACCCGCCGGGGTGGGCGATCCGTCCTCTCCCGGAGGGTGATGTCGTCGACCTTGTCCCGCCCCAGGACGCCGGCCGGCCGGTCGACAAGGCCCGGTTCCGGGTGTCGGTCCAGGTCAGCCCGTCGTTCTGGGTTGGGGAGGACTGGGCGGGCGTGACCACCAGAGGCCGGCTGCCCAGCGGGCGGGCGTACCTGCTCGACCTCAGGGGCCCCACCGCCGGGCCGGCTCCGCGCCCTTCCGGTGGCCAGGTCGCCGGGTACGGGTCGTACTCGATCGACTGGGGCCGCTACTGCACCACCCTCCGCGGCCAGCGTGCCTGTGGCCCGCACCGGGTGATCGTCGGCTTCTTCGCGTCCACCGCCTCGGCCTGGGATCGTTATCGCGCGGTCGCCGACACGGTCGCCCAGACGGCGAGGCAGCTGCGGCCGACGGGGCCGTCGGTGGGAGACCAGAGCCGTCCGGCCTGCCGTCCTGACCAGTGGCGGCTGGTGTGGCCGCAGGAGTACGCCTTTGCCAACGGGCAGCATCGGTTCGTGCTCCAGGGCGGGGTGCAGTACCGTCAGGGGCCGCCTTGCCACCTGCGGCTCACCCTGCGGCTTTCCGTGCAGGACACGGCCGGCCGGGCCCTGCCGGTAGCTGGCAACCCGGCCACAACCACCGTCGAGGGCGATCTGCCCGAGGACGGCATGCGGCGCCGGGAGGGGTCATGGGTGATCGACGGCGCGTTCATGTGGCGGTTCGCCTGGGAGGAGTGGTGCAACCAGGGCCTGCCCGCCACCACCCTGCGGGTCACCGCGGACGGCGGCGCGACCCTCACCATGCCGGGGCCGCGACCCATGCGGCCACGTAGCCTGCCACCCGGCATGTCCACCTGCCGGGACCGGGGCCGGCCGTCGACGGTTGCCGGCTGGCCGCCCTGAGCCGAGCTGGGTCGAGCGGCTCAGGGCTGTCGCCGCGTGAGCTGCAGCCGCCGGATCCGCCAGGCCGCCGCCGCGAGGGCGACCAGAAGGGCGGCCGACAGCGCCCGATAGCCCGACGCCAGGGTGCCGGGCGCGCCCGCGGTGATGCTCTCCTCAGCGGCGTAGAGCAGGCCGGGGGCCAGGTACACGGCGGCCCCGACCGCGGGACGAGGGTCGAGCGCAGCGACCGCGACCACCAGGACGCCGAGCAGCAGCGCGATCTCCAGGCCGGCCTGGGCCAAGGCCCATGTGTCTCCGGCAAGCGGGAGCGTTGCCGCGGCTGGTAGTAGCAGCCACCACCAGGACCGCGCCGGTGGACGGCCGACACCGGGCCAGGCCAGGACGGCCAGGACGACGGCGGGCACGGCATAGCGGGCAACCGCCGACCAGTCGCCGTAGCCGGGCAGCCACCATGGCAGCGACACCTGCGGCAGGAGCGGCCGCGCCGCCGCCAGCGCGGTGAGGGTGGCCGCGATGAGCGCGGTTCGAGTCCAGCCGCGCAGCACCGCCAGCGCGGCAAGGGCGACCAGCGCGATCCAGAGTGGGAACAGCATCCGCAGGGCGTGGCCGAGGTTGACCAGGACGATCAGGAGTACGCCAAGCTGCAGCCCGTCGGTCCACAGCCGCCCTGGCGACTGCCTGGCCGCCTGGCGGGCCCGCGTCCGCAGGCCGCCGAGCAGGAGGCTGGCGGTCTCTCGCGGCGCCGGGAACCGCTGGTCCGGCCGGGCGGCTTCCAGCAGCGTGCTGAGCATCTCGTCGCGGTGCGCCCTCCGGTAGGCGGGCGGGTAGGTGAACAGCAGCCGCTCGTACCGGCGCCGCAGCCTTCCACTCATGCCGGCCGTGGGGTCGTGGCGGCCGACCCCAACCGTCGGGTGACGACGCCAGCGGCCTGGTCCATGCGTGCTGCCTCCCTGTGGAGTGCCTGGACGCCATGGTCGGTGAGGCGGTAGTAGCGGCGTGTGCGCCCGGCAACGCGCTCCTGCCGGTCGGCGAGGACGAGCCCCTCCTCGGCCAGCCGGTCCAGGGCGCCGTAGAGGGTGCCGGCGGCGAGCCGGACACGGCCCTCGGACAGGGTCGCGGCCTGCTTGATGATCCCGTAGCCGTGCAGGGGACCGTCCAGGAGGGCGGCGAGGATGAAGTAGGACGGTGCGCTCATCGAGCCGGATGCTGTAACCATACGAGCAACGATATATCGACCAACTAGGTATCGCAACCCGTCCCGGCCTGGTCGGCGAGGGCGGACACGGTGAGGGCCATGCCCAGGAGGGTAAACCCTGGAGTGTGCTCCAAGGTCAAGGGGCCGCGGCCGCGAGGGTCGCGACCAGGCTGGCGTCTCCCTCGACGAACGCCACGTTGCCCGGCGAGTGGTGCCGGCGGGCGCTGTTCAGGAAGGTGGGGGAGGGGTCGCCCGGCCAGGCGGCCAGCTCGTGGGTGACCGCACCGGTACCGCAGCCGACCTCCAGCACCCTGGCCCCGGCGGGGAACCGGGACATCGGCCATCGGACTGCCTGGCCTCCAACCCCGGTACCGGCGAAGGGTTGTCGCTTCGGCGGCGCATACTGCGGTGGTCGCACCGCGGCCGAGGATCCGGATCGAAAGGACACAGGCGATGAGACAGCTGATCGTGCAGAGCTTCGTGACCCTGGACGGGGTGATGCAGGCCCCTGGCGGGCCCGGGGAGGATGACGAGGGCGGCTTCGCCTACGGCGGCTGGTCGGTGAACTACTGGGACGAGCAGATGGGCCAGGTCATGGACGCGGCCACCAGCAGGCCGTTCGCCATGGTGCTGGGCCGCCGGACCTACGACATCATGGCCGCCTACTGGCCGACCGCCCCCGAGGAGGCGGGCAGCAAGGTCTTCAACGACGCCACCAAGTACGTCGCGTCGCGGAGCCGTCCCGACCTGGAGGCGTGGAGCAACTCGGTCGCGATCGAGGGAGACGCGGCCGACGGCATCGCGGCCCTCAAGGCCGAGGACGGGCCGGAGCTGCAGGTGCACGGCAGCGCCAACCTGATCCAGACGGTGCTGCGCCACAACCTGGTCGACCAGTACCGCCTGTGGGTGTTCCCGGTGGTGATCGGGACGGGCAAGCGGCTGTTCGGGGACGGCACCATGTCCTCGGGGCTGCGGCTGGTCGACAGCAAGGTGTCCAGCACCGGCGTGGTGATGGGCACCTGGGAGCCGGCGGGCGAGATCCCCATCGGGTCGTTCGGGGCGGAGTGACCGCACGACGCCGGGCCGGTCTCCTCGCCGGTCACCTTGAAGGCCTTGTCGACCTCGACGGTGACCCGCCGGCCAGCACCCATGCGACCGGCGGCGCTCCCTGGCCGGCGTCGCGGCCCGCCGTTGTGCCACCTTCGGCCACCGCGGGCCCGAGCGGCCCGGCCGGGACTCCACCCCAAGATGGCACCTGGGGAGGATGCCCCGAGCCGCCGCCGCCTCTAGCCTCGGTCGCATGGATGCCGTCACCATTCCCGCCCACGAGCTGGCCGAGCGGCCCGACGGATACCAGGGACCGAACCTGAGCCCACGGGGGCTGCGGCTGGTCCCCGACCGGCTCGCCGCCGGCACCTACGCGCTGGTGGCCAACCTCCCACCCAAGGACAACAACGGCCTGGTCGTGGGGGAGCGGGCCGCCCTGGTCGTCGACGCCGGGATCGTGCCCGACGTCTCGGCCCAGATCCGGCGGCTGGTCGCCCAGCAGACCGACCGGCCCCTGCGGTACCTGGTCAACACCACCTACCACGGCGACCACACCTTCGGGAACGCGTCGTTCCCGGCCGAGGTGACCGTGATCTCCTCCCGGGTCAACCGCGACAACATGACCGACCTGGCCAATGAGAAGGCGCGGCGCGCCGACAACATGGACGCCGACGTGGGGCTGCTGGACGCGGTGACCGACTGGCGCCGGCCCGACGTGGTCTTCGACTCGGCCGCCGAGGTCGACCTCGGCGGGCGGGTGGTGCAGCTGCTGTGCTTCGGGCCCGGGAACGGCCCCGGCGACACCATCGTCTACCTGCCCGACGCCAAGGTGGCCTGGACCGGCAACTACCTCCCCCACGCCGGGCTCGCGCCCATGCTGCTGCAGGGCGGGCCGGCGCCGTACCTGGCCTCGCTGCGCCGGATGCGGGCGGCGCTGCCCGAGCTTGGCACCATCGTCCCGGGCCACGGCCCGCCGGGCGACGGCCACCCCGCCATCGACTGGCTGGTCGGCTACCTGGAGGGGCTGCTGCACGACGTCGGCGAGGCCCGCCGGACCGGTCGCAGCCTGCGGCAGACCCTGGAGACCTGCCCGTCGCCGTTCGCCGACGGCCTCGACCCCCGAGTGGTCGCCGCCCTGGCCCGCTACCAGCTCCCCCAGGACCTCGTCCGTCAGCGGCTGCTGGAGCTGCTGCGCAACCTGCACCGCCTCAACGTGCTCGCCACCTACCGGGCCCTGGAGTCCGCCTCGTAGGGTCCTCGATCACCGCCTTCCCGGAGCCGGCATGGCCGGCGCCATCGGCGACCGAGGGGCTAGCGCCTGGCGCGGGTCTTCGCGGCCAGGATCATCTGGGTGGCGGTGTGGCGGCTCACGCCGAGCCGCTCGGCGATCTCGTCGGGACGCATGCCTTGCCCGTTGTAGATCAACGCGAGATCCTCCTGCGCCCTGGTCCAGGAGCGGCGTGGTGGTCGGGAGGCGGGCGGCCGGCGGACGGGCCTGGGGGCGGGCCTGGCGCCGGCGTTCGTTGCCGATCTGGCGGTGGTTGACGATGCCCGGGCGTGCTCGGGCGGCGGCCCGTCAGTGACCGACGAGGACTTGCGCCGGTCCTGGTATTTGCCGGCGGCCAGGTCCTCCCGGGTGCGCTCATTCAGCACCAGGTATTGGTCGGCGGACTTGTTCACGGCGACCGCCGCGATCGTCAGCGGCTTGGCGTTCCGCTCGCGGCATTCCCGCCTGGTGCAGTAGGTGTACTTCTCGGCCCGTTCGGGGTGCAATTCGGCCCCGCACGTAACACATCGCGCCATCGTCTTCCTTGTCGTCTTCAGGATTCGAACCCGACGGTTCAACGCATCGCGGCGCGTGGATGTTCCATGCCCTGCCGGACCGCCTGGCGTTCCCGTTCGCCGAGCCCTCCCCAGACGCCGTACCACTCACGATGGACCAGGGCGTGGTGGCGGCACGGCATCACCGACGGGTGGGCATATTCACCGGTCGGCGGGCAATACCACCGCAGAGCGATGCCGGGAGGTGGTCAGGTGGGCGACGACGAGGTACTGGACCTGCGGGAGGCGGCTGTCCTCCTCGGCCTCGACGAGCAGGTCGTGGCCGCCGAGGCGGCCAGCGGCAACCTGCCAGGGCGCCGGATCGGGGGCCAGTGGCGCTTCAGCCGCGCCCATCTGCTCGCCTGGCTCGGCGGCAGGTCCGGCCAGGACGACGCCCCGCCGCCGTCGGGGCGGCCCACCCTCGACGAGGAGGAGGTCGACGTGCTGCTGGCCACCCTGCCGGACGAGCCGCCCAGCCCCGCCGAGCAGGCCGCCCGCGACGACAACGACGCACTCGGTGACCGCTGAGAGAGGAGGCCGATGGCCGAGGTGATGCTGGAGGACACCGGCATCACTACTCGATGGAGTCCCACGCCCACGACGCGGCCACCGCCCGCCCCACCGCGCTGCGCGTTCAGACGAGCTGGTCGCGCATCTGGCGCAGGGCCCGGCGCAGCAGCCGGGAGATGTGCATCTGGGAGTAGCCCAGCTCGGTCCCGATCTGGTTCTGCTTCAGGTTCTGGAAGAACCGCATGACCACCGCCTGGCGCTCCAGCTCGTCCAGGCCGCCCAGCAGGTCGGGCAGGGACAACCGGTCCTCGAGCTCGATCTCGCCGGCCGGGGCCGGCAGCAGGGCGCCGAAGCTGACCTCGCCGTTCTCGTCGATCGGCTGGTCCAGCGACAGCTGGCGGCGCGTGTCGATCGCCTCCAGGGCCTCAGCCACCTGCTCCTCGTCGACGCCGAGGTACTCGCCGAGCTCGGTCAGGGTCGGGGTGCGGGCGAGGGTGGTGGTCAGGGCGTTGCGGGCCTTGACCACCTGCAGGGCCAGCTCCTTGAGGGTCCGCGAGACGTGCAGCTGCCAGGAGCTGTCGCGCAGGCAGCGCCGCAGCTCGCCGTTGATGCAGGCGATGGCGTAGGCGATGAACGGGTTGGGCCGGCCGGGGTCGTAGCGGTCCACGGCCGCGACCAGGCCGACCCGGGCCGCCTGGACCAGGTCCTCGCCGGCCACCCCGTTGCCGTCGTGGAAGCGGGCGGCCAGGCGGTCGGTCAACCCCAGGTGGGCGAGGATGATCCGCTCCCGGATGGCCGGGTCGCCGGTGGCCTGGTAGTCCCGGAACCAGGCCTCGATCTCGTCCACGGCCGCCTCGTCGCCCGGGCGGACGTCGAGGAGGTCTCCGGCGGAATCGGCCATGCGGAGAGCCTTGCAGCCGGCGGGGCCGGGTTGAATCCATCGAGTGCGTAGTCTCGGGCCCGGCCGGGCGGCGAGGCGCCGTCGCCGCCCCGGTCCGGCCCGGCCGCGGCCCGGGATGCCGGCGAGGCCGTCGAGTTGCCCTCCCACAGGGCGGCAGCCGCCGCCTCGAAATTCGCTCTGGCAATTTCCGGCGGCGCCCGGTCGCCGGCGACGCCCGACCCTCGGCCATCCCGGGGCTGAGCTGGGGGTTCGTTGCGGCCAGGGTCGCTCCTCCCCTATACTGACGCCATGGAGGAAATGCTTGACACCATCTCGCGGCACCAGCTGTACGGGCTGGCCGCGGAAATTCGCGCGGTCGAGGAGGGCCACAACGCCCGGGTGCTGCCCGACGGGTCGATCCTGGTGAAGGCCGAGTCCAGCCCCGGCAGCTACCGGGTGTTCATCCGGCGGGTCGCCGACGGCGTGCTCTGGTTCGCCTGCACCTGCCGCTCCGGCCAGTACCGCACGTCGCTGCCGGTGCCGTGCAAGCACGCCGCCCTGGCCGCCCGCCGGCTGGAACGCGAGGGCCTGGCCCGCTGGGAGGACGGCAGCTGGCGGCTGCGCGAGCGGGCCCAGGCTCTCGGCGCCCGGCTCCTGCTGGCCCGCACCGTCCAGCGCCGGCCGGCGCCGGTCGCCCCGCCCATGGCCGACGCGGCCTGACGGCCGCACCGCACCCCGCACCCACACCCGAGGCGCCCGACCGCCCGGTCGTGGACGCCCACCGGTCAGCCGGCGTAGCCGGTGTCGGCGCCCCGCGGCTGGGCGTCGGGGCTGGGCTTGCGGCCCGGGGTGAACCGCCGGTCCTCGAAGGTCACCTGTACCGGCTCGGCGTACCGCTTGCCGTTGACCGGGTCGTGGCGCATGAAGGTCGGCGCCGCGATCTGCACCCGCACCGTGTAGGGGCCCTCGCCGGGGACCTTGGCGTTGGTCCCGTAGTGGTACAGGTAGGGGTGCCACAGGAACGGCATGGTGGTGGTGAACAGCTCCCGGTCGCCCTCCAGGACGGTCAGGGTGATGTCCAGGTGGGGCACGAAGCGGCCGTCGGCGGCGTCGGCGACGGCGATCTCCAGGTGCGCGTTGGCCTCCTCGGGGGCCTCACGCCAGACCAGGCGGCCGTCGGCGAGCTCGTACATGCCCTCGGCGTTCTCCTGCACGAAGGCGACCAGGTAGTCCCCGGCCCGCCGGGTGACGGCGCCCGACTCCTCGTCCATGGCCTGCAGGGCCCGGGCGTACGCGCCGCCCTCGGCCCGGGCCACCCTCAGCTGGTCGGGCTCGGCCTCGTTGCTGGCGGCCATCGGCGGGGTGTGCGGTGGTGTGGTCATCGGCTCTCCTCCTTAGGCGGCGGTGTCGGGACGGGTGGTGCGGAGGTCGGCGGCCTGCCGGCGGACCGGGTCGGCGGTTCGGTCGTCGGGCTGGGCCTCGGCGGCGCGCTCGGCCAGGTCGGGTACCTCGGCGATCAGGTCGAGCAGCTCGTCGATGGCGGCTCCGTGACGGTGGAGCAGGTGCCCGACCCGGGCCACGGTCAGGGTGCCGCGGGCGCTGGCCAGCTCCTCGGCGCGGGCGGTCCCGCCCAGGAACCAGCCGAGGAAGGCGATCCACGATGAGCAGGGTCCAGCTGGCCGCCACCCGGATGCCCGCGATCCGTCCCAGGGGATGCCGTCTCCCACGTCCGCCTCCCATGGCCGGCGCCCCCCGAGCCGGCCCGCCGCCGGTTGCCGCACCGCATGGATAGCCCGAACCCGGGGCGCGTACACAGGGAGTCGTTAGCGAGCCGGCCAGCCGGGCATCCCCTCCCGGAAAGGAGAGCCACCGATGCGCACAGCCACAGCCGCCGGACAAGGAAGGGCCGGCCGGTGAGCGGCGTCTGGGCCCAGATCGGGCTGGTGCTGGTCCTGATCGTGGTCAACGCCGCCTTCGCCGGCAGCGAGGTGGCGCTGATCTCGCTGCGCGAGGGCCAGCTGCGGCGACTGGAGCAGCAGGGCGGCCGGAGTCGGCTGGTGGCCAGGCTGGCCCGCGACCCCAACCAGTTCCTGTCCACCGTCCAGATCGGGATCACCCTGGCCGGATTCCTGGCCTCGGCCGCCGCGGCCGTGTCCCTGGCCCAGCCGCTGATCGAGCCGCTCGGCTTCCTGGGCGCCTGGGCCAAGCCGGCCGCCATCGTGGTCGTCACTATCCTGGTCACCTTCGCCTCGCTGGTGCTGGGGGAGCTGGCGCCCAAGCGGATCGCCCTGCAGCGGCCCGAGGGCTGGGCCAAGGCGGCCGCCCGCCCCCTGGCCACCATCTCGGTCATCACCCGTCCCCTGGTCTGGCTGCTGTCACGCTCCACCGACCTGCTGGTGCGGCTGGCCGGCGGCGACCCCACCGCCCAGCGCGAGCCGGTCACCGACGAAGAGGTCCGGGACATGATCGCCACCCAGGCCAGCTTCCCGCCCGAGCAGCGCACCATCCTGGTCGGGGCCCTGGAGATGACCGAGCGGCACCTGCGCAACGTGGTCGTGCCGCGCCGGGACGTGGTCGCGCTGCCGGCGGACGTCCCGGTCGCCGAGGGGGTGCGCCGGCTGGTCGCCAGCACCCATGTGCGGGCGCCGGTGTACCGCGGCGACCTGGACGACATCGCCGGCGTCGCCCACCTGGTCGACCTGGTCGAGACCTCGGGCCGGATCGGCGACCACTGCCGGCCGGGGCTGTTCCTGCCCGAGTCGGTCGGGATCCTGGAGGCGCTGCGCCGCATGCAGCGGGAGCGTCAGCAGCTGGCCGTCGTGCTCAACGAGTACGGCGGCACCGAGGGCATCGTCACCATCGAGGACCTGCTCGAGGAGCTGGTGGGGGAGATCTACGACGAGTTCGACCGCGACGTCGCCAGCGCCCGCCACGAGCCCGACGGCGCCCTGGTCCTGCCCGGCTCGTTCCCCATGCACGACCTCCCCGACCTGGGAGTGGACCTGCCGGAGGGGCCGTACGTGACCGTGGCCGGCCTGGCCCTGGACCGGTTCGGCCGCCTCCCCAGCCCGGGCGAGCGCGTACTCGTCGACGGCTGGTCCCTGGAGGTCCTCGAGGTCGACCACAACGCCATCCAGCGGCTGCGGCTGCGGCCGGCGGTCGACGACGCCTCCGGATGAACCGGCGATTCGAGATCACCGACGACGAATGGGAACGACTGGCGCCGCTGCTGCCATCGACCACGCCCCGGCGCGGTGGCCGCTGGCGTGACCACCGGTAAATCCTCAGCGGCATCGTGTTCCGGGTGCGCACCGGTATCCCCTGGCGGGACCTGCCCGAGCTCTACGGGCCATGGCAGACCTTTATAAGCGGTTCGCGCTGGCAGACTGATGGGATCTGGACCGGGATCGAGGCTAGCTTGCACGCCCAGGCGATGCCGCCGGCGACCTGACTGGGACGCCCAGATCGACTCCACCATGGTGCGGGCCCACCAGCATGCCGCTGGTGCCAGGAAGTTGTTGTCGCTGGCGGGCGGCGTTGTAGCATCGTCGGGCCGCGACTGGCGTGGGTGGGTCACCACCGGGGAGCGGTTGGCAAGCCGAGTGCATCGTCCGCCTGGGTGCCCCGGCGCTCCGCTGGAGGAGGGCTGGGATGGGCATCGAGGTCACCATCGTGGAACTGCCTGCCGGGTCGCCGTGGTGGCAACACGGCGGCCTGGACACGCTGCGCATGCTGCGGCCCGGGCTGGACGAGGCGCTGCTGCACCGCGTGCTGGTTGAGGGCGCGAGCGAGGGCCTTCGCTACCACGGTGCGGTGGTCGATGGCCGCTGCCAAGCAGTTGCGGGGTGGCGGATGATGACCACGACGGTGTTCGGCCGCTGCGCCTACATCGACGACCTGGTGGTGGACGCGGCGTCGAGGTCGACGGGGATCGGCCGCAGGCTGCTGGCTTTCATGGCCGACGAGGCGGCCAGGCTGGGGGCGGCCGCGCTGACGCTCGATTCGGCGGTGCACCGTGCTAGCGCGCACCGGTTCTACTTCCGCGAGCGCCTGCACGTCGCGGCCTTCCACTTCGTCCGCCAACTGCAGGGCACGCCGCCGCGACTAGGCTGAGTCGTGCCCGCCAATGTCGATACCTGCCAGTCCTGCACCTGGGCTCCATGGAGCGGACCGAGAGGCGCCGCCGTGACCCTGCTCTCGATGTCCTCGCCGGTGTCGGCGGTCCCGCCCCGGCTGGTTGGGGTCGTCAACATCACCCAGGACTCGTTTTCCGACGGTGGCCGCTACCTGGCGCCCGAGGACGCGCTGGCGCATGCCCGGCGGCTGCGATCCGAAGGTGCCGATGTCATCGAGCTTGGCCCAGCCTCCAGCCATCCAGACGCCATGCGGGTCACCGCCGAGGAGGAACGACGGCGTCTGGCTCCAGTCATCGAAGAGCTGGTCGCCGACAACATCCCGGTATCGGTGGATTCGCTGCTTGCAGACACCCAACGGTTCGCGCTCGCCCACGGCGCCTCCTACCTGAACGACATCCAGGGCTTTCCTGACCGCGACGTGTACCCGGCGCTGGCAGCGGCCGACTGCAAGCTCGTCGTCATGCACTCGGTGCAGCGCCGCGGGCCTGCCACCAGAGTGACGACCGACCCGGCTCAGGTGTGGGCGCGCATCGACCGGTTCTTCACCGAACGCCTGACCGCCCTGCAGGCAGCCGGCATCCAGCAGGACCGGCTCATCCTCGATCCTGGGCTTGGGTTCTTCCTGGGCGCCAACCCTGAACCGTCACTGGCGGTCCTGGGCGGCCTTGGGCACCTGAAGGCCCGGCGGAGCCTGTCAACCTCTGTGAGACAGGTCATTCGGGAAAGTGCTGAGGCGCCTCGGTTGGGTCGATGGGCCGGTTGATCCACACCGCCTGGGGCAGCCGCGGCGGCTGGGGTGACTTGCCGACGAACCGCTCGGGATGAGCGGCGTAGGCGTCGCCCAGCACCGCCCGGCGGGCGAGGATGACCTGCTCGGCACGGCCGAAGTGCACGTCGGCAGGGGTGAGCAGGCCGATGCCGGAGTGGTAGTGCTCGAGGTTGTACCAGCCGAAGAAGCCCTGACAGAAGGTCCGGGCATCCTGGATCGAGCCGAACCGGTCCGGGAAGGTCGGATGGTGCTTGAGGGTCTTGAACTGGCTCTCGGAGTAGGGGTTGTCGTCGGGGACATGCGGGCGGCTGTGCGACTTGGTAACACCCAGGTCGCGCAAGAGCATGGCGACCGGCTTGGCAGTCATCGAGGTGCCCCGATCGGCATGGACGGTGAGCGTGCCGGGCTCGACCTGCTGGGCGGCAATGGTGTCGGCCAGCAGCCGCTCGGCCAGCGTGGTGGCCTCGCCGGCGGCGACCATCCAGCCGACAACATAGCGGCTGAAGATATCCAAGATGACGTAGAGGTAGTACCAGGTCCACTTGGCCGGGCCGGCCAGCTTGGTGATATCCCACGACCAGCACTGCTTGGGCGCGGTCGCCACCAGCTCAGGCTTCACCCTGGCCGGGTGGCTGGCGTGCCGGCGCCGGTCGCCGGTCTCTCCCTGCTGGCGCAGCAGCCGGTACATCGTCGAGATCGACGCCAGGTAGACCCCCTCGTCCAGCAGGGCGGCGTACACGCTGGCCGGTGCGGTGTCCCAGAACCGCTCAGCATGCAGCACTCCAAGACCTGCTGGCGTTCGGCCGCAGACAGCGCCCGCGGCTGCAGGCGAGGCGCCGGGCGGGGTGGGCGCGGTGGCGCCGGCGACCGGCGATGGTGGCGATACCAGCTGGAGCGGGGATGGCCCACGGCGCGGCACGCGGTGGCCGTACCCACCATCGCAGCCAGTCTGGCGATGGCGTCATCCACGGCCATGCTCAGCTCCTCTGGCTGGTCGGGTCGATCGGCTCGCTGGGTTCCTGATCGGCGCTGCTGGCCGCGAGCCTGGAGAGCAGCGCGGAGAGTTCCCCCTGGACCTCCAGCACCTTGGCCTGGCGGGCGAGCTGGTCACGCAGCCGGGCGTTCTCCCGCTCCAGCCGGGCGTTCTCCCGGGCCAGCGGGTCGATCGGCGGGCGGCCGCGGCGCTTGGCCTGGCCGAGCGCGGCCAACGCGCCCTTGTCGCGCTGCTTGCGCCACTCGCTGATCAGCGAGGTGTACAGGCCCTCGCGACGCAGCAGCGCCCCCTTGCCGGCCTTGTCCAGCTGCTCGTATTCCTCCAAGATCCGCAGCTTATAGGCAGCCGGATACGTCCTGGGCGGGCGCGGCCGCTCGGGCACCTCCGGGTCGGGCACCTGCTCCATCGGAGCAGTCTGCGCTCGCACCTGGGCAGCGGTCATCGTGGTCATCGGCTCTGGTGGTCCTTTCTCGCCCTACAGCTCACCGGTTTCTACCAGGTAGCTGTCTCACCAGAGGCCGACAGGAAGGGCGGTTCGGTCTGCCAGTCCTGGTCTCGCCCTCCCGCAAGTCCTTTCTCCGACGGCTCACCGGCCGCGACACCGCCCACATCGGACCCGCCACCCTGGCCGCCGAGCTGTATGCGGTCTGGCAGGGCGTGGACTACATCCGTACCCACGACGTGGCGGCGCTCCGCGACGCGCTCACCGTCCTCGACGCCCTCACCGGTTCACCCGATCCGGGAAACACGCTCTAGGTGGCTGGTGTTCTTCGCGGGTGCGCAAGCTCGCTGGTTGACCCCGGATCGGGGAGAATCACATCAATGTGATTCTCTAGCGGGAGTGGCCGATGACAGCCGGGACGACGCCCAAGCAG
>Ga0081538_10001653_pt1 | contig 22830 bp, 25 predicted proteins | sample TabmetS5T2R1_FD_71022 | JGI IMG/M metagenome (GOLD analysis project Ga0081538, IMG submission 71022) | Tabebuia heterophylla rhizosphere microbial communities from the University of Puerto Rico - S5T2R1 | ecosystem: Host-associated > Plants > Roots > Rhizosphere ... | reverse complement strand
CGGGCGTCTCGTCGGCGAGGGCGTTGATGGGCTCGAGCTGGGCCACGAACCCGGCCAGCTCGGGGCCGTCCAGCGGGAAGCGGAGGGTGGCCAGGTTGACCTGGGCCAGGTGGTGGGCCGCCATGGGCGCCAGCCAACCACGGCTAACGTCTCTATGTCAATACTGATTGTCTTTAGAGTCGGGCCGGACGGCCACGCAGCAGCGGCCCGGGGCCGGGTCCATGGCGGCCCGGCCGGCCGGCTGGCCCATCCCCTCCAGCAGCCCCTCGATCAGGGCCAGGTTCATGGCGCAGACAAGCACCGGGAACTCGCCCGCCAGGCTGGAGAACGGGCAGTTCCGCAGCCGCAGCGCGGCCCCGTCGCGGTACGGCTCGTAGCCCCTGGCGGCCAGCGCCGCCTGGACCCCTGGCCCCGGGTCGGTCGCCTGCCCGGCCGCCTGCCCGGCCCGCCTGGCCGCCGCCTGGAGGTCCAGGTCGGCCCCGGCCTGCTCGACCGTCTCGGCCAGCAGGTGGGCGGCCGTCTCATAGGTCCGGGGCGGGATGCTGGCCGCGACCTCGCCGCTGGCGCGCCGGTAGAGCTTGGCCGGGCGGCCGGCGCCCGGGCCGCGCCGCTCCCCGAGCCGGCGGAAGCTCGCCTCCAGCAGCCCGGCCTCGACCAGCTTGTCCAGGTGGAAGGCGGCCAGGCCCCGCTGCACCCCGACCGCGGCGGCGGCCTGGTTGCGGCTGACCTCGCCGTCCGCGGCGGCCACGTGGCCGTACAGGGCCCGGCGCACCGGGTCCTGGAGCAGCCCGATGGCGGCCAGGTCCCGGTCGGGCGGCACGGTGTCCATGCCGGCCATTGTAAAGGTGATCGATGCTGCTCTTAGAGCCGCTCCGGGCTGCGAGGCTAGTCAAGTCTGCCCAGTTGTCGCTTGTGGCCAGAACCACCAGACTGTCGCGGTCATGAGCACCGGCACCCCCCGCCATCTCGCCGACCCACCCCCGCTCCGCCGACGCTGGCAGCTCTGGACCGGTGTGGGTGTGGTCGTGCTGCTCGTCGTCACGGCGATGGCCTGGGTCGGCAGGCCGGGCGGGCCCGATCGGCCCACGACGGCCGACCTCTCGGCGGCCACCTCCGGGACGTCCGCCGCCGCCACCACCAGCACGGCGGCCGCCACCGCGACCACGGCCGCCCAGGGCGCCGACGACGGCCCCAAGAACCTGCTGGCCAACGACAGCTTCGAGAACGGCTCGGAGGGGTGGCGCCCGCTCGGCGGGGCGCGCCTGACCCGCTCGAACGACGCCCACCTGGGCGAGTGGTCGCTGCGGGTCCTGCCCGGACCCTCGGGCGAGGGGCCGGTCGGCATCACCGTCCCCGACGCCACCCTGACCAAGGCCCAGGGCCGCTACCACACCAACGCCTGGGTGAAGCCGTCGTCGCCGGGCGCCACGGTCACGATCGGCCTGCGCGAGTACCAGGACGGCCAGCCGGTCCCCGGCTCGAACACCCTCGGCTGGACGGTCGAGCAGACCGGCTGGCGCAAGTTCGGGGCCATCCACGTCGCCAGCCGGCCCGGGTCGCAGCTGGCCCTGGAGATCATGGCCCGCGACCTCCCGCCGGGCGGCTACATCGACATCGACGAGGTCGTCCTGCACCAGCTGAAGAGCCAGTCCTAGCGGAACTATCGGAGGGAAGGCAGATGCGTTGGCTCAGGGTTCCACCGGTCGTGGGCGCCGCGCTGCTCCTGGGGCTGCTGGGCGCCGGCCCTGCCGCCGCCCAGCCGGACCACCTCCACCTCGACCTCTCGCTGGTCGCCTGCGGGACCGTGCAGGCCACCGGGTGGGAGATGCCCAAGGGCGCCAAGCTCGACGTGCGCATCCAGAACGCCGCCAACGAGGCCACGCTGCACACGGCGACCGTGAACACCGGGGCCGACGGCGCCCTGGCCATCAAGGCCAAGGTCGACCTGGTCGGGGTCAAGACGGTGCGCATGTCGGTCGCCAAGGCCGGCGCCAAGCCGTTCGCCTTCTCCGAGATGACCATCCCCGGCGAGTGCCCGCTGCCGTTCACCGGGCCCGCCCAGACCCCGACCCTGACCGGGCTGGCCGTCGGCCTGCTCGTCGCCGGGACCGCGCTGGTCGCCGTGACGGCCTACCGCGGACGCCACCGCGCGACGGCTCGCTAGCGGCGGCCCCCGAAAAGGCGGCACCAGGCGCCCCCTCGTGCGCCTGGTGCCGCCGGCCCGGCCGCGTGTGTGCTGGTCGCGCCAGGTAGCATCCTGGGGCCGGTCGGTCACGGACCGAACGTGGCCGGGTCTCGATCCGGCCACGGAGGGGTGACATGGACCTGGGCGCCTACCTGGACGCGGCCCGCGCCTTCGACGCCGGCTTCCGGTCCCGCTGGGAGCCGGCGCCCGGGGCCACGGCGTCGGAGGTGGACGGTGAGCGGCTGGCCGCCGCCTGGGCCGAGTACACCGGGCGGCTGCAGGACAACTACCCGTTCTTCCATCCCCGCTACGCCGGCCAGATGCTCAAGCCGCCCCACCCGGTGGCGATCGCCGGCTACCTGGCCGCGATGACCGTCAACCCCAACAACCACGCCCTGGACGGCGGCCCGGCCACCGGGGCGATGGAGAAGGAGGTCGTGGCCGACCTGGCGGCCATGTTCGGCCTCCCGGTCGACGGCCTCGGGCACCTCACCTCCAGCGGCACCATCGCCAACCTGGAGGCGCTGTGGGTGGCCCGCCAGCTCACCCCCGGCGCCAAGGTCGCCCACAGCCAGGAGGCCCACTACACCCACGCCCGCATGTGCGAGGTCCTGGGGGTGGAGAGCGTGCCGGTGGCGGCCGACGCGGCCGGGCGCATGGACCTGGACGCCCTCGAGAAGGTGCTGGCGACCGGGGAGGTGGGGACGGTGGTGCTGACCGCCGGCACCACCGGCCTGGGAGCGGTCGACCCGATCGCCGAGGCGCTCGAGCTGCGCGACCGCTACGGCTGCCGGCTCCATGTCGACGCCGCCTACGGCGGGTTCTTCGCCCTGCTGGCCTGGGACGAGGGCGGCGCCAAGCTGCTGGGGCCGGAGACGGCGGCGCGGCTCCGGGCGGTGGGGGCGTGCGACTCGGTCGTGGTCGACCCCCACAAGCACGGCCTGCAGCCGTACGGCTGCGGGGCGGTGCTGTTCCGCGACCCGACGGTGGGCCGGCTGTACCGCCACGACTCGCCCTACACCTACTTCACCTCCGACGAGCTCCACCTGGGCGAGATCAGCCTGGAGTGCTCCCGGGCCGGGGCGGCCGCCGGCGCCCTCTGGCTGACCCTGCGGGCCCTGCCCCTACGGGCCGCCGACGGCCTCGGCCCGGTCGTGGCCGGCGGCCTCCGCGCGGCCCGGGCCTGGGCCGACCTGCTGGAGGCCAGCGACGAGCTCCACCTGTACCAGCGGCCCGAGCTCGACATCCTCGCCTTCTGGCCCGACCCGGGGTCGCCCTCCTGCGCGGCCGTCGACGCCGCCTCGGCCGCCCTCCTGCACGCGGCCATGAACGACCCCGCCCCGGTCTACCTCAGCACCCTGCGCCTGGCCGCCGGCCGCCTCCACGCCCGCGACCCGTCCCTGGCCGCCGACATCCCCGAGGCCCGGGTCCTGCGCAGCGTCCTGATGAAGCCCGAGCACGAGGCCTACGTCGAAACCCTCCACCAAGAGGTCCTCCGGGTCGCCCGGGGACTGCCCGCCTGAGCCACCAGGCCGTCAGTGCACCGGGCGGCTGCGGCGGGGCCGCACGGGGCCGGTGAAGGCGCGGACGAGCATGAACAGCAGAGTGGCCACGAACGCCAACGTGACCAGGATCGAGAGGATCATCCTTCGGCTCCTTTCCGTTGGTTCGTGCCGCCACCCCTACCCCCGTCCGCGGAGGACGAACCCTGGGCGGCCGAGAAGGCCGTGTGGTCGGCGTCGGTCTGGTCGGCGTAGGCCTCGGCGAAGGTCGCGACCGCCTGGTCGAAGGTGTCGCCGGACCCGAGGTAGCCGGCGATGGCGGACGCGTCGCCGCCGCTGCGGGCGTGGGCCCTGGCCAGGACCCAGCCGCAGAGGCGGCCGTAGGGGACGAGGTCGGCCGGGTCGAGCGTCTCCAGGTGGATCCCGCCCTTCATGTCCCAGAGCTGGCGGATGTAGTAGTCGGACACGCCGTCGCTGGTCCAGCCGAGGAAGATGTCGCTGGCCGTCTGGAGCAGGCGCTGGCCGTTGACGACCCGGTGGCCGGGGTGGCGGTAGCGGCTGCGGCCGGCGTACGGCTCCAGCACCGAGGCGGTGGCCTGCTTGACCTGGAGCAGCAGCGGGTCGTCCGCGCGTTCCCCGAGCAGCAGCATCACGTAGCAGCGGGTGCCGACCGAGCCGACCCCGACGACCTTGCGGGCGACGTCCACCGGCCGGAAGCGGGCCAGGAGCCCGCGTCGCTCGTCCGACAGGCTCGAGCGGTAGCGGCCCAGCACCTCGGCGACCCATCGCTCGTCGCAGTCGGCGACGTGGGTGAGCAGCGGCGGGTCCTCCACGAACCGCCGGCTCCCACCGAGCGGCTCGGTCAGCCGGGGCATCGCGTTCAGGCTCGTGTGGTGCTCGGCCGCGGCCAGGCGGGCGGCCACCGCCCGCCGGCGCCGCCCCTTGGCCATGGCCACGATCGTGGCCGCGTCGGCCCGCGAGTACCAGACGTCCAGCAGCCGCATGCCGGCGTAGCGGGCCATCTGCTCGCGGTAGGTACGGACCGTGGCCAGCGCCGCCTCCCGGCCGAGGGTGGCGTCGAACCCGACCGTGCGCGCGGCCACCACGAAGCTGGTGGCCAGTCGCTTGACGTCCCACTCCCAGGGACCGGGGAGGGTCTCGTCGAAGTCGTTGAGGCCGAAGGACAGGTTCCGCTCCGGGGTGGCGAACAGCCCGAAGTTGAGCAGGTGGGCGTCGCCGCAGGCCTGCACGGTGATGCCGGTGACCGGGGTGGTGGCCAGGTCGCGGGCCATCACCGCCGGCGCGCCCCGGTAGAACGCGAACGGCGACGCCCGCATCCGTGCGTCACGGATCGGGACCAGGTCGGGCAGCCGCTGCCGGTTCGACTCCTCCAGCAGCGTCAGCGGGGACGGCCGCCCGTGCGGGTCCCAGGCCGCATGGCTCGAGCGGGGCACCACCTTGCGCAGGGCGCGGCCGGCGGCCGCTCGAGCTTCCGCCATCCGCCGTATCCCCCAAATAGCGCCGTCCGGCTGCGAGACCAGTATCCGCCATGCCATGCTCGACGACGAGGTCGAGGCCGGAGGTCGGGCATGGATCTTGCCACGAGCCTGGAGACGCTGCTCGTCGTGGCCACGGTGGCCGCGATCGCCCCCATGCTCGTCGCCTGGCTGCCCGGGCCGCGCATCCCTCAGGTGGTGGTGCTGCTGGTCGGCGGGGTGCTGGTCGGCCCGCAGGTGCTCGGCTGGGCCGACCGACAGGCCATCGACCTGCTGGCCAACGTCGGGCTCGGGTTCCTGTTCCTGCTGGCCGGCTACGAGCTCGACCTCACGCTGTTCCGGGTGCGCCCGGGGCGCCTGGCCATGGTGGCCTGGTTGGTGACGGTGGTGGTGGCCGCGGCCACGGTCGGGCTCCTGGAAGCGGCCGGGCTGGTGCGCGCGTTCGTCCCGGTCGCGCTCGGGCTGACCACCACCGCCCTGGGAACGCTACTGCCCATCCTGCGCGACAACGACATGCTCGGCGGCCGCTTCGGCCGCTACCTGATGGCCGCCGGGGCGGTGGGGGAGCTGTTCCCGGTCTTGGCCATCGCCCTGTTCCTGGGGGCCAGCAACAAGTTCGTGGCCCTGATGTCGCTGCTCGCGGTGGGCGTCCTGGCCGTGGTCCTGAGCCAGGTCCCCCGGTTGATCCGGGGTCGCCGCCTGGAGCGGATCTTCCTCGAGGGCGAGGGCGCCACCGCCCAGACGACCGTCCGCTGGACGGTCGTGCTGCTGCTGCTCCTGCTGGTGGTGGCCGAGGACTTCGGCCTCGACGTGGTCCTGGGCGCGTTCCTGGCCGGGATCGTGCTGCGCCGCTGGTCCCCCGGGGACGTCCACGCCCTCGAGGGCAAGCTCGACGCCATCGGCTACGGCTTCTTCATCCCGCTGTTCTTCGTGTCCTCGGGCATGGGCCTCGACATCCGCTCCATCGCCGAGGCGCCGCTCCGCCTGCTCGCCTTCTTCCTCCTCCTGCTGGTGGTCCGGGGGGTGCCGGCCCTGTTCCTGTACCGCCGGGACCTGCCGGCCGTCCAGCGGGTCGAGATGATGTTCCTGACCGCCACGGCCCTGCCCCTGCTGGTCGCCCTGGCCGAGATCGGGCTGCGCAACGGCACCATGCTCCACGAGAACGCGGCCGCCCTGGTCGGGGCGGGGGTGCTGTCGGTGCTGGTGTTCCCCATGGTCGCGGTGTCGATCGAGCGGCGCCGCCGTGCCGGTGAGGGCCCGGCGGCCGACGCCCCGGCCGGGGCGCCGCCCAGCGCGGAATAGGCGATCCGGCCAAGGTCCCACGATTTCCTCCGGTTCCCCCGTAAACTCCGCGACCGGGCGGTTTCGGGAGGACCGTCCGGCTGCGCGCGATGGCGGGGGTGTCGGTGGCAAGGAAGGTCTCGGCCCGGGTCTACCGACGCCGCCGGATCGCCGCCGCCGTGGCCGCCCTGCTGGTCCTGGGGCTCGTCCTGCTGGCCGGCGGCTGGGGCTACACCGCCTTCCGGTTCGGCCAGATCAGCTCCGTGCACGTGCCCGGCCTGGGCAAGGCCCCCTCCGACGGATCGGTCAACTTCCTGGTGGTCGGCTCCGACACCCGCCAGGGACTGCGCGACGGCGGGTTCGGGGAGGCCGGCGGGCAGCGCAGCGACGTCATCATCCTGGTCCACCTGGTCCCCAAGGCCCGCCACGCCGCCGTGCTGTCGATCCCGCGCGACCTGTACGTGCCCGTGGCCGGCACCGACGGGTCGGCCAAGATCAACTCGGCCTTCAACCACGGCCCCGGCCAGCTCGTCCAGACCATCCAGCAGCGCTTCGGCATCCCCATCCACCACTACCTGCTGGTCAACTTCGACGGGTTCCGCGAGGTCGTCGACGCCGTCGGCGGGGTCTCGATGTACTTCCCCCGGCCGGTTCGCGACGACAACAACGGCCGCAACGAGTCCGGGCTGAACGTGCCAAAGCCGGGCTGCCACCGCCTGACCGGGAACCAGGCGCTGGCCCTGGCCCGCAGCCGCTACTTCCAGTACCAGGACACGGCCGGCCGCTGGCACGCCGACCCGGGCACCGACCTGGGCCGCATCCGCCGCCAGCAGACGATGCTCCGGGCCATGGCCGCCAAGGCGGCCGGCCGCAACCTGGCCAACCCCGTCCGGGCCAACGCCCTGGTCGGCTCCGTGGTCCGCAGCCTCACCAAGGACGACAACCTCAGCATCCGCCGGTCGGTCACCCTGGCCCGCCAGTTCCGCTCCTTCGACCCCGCCCGGCTGCACGCCGCCACCCTCCCCGTCGACCGGGCCGTGCAACGCGACGGGGTCGTCCGCCGCGCCGGCCAGCCCGGGTTCGAGCAGGGCCTGCGGCAGGGCTGGGAGCAGGTCCTGCTCCCCAGGGAGCCCGACGCCAAGGCGGCCGTGGCCAGGTTCCTGCGCCCTCCCAAGGGCCCCGCCCCGCGCGCCCCGGCCACCACCGCCCCCGCCCCGCCACCGCCCCTGCCCGCCCCGTCCAAGATCACGGTGACGGTCAAGAACGGCACCCCCCGCCAGGGCCTGGCCGCCCGCGCCACCACCTCCCTCGACCGCCTCGGCTTCAAGGCCAGCAACGGCGGCAACGCCACCCCGTCCGCCAGGACGACCCTGTTCCACGCCCCCGGCTCCGACGCCGCCGCCCGGGTCGCCGCCCGCGCCCTCCAGGGCGGAGCCGGGTTCCCCCGGACAGCCCGCGCTGGCGTAGGCTCCGGGACCGTCATCCTGGTCCTCGGCGCCGACTTCAAAGGGGTCGCGTCCCAGGTCGCGCTCCCCAAGCCCCGCCCCCCCAAGCCCACTCCGGGCACCCGCGACCTCCCACCCTGGGACCCGCGCCCTTGCTGACATGCCGGCGATGCCGTGGTCGAGGAGCGCCACGAAGGCGGGGCGTCCTTCCGCGTGGTGCAGCCGGGGTGGTTGAAGAGCGGCGCCAGGTCGCCACTTGCGCCCGACCTGTCCTAGGTCCGGCAGGGGGCAGGCGCCGGTTGGAGGACGACGCTACCGCTGGGGACGCGGACGGTGCCGGCATCGACCTGGTAGAGCACCGACACCCCTGACGACTGGCCGAGGTACAGGAGCTTGCGTCCAAGGAGCTGCTCGGCCGCTGGGGTGGTTGGCGCGCCGGTTGGCACCAGCAGGACGCACGAGGCCTGGAAGGGGATGGCCGCCTGGGCCGAGGGTTGCACTTCCCGGCCCGCCTTCACGTCCCTGGCGTAACTGGCCCCCTGTTGCTCGGACGCCAGGATCGTGTTCCCGATCAGGAGGAAGGGAAGCAGGGCGATGAGCAGTCTGGCGCCGTCGCCACGCAGCAGATCGACCATGTCGTTGACGAAGTCGCTCGGCGGGGACGGGTCGTCGGGCGCACGCCGGGTGGCTCCGACGGCGAAGGCGATCGGGAACACGATCGGTGTCACCACGAGGATAAACACGGTCAACGCCGGGCCGACCCAGCTCGCTGGCCTGGGTTGCAGCGACGTGAGCCACTGGATGAACACCTGTAGGAAGACGAGCAGGACGCCGAAGCCCACCATCGTCCGCAGCGGCTTGTACTCGAGCCGCCGCTCGTGCAGGTAGTCCAGATAGGTGAAGGTGTTCCTCCGGAACCGCCTGAGTATCCGCAGCGACACCAGCGTGAGCCCGTACATCCAGGCGATGATGGCCGCGCCGAGAATGAGATAGCTGAGCGCGTTCATGCCGATGCTCGTGCCGGCTGTGGCGACGATCTCCAGATAGCTGACCCCCACCTCGCCGGCGGTCGTCCCCAACGGCTGGTAGAAGGCTTCGAGGGCGGCCCGGCTTCCGCCGTACAGCAGGACCCCCGATACGGTAAGCACGACGGTCACGTTGTCCGAGAGCCAGGCGAGGGCGCGGCCAGCTCCGGTTGGCGCTTGGGTCGATGGAGCCGATGGTGTCGACATGGGCAACAGGTGGAAGAGAGCCGGCGTCGGGGTGTGCGAGCGGAGAGATTTGAACTCTCACGTCCCGAAGGACACCGGGACCTAAACCCGGCGCGTCTGCCGGTTCCGCCACGCTCGCGAGCTGCGGTCGAGCTTACAACAGGGGGTTCGGGGGGCTTGTTCCGCGGACCTCGATCCCATCCCTAGGTGGCGGGGCGCTCCTGGACGACCCAGGCGTTGCCGTCGGGGTCGCTGAAGAAGATGAACGAGTTCCATGGCCCGCCGGGGCCGTCGACCCGGTCGGCGCCCTCGTAGTGCTGGACGCCGCTGACCTCGACTCCCCGCTCGGCCAGCTGGGCGCGGGCCGCCTCGACGTCGTCGACGACCAGCTGCAGGCCTTCCAGCGACCCCGCCGGCGTCTTGACCAGCCCGGTGCCGACTACGATCGAGCAGCCCGATCCCGGAGGGGTCAGCTGCACCATGTGCATGTCGTCGCTGATCCGGGTGTCGTGGTCGACGGCGAACCCGACCTGCTCACTGTAGAAGCGCTTCGCCCGCTCCACGTCGGTGACGGGAACGACCACCACCTCGATCTTCCAGTCCATGGCTTCCCCTCGCGCTCGGAACGCCGCCGGTTCGTGCCGGCCGGCCGGATCATCCTACGGAGGGGGTGGCACGCCGGGGGCCGGATATTGCGGTGACGTGGTCCCTCGGCCCGGCTAGCGTGGGCCGATGCGGGTCATGTTCGCCATGGACGCCATGCTGGCCCGGTGGCGAGCGCTCCGGGCCGGTGACGAGCTGGTGGTCGGCCGGTGAAGCTGGAGGTCCGGCGGGCCTCCGAGGACGACCTCGGCCCGCTGATGGCGGCGTTCGGGTCGCGGCACTTCTTCGGCGACTGCCTGGCCAGGCAGGGGAGTGGCGACGGGGTACTGCTGGTCGCCTGGCTGGACGGGCGGCCGGTGGGCGACGTGTTCCTGGCCCGCCACCCGGCCGACGAGCCCGAGGTGCGCCGCTGGCTTCCGGGCGTCCCCCGGCTCGTCCACCTGGAGGTGGCCGGCGAGCTCCAGCGGCGCGGCATCGGCAGCGCCCTGATCCGGGCGGGCGAGGACAGCGCCCGCGGCCTCGGCCACCGGCGCCTCGCTCTCGGCGTCGGGGTGGACAACCCCGGCGCCCGGCGGCTCTACGAACGGCTTGGCTACGCCGACTGGGGCCACGGGACCGTCGTCGGCACCTGGCAGGAACGCGACCGCGAGGGTCCGCCGGTGACCCATTCGGAGGTCCTGGACACGCTGGTCAAGGACCTCTGACCGGTCAGCCGGTCATGGTGCGCTCCAGGATGGGCCGGTGGCGCAGCATCCAGGCGGCGGCGCGCGTCTGCCAGGCCAGCGTCCACAGGGTGGTGGGGTCGTTGGAGGCGGGCGTGATCCGCCTGACCTCGGCCAGGCCGGCGCAGTCGCGGACGGCGAACTCGACCATGCGGGTCACCAGGCCCGGCCGGCCGGCGGCCGGGAGGCCGTAGCCGTCAAGGAACGACCGCAGCCGCGTCCCCCGGCGGGCGGCGACGTCAGGGGCGTGACCGCCCGGGTCGAGGTCGTCGCCGAAGCCGAGCTGCGCGTTCCACCAGCCGGTGGCGGCCAGCTCCTCCAGGCGGTCGGTCGGGCCGGCCATCGACCAGTCGATCAGCCCGACCGGCCGGCCCTCGCGCAGGATGACGTGCCAGGGGCCGGCGTCGCAGTGGCTGACGACGGCGTCGGGCGCGCGGCTGCGGAGGCTCCATCGCTGCCACTGGGCCCCTGGTGGCGGCCGGAAGCCGGCGGTGGCGTCGTGGAGGGAGCGCAGGAGGCGGCCGACCTGCCAGATGCCCTCGTCGGTGTAGGGGTGGGGGTGGGCGATCCGTCCCTCGACGTAGGTCAGTACCTCCCGGCCCTGGTCGTCGTAGCCGTCGCCGACGACCCGGGGCGAGGCGGGGAACCCGACCTCCTCCAGGTACCGGAGCAGCGCGTGCACGGCCGGCGTCCAGGGACCGGCCGGGCGCAGGATCGTGCCGCCATGGCGGACGGTCGCGGTGGGCTGCCCGTTGGACCCGGGCAGCGGTTCGAAGGGGACAGGCGATGACATGGAGTGCTCCTCGTGCAGCGTGGCGACGCCCCGCCCGGGGGCGTCGTCGAGACCAACCGTCAGGTCAGCTCCTGCGGTCGCAGACCGCGACCCTGCCGAGGACCATGATCGCCATGCGCACCTCCGCCGTCGCCGGAACGGTCGCACACCGCCGCCACCCGGGCAACGGAGATTCCAGCGGCGACGCGGGCCGGGGACGGTTCGGGCGAGCTAGAGTACCGCCATGGAGTCGCTTGTCGTCCGGCCGGCGCGACCGGACGACGCCGCGGACCTCGCCCGGAGCTGGATCGATGGGGCGCGGGACTACGCCGCGCTCGACGCCGACGCCTTCCAGGTCCCGCCCGCCGAGGGGCTGGTGGCGTGGTTCGAGGAGCTGCTGCGACGGCCACGGCCGGACGATGCCGTGTGGCTGGTCGGCGAGGTCGACGGCCGGGTGGTCGGGGATGTCGTGGCCCGCCTGGAGCGGCCGGCCGAGGACGCCGACCGGCAGGTCCTGCGCGACCTTGGCCGGACGCGCCTGCACGTCGACGCGCTCGGGGTGGCCGCCGCGTATCGGCGCCGTGGCGTTGGCGCACGGCTGATGCACGCCGTCGAGGCGTGGGGGCGGGACAGGGGCGCGGTCCGCTCCGTGCTCAGCACCTACCACGACAGTCCGCTGTCGGTCCCGTTCTACGAGCAGGGCATGGGCTATGCCCGCCGGTCGATCGTGTTCGAGAAGCGGCTGGCCTGAACGCCGTCCAGGGACTAGGGAAGGCCGTCGTCGAGACGGCGCTCCTCGACCACGTCGGCCGGTGGCTCCAGCCCCACCCTGCGGCGCCGGGTGGCGACTCTGCGCCGGCCCCAGGGGGTCACGGTGCTCCAGAACAACAGCGAGTACAGCAGCGCCACCAGGCCGATCAGCAACAGGATGACCCCGAGCGTGTTGACGTTGATCCCGGGGATGTCGGTCTCCACCGCGAATGCCAGGATGGCGCCCAGCACCATCAGAAAGATGCCAACCCCGATCCCCATTTCTCCACCGTCCTTCAGGCGCGATGGTGAGCTTCTCAACCTGGGATGCTTGCACCATGTGGTCGGGCGCCAAACCGGGTCGGCTGTAAGGCGGTGACGCGGTGATGCCAGACTCAACGGGAGCGTGCGTCACAGGAGGGGGAATGGAGGCTGGCCTGGCCCTGCTCACCGCCCATGTCGAGCGGTTCAACGCCGGGGTTCGCAACGGAGACTTCGGACCGATGGTGGACTGGTTCACCGAGGATGCGGAGCTGGTATTCGACGGCATCCCGGTCGGGCCGTTTCATGGACGCGAGGCGATCCGGACCGCCTACCGGACCCAGCCGCCCGACGACGAGATCGAGCTGCTGGATGCCGAGCAGGACGGCTCGGGGCGGGTGGTCGCGTCCTACGCCTGGCACAGGCGCCCCGGGGTCCGTGCGGGAGCACTCGTCCTGCTCCCGAGGGGGGAGCGGATCGCTCGCCTGGTGATCCACTACGGCGCCGGATCCGACCCGGGGTGATGGTCGGTTGAAGGCCGGCCTGCTGGCGCGGGCAGAGGCGCGGCGCCGAGCCGCCTGGCGAGTCCTCGAAGCGCTGGACCTGATGCGGCGGTGGACGCGCTACGGGGAACCGTCGGTGGTGGGGTCGGTCGCCTTGCGGGTGGTGGTGCGGCCCGACATCGACCTGGCCGTCGTCACCGACCAGCCCCGGGTTCAGGACGGCTTCGCGGTCATCGCCGAGTGTGCCGCCAACCCCAGGGTGTTGCGTGGCCGCTTCCGCAGAGACCTGCCGCCCGGCGACCTCATCTTCCCCTCGGGCCTGTACTGGAAGCTCGACTACCAGGCGGATGACGGGGTGGTGTGGACGATCGACATGTGGCTGCTCGAACGCGGCGCCCCTGGCGGCCTGGACACCACGACCCGCCTGGGGCGGCGGCTCACCGACGACCGGCGGGCGTCGGTGCTCGCCATCAAGGAGGCGGCGGCCGCCCAGGATCGACGCGTCTCGGGGTATCTGGTGTGCCAGGCGGTCATCGACGACGAGGTGGCAACCCTGGAGGAGTTCGACCGCTGGGTCACACGCCGGGAGGGATGATCGACATTCCGGCCACGGTGCCGCAGTCTCGGCAATCTACTACCGCCAGGTACTACCGTCTCGACAAGCGGTTGCAGATCACAAGCGGAAGGAGCCCCATGCTGAGACAGGTCGCGGAGGGTGTGCTGGTCCACCAGAGCGAGTTACTCCAGAACAACGCCGTTGTCGTGCAAGGCCGGGCCGGCGTGTTGCTCATCGACCCCGGAATAACGGGCGACGAGATGGCCTGCCTCGCGAGCGACCTGTCCGAGTTGGGCCAGCCCGTTGTGGCAGGCTTCTCGACGCATCCGGATTGGGATCACGTGCTCTGGCACGCCAGGCTCGGCGAAGCTCCCCGTTATGGGACAGCCCGCTGCGCGGCTCATATGCGAGATCTGCTGTCGGATGCGGACTGGAAGGCCCGCGTCGCCGAGGGGTTGCCGTCGGAGATCGCCGCGGAGATACCGCTGGACCTGTTCGGCCTCATCACCGGTCTGCCCGCCGAAACTGCGCAGGTTCCTTGGGATGGCCCTCAGGTCCGGATCATCGAGCATCCGGCGCATGCCCCGGGCCATGCGGCACTGTTGATCGAGGAGCGCGGCGTTCTCGTCGCCGGCGACATGCTTTCTGACATCCTGATTCCGTTTCCCGACCTGGCCGCCGCGAATCCGATTGAGGACTACCTCGTTGGGCTGCGGCTGCTCGAGGGCGTGGCGGACGACGTTGATGTCCTCGTCCCCGGTCACGGGTCCGTCGGCGGAGCTGATCAGGTGCGCGCACGGATCGAACTGGATCGCGCGTACGTGCATGCCTTGCGTGACGGCCATGCTCCCGATGACCCGCGCATCGGCCCATCGGCCACGTTCGGCAAGGATTGGCTGCCCGGTGTGTATGAATGGCAACTCCAGCAGCTCGCCGGAAGAGGAGAGCGCGACGGGACGCCCGGCTAGCGACGCGAACAGGACACCCTGAGCTAGATCCGCTTGGGGTGTCCTGAGCCGGTGGTTCGGAAAGTGCGCCGTCAGGGACTCGAACCCCGAACCGTTGCCTAAGAGAGCCGGAAGGCCGCTCCTTGGACCTGCGGCGACCCTGACCTGGGCGTCTGCTTACCGCTATTGTCCGCTGGTGACCAGGGGTTGCCGATCGTTCGCGGCCCCAGCGCGGCCCACAGCTCCTAACCGGCACCTGGAGGGAACATCGACATCCCGGCCACGGTGCCGCAGTCTCGGCACTCGCGGTACCACTTCCCCTGGTAGTCCTTCTCGGGCCGCCAGCGGTGGACGTGGAGCTTGCAGCGGAGCCAGTGGATCTTGTCTCGGATGCCTAGTGCCATGGTGGCTCCCCCTCCAGGCTGGTTGCCTAGCAGCAAGACAATGCGCTTCATCTGCCGAGCTGTCACGCAATCCGCAAGACGCCGGCCGGTGGGTACAGAAGCGCTCGGCGTGGAGGCTGTCGTACCCGCCCCTGTCGAGTCGGTGGGGACCGTCGCCCGGTGGCCGTCGTGGCCTTGAGTTCGTAGCGAAGCTCCTCACTGCGATGATCCGGGGTGGGTGCCCTCGGTGGCTGGTCTGACCCGACGTCTCACCGGCCTGGTGCCTTGAAGTTGATCTGTCGGCCAGTTGCCGGGGGTGTCCAGAGGCACCCACCGGTCGGGCGAACGTGACCCGATAGGAGCCTGGCGAGAGGCCCCATCGCAGTGCTGTCCACCGTCCCGATGGGTGCGTGCCGTCCCTGTCCGATCAGGCGGAAGGAACGGCTATGGAGAGCATGCCAGCACCGGCCACGCCGGTCACCGTCGGGGTCGACACCCACTTGGAGCTGCACGTCGCCGCGGTCATCGACCAGGCTGGGCGGCTGCTCGGCACCCAGGCGTTCCCGGCCTCGACCCGCGGCTATGTCGGGTTGGTCACTTGGGCTGAGCGGTTCGGGCCGGTGGCTCGGGTCGGGGTCGAGGGCACCGGCACCTTCGGGGCCGGCCTGGCCCGCTTCGTCCGCGCCTACGGCCTGCAGGTGGTCGAGGTGGCCCGGCCGGACCGCAGCACCAGGCGGCGACACGGCAAGTCGGACCCGATCGATGCCCAGGCCGCCGCCCGGGCGACCCTGGCCGGGGTGGCGACGGTCATCCCCAAGACCCGTGAGGGCCAGGTCGAGATGATCCGGGTCCTGCGGGTCGCCCGCCGAGGCGCCATGAAGGCTCGGGTGGCAGCCGCCGAGCAGCTGTATGGGGTGGTGTGCAGCGCCCCCGAGGAGCTGCGCCAGCCGCTGCTCGGCCTCAAGACCAAGGCGCTGGTTCGTGCCTGTGCGGCCTTGCGGCCCGGCCCACTCACCAGCACCACCGCCGCCACCAAGACCACCCTGCGGACCCTGGCCCGCCGCTGGCAACAGCTTCAGGCCGAGCTCGACCAGGTGGACCTTCAGCTCCAGGAGCTGGTCACCGCGGCCGCCCCGGCACTGCTGGTGCTGCCTGGAGTCGGGGTCGAGACCGCTGGCCAGCTGCTGGTCACCGCGGGCGACAACCCCCAGCGGCTGCGCTCCGAGGCCGCCTTCGCCCATCTGTGCGGCGCCGCCCCCATCCCGGCGTCCTCGGGCCGCACCGACCGCCATCGGCTCAACCGCGGGGGTGACCGCCGGGCCAACAACGCCTTGTGGCGCATCGCCCTGGTCCGCATGCGTTGCCATCCACCGACCAGGGCCTATGTCGAGCGGCGGACCAACCAAGGCCTGTCCAAGCTCGACATCATGCGGTGTTTGAAGCGCTACATCGCCCGCGAGATCTACCAGCACCTCACAAGCCCGCCACCCACACCAGCTACCGCTTGCCCGAAATAGGAGGCATCAACGAAGCTCACTAGCACGGACACGACGGAGCGGAACGACATGCTTGGCGTCCCGCCCCGTCGCATCGGTCGAGCTGTCTACTGGCTGCGCGTGGTCCTGGTCGTGGTCGCCCAGGACTACGACTTACGGCTTGGCGTCGTCGCGTCCGCTGCGACGCCGGCCAAACTGCGTCAGCGTCCACGCGAGGCCCGACAGCAGGATGAACACCACGCCGAGGGTTGACTGTCCGAGGACGAACAGGATCACGGCGACGACGCCGAGCACGATGGCTGCGATGCTCAGCTGTCTAACGGTCATGAGGGCACCTTGTCATCTCCTTCGAACTGTCCCACTTTGACCCGCCATCTGTCATCCCTGGTCGAGCTGGCTGCTGCGCGACCGCCTGGACGCCGTGCACGCCCAAGGCCTCCAGGCCGTTCCCGGCGGGACGGTGGTGGAGCTGCCAGGCGGCCCGCCGCGGCCCACGGCGAACCAGCAACGAAGAAGGCCCGCCGTAGAAGCGGGCCTGACCTGGGCTGATGGGGGTGCGCCGCCAGGGACTCGAACCCCGAACCGTTGCCTTAAGAGGGCACTGCTCTGCCAATTGAGCTAGCGGCGCGCACGGGGATGGAGGCTACCAGAGGCGGCTGCGGGCTGCGACGATCAGCGGCGGCGGCGGGCGCGGGTGCGGTGCTCGCGGTCCCAGCCGTCGTGGGTGTAGCAGCGGCTGGCCGGGTTGTAGGTCGACAGCTGGACCTCGCAGCCGGGAGCCTCGCAGATGCGGCGCCGGCCGAAGGAGCGGACGGGAACGTCGGCTCCGACGGCACGCCTTCGGGTGCTGCCGGACGCGGTCATGGAGGGATTGTTCCGCAACCAGACCAAGGGCAAACCCGGTCTAGGAACGGGGGCGGGTGACCAGGTTCGAGCGGTCGAGCTGGTGGCGGGCCTCGATCAGGCGGACCGCGCCCGACGCCGAGCGCATCGACAGGGACTGGGTCAGCACCTCGTTGGGGCGGAAGCGGACCCCGCGGAGGAGCTCGCCGTCGGTGACGCCGGTGGCGGCGAAGAAGACGTTGTCGCCCCGGACCAGGTCGTCGATGGTGAGGACCTTGTCGAGGTCGTAACCGGCGTCGCGGGCGGCCCGGCGCTCGTCGTCGTCGCGGGCCCACAGGCGGCCGTACATGGCGCCGCCGAGGCACTTGAGGGCGCAGGCGGTGATGACGCCCTCAGGGGTGCCGCCGATCCCGACGGCGAGGTCGATCCCGGTCTCCTCGCGGGCGGCCATGATCGCCCCGGCGACGTCGCCGTCGATCAGGTACTTGATCCGCGCGCCGGTGGCCCGGACCCGGCCGACCAGCTCCTCCTCGTGGCGGGGGCGGTCGAGGATGCAGACCGTCAGCTCGGTGACGTCGGAGTCCTTGGCCGCGGCGATGCGGCGCAGGTTGTCCTCGATCGGGGCCTCGAAGTCGACCACGTCGGCGAACTCCCGGCCGACGGCCAGCTTCTCCATGTAGACGCACGGTCCCGGGTCGAACATCGTGCCCCGCTCGGCCAGGGCGACCACCGCGATCGCGTTGGGGAGGCTCTTGGCCGTCAGGGTGGTCCCGTCGACCGGGTCGACGGCGATGTCGACCTGGGGCGGGCTGCCGCTGCCGACCCGCTCGCCGTTGTAGAGCATGGGGGCGTTGTCCTTCTCGCCCTCGCCGATCACCACCACCCCGTCCATGGCGATCTGGCCGAGCACCGGGCGCATGGCGTCCACGGCGGCCTGGTCGACCGCCTCCTTGTCCCCCCGACCGAGGTGCCGGGCCCCGCCCATGGCCGCCGCCTCGGTGGCTCGGACCAGCTCCAGGGCCAGGTTGCGGTCCGGCGACGGCCCGATGTGCGCCTGTTCGGTCACGGCCTACCTCCCGGTGACGATGCGACGGCACCTATAGGATCGGGCATGGCCGCCACCGCTGTCAGCTTCGGAGCGGCGCCACGGCCACGGCGGGGGCCTGGCGCCAGGGTGGCGCCCCGGGGCCGCCCAGGAGGTTGGCCTCGACGTGGTCGAGGGCCATGCGGACGGCGCCGACGACCACGGCCTGGTCGCCGAGGGTGGACATGGCCAGCCGGGGTGGGCGGTCGATGAGGTCGGGCAGCAGCCGGCGGCGGATGCGGTCCAGGAACAGGTCGCCGTCGTCGGCCACGGCCCCGGAGATCACCACCAGCTCGGGGTCGAGCATCCCGGCCAGAGCGGCGACGGCGTGGGCCATCCGGTCGGCGACGCGGTCCACGATCCCGAGGGCGACCTCGTCCCCGGCCCGGGCCGCCTCCAGGACGGTGGTGGTCTCGACCCGCCGCGGGTCGCCGCCGGCCAGGGTCCACAGGCGCCGGCCGGGACCGGCCGCCGCTCCTCCCCGCCCGGCCAGCTCGGCCACGGCCTCGGCCCCGAGGGTGCGGACCAGGTGGGCGATGCCGTAGGTGCTGCCGACCCGCTCGATCATGTCGAAGAAGCGCAGCTCGCCGGCGCCCCCGGCGTGGCCGCGGATGGGCCGGCCGCCGAGGTACAGGCCGGAGCCGAGCCGCTCGTCGGCCACCATCACCACCAGGTCGTCGACCCCGGCGGCCACCCCGCGCCAGCGTTCCCCCGCGGCGGCCAGGTTGGCGTCGTTCTCGAGCAGGACCGGCCAGCCGTGGCCGCCCCCGATCTCCGGCCTCAGGTCACGGCCGGGCAGGCCGGGCAGGTACGCCTCGCGGCCGACCGGGAGCCCGTCGGCGTCGACCGGGGTGGGGAGGCCGACGCCCACGGCCAGCACGTGGGCGGGGTCGGCGGCGGCCGAGGCGAGCACCGAGTCGATCGCCCGGCGGACGGCGGCCAGGCGCTCGCCGGCCGGGACCGAGACGTGGGCCAGCGGCTGGCTGGCCTCGGCCACGGGGTCGCCGCGCAGGTCGGCCAGGCGGACCGTCACCCGGTCGGTGGCGTCGACGCCGACCACCAGCCCGGCCCGGCTCTGGAACTCGTACCGGCGGGCGGGCCGGCCCCGGCGGCGGTCGCCGGAGGCCGGGCGGCTGTCGATCTCCCGGATCCAGCCCAGCCGGATGAGGTCGTTGCAGATCTCGTGCACGGTGGGCCGGGCCAGGCCGGTCGCGTCGATCAGGTCGCTGCCGGTCATGGGGCCGCCGGCCCGAAGGGCGTCGAGCACCGCCGACGCGGTCATCCGCCGCAGCATCAGCGACGTTGGAGTCGACCTCTGCATGCTCACCACCGACGGCTTGACACCCGGTTGTGACGTGGGAGACTACCGGCGGAATGATTAACGCCCCTAATCTATTCGTGTCAAGGTTGGGGCCGCAAGCGGTCGGCGCGGTGCCCTCTGGTCCGCGTGGACCGGTTTCGGACCACGACTACCGGGGCAAGCGGACCCGCATGATCCATATCGTCCGCCCTGTCCGGCGGAGGGGCCCTTGCCGGTCCCCACCGGCCGATGGACTTCCACGCTGCCCCGATGCATGATCGACACCCGTTGGCCACTTCGCCTCGCGAGCGCAGCGTCGCGGTTGCCTCACGAACGGGGCCCGTGCACGACTCGTTGATGAAGCTGGTGGGCCAGCACGCAAGGTAGCGGTGGGAAACCCGGAGGGGCAGGCCTGTGAGGGAAGGGCCGTCTACCGAGGGTGCTGCGGCGTCAACGAAAGGAAGACAGGATGCGATGGCGTAGATTGTTCCAAGGCTTCGCGGTGGCGGCGGTGGCGATGCTGTTCGCCTCGGCGTGCCTCTCCGAGGAAGGCGGCGGCGGAGGCGGCGGCGGTGGCGAGGCCGAGGCCGGCGACAAGCAGATCGAGATCATGTACGCCTTCGGCGGCGACCAGTCCAAGGGCTTCGAAGGCGTGATGAAGCAGTTCCAGGAGTCCTCCGGCATCACGATCAAGCTGACCGAAGCCGCCCAGGGCTTCGACACGCTCATCCGTCCCCGGGTCCAGGGCAACAACCCCCCCGACATCGCCCTGTTCCCGCAGCCCGGCCTGATGCTGGACTTCGCCAGGCAAGGCAAGCTCCAGGACCTCAGCACCCTGCTCGACGTCGAGCGGCTGCGCGGGCAGCTGATCCCCGGCATCCTGGAGACCGGCACCCAGGACGGCAAGGTCTACGGCGTCATCATGTCGATGAACGTGAAGAGCCTGGTCTGGTACCCGAAGAAGGCCTTCGAGGCCAAGGGCTACCAGGTCCCGACCACCATCGCCGAGCTGGAGACCCTCACCAACCAGATCAAGGCCGACGGCACGACCCCTTGGTGCGTCGGCATGGAGTCGGCCGCCGCCACCGGCTGGGTGGCCACCGACTGGATGGAGGACTTCGTCCTGCGCCTCGGCGGCCCCGAGAAGTACGACCAGTGGGTCAGGCACGAGATCCCCTTCAACGACCCGGTGGTCGTGCAGGCTGCCCAGCAGTTCGAGAAGCTCGCCCTGGCCGAGGGCAACGTCTTCGGTGGCCGCAAGGGGGTCGTGAGCAACAACTTCGGCACCGCGATCAACCCCATGTTCGACAACCCGCCCAAGTGCTTCCTGCACCGGCAGGGCAACTTCATCACCCAGGGGGGCTTCCTCAAGGACAGCGTGCGGCAGAACCTGGACGAAGAGATCGGTGTGTTCCAGCTGCCCGGCACCGACGCCGCCACCAAGCCGTTGCTGGTCGGTGGTGACCTGGCCGGCGCCTTCACCAACGACGAGGACACCAAGAAGGCGATGGAGTTCCTCGCCAGCCCGACCTTCGCCTTCGCCAACATCGCGGCGTCCAGCTACCTGTCGCCCTACAAGGAGTTCGACGTCAACAAGTACGAGGACACGACCACCCAGGAGATCGCCAAGCTGGCCTACGGGTCGACCGTGGCCCGGTTCGACGGCTCCGACCTGATGCCGGGAGCCGTCGGGGCCGGCAGCTTCTGGAAGGGGATGACCGCCTGGGTCAGTGGGCAGAAGAACCTCGACGAATCGCTCCAGGACATCGAAGACAGCTGGCCCAGCTGAGATGCTGACGGGTGGGCGCGCCGGCCTTTGGGCCGCGCGCCCACCTGGCCCTCCCTCGGGACGGTGAGCGGCAGAAAGGAGCAGGTGGATGATCAGGGTGATCAACGCCTTGCTGGCGATCATTGGCGGTGTGGGCGGTGCCCTGCTGCTCTACTGGCTCCTCAACTTCCTGGTCGAGCGGCTGCCCCAGAAGTGGGAGGAGCGCCTCAAGCCCTGGGCGTTCATCCTGCCGGCCATCGCCGCGATCGGCCTCTTTTTGATCTACCCGGCCGTGCGGACGATCATCTTGAGCTTCGCAAACGCCCAGAGCACGGCCTGGGTCGGGCTGGAGAACTACACCGATCTGCTCGGCTCCCGTGACTTCCAGATCACGCTGGTCAACACCCTGCTGTGGATCGCGGTCGTGCCGGCGGCGACAGTGGCCCTGGGTCTGGCGATCGCGGTCCTGGCCGACCGGCTCGGAGCCTTCGGCGAGAAGGCGACCAAGTCCAGCATCTTCCTGCCCATGGCCATCAGCGGGGTCGGCGCGGCCACCATCTGGCGCTTCGTCTACGAGGCCCGCCCCGAGGGCGAGACCCAGATCGGCCTGCAGAACGCCATCTGGACCGCGCTCGGGTTCGACCCGGTGGCCTGGCTCCAGGTGGACACGCTGAGGCTCAACAGCTTCCTGCTGATGGTCATCCTGATCTGGGCGCAGGTCGGGTTCTCGATGGTGCTGCTGTCGGCGGCGGTCAAGGGGGTGCCGGTCGACACCCTGGAGGCGGCCCGCATCGACGGGGCCAACGAGCGTCAGATCTTCTTCCGCGTGACCGTCCCGCAGATCTGGGGGACGGTCATCACTGTCTTCATCACCGTCCTCATCACGGTTCTGAAGGCCTTCGACGTCGTCTTCGTGATGACCAACGGCAACTTCAACACCGACATCATCGCCGTCCGCTTCTTCAACGAGCTGTTCCGCAACGGCGACAACGGCCGGGCCGCCGCCATCGTGGTCATGCTGATGATCGCGGTCGTGCCCGTCGTCGCCTACCAGGTGCGCCACTTCCGGGCCGAGGAGGCAGCACGATGACCACGACGGGAACCACTCCTCCTCCGACCCCGGTACCGGCCGAGGTCAAGCCGCGGCGGGCCATGCCACGCCGCAGAGCGGGCGAAGCCCCTGGCGCGGGGCGGGCCGGTTGGCTCGTCAAGATCGTCCTGCTGGTGATCTGCCTCCTGTGGCTGATCCCGACCCTCGGGATCATCGTGACCTCATTCCGCAGCGCGGAGGCGGCCCTCACCTCGGGCTGGTGGACGGTCCTCACCTCGCCGCTCGACTTCACCCAGTACACGCTCTCCAACTACCGCGAGGCGTGGGCCGGGGGGATGGGGAACGCGTTCATCAACAGCTTCGCCGTGGTCCTGCCGGCCACCATCATCCCGATCATGATCGCGGCGTTCGCGGCCTACGCCTTCACCTTCATGGAGTTCCCCTTCCGCGACACCCTGTTCGTCGTCGTCGTGGCCCTGCTGGTCGTGCCCAACCAGGTGGCGCTGGTGCCGCTGCTGCGGCTGTACACCGACTTCAACCTGACCGGGCAGTACGCCGCCGTCTACCTGGCCCACATCGGCTTCGGCATGCCGCTGGCCATCTACATCCTCCGCAACTACATGTCCACGCTGCCCAAGGCGGTGATCGAGTCGGCCAAGATCGACGGGGCG
>Ga0081538_10001652_pt1 | contig 22857 bp, 22 predicted proteins | sample TabmetS5T2R1_FD_71022 | JGI IMG/M metagenome (GOLD analysis project Ga0081538, IMG submission 71022) | Tabebuia heterophylla rhizosphere microbial communities from the University of Puerto Rico - S5T2R1 | ecosystem: Host-associated > Plants > Roots > Rhizosphere ... | reverse complement strand
CCCTCCTCGTTGGAGGCGAGCGGCGGCACGCCCTTCGGCCGGTAGTCGCTCACCTCGGGCAGCAGGACCGGCAGGTCCTCTTCGGGCACCGGGACGAGACCGCAGTCGTCGCAGTGGATGATCGGGATCGGGCAACCCCAGTACCGCTGGCGCGAGAAGCTCCAGTCGCGCAGGCGATACGAGACCGCCCGCGCGCCGCGCCCGCGCTCGTGCAGCCAGTCGACGATCGCCTTCTTCGCCTCGGGCGCGGACACCCCAGTGAACTCGCCCGAGTTGACCAGCACCTCGTCCTCTGTGTGCGCCGAGAACGCGCCCTCTTCCGGCGGCTCACCCTCGCGCGGCGCAACCACGCTCCGAACGGGCAGGTCGAACGTCTTCGCGAACTCGAAGTCGCGTTCGTCATGCGCGGGCACGCCCATGATCGCGCCGGTCCCGTACTCCATCAGCACGTAGTCGGCGACGTAGACGGGCAGCCGTTCGTCGTTCACGGGGTTCGTCGCGTGGAGGCCCGTGAAGACGCCGGTCTTCTCCTCCTCCGTCGCCCGCGCCTCGCCGCGGCGCGCCGCCGTCCGCTTCGCGTACTCCTGGACCTCCTCGTCCTCGATCCGCTCGACCAAGGGGTGCTCGGGTGCCAGGACGAAGAACGTCGACCCGAAGAGCGTGTCCGGCCGCGTCGTGAACACGGGCACGTCCTCGTCCAGCTCCTCGATCCGGAACAGGATCTCGGCGCCCTCAGAGCGGCCGATCCAGTTCCGCTGGATCGTCTTCGTCCGTTCGGGCCACCACCCCCACTCCGGCAGGTCGTACTCGAGCAGCTCGTCGGCGTACGCGGTGATCTTGAAGAACCACTGCTCGAGGTTGCGTGCCTCGACGAGCGTCCCGCAGCGGTCACAGCGACCGTCGACGACGTACTCGTGCGCGACCACGGTCTGGTCGTTCGGGCACCAGTTGACCGGCGCCGCCGCGCGGTAGGCCAGGCCGCGCTCGAAGAACTTCAAGAACAGCCACTGCGTCCAGCGGTAGTAGTCGACCTCGTGCGCGGAGATCTCGCGCTGCCAGTCGATGACCCAGCCCAGCCTTCGCATCTGCGCTCTGATCGCAGCGATGTTCCGCTCGGTGATCTCGCGCGGGTGGCCGCCCTCCCTGATCGCGGCGTTCTCGGCCGGCAACCCGAAGGAGTCGAACCCCATGGGCCGTAGAACCTTCCAGCCCCTCCGACGGCGCAGGTGCGTCTGGACGTCGCCCATTGTGTAGTTGAGGACGTGGCCCATGTGCAGCGTCCCGGACGGGTACGGCAGCATCTCCAACTGGTACCAGTGCGTCTCCTCGGCCGTCTCGCCCGGCTCGGGATTCGGCGTCTCGAACGCGCGCTCGGCCGCCCAGACTTCCTGCCACTTCGGTTCGATTTGCTTCGGGTCGTATCGATCCATCACCGTCTCCAGGTACAAAAAAGCCTCTCGTTCGGAGAGGCCAGGGGGAGCTGCCGCGGCGCCGCCGCGTTTGCTCCCTGGACTACTCGAGAAGCTCTCTCATTGCCACTGACAATACCACCGGTGTAGCTTCGGCGAAACCTCGAGAAAGGAGTGCGCATGCCGGAATACACGGTGGTGAAGGTCTCGGACGTTCCCGACCAAGCCGCGAACCTCGGCCATGATCCCGAGCGCTTCGAGATCAGGTTCCTGCGGAACGACCTCGGCTGCGAGCACTGCGGCGTCAGCTTCGCCCGCTACAGCAAGGGGCACACCGCCGAGGGCCACTCGCACAACCAGCAAGAGGAGATCTACGTGCTGGTCTCGGGCCGAGCGCAGGCGCTCGTCGGAAAGAACGAGGTCGTCGACCTCGAGCCGTGGACGGCGATCCGAGTGCCGCCGGAGACGCCGCGCGCACTCCGCGTCGTCGGCGACGACGACGCGATCTTCGTGAAGATCGGCGCGCCCAACACCGGCCCGGGCGACGGCCGTGGCGTCCCCGACGACTTCGGTTGGCCCGACTGATCTCCGCCGAGGAGCTCGCCGAGCTCGTCCCGTGCCCGCCCGAGCGCGTTCGCCAGCTCGTCGAGCTCGGGCTCCTGCAGCCTGACGAGAACGGGCTCCACGAATCCTCGAACGTGCACGTCGCCCGGCTCATGGCGGCGTTCGAGGAGTCCGGGATCTCGCTCGAGGACGTCGCCCGAGGCGTGCACGAGGGCGATCTTGCGTTCCCGCTGGGGCTCTTCATGCCCGAGCCCGTTGGAACGCCGGAGACCTACGCCGGCCTGGCGGCGAAGCTCGACTCCTCGCCCGAGTTCCTCCAGCGCTTGCTCAGCGAGCTCGGACTGTCCCCGGCGGACGACGGACGCGTCCGCACCGAGGACGCCGAGATGCTGTCGCTCATCCTGACGAGGCTCGACCTCGCCGACGAGGAGGACCTGTCGCGCTTCGCGCGTCTTTACGGCGGGACGCTCCAACGCCTTGTCACCGCCGGGCTCCAGTTCTTCGATCGCACGGTCCGAGAGCGCATCGACGAGCTCGACCACCTCACGAACGAGCAGAAGGACCAGGTCACCTACCAGAAGGGGGCCGGCTTCAGCGAGATGACCCAGACGCTGGTTCCCTGGCTCCAGCGCCGGCATCGCGAGCGCGTCGTGCTCGAGTACCTCGTCGACCGGACCGAGAGCTGGCTCGAGGAGCGCGAGATTGCGCCCAGGCCGACGAGACAGCCGCCGGCGATCGCCTTCCTCGACCTGACCGGCTACACCGCCCTCGCGGAGGAGCGTGGCGACCTGGCGGCGGCCGAGCTCGCCGCCGGCCTCGCCGGCGTCGTCCAGCACGCGGCGCAGACGCATGGCGGCCGGCCGGTCAAGTGGCTCGGCGACGGCGTCATGTTCCACTTCAAGGATGCGGGCGGCGCGATCCGCGGCGGCCTCGACCTCGTCGAGCAGACGGAGCGGGCGATGTCGGTCCCGGCGAGGATCGGGATCAACGCCGGCGCGGTCATCGTCCAGGAGGGCGACTACTTCGGCCAGACGGTGAACATCGCAGCGCGGATCGCGGACTACGCCCGGCCACATGAGGTGGTCGTCAGCGAGGAAGCGAGGCGCGTCGCGAACGACTCAGACGTCGCCTTCGAGCTCGTCGGCGACATCCCGCTCAAGGGCGTCTCGAAGCCGGTTCGGCTCCACCGGGCCGTCAGGCGCTGAGCGTCTGCAACCCGGGTCGGTCGAGCTTCGGGAGCGGACGCAGCCCGGCCTCGCTCGCCGGCGGGTTGACCGGCTCCGACAATGGGGGCGCGCCGAAGGAGGCCGCGACACGCTCCGTCGGCGGCTCGCCGTACAGCGTCGTCCGCTGCTTCGGCGTGCGCCCGAGCTCGCGGATCGCGTCCTCCATGCGCTCCGGCGGCATCTCCTGGCCGTGGTCTGCGCCCGCGGCGCGCGAGATCGACTCGTTCATCAGCGTTCCGCCGAGGTCGTTCCCGCCCGCGCGGAGCACGGCCTGCGCGCCCTCCATCCCGAGCTTCACCCACGAGGCCTGGATGTTGGTGATGTGCGGGTGCAGAGCCAGCCGGGCGACGGCGTGCATCAGCATCGCCTCGCGGAAGGTCGGTCCGGGCCTGGCCTGTCCGCGGAGGTACATCGGCGCCTCCATGTGCACGAACGGGAGCGGCACGAACTCGGTGAAGCCGCCCGAGCGCCGCTGCTGCTCCCGCAGCGCGATCAGGTGCCGGGCCCAGTTTCGCGGGCCGTCGACGTGGCCGAACATGACCGTGGTCGTCGAGCGCAGGCCGACGTTGTGTGCGACGTCGTGGACGCGGAGCCATTGCGCGGTCGTGACCTTGTCGGGGCAGATGACGCGGCGCACCTCGTCGTCCAGCACCTCGGCCGCCGTTCCGGGGAGCGACGACAACCCGGCGTCCTGCAGCGCCGCCAGGTACTCCTCGAGCGAGAGCCCGAGCGTCGCCGCGCCCTGCCAGACCTCCAGCGCGGAGAAGGCGTGGATGTGGAGGTCCGGGAGCTCCGCCTTCAGCGCGCGGCAGATCTCGAGATAGGTGTCGCCTGTGAACCCGGGGTGGATCCCGCCCTGGAGGCAGATCTCGACGGCGCCGCGGTCCCACGCTTCACGCCCGCGCCGGATGATCTCGTCGAGCGGGACGAGGTAGGGCTTGCCGCGGAGGTTGGCGGCGAGCCGCCCCTTCGAGAACGCGCAGAACCCGCAGCGGAAATAGCAGACGTTCGTGTAGTTCACGTTCCGCGTCACGACGTAGGTGACCGTGTCGCCGTTCACCTCTCGCCGCAGGGCGTCGGCGGCGGCGAACACACGGTGCAGCTCCTCGCCGCGGGCGGCGAAGAGGCGGACGATCTCGTCCTCGCCCAGTTCGTCGTCGCTAGCGATCGGCAGCGCGTCGCGCGGCGTGAACGGAATCGGCGTGTGCGAGCCCGCCGCCCAGCGGTCGTCGCGCGCAAAGCCTTCGCCGTCGGCCGCGCGGAGCGCGTGCGGCAGGACGTTCGGGTCGATCCAGCGGCCGCTGACGAACTCCGGGTAAACGGCCAGCCGAGGGGCGAGCGTGAAGCCGCGCGCCTCGGTCTCTTTCGCAAGGCGCTCGCGCTCTGGCCAGGGTGCTTCCGGGTTGACATGGTCGATCGTGACCGGCGAGACGCCGCCCCAGTCGTCGATCCCGGCCTCGAGCAGCCGGCCGAAGTCGTCCCCGCTCAGGTTCGGCGGGCACTGCACGTGCACGTCCGCCGGCAGGAGGATCCGCGCCGCAGCAGCGGTCCACAAGAGCTCCTGGAGCGACGGCTCCGGGTGTTCGGCCATCTTCGTGTCCGGCTTCGCGCGGAAGTTCTGGACGATCACCTCCTGGATGTGGCCGTGACGCTCGTGCAGGTCTCGAATCGCATTGAGCGCCTCGATCCGCTCCTCGCGGGTCTCGCCGATCCCGATCAGGATCCCCGTCGTGAACGGGATCTGCAGCTCACCCGCGAGCCGGATCGTCTCCAGCCGCACCGCGGGAAGCTTGTCCGGCGAGCCGAAGTGCGGACCGCCGCGGCGGGACAGTCGCTCGGACGCCGTCTCCAGCATGAGCCCCTGCGAGATGCTGACCGTTCGCAGTAGCGCGAGCTCGTCCCGGGTGAGGACGCCCGGGTTCGTGTGCGGCAGGAGGCCGGTCTCCTCGAGCACGAGCTTCGCGCAGCGGGCGAGGTACTCCACGGTCGTCGCGCAACCGAGCTCCGCCAGCTCGTCCCGCGCTGCCCGGTAGCGGAGCTCGGGCTTGTCGCCGAGTGTGAAGAGGGCCTCCCGGCAGCCGGCGCGTTCGCCGGCGCGCGCGATCTCGAGCACCTCCTCCTCGGACATGTATGCGCGCTCGCCGCGCCGTGGAGGCCTCGCAAAGGTGCAGTAGTGGCAGACGTCCCGGCAGAGCTTCGTCAACGGGATGAAGACCTTGGGCGAATACGTGACGACCGAGCTCCGCCTGACCGCGCGCGCCTCCGCGCAGAGCTCCTCTGTCGAAGCCGCCAGCAGCCCCTCCACGGGGCGGAGCTTACGCTCGCTTGCTCAGGCCTCGGTGTTCCACTTCCCGAAGAGCGCCTCGTGGAGGTACCCACGAGTCTGCCACTCGGGTGGAATCACGCCACCGGGCGTGCCGCTCATGCGGGTCAGCGTCCGAGTTCCGTCGATCCCGGCCCACTCCGCAACGACGACCCAGCCGACGAGAACGGACTGCTCCAGCCGCTCGTTTCCGTCCTGGCTCGCTTCGATCGCGTCGTGCAGACCTTCGGGAGGACTGTCGCCCATACCCGAAAGATCGACCGAAACCCGCCGAAACTTGAGTCTATCTACAGCGACGGAGCGACCGATCGAGCGACGCGCTGCGCGAATCCTTGAGCGTGACGAGAGCGCGGACGAGCGTCGGGCGCCGTCCGAGCCGGGTGCGCCGGACCGTTGCCGTGTATGGCGCCCGCGCGTCGCGCTTGATCGCACGCGTGCCGCGATAGAAGACCACGGACGCGATGCGCGACGCCGCCGACCCTCCGACACGTACGGCGACCTGGCGTGACCGGACACAGCCGGCACCGCCGCGGCGGTAGCGGACTACGAGCCTGAGATCCGGGCCGCGTCTGCACGCATCGCCGGCGCAGACCCGGAGCCGCGCAAGCCGGGCACCGAGGTCCGCCTTCAGCGCTGCGAAGCGGGGATCGGCGTGCAGGCTCGTCAGCTGGTCCGGATCGGCGCGGAGGTCGTAGAGCTCCTGCTCGCCGGTCGAGTGTTGGACGAAGACGTGTTGCGGTGTGCGGATCGCGCTGTAGCCCGGCGTCTCGAGCAGGAGGTCGCGGCCGGAGCGCTTCAGCGCATCGCGCGCGAACGGGAGCAGCGAGCGGCCGTCGAGTCGGCGGCCGACCGGCGCCGCGCGAGCCGCGTCGAGGATCGTTGCCGCCAGATCGACGTTCGCGACCAGGTTCGTGCGCTGGACGCCGCGCGGGACCCCGGGGCCCCGCATCAGGAGCGGCACGCGCACCGACGGCTCGTAGACGAGCACCTTGCCGTCGGGGACTCTGTGCTCGCCGTGGAAGAAGCCGTTGTCGGCGGTGAAGATGACAAGCGTTCGGCTGAGCTCGCCGGTCGCCTCCAGCGCGGACAGGATGTCGCGCACCGCCTCGTCAACGGCGAGAAGCGACTCGAGCCGCTGCTGGTAGTTCTCTCGGATCGCGTTCAGCCGCGCGGTCGGGATCACGCGCCGGTTGCGGATCGCCGCCGGCTTGTCCGAGACATCGGCTTCGTTCAGCGACGGCGGCGCCGGCAGCGGCTGGTTGGCGAAGGCGTTCCGGTGCCGCGGCGCCGGCGACGGCGTCGCCTGGTTCGCCGGATCGTCGGCATCCCGCGGGCCGCCGCTGTGCGGCGCGAGGAACGCGACGGAGAGGAAGAACGGCTTGTCCCCCGGCGCCAAGCGCCTGACGAGCTCGACGGCCTTCCGGTTGTAGACGTCCGTCTGGTAGTTCGCGGCCCCGGTCCCGTAGGTGACGAGCCGACCCTGCTCGTTCAGCGTGTAGTTGTAGAACCGGTAGGTCGATGGGTCGGTCGAGCCGTACCACTCACTCCACCCGGCCGGCACCTCCAACGGCCGTGCGCGCCCGTAGCCGTTCAGGTACTTCCCGAGGTGCACCGTCGTGTAGCCGGCTCGCTGGAGCCAGGCAGGCAGGGTGTTCCCGTGCGTCGGCGCGAGCTTGTCGTAGCCGCCCGCCGGCGCCGCGTTCCCCATGATCGTGTGGTTGTGGCCGTACTGGCCCGTGATGTAGGTCGCGCGCGAGGGGCAGCAGAGCGGGAACGACGCGAAGCTGTTCGTGAACGTCACGCCCTGACGTGCCAGGAGCGAGTTCACGTTCGTCATCACGCGCAGCGACTCGACCGTCTGGTCGTCGGTCATCAGAACCAAAATGTTCGGCCGGGACTGGGCAACCGCCCCACTCCCGGCCCCGACAGCGAGCAGGGCCGAGACCGTCAGCGCCGCGGAAGCGGCCGCCAGGACCCCCCACGGCCTCGGCCTCATGCCCGCCATCATGACCTGAAGACGCGAAGCCCCAGTTAGGTGTTTGTAAGGCGTTCGAAAGGTTCTAGAGACCGGCGCTTTGCAGGGCTTTTGCGTCGGTGATCGGTGCCCGGCAGGCGAAGTTCTCGCAGACGTAGACGGCCGGAGCGCCGTCGACGAGACCCTTGCCCCGCAGCAGAGGGATCTCGTCCGACGGTCCGACCGCCACGACGGTGTTCGGGTGAAACGGCTCGAGCGCCGCGCGCGCGACCCCACTGTCCACCGGCCCGACGATCGCGAGCTCCCGGGGCGGCGAGAAGTGCAGGTCGAGCGCGCTCAGCGCATGGCCGAAGGCATGCGGCGCGCGGCCGAGCGCGGGGCCGACGAGTCGGAAGACGCCGACGGCGCGCCGCGCAAGCTCGTCGTCGCCGTAGACGCGCGCCAGCCGCAGGAGGTCGTACGCCAGCATCGAGTTCCCCGACGGCGTGGGGTGGTCGTCGAAGGTCTTCTGCCGCGCGATCAGCTCCTCGCCGTGGGACGGGGTGAGGAAAAAGCCGCCCCGCTCCTCGTCGCCGAAGAGCTCGACCGCGAGACGGGCGAGGCGGTTCGCCTTCTCGATGAAGCGCAGCTCGCCCGTCGCAACGTGGAGCTCGTAGAGGCCGTGGACGACGTCGGCGTAGTCCTCGAGGAAGCCCGTGTTCTTCGCTCGACCCTCGCGGTAAGTTCGATAGAGACGGCCCTCGTCGTCCGAGAGCGGGCCGAGCAAAAACTCGGCGAGCCGGGCCGCCGCGTCGAGCCAGTCCTGCCGCTCCAGACGGCGGCCGGCCTCGGCGAGCGCTGCGAGCAGCAGTCCGTTCCACGAGGCGACCGCCTTGTCGTCGCGGAGCGGCTTCGGGCGCTGCTCCCGGATCTCGAAGAGGCGCGCACGGAGCTCCTCGTCGAGGTCGCCGCGGATGATCGAACGGCCGTGCTCGAAAGGCTCGAGGAGCTCGGCGGGGACGCCTTCGTCGGGCGTCCACGTGAAGGTCAGGCCCTCGACGCCCTCGGTGTCGGCGTCCTGGGCCGAGGCGAACCCGCCCTCGGGAAGCGCCAGCTCGCGCAGCACGTAGTCGACCGTCTGCTCGACGATCTGGCGATACCGCCCCTCACCCGTCACGACCCAGGCGTGGAGGTAGACAGAGGCGAGCAGCGCGTTGTCGTAGAGCATCTTCTCGAAGTGCGGCACGAGCCAGGTGCGGTCGACCGAGTAGCGGTGGAAGCCGCCGCCGACGAGGTCGTACATGCCTCCGGCGGCCATCGCGTCGAGCGTCTTCGTGACCATCGGGAGCGCCTGCTCGTCGCCGCGGAGGTGCATGCGGAGCAGGAACTCGAGCGTCGAGGCGGGCGGAAACTTCGGCGCCCCGCCGAACCCGCCCCACTCCGCGTCGAAGTGCGAGCGGAGCGCGCGCGAGGCGTCCCAGAGCAGCCGCTCAGTCAGCGGCTCCGCGGACGGCGCGACCGTTCCTGACTGCGCGAGCGCCTCGCGAAGTCGACCGGCCGTCCCTTGCACATCACCCGGGCGATCTCGGTAGAGCTTCGCGATCGCGTCGAGGACGTCGCGAAACGCCGGCATGCCGTGCCGGGGCTCCGGTGGGTAGTACGTCCCGCCGTAGAACGGCACTCCTTCGGGGGTCAGGAAGACGGTCATCGGCCAGCCGCCGTGACCGGTCATCGCGACGACGGCGTCCATGTAGAGCGCGTCGACGTCGGGCCGCTCCTCCCGGTCGACCTTGACGTTCACGAAACGCTCGTTCATGAGCCGCGCGGTGTCGTCGTCCTCGAACGACTCGTGCTCCATCACATGACACCAATGGCAGGCCGCGTACCCGATCGACAGCAGCACGGGCTTGTCCTCGGCGCGCGCCCGCTCGAACGCCTCGTCGCCCCAGGGGTACCAGTCGACGGGGTTGTCGGCGTGCTGGAGGAGATACGGGCTCGTCTCTTGGGCGAGGCGGTTCACAGGTCTAGGCTAGACGTGTGACCGAGCTTCCGGACGAGCCGCTGGAGGCGGACGACACCGAGGACGAGGCGGAGACCGAGGAAGACGACGAGCTCGGCCTCAGCGCGGAGGAGAGCTTGGGCATGATTCCGCCGGATTGAGCGTCCTTCCCGGCGGGACCGTCACCTTCTTGTTCTCGGACATCGAGGGGTCGACGCGACTCCTAGAGCAGCTCGGCGAGCGCTACCAGGACGTCCACCGCGACCACCGGCGGATCCTGCGCGAGCGGCTCACCGAGGCGGGCGGCCAGGAGGTGGACACCCAAGGCGACGCCTTCTTCTTCTCGTTCGCGCGCGCGAAGGACGCAGTCGCCGGCGCCGTCGCGGCGCAACGCGAGCTCGCGGAGCACGAGTGGCCGGACGGCGCCACCGTTCGCGTGCGCATGGGCCTCCACACAGGCGAGCCGACTGTCGGCGAGGAGGGCTACCTCGGGATGGACGTGGTGCGCGCCGCCCGTATCTGCTCCGCGGGCCACGGCGGACAGATCCTCCTGTCCGAGACGACTCGGGCGCTCGTCGGCAACAACGTGCCGGAGGGCGCGGCGATCCGCGACCTGGGCCAGGCGCACCTGAAGGACATCCAGCATGAGCGGATCTTCGAGCTGTCGCTCGACGACCAGCCCGGCGACTTCCCGCCGCTGAAGGAGGCGGCGCCGCGTTCGAGCGCGGACGAGCTCGCGGCGCAGATCGAACGCCACGTCCACGAGCAGATCCTGTCGGCGTTCCAGGTGGGCGAGCCGCCGCGTGCGCCGGAGGCTTCGACTTCGAGGCTCGCGAAACTCTTCCGCCGGCGGCGATCGTCCTGATCGTCAGGGGCGCGTTCTGAACGGCCCCGCGCGATACACGTAGCCCTCGAGCTGCCGGCCGAGCAGCTGCTCGACCCACTCCGAAACGGCGATCAACGCATCGAGGTCGACACCCGTCTCGACACCTTCCCCTTCGAGGAGGTAGACGAGGTCCTCGGTGGCGACGTTACCGGTCGCCTTCGGCGCGAACGGGCAGCCGCCGAGGCCCCCCACTGACGCGTCGAGCACGGAGACGCCGGCCTCGAGCGCGGTGTACGCGTTCGCGAAGCCGGTGTTCCGCGTGTTGTGGAAGTGGCCGCCCACGGGTTTGTCGAGCTCGCGCACGCGCTCGACGAGCCGCCTCACCTGCGTCGGCGTCGCGACCCCGATCGTGTCGGCGAGAACGAGCTCGTCGGCCTCGGTTTGCGCGAGCCGCTCCGCGATCTCCGTCACCCGGTCCGGGTCGACCGGCCCCTCGAAGGGACAGCCGAAGGCGACGGAGATGGTCAGGCTCGCGCGGATCCCGTCCTCGCGCGCCCGCGCGACGATCTGCTCGGCTGCCGCGATGCTGGCCTCGACCGACGCACCGGCGTTCCGCTGGGAGAAGCTCTCGGTCGCCGCGAGCGCGAAGCTGACCTCGTCGAGACGCGTGGCGAGCAGCCGGTCGTAGCCGCGCTCGTTGAGCGCGAGCCCGGCGTACTCGACGCCGTCGCGCCGGTCGAGCGCCGCAACGACGTCCTCGGCGCCCGCCATCTGAGGGACTCGCTCGGGGTTGACGAAGCTCGCGGCCTCAATTCGGCGGAGACCAGTGGCCGCCAGCCGGCCGACGAGCTCCGCGCGTGTTTCCGGCGGGAGGATCTGGTCTTCGTTCTGGAGCCCGTCGCGCGGGCCGACCTCGCGGAGCACTACTCGAACCCGCGGGCGAAGACGCGCTTCGGTTGCACGCGGACAATCAGGCGCTTCTCGTCGCGGCGCGTGTAGCCCCGCCCGAAGTAGCGGTGGTACAGCTCGTCCATGTGCTCCTCGGCGCCGTCCTCTGAGATCTCGGCCGGCCCGGTGACGGAGACGTACTGGTACGGATTTTCGTGATTGACGACGCAGACGGCGATCACCGGGCGCTCGCGGATGTTCCGCACCTTCACGCGGGTCTCGGCCAGGTTCAGCAGCACATGCTCGCCGTCCCAGTCGACCCAGTTCGGCGTCACCTGAGGCACGCCGTCCGGCCCGACCGTGCCGACGCTGGCGAAGTTGCGGCCCTTCAGGAGCTGGGCCTGCTCGTCGGTCAGCGTCGCCATCGGCTGCCGTAGGCTAACGACGCATGGGTGCGCTGCTGCTCGTCGGAACGCGCAAAGGGCTCTTCTTCCTCCGCTCGGACGAAGACCGGCGCGACTGGGAGCTCGAAGGTCCACTGCTCACCGGCTGGTCGATCTTCCACGCCACTCAGGACCCCCGCGACGGCGACCTCTACGTCGCCGGCAACAACTTCGTCTACGGCGGCACCGTGCAGCGCTCGAGCGACTTCGGGAAGACCTGGGTTCGGTCTGAGGGCATCGGCCTCCCGGAGGAGACCGGCCTCAAGCTCGAGGAGGTCTGGCACGTCGAGCCTGGCCATCCGAGCGAGCCGGACACCCTTTGGCTCGGCGCGACACCCGGCGCGCTCTTCCGCACCGACGACAAGGGCGAGACGTGGGAGCCGGTGATGGGGCTCGTGCAACACGAGACCCGCGAGAAATGGCAGCCGGGCGCCGGCGGCATGTGCTGCCACTCGGTCCAGATCCATCCCGACGACCCGAAGCAGATGTACGCCGCGATCTCCGCCGCCGGTGCCTTCCGAACCGAAGACGCCGGCGAAACGTGGGTGCCGGTGAACAAGAACGTCGCCGCGGACTTCATGCCCGACGACCCGTTTCCGGAGGTCGGCCAGTGCGTGCACAAGCTTCTCCTCCACCCCGAGCGCCCCGAACGGCTGTGGCAGCAGAACCACTGCGGCGTCTATCGCTCCGACGACCGCGGAGACGAGTGGGAGCGGCTCGAGGGCAACGGGCTGCCGAGCGGCTTCGGCTTTCCGCTCGCTCTGCATCCGCGCGACCCCGACGTCGCTTTCGTGATCCCGGAGGAGGGCGCGGAGAACAGGGTCACGCCAGACGGCCGTCTCGGCGTTTACAAGACGACGGACGGCGGCGCGAGCTGGACGCTGCTCACAGACGGGTTGCCAAAACCGGCCTGGGGCGCCGTGATGCGCGAAGGTTTCGCCTCCGACAAGCGCGACCCGGCGGGCATCTACTTCGGGACGCAGAGCGGCTCGGTCTTCGTCTCGGCCTCCGAGGGCGACGAGTGGCAGGAGGTCGCGCGCCAGCTGCCGCCGATCCTCTCGGTCGAGATCGCCGAGTGGTCGTAATCAAGCTTCCGTCGCTGATGGCTGAACAGGCCGGCGGCCGGCGGGAGTTCGAGGTGGAGGCGGACACCCTCGGTGAGGCGCTGCGCGCGCTGCCGATCTCCGACTTCCTCCTCGACGAGCGCGGCGAGCTCCGGCGGCTCGTCAACGTCTACGTCGACGGCGAGGACGCGCGGCGGGCGGACGGCCTCGACACCTCAGTGGCCGAGTCGACGGAGATTCGCGTGATCGCGGCGGTCGCCGGCGGCTAGAGCTTGCTGGGGACGGTGATCTCGCCGTTCCGGAGCCGCCGCTCGACGTCCTCGAGCGCTCGGATGTCGTCCTGCGGCACCTTCGGGCTGATCTTGCCAAGGGCGACGCCGTTCTGAGCCAGGCCGAATGTGACATTGAAGCCGCCCCGGAAGTTGCCGTCGACGACCGTCCGGATCGTTCGAAAGACGGCCTCGTCGACGCGCTTCTGCGCGCTCGTCAGCACGTGCGGCCCGAGGAACGACTGGTCGGCGTCGACGCCGATCCCCCAGACCTTGCGCTCCTTCGCAGCGCTCAGCGCACCGAGCCCGCAGCCGCCGGCAACCTGGAAGACGATCTTCGCGCCGCGCCCGATCTGACTGAGCGCGATCTCCTTGCACTTCGCCTGGTCGTCCCAGTCGGATGAGTAGCCGTTGAGGGTCGTAATGCCCGGCCGGGCCTCCTTGGCGCCCGCCTGGTACCCGGCGATGAAGCGGTCGACCGGCGGCTCTTTGTACCCGCCCACCGAGCCGATCGTGTTCGCGTTCTGCCGCTTGGCCTCGAGGCCAGCCAGATAGCCGGCGAGGTAGCCCACCTCCTGCTCCTTGAAAAGCAGCCCGACGATGTTCGCCGGCTTGCCCGGCAGCGTCGTCTGATCCACGTCCACGATCGCGAACTTCGTCTCCGGGAACTGCTTGGCCGCCGTCGCGACCGCCTCGCCTTGGGCGAACCCGACACCGATGACGAGGTCGAAGCCCTGACGGGCGAGCGCCGAGTGGTTCGGCACATAGTCGGCGGAGGACGCCGACTCGACAACCCGGGTCTGGACGCCGAGCTCGGCCCCCGCGCGCTTCAGCCCTTCGTACGCGAGCTGGTTGAAGCCCCGGTCGTTGAGCTGGCCGACGTCCGTGACGAGCGCGACGCGGACGCTCGACTCGGCCTGCGTCGTCGTCCCCGCGGCGTCGCCGCCATCATCGCCGCCGCCGCAACCGGCCAGCAGTAGGCCGGCGGCGAGCGCCATCGCGATCCTGGCCGGGAGGTTTTCGCCTGATAGTCTCAAACCCGGTGTCCGAGTCTACCCGACCGGCGCCGCTGCACGTCACGCTTGCCGTCGTGCTCCAGGTGCGAGGCGGCTCCCTGCGGGCGCTGATGTGGGAGCGGGCACTGGAGCCGTTCGCGGGCCGGTGGGCGCTGCCCGGAGGCTTCCTCGAGCCCGCCGAGACGCTCGAGCAGTCGATCCGACGCCATCTCGCCGCGAAGGTCGACATCCGCGAGCTCGCTCACCTCGAACAGCTCGAGACGCGGAGCGATCCGGAACGGAACCCGGACGGCTGGGAGCTCGCGACGGCATACCTCGGGCTCGTCCCGGGCGATCTCGACCCCGAGACGCCGGAGGACACGGCCTGGCACCAGGTGGACGTGCTCCCGCCTGCCGCCTTCGACCACGGCGAGATCGTCGAGGACGGCCTTCGCCGGCTGCGGGCGAAGCTGTCCTACACGAACATCGGCTTCGCGCTCGCACCGAGGACCTTCACGCTCTCGGAGCTCCGCGCGATCTATGTCGCCGCGCTGGGCCATGACGTGTCGGCGACGAACCTCCAGCGGGTGCTGCTCAGGCGCGGAGTCCTCGAGCACACCGGCTCGAAACGCGAGCCCGGCAAGTCCGGCGGTCGGCCGGCGGAGCTCTTCCGTTTTCGGTCTTCCCGGCTCGAGGTCACCGATCCGTTCGCAGTCTTGAGGCCCCCGCTACGATCGTCGCGTGCTGGAAATCGCGCCTGATCTGCGTCGCTGGCTCGCCGGCGGAGAGAGGATCGCGCTCGCAACCGTGATCGCGACACGGCGGTCTGCCCCGCGTCCAATCGGAGCAAAGCTGGGCGTCTCCGAGGGCGGGGAGCTTGCCGGGTCGGTCTCCGGCGGCTGTGTCGAGAACGAGGTCTACGGGCTCGCGCAGGAGGCGCTCGGCGGCGGGCCGCCTCAGCTGGCGGACTACGGGATCTCCGACGAGCTTGGTCTCTCGGTCGGCTTGCCCTGCGGCGGCGAGATCGAGGTCTTCGTGGACGAGTACGAGCCCGCTCTCCTCGAACGGCTGCTCAAAGCCGCAGAGAACGAGGAGCCCGCGGTGCTCTACGAGATCGTCTCGGGCGACGGCGTCGGAGCGAAGCTGCTCGTCTTCGAGAGCGGCGAGACGATCGGCGACGGGCTCGCCGAACTGCCGCTCGGCGTCGACGAGCTCCTGCGTCGTGGGCGCAGCGTCCTCGTCGAGGAGAACGGGCGCAAGGTCTTCTGCGACGTCTTCGGCCCGCGACCCCGGCTCGTGGTCTTCGGCGCGGTCGACACAGCCGAGCACCTCTGCGCAGCGGCTGCGGCACTCGGGTGGCGGACCGTCGTCGTCGACGCCCGAGCCAAGCTGGCGACGCGTGAGCGCATTCCGAGCGCAGACGAGCTGATGGTCTCCTGGCCCGAGGAGGCGCTGGAGCAGATCCAGCCCGACCACTCGACCGCGATCGTCGTTCTCACCCACGAGGACCGCTTCGACATCCCGGCGCTCAAGGGTGCGCTCGCGACGGAGGCGTACTACGTCGGTGCGCTCGGGTCGCGGCGCAACCAGGAGCGGCGGCGCGAGCGATTGCTTGCGGAGGGCCTCGACGAGGAGGCGATCGAGCGCATCGCAGGCCCGAGCGGGCTCGACGTCGGCGCCGACACACCGGCGGAAACGGCGGTGTCGATCCTCGCCGAGATCCTCGCGGTGCGCGCAGGCCGCGAGGGCGGCCGGCTGAAGACGGCCAAGGGCCGCATCCACGCCGAAGCCGTCTGAAGCCGTTTCCCGCGGGTTGGGGCGTGGCGCCGCTTCGATTGGTGTCGGACACTGAAACGTGTCAAGACCAGCGTGTGACGAAAGTGCGCCGGAGTGTCCCCAGCGTCAGAAGATCTTCATCTCGAGCCCGGCCATGGGCTCGCCGCCCGCCTCGGTGACGAGCCAGGTGTCCTGCATGTAGAGGCACTCGTGACCGTCTTCCGAGATCGCGTGCGGGTGCATCGAGAAGACCATGTTCGCCTCGAGCTCCGTCTCGACGCCCTCGCCGATCTTCGGGAACTCGATCATCGTCATCCCGATCGAGTGGCCCGTGACGTGCCCGAGGTGGTAGCCGCGGTCGACGAAGCCCTTCGAGACCGCGCGGTGGACGTCGTGAGCCGTCGCGCCGGGGCGCAGCGCCGTCTTCGCCGCCTCGAAGTACTCCTGGTAGGCCTCGAACATCCGGCCGACCTCCGCGCTCGGCGTCCCGAGCGCGCGCGAAACCTCGACCCAGTGCCCGCCGGGGCCCGCGATCTCGAGCGACGGGATGCAGAAGTCGCCGAGGGCGATGTCTCGCCGCGCGATCGCGAACTCGGGCCCGACGAGGACCATGTTCATCGTCAGCCGGCCGCAGCCCTCTTCGACGAACAGCCGCTCGGCGGGAGCGAGCACCTCCGCCGCCGACCGACCCGGCGCGTACGCCTCACGGAAGGCATGGAACCCCTCGGTGTTGATGCGGACGCTGTCACGCACGGACTCGAGCTCGGCGTCGCTCTTCACCGCGCGCGCGTGGTCGAACTCGAGCTCCCACGGGACGAGCTCGACCGCGTCCTGCATCACCGCGAAGTCGCGCACGGTCATCGCGTAGTCGAGCCCGTACACGCCGACGCGCTGCCCGCGAAGACGATCCGCCAGCCACGCCCCGGGGTGATCCGCGAACACCTGATCCTCGATCCACGTCGTCCCGTGCTCGCCGACGTAGCGTGCCTCGGACGGGAACACGATCGTGGGGTCTCCGTCCAACGGTAGGAGCACGTACGCGTAGCGGTGGACGATCTGGAAGCCGGAGAGGTACGTGACCTGGCCTTCGAAGCCGGTGTATTCGGTGCCCGCGACGAGTGCGGCGTCGAGACCATCGCGCGCCAGCGCCTCGCGGACGCGCCCGTTGCGGCGCTCTACCTCGCCCACGAGCGCTCCAGTCCCTTGATCAGCGCCGTGACAGCCTCGTTCAGCGGGGTTGGGACACCGTGCTCGCGGCCGAAGCGGACGACGCCGCCGTTCAAGAAGTCGATTTCCGTCTCGCGTCGCGCTTCGACGTCCTGGAGCATGCTCGCCTTGTGGTCGTAGGCCACGTCCGGCCTGGCCGCGTAGTCGATCAGCTCCTCGGGATCCTCGTCGAGCTCGATCCCCTGCGCGCCGGCGACCGCCTTGCCCTCGTCGACGAGCGCGGTGACAAGCGCGCGTAGTGCCGGGTCCTCGCAGACCCGCCCGTGAGTCAGGCCGGTCAGCGCGCCGATCGGATTCGTGGCCGCGTTGAAGATCAGCTTCCGCCACTGCGGCCCGCGGGCATCGGCGACCGCCTCGGTCGGCATCCCGGCTCGTGTGCAGGCCTCCGCGAGCCGCTCGATCTCGGGCAGCTCGGCCGGGCGAGGCTCGAACGGGCCGATCGTCGTGTCGCCCTTGACGTCCCACTGGATGTGACCGGGCTCGACGATCTTCCCGGCCGGAAAGGTCGTCCCGCGGATCACGCGCTCGACGTGCTCGGCGATCGCCTCCTCGTTTCCGACCCCGTTCTGGACCGAGCAGACGCTCCCGCCCTCGAAGGCGTCGGCGGCCGCGGCGACCGCAGGGCCCGTGTGCATGCTCTTCGTCGCGACGATCCCGAAGTCGCACGGCGGCAGCTCCGCCGGGTCGGTCGTCGCCCGAAGGCGGCCGACCACCTCCCCCGCGCCGGACAACCGCAGGCCGTCGCGGTTGATCGCATCGACGTGCTCGCCCCAGACGTCGTAGGCCCAGACCTCGACGTCGTCCAGCTGCGCAAGGTTGGCGGCGAAAAGCCCGCCGACCGCGCCGCAACCGACAACGGCGATCCTCACGGCAGCCGGAACTCCCGACCGCCGGTCAGACCGGTGGGGCGAACGATCAGCACGAGGGCCATGATCGCGCCCAGGAAGATCAGCCGCGTTCCCTGCGGCAGGTCGAGCGTGAAGCCGATCGTCACACCCTGCTCCGCTTCGATCAGGAACGAGTCGAGGCCGCTGACGAGGAGCGCTCCGACGACGGCGCCCCAGAGGCTCGTCAGGCCTCCGATGACGAGCATCGCGAGGGTCAGGAAGGTCAGCTCCAGGTAGACCTGCTCCGTCGTGATCGACCCGAGGAGGTGGACGAGCAGCGCGCCGGCGAACCCGGCGAGGGCGCCCGAAACGGTGAACGCCCAGAGCCGCTCGCGGTGGACGCCGACGCCGACGCCGCGCGCGGCTGCCGGGTCCTCGCGGGAGGCCCGGAGGCGCCGCCCGAAGCGGCTCCGCTGGTAGGCGAACGCGGCCGCGACGACGAGGAGAGCACCGAGCGTGGCCTGCAGCGCGTCCGTCGTCTCGGGCACGAGCGAGAGGGTCGTCGCACCCGGGCCGATCTTCGTCCACTCGCGGAGGATGTTGTGCGTCACCTCGAGCACGGCGAAGGTCGCGATGCCCGCTGCGAGCCCGGAGAGTCGCATCAGCGGCAGTCCGACGATGAGCGCGAAGACCCCGCCCGCCGCGGCTCCCAGCACGAGCGATGCGACGTTGCCGACGGTGTGGTCGCGGAGGATCGGAAAGAGCTCCGGCAGCACGCCGGTCTTCGACTCGAGCGGGATCGTCATCACCCCGGCGACGAACGCACCGACCGCGACGAAGCTGATCTGCCCGAACGAGAGGACGCCCGAGTTGCCGATGAAGACGTAGATCGCGACGACGATCGCGACCGAGACGAGGGCGTTCAGGAAGTAGATCTCGTTCGAGCGCGAGACGAGCGTCGACCCGATGCCGACGGCGACGACGAGCGCCGCCGGGACAGCGAGCTGGAGCGACGTGTCGAGCGAGCGCCTCATACGCGCTCCGCCGCGGGACGGCCCCACGCGAAGAGCCCAGCGGGGCGCAGGAGCAGGACGAGGATCACGAGGCCGAAGACCGCGGACGGCAGGAACACCGTCTGCTCCGTCGGCAGGGCCCCGTTGATGACGCCCGTCGCGAACCCGATCGCGAACCCGCCGAGCGTCGCCGTCCAGAGGCGGTCGATGCCGCCGACGACGACGCCGACGAGCACGACGATCGTCTCGCGGAGCGCGAAATCGGGCCCGACGAACGGGAACTGGACGGTGAGCAGCACCGCAACGGTCGCGGCGAGAACGCCGGAGAGCAGCACGGCGAAGGCGATCACGCGGTTCGCGCGCACACCGAGCAAGCGCGCCGTGGGGAAGTCCGCCGCCGCAGCGCGCATGTGGAGCCCGATCGTCGTCTTCAGCAGCAGCAGTGCGAGCAGCGCGAGCGCCACGACCGCCACGACGATCGCGACGATCGTGATCTTGCGAATGTCGACGCCCTGGACGGTGACCGGCTGGTTCAGCGGCGCGATCGACGTCGCGATCTCGCCGATCGTGTCGTCGCGAATGTCGACGAGCAGCGCGACGGCCTGGAGCATGAAGGCGATCGCGAACGTGGTCACGAGCATCACGGCCGGCGAGGCGCCGCGGAGCGGGCGGAAGACCGCGCGCTCCATGGCGAGCGAGAGCACCACGACGACGACGAGGCACGCGACGATGCTCCAGACGACGCGCCAGTGCGCCGTGAACGCAAGCGTGTAGGCGCCGGCCATGATCAGCTGGCCGTAGGCGAAGTTGACGAGGCGCAGGACGCCGAAGACGAGCCCGATCCCGACCGCCATCAGCGCGTAGATCGCGCCCAGGCCGACCGAGTCGGCAAGCGTCTGGGCGTCGACCGCGGCGAGAACCGTCATCCGGCGAGGTAGGCCGAGACGAGCCTGTCGGTGTCGTCGGCGTCGGCGGGCTCGAGCGTGAGGCGGAGCTCGCCGTTCGCGAGGACATGAGTCCGGTCGGCCAGCGCGACGGTGCGCTGCGCGCGCTGCTCGACGAGGAGGACCGCGAAGCCGCCGTCGCGGATGTCGGCGAGCGCTGCGAAGACGTCGTCGACCAGCGAGGGCGCGAGGCCGAGCGACGGCTCGTCGAGGAGCAGCACGTCCGGCTGCGCGACGAGCGCTCGGGCGATCGCGAGCTGCTGCTGCTGGCCGCCCGAGAGCACGCCGGCCTGCCGCCGCCGGAACTCGCGCAGCACCGGGAAGAGCTCGTACGCACCGGCGAGGGCGAGGCGCCCCTGCCGTCCGCGCCGCGCCGCGAGGCCGAGGCGAAGGTTCTCCTCGACCGTGAAATCGGCGTAGATGCGCCGCCCCTCCGGAACCAGGCTGACCCCGGCCTTGGCGATCGACTCGGGCGCACGGCCGAGAACCGACGTACCAGCCAGCCTCACTGAGCCTTCTTGCGCCGGGACGAGGCCCATGATCGCGTTGAGCGTCGTCGACTTCCCGGCGCCGTTCGGCCCGATGAGTCCGACGATCTCGCCCTTGTCAACCGCGAACGAAATGTCGCGGACCGCTGTCACCGCGCCGTAGCGCACCTCGAGCCCCTCGACGGCGAGCGCCGGCTCAGCCATCGCCCTCCTCCACGACCGCGGTCTCGCCGAGATACGCGGCGGCGACGTCGAGATTCCCGCGAATCTCGGCCGGCGTCCCCTCGGCGAGGGTCCGCCCCTGGTCGAGCACCTGGATCCGGTCGCAGACGCTCATGACGAGCGCCATGTTGTGGTCGATCAGCAGGACACCCGCGTCGTGCTCGTCACGCACGGACCGGACGACGGCGGCGAAGTCCGGCACCTCCGCCTCCGGCAGGCCTGCGGCCGGCTCGTCCAGCAACACGAACTGGGGCCGGGTCGCGAGTGCCCGGGCGACGCCCAGCCGCCGCTCGTCACCGTGGGCGAGCACGCCTGCCGGCGCTTCTGCCTGTGCTTCGAGGCCCAGGAGCTCGAGGAGCTCACCGGCCCGTTCGCGCGCACGCCTCGGCCCCGCCCCGACGCCGAGGGCCGCAACCTCCACGTTCTCGCGGACGGTGAGGTCGCGGAACGAGCGGCTGTGCTGGAACGTCCGGGCGAGCCCCGCCCGTGCGCGCCGGTGCGCGCTCCAGCGCGTGATCCGACGCTCACCCAGCTCGACCGAGCCTGACGTCGGCCGGTCGAACCCGGTCAGGACGTTCACGAGCGTGGACTTGCCGGCCCCGTTCGGGCCGATCAGGCCGACGACCTCGTGCCTGTGCAGGTCGAGGGTGACGTCCTGCAGCGCACGGACGCCCTCGAACGATCGTGAGACGGAGGAGGCCCGGAGCGCGTCCCCGGGCCTCCCGACATCCGTCATCTAGATCTTGGGAACGACCTTGGCTGTCACCGACCCGACCCGCCGGCCACGGTTGTTGTGCACCTGGATGACGCGGTACTGCCGCCCGAACACGGTGTGCAGCTGACGCGAGAAGCTGATCCGTCCCGAGATCGTCGGCACCCGCTTGAACCGCTCGAGCTGCGTCGCGAGCGCCGAGCCGGCAGTCGTGCCACCGGCCCGCCTGATCGCCGTCACGACGCCGTCGATCGCGGCCGGCCCGGCGACGAAGCCGCCCGTCGCGGCCTTCACCTGCACGGCGAGGCGCCGCACGGCCCGGTTCGGGTCGTCGCCGAACACCGACGCGTACGTCACGGCGTAGTAGTTCGTGATCTGCGGGTTCTGGGTCACCCAGTACGTGCCGTCGCCGGCCCACGAGTTCAGGACGGGCGTCTGGTTCCCGAGCGAGCGGAAGCCGGACACGAACGCCGGCAGCTCGCCGAAGGCCGTCGAGGTCACGTAGACGGCCGCACGACGCTGGTTCAGCCGCGTGACGGCGGTCTGGACGTTGTTCGCGCCCGTCGCGTAACTCTCGCGGCCGACGATCCGGCCGCCGAGCTGCGTGTAGCGCTTCTCGAACGCCTGCACGACGTTCTTGAAGTAGACGAGCAGCGTGTTCGTGCCGAGCGCGGCTGTGCGCCAGCCGCGCCGGATGGCGTACTCGGCCATCGCCGAGCCCTCGTCCTGCGCAACGTTTCCGAAGCTGAACGCGAGGCGTCCCTTCTGCCTGCCGAAGCGCTTCGGGCCCATCTGGTCGGTCCCGATGCACGGCGCGATCGCGAGGCGGCCCAGGTTGATCGCCTCCTGGACGACCGGCGTCGCGAAGTCGACGTCGCAGGTCACGAAGATGATGTGGGCGCCGCGGCCGAGGAGCTGCCGAGCGCAGGTCTTCGCGCGGGCCGGGTTGTTGTTGTTCGTGTCGCAGGTTCGAATCTGGATCCGGCGGCCGTTGACACCGCCGCGGGCATTGAGCTGCCGCACATGGATCCGCGCGGCCGCGAGCGCCGGCCCGTCGAACGGCGCCATGTTGCCCTTGCTGTCGTAGGCCCATCCGATCACGATCGCCGGCCGCGTCGCAGCGGACGTGTTGCTGCTGGCCCCCGCCAGCGCGGCGACAGTTCCGGCGGCCACCAGGAGCGCCGCAGCGGCACCCCACCTTCTTCCCCTTCGCATGCTCACTCCTCTCGCGTCAGATTAGGACCGGTTTCGAGAGATCGACGCAGATATTGAAGGTACGGCCGAGGCGGGTCAATCGGTTGCGTACGACGCCTCCCGCGCCTTGACGAGACGCCACATCGCGGTCTGGAGCGGCACGTCGACGCCGAGCCGCTCCGCCTCGCGGACGAGCGCACCCGTGATCTGGTCGACCTCGGTCGGCCGATGGGCCTCGACGTCCTCGAGCATCGAGGGGTAGTGACGGCTGCCGCGCCGGGTGGCGAGGACGTTCATCTCCCACGGGTCCTCGTGCAGCTCGATCCCGGCCGCCTCGGCGACGCGCTTGCCCTCGTCCATCAGCCCGTGGACGAGGTGGCCGAGTTGCTCGACCCGGTCGCGCTCCGCGAAGTGGGGGTCGTGCGGGAGCCCGGTGAGCGCGGCCACCGCGTTCACCGTCGAGTTGAAGATCAGCTTCGACCACTGCGCCGGCC
>Ga0081538_10001651_pt1 | contig 22862 bp, 27 predicted proteins | sample TabmetS5T2R1_FD_71022 | JGI IMG/M metagenome (GOLD analysis project Ga0081538, IMG submission 71022) | Tabebuia heterophylla rhizosphere microbial communities from the University of Puerto Rico - S5T2R1 | ecosystem: Host-associated > Plants > Roots > Rhizosphere ... | reverse complement strand
TGAGCTGCGACCCCCCGCGCAGCCTGGAGCAGTTCGCGCTTGAGGATCCCGGCGAGGTGGGCGCGTTCGGCTGCACGTACCACGGAGCGCGTCTGCTGTACACCGCGACGTACATTCCGGACAACCGCCCGACGTTCCACGGACGACTAGGCGGTCGATCGACGCGCTGGGCTCTTTCACCAGCCTCGGCGTCGCGCTAGCATCGTGGCGTGACCACGGAGGGGTGGATCTTCATGGTCGGCTTCCGGGTGTTCGACGTGGGTTTGCTGATCGTGTGGCTGATCTGGTTCTTCCGGCTGCGCGACGACGACGACGACTCCCACGACGACGGCGGCGGCGGAGGTGACGGACCGGATCCCGGGCCCGACCGCGACGGGCCGGGCGGCGACGGCATCAGGCTTCCCCTCGGTCGCTGGAAGCTCGGCCGGGGCCGCGACCGCGGCCACGGGACGCCGCGCCATCCGGTGAGGCGCCGCGGCGCCGAGCCGCCAGTTCCGGGCCCGCTCCCCTCACGGGTGCGAAGACCGCGGTCGCCCGTGCCCGCACATCACCTTCGGTGATAGCTTTCCCCACCGCGGATGGGAGCGCTGATCGATTTCGGGCTCGTGGACGAGTCGCTGGACTCGTCCACGCACCTCCTCGCCCTGCGGGGTGAGATCGACGCGCATTCCGCGCCGCGCCTCGGCAGCCGGCTCTTCGGGCTGGCCGAGGACGGCACGAGGAGGGTGATCGTCGACCTCTCGGACGTGACGTTCATCGACTCCACCGGCCTCGGCGTGCTTCTGAATGCGCTGCGGCACTTCTCGCTCCGCCACGCCCGCATGGTGCTGGTCTGTCCGACCGAGCGGATCCTCCGGCCGTTCCAGGTGACCGGGCTGGTCAGGCGCCTCACGATCTTCGAGAACCGCGAGCACGCCCTCGCCGGTTTCGCCTAGCCGCACGCCGCCGGGTTCTCGTTGCAAAACCGCTCGAACCGTTCCGCAGGACTGCCGGGGGGCGGGGGAAGGTCGTTCTCGGGGCTGTCTGCGGGGGGCGCCGGGGTGCCCCCGCCTGTCCTCGGCGGCGTGACGGGCTCCGCGGGCGGAGCCGGCGCCTGCGGCTCCGGCTCCGCCGGCTCCGGCTGCGGCGCCTCCGGCTCGGGCGCCGGTGCCGGCTGCTCCTGGTCGGGCGTCTGCGGCGCCGGCGCCGTTTCCACCGGTCGGCGTTCGGGCGCGCTCTCGGCGCTCCGCTCCTCGTCGCCGCCACACGCCGACGCGCCGGCGGCGACCAGGAGGGCTACGAGCGCGGCCGCCCTCAGCGCTCGACCGCGGGGAGCCGCCGGCCGCAGTACGGGCAGTCGTTCAGGTCCTTCTGGACGAGCTGCTCGAGCGAGCACCCGCACATCCTCAGGTTCTCCACCGCGTAGGGAAGATCGCTCGGCGAGGGGGCGAGCGGCAGCGGCGCGCCCACGACCCTCAGCTCCTCGCCCGTCTCGTGGTCCACGTAGGTCACCCCCGGCTCCACCTCCCGGATGACCTCGCGGTCGGAGCGCGCTCGAAGCCGGAACTTCTGTCGGGCCGGCATTGGGCGGGAAGATTAGCGGCGCGCGATGAGGATCCTCGTCTTCCACAGCTACCTGCTGCGCGGGACCGGAAGCAACATCTATACGGCCAGCCTGGTCCGTGCGCTCGCCCGCCTCGGCCACGAGGTTCACCTGCTCTGCCAGGACCGCCTGGTCGAGGCGCCGGACGGCGTGACGATCCACGTGCCCGACATCGGACGGGTGCTGCCCGTCTACGTCGCCGACCGCTACGAGGGCTTCGACGCCGTCCCGTATCCGGAGCTCGGCGACGATGCGCTCCGCCACTACCTCGAGGCGAACGTGGCGGCGGTCCGCGACGTGCCGACGCCCGACGTGGCGCTCGCGAACCACCTCGTGATGGCGCCGGTGATCCTGGCCCGCGGCCTGGCCGGGCGGGCGCCCTATGCGGTGAAGATCCATGGCAGTGCGCTCGAGTACACGGTTCGCCCACACAGGGATCGCTTCCTCCCATACGCGCTGGAGGGGATCCGGCCGGCGGCGGGCGTGCTGGTCGGCTCCCGGCACACCGCCGAGAGCCTGTGGGAGGTGCTTGCGGACGAGCCATCGCTCACCGATCGCACGCGGCTCGGCCCACCCGGCGTGGACATCCACACGTTCCGCCCGCTCCCCCCGGACGAGGCCGCCGCCGGCCTCACGTGGCTCGGCGACAAGCTCGCCTCGGGCGAGTCCGCCGTCTGGGGCGGCGAGGCGGGGGCGGCCGACGCGCTGCGCGAGCTCCATCCGCGTCGCGACCGCATCGTGAGCTACGTGGGCAAGCTGATCGTCTCCAAGGGCGTCGACCTGCTCCTGGCCGCCTGGCCGCTCGTCGTCCGGCACGTGCCCGAGGCGCGGCTCGTCGTCGTCGGCTTCGGGACCTACCGTGAGGCGCTCGGTCGCTTCGTCGAGGCGCTCGGCCGGGCGGATCTGGGGTCGCTGCGGGAGATCGCGGCGCGCGGCCGCGAGCTCGAGGGCGGGCCGCCGGGCGAGCTGAAGTATTTACGGGCGTTCCTCGACGGCGTGGACGATGACTGGCTGCGCGCGGCGCCCGCGGCCGCCGGGCGGATCCACTTCACCGGCGCTCTCGCGCACGACGACCTCCCCGGCCTGTTGCCTGCCTGTGAGGCGCAGGTCATGCCAAGCACGTTCCCCGAGGCGTTCGGGATGGTCGCCGCCGAGGCCGCCGCCTGCGGCGCGCTGCCGCTGTCCGCCGGCCACTCGGGAATGGCCGAGGTCACCGCCACACTCGCGCCCGGAGTGCCCGAGGACGTGCGGCCCCTCCTGTCCTTCGACGTCGGCCCCAATGCCGTGGAGCAGATCGCCTCGAAACTCGTCGCGTGGCTGTCACTCGACGAGGCCGAACGTGCGGAGGTGCGGGCGGCGCTAGCGCGCCAGACGGCGCGCCATTACAGCTGGGAAAGCGTGGCCGAGGGGGTGATCTCGGCCGCTCAGGGGAGGCTCGACGACCTCCCGCGTCCGCCCCGGCCACCGGATAGTCTTCGCGCCTCGTGAGCCCCGCTCGGAACAGGGCACTCCTGACCGTCCTCGTCCCGCTGGCCACGGCGCTTTCGCTCACCGCCTGCGGGCGCGACGAGGCAGACCTCTCGAACGGCAAGGCCCAGTTCGTGCAGCAGTGCGGCTCGTGCCACGCCCTCAGCCGGGCAGCCACGCAGGGACCGACCGGCCCCGACCTGGACGCCGCCTTCCGCGGCGCGCTGCGAGCGGGGATGAACCGCGAGACCGTGCAGGGCGTGGTGCGAGACCAGATCGCGAACCCCCGGAACGGCAGCCAGATGCCGGCCGATCTCGTGACCGGCGAGGACGCCCGCGACGTGGCGGCCTACGTGGCGTTCGCCGCCGACCGGTCCGGGGAGGATGCGGGCGCGCTCGCCCAGGCCGGCCTCGAAGGGGCGACGAGCGGTAGGCAGATCTTCGTGGCGGCGGGCTGCGGGAGCTGCCACGTGCTCGCGAAGGCGGGCACGAACGGAACGACCGGCCCGTCGCTCGACGACCTCGCCGGCGCCGCCGGGCAGCGCGAGCCCGGCACCTCGCCGGAGGAGTACGTCGAGCAGTCGCTCGTCGACCCGGACGCCGCCGTGGTCGAGGGCTTCCAGCCGGGCGTGATGCCGTCGTTCGAGGGGCGCCTGACCGAGCGGCAGATACAGACGCTCGTGGACTACCTGCTGGAGCGGTAGGCCGGCGGGTCGATCACTCGGCCGGGTTGGCGGCGGGCCGGCCGGGCTGGGGCTGGTTAGGGGGACAGCCCGCAGCGGTGCCCAGGGTTTTGGGGGCTATAGAGGCTGTCGCATAAATGGTCTGGTCCGTCTGGGGCTGGCCGCAGCATGTGTCCATGCCGCAGAACTTCTTGTCGTGCGACCGTGACCAGGAGCTGTTGTTGCCGCCGAGTTTGCGGGAGTGGCTGCCTGAGGGCCATCTGGCTTGGTTTGTGATTGATGCGGTGGCCGAGCTCGATCTGTGGGAGTTCTATGCCGATTACCGCTGTGATGGTTGGGGGCGCGCCGCGCACGATCCGCAGATGATGGTGGCGCTGTTGCTCTACGCCTATGCGGTCGGGGTGCGTTCGTCGCGGGCGGTCGAGCGGCGGCTGCAGGAGGACGTGGCGTTCCGGGTAATCGCGGCTGGCCAGTCGCCGGATCACGCCACGATCGCGCGCTTCCGGGCGCGCCACGAGCGGCCGCTGGCGGCCTTGTTTACGCAGGTGCTGGGCTTGTGCGCGAATGCCGGTTTGGTCAATGCCGGCACGATCGCGCTCGACTCGACCAAGCTGCAGGCGAGCGCCTCGGGGCATAAGAACTTGAGCCACGAGCAGCTGGCGCAGGCGATCCTCGACGAGGCGGCCGCGGTCGACGCCCGCGAGGACGAGCTCTATGGCGAGCGCCGCGGCGACGAGCTGCCGCCCGAGCTGGCCGACGCGAGGACGCGCAAGGAGCGCCTGCGGGCGGCCAAGCGCGCGCTCGAGGCGCAGTGGGAGCGCGAGCGCCAAGCCGCCGAGGCGCACAATGCGCGTTGTCGCGAGTATGCCGAGGCGAAGGCCGCTGGGGCGCCCAGGAATGGTCGCCCGCCCAAGCCGCGCCCGGTTCCCGTGGCGCCGACCGGCCGCGTCAACGTGACCGATCCCGACTCCCGCCCGGTCAAGACGCCGCGCGGCTTCATCCAGGGCTACTCGGCGCAGGCCGCCGCGACGTCGGACCAGGTCATCGTGTCTGCCGAGGTGGTCATCGGCGGCACCGACCAAGGGCTGCTCGAGCCGATGGCGACGCGCACGGTCGCCGAACTGAAGGCGGTCGGGGCCAGGGCCCCCGAAGTGTTGCTGGCGGACGCCGGCTACTGGAACACGGAGCAGGTGGCCAGGCTGCGCGCCGGTGGAATCGATGCGCTTGTCAAACCGGACGGCGAAACCCGCCGCGGCCCGCCGCAGAAGTCGCACCCGCTCGCCCTGGAGCTCCGTGCCCGGCTCGAGACAGAGCAAGGCATGGCCCTCTACCGCGAGCGCCAACAGGTCATCGAGCCCGTCTTTGGGCAGACCAAGGCCAACCGCCGCATCGACCGCTTCTTACGCCGCGGCCTCGCCGCTTGCCGGTCGGAGTGGCGGCTGATCACGGCGACCCACAACCTACTCAAGCTCTGGCGCCACCGCCTCGCTCTCGCCTAACGGCAGCGCCGACCGCATCACCTCCCGCCAGACAGACCAACACCCGCACGCGCCCCCCGGCACCGAGCTTTCCGCGACAGCCTCTATACAACCAAAAGTCTGGACACCGCCGTCCCAGCGACCGTAACCAGCCCTATCCGGCTGGCGGAGGCCGGCGACGCGCGCGCCTAGGCCGCCGCTCACCCCACCAGCGCCGCCAGCTCCCCGAGCAGCTCCGGCGTCGCCGCCGCCACGACACCGCGCGGGTCGCCGTCGAGCTCCGCGATCGCCCCGCCGGCCTCGCGGACCAGCAGCTCGCCGGCGGCTCGGTCCCAGGGCTGGAGGCCGCGCTCGAAGTACGCGTCGACGCGACCGGCCGCCAGCCAGGCCAGGTCGAGGGCGGCGGCGCCGGCGCGGCGGATGTCCCGCACGCGCGGCAGCATGCGTCGGATCACGTCGGCCTGGGCCGCACGGCGGGCGGGCTCATACGAGAACCCGGTGGCGACGAGCGCTCGATCCAGCCGGCGCCGGTCCCGGACGTGCAGCGGCGCCGCGTCGCCGGCCGGGCCCCGGACGCGGGCGCCGGCACCGCGTTCGGCGATGAAGCACTCGTCGCGGACCGGGTCGAGCACGACGCCCACGGCCAGGCCGGCGGCGTCCTCCAGCGCGACGCTCACCGCCCAGGCGGGGAAGCCGTAGAGGAAGTTGATCGTGCCGTCGAGCGGGTCGACGATCCAGCGGCGGCCGCTCGCCGCCTCGCTGTGCGAACCCTCCTCGGCGACGAGCCCGTCGTCCGGGCGCTCCGCCGCGAGCAGGTCGTGGATCGCCCGCTCGGCCTGGCGGTCGGCGTCGGAGACGAGGTCCGTCTCGGACGACTTCGATCCGAGTCCCTCGGGCGGAAGCGTGTAGGTGGAGAGCAGCACCGCGGCCGCGGTGCGCGCCGCGCGCTCGGCCAGGTCGACGTCGGTCCTCAGAGGATCGCCCGCAGGCCGAAGAGGATCCCGAGCAGGACGGCGACGACGAGCACGACGTAGATCAGGAAGCGGAACGCCTCCTGCTCTGAGCGAAGCGGATTCAGCACCTAGTGGCACCTCCGGCAAGCCCGCACCCGCTTCGGCGGTCCCGGATGACCGCCATGCGGTGTCCTCGGTCGGGGCAATGCCAGCTCTGGCATTGCACCCTCCCTGCGTCCGTGCCTGGCGGCCACCGGGGCTCGCCGAACCGGGCCCGGACCTGCCGGAGGCACCACTACAACAGGTACAGCGAGCTGAACACGAAGATCCACATGATGTCGACGAAGTGCCAATAGATCCCGGGCACCTCGACGCCGCGGTGCTCCTTCGCCGTGAAGTGACCGCGGAATGAGCGGACCATGACGATCGCGAGCAGGGTGAGCCCCACGAACACGTGCGCGCCGTGGAGGCCGGTCAGGCAGTAGAAGATCGTCGCCTGCGCGTTGTCGCTCGGGGCGAAGCCCAGATGCACGTACTCGTTGACCTGGATCGTCAGGAACGTCAGGCCGAGCAGGAAGGTGGTCAGGATCCCGGCCTTCAGCGCCCGCCGGTTCTCGTTGCGCGCGCCCTCGAGCGTCCAGTGCATGGTGAAGCTCGAGGAGAGCAGGATCGCGGTGTTCACCCCCGCGATCGCCACCGGCAGCTCGAAGCGGTCGAACGGGAACCACTCCGCCCCGCCCACGACCCGAACGAAGAAGTAGGCCGTGAAGAACGCTCCGAAGAGCATGATCTCGGAGATGATGAAAAGCAGCATCCCGAGGAACTGCGCCTCGACGCGCGAGGAGACGTTCGCCGCGGGCGGGTGCTCGGCGTGCTCGTGGGCGACCGCGTGGGCGGCGGCTTCCATCAGCCTTCCTCCTCCTCGCTGACGACGTGGTCGACGGGCTTGCCCGTCGACGCCTCAACGCGGCCGATGAGGTCGCTGCGCATCCAGCCGGAGCGCGTCTCGGGGAAGGTCGAGATGACGATGTCGTCGGGGGCGTAGAACTGGAGGGCGTTCTGGATCGCCGTGTACGGGTCCGGGTGAACCACCTGTCCGACGGCCTCGAGCCCTTCCGCCTGGAGCTGGTTGAGCATGTGAGCCAGGCGCTCGTGGGCGGCCCCCGCGCCGTCTCCGTCGCCGTCGGCGGCCGACTGCGGACAGATCACGATGAAGCGTCGCGGCTCCTCGCTCGCCTTCTGCTTCAAGCGCTCGAGCAGCTCGCGCCCACCCACGGTCTGGTTCGCCACGACCAGGGTGCGCTTGACGTCGTCGCGCTCCGCGTCGAGGTCCACCACGACGTGCTCGACGGGCCGCCGGGTGGCCCGGTGGAGGCGGTCGACGAGACCCTGGCGCAGCCAGCCGGAGCGGGTCTCGGGGTGGGTCGAGACGACGATCTCGTCGTAGTCCTCCTCGCCGAGGGCGTCCATCACGGCCGAGTATGGGTCCGGGTCCACGACGGCGCCATCGGCCTCGATGCGCGCGTCGTGCAGCAGCGCCAGCGTCATCCGCAGCCGGTTCTCGGCGGCGTCGCGGACGTGCTCTTCGTAGACGATGTAGCCGTGGCGGGGCTCGTTCTGCGGGCAGATCACGTGGACGTGAACGTCCTCACCCTCGGCACGGCGCTTGACCGCGTCGATCAGCGGCTGCCCCGCCACCGTCTCGTTGGCTACGACGAGGATCCGCTTCATTCAGCTTGCGTGGGTGGTGGCGCCCCGCCGCCGCCGGCGTGGGCGGGCACCCTCTCCTTGAACACCGCGTGCACGGCGCCCGGGACGCCGTACTCGTACGGTCCACCGACCACCGTCGGCACCTCGTCGAAGTTGAACACGGGCGGCGGCGAGGAGACCTGCCACTCGATCGAGTGGGCCCGCCAGGGGTTGGCCGCGGCGCGCGGCCCGTGCCGCCACGACGCGATCATGTTGTAGAGGAAGACGAGGAACGAGGCGCCGAAGATGAAGGCCGAGATCGAGATGATCGCGTTCCAGGTCGCGAACTGCTCCGCGTAGTCGGCCACCCGCCTCGGCATCCCGTCGATCCCCACGAAGTGCATCGGGCCGAAGGTCAGGTTGAAGAAGATGAACGACAGCCAGAAGTGGATCTTCCCGAGGTGCTCGTCGTACATCCGCCCGGTCATCTTCGGGAACCAGTGGTAGAGGCCGGCGAAGATCGTGAACACGGAGCCGCCGAACAGCACGTAGTGGATGTGGGCCACCACGAAGTAGGTGTCCGACACGTGGATCGTGAACGGGATGACCGCCAGCATGATCCCGCTGACCCCGCCCAGGGTGAACATCGTGATGAAGCCCAGCGCGAACAGCATGGGCGTTCGGAGGTGGATCACCCCCCGCCACAGCGTTGCCAGCCACGAGAAGATCTTGATGCCCGTCGGGACCGCGATGAGCATCGTGGTGATCATCATCGGAATTCGGATCCAGCTCTGCATGCCGGAGACGAACATGTGGTGAGCCCAGACCGTGAACCCGAGGAGCAGGATCGCGATGAGCGAGAACGCCATCATCCGGTAGCCGAAGATCGGCTTGCGGGCGTTCGTCGAGATGACCTCGCTGATGATCCCGAAGCCGGGCAGCATCATGATGTAGACGGCCGGGTGCGAGTAGAACCAGAAGACGTGCTGGTACATGAGCACGTCGCCGTTGTCGCCGGGGTTGAAGAACTGCGTGCCGATCGTGCGATCGAGCAGCACGAAGAACTGCGAGCCGGCGATGAACGGCGTGGCGATCACGACGAGGAGCGACGTAGTGAAGTTCGCCCACACGAGCAGCGGCATGCGCCAGAACGTCATCCCCGGCGCGCGCATGGTGATGATCGTCACGAGGAAGTTGAGGGCGGTGGCGATCGATGACGCCCCCGCGAACTGCACGCCTAGCGTGAAGAACTGCTGGCCCATCGGCATCTCGGTCGAGAGCGGGGCGTAGGCGGTCCAGCCCGTGGCGAAGGCGCCGCCCTCCGCGAAATAGCTGGCGATCATCATCACGCCGCCGATCGGCAGCATCCAGTACGAAAGGGCGTTCAGGCGCGGGAACGCCATGTCCGGCGCGCCGATCATCAGCGGGAGCACGTAGTTCGCGATCCCGGCGAACACCGGGATGATGAACAGGAAGATCATCAGCGAGGCGTGGACCGAGAACAGCCCGTTGAACGTGTTCGGGTCCACGAACTGCGTGCCCGGCTGGGCCAGCTCGGCGCGCATCAGCATCGCCATCAGGCCGCCCGCGATGAAGAAGAAGAAGGTGGTGACGATGTACTGGATCCCGATCACCTTGTGATCGGTGTTGACGCGGAAGTAGTCGCGCCAGGAGCGCGCGCCGTGGCCCGAGTGGTCCTCCGGCCGGGTGGGCTTGCCGGCGGCCCAGTAGAACCAGTAGTCGAAGCAGCCGATCCCGATCAGGAACCCGATCGGGGCGGCGATCAGGGCACCCACCGTGACGATCGCGTTCCAGTCGAGGATCGGGTCCCAGCCGTAGAGCGCGCGGACAGCCACCACCAGGCCCATGCCGAGGCCGAACGCCACGGCGATGCCGAGCGCGGCGCGATACCACCCAGGTGCGAAGAGCCTGTGCGTAAGGGTCATTGCTGCGCCTCCAGAAGGTACTCGACCAGCGCGTCGAGCTCCTCAGGTGAGAGTCGGTCACGGAAGTTGTCGGGCATGATGCCGCGCGAGAAGCCCTCGGCGACCTCCGCGTTCGGGTCGACGATCGACTCCTCGATGTACGCCCGGTCGGCCTGCGAGATATCGTCGAGGTTCGGCCCCACAGTGCCGTTCGCCCCGGCCTCGGAGAGGGTGTGGCACGAGCCGCAGCCGTTCTCGCTGAAGACCGCCTCGCCCTCGGCCGCGGCGCCACCGCCGCCACCGCCGGCCTGACCGCCACCGGCCTGGCCGCCGCCCGCCGCCTCCTGGCGCCGCCGGTCGACCCAGCGGTCGAACACGCCCGGCGGGACCACCCGCACGAGTTGTCGCATCGTCGAGTGCCCGAGCCCGCAGAGCTCGGCACAGACCACCTGGTAGCGGCCGACCCGATCGGGAGTCAGCCGGATATGGGTCGTCAACCCGGGCACGGCGTCCGACTTCAGCCGAAACTCCGGCACCCAGAACGAATGGACCACGTCCCTGCTGCGGATGTAGAAGCGGACCGGCTGGTCCACCGGGAGCACAAGCTGCGTGGAGCTCACCCGCTCCTCTGGATACGCGAACGACCACGTGAACTGCTCGCCGGTCACGCGGACGCGCATCTCGTCCGGCTGCCTCGCCTCGATGTCGTCGAGGACGATCCAGCCGTAGATGGCCAGCGCCGTGACCATGATGAACGGGATCGTCACCCAGATGATCTCGAGCCGCGTGTTGCCGTGAATGGGGGGCCCGTCGCCCATGTCCCCCGGCTTCGCCCGAAACCTGACGACGCTGTAGATCGCGACGGTCATGACGAGCACGAAGACCGGAACCGAGCAGATCAGGAGCACGTCGTAGACCGTGTCGATCTGGTCCGCGGCGGTGTCGCCGTCCGCCGGGAACCAGTCGATCAGGAGCGTGATGCCGATACCGACCAGCGCCGCGATCACCCCGATCGCGATCATCCGGGCGACCGGGTGCCGCTCGCCGTGGATGCGCGGATCCTCCTCGGGATGCCCGGCGCCGCCGTACTCGGTTCCGTGGCCGATCGCGGCCTCGGCCTCGCGCTCCCTCTCGTCCACGGCGCGCGAGTTTAGTCACTCGAAAACCGGGAGCGAAGCGACCGGTCTTTGGCGCGAGGGGCCGCCAGGGGGCCTGAAAGCGCGCGGTGAAGTCAGGCGGCGAGCCGCTCGCCCTCCCCGCGGACGGCGGACGGCGGCGCCCCGTGGTGGCGGCGAAACGCCTTTGCGAACTGGGCCGCCTGGCGGTAGCCGACGGCGCTCGCGACGGCCTGGACGGAGAGCGATCCCTCGCGGAGGAGCTCGGCCGCCCGCGCCATGCGGACGTGCTGGAGCTCGCGGCGAAAGCTGGTCCGGCCGACCTCGGCGAACGCCCGCTGGAGCTGGCGCCGGGAGGTCGCGATCGTGCGGGCGACCGAGTGCAGCGACAGGTCCTCGTCCCCGTAGCGGCGCTCGATAACGACCATCGCCTCGCGGTAGAGGTCGCTCCGCCTGCTCACGGTGGACTCGCGGATCACGTCCTGTAATACGGACGCGCGAGCCGTCCGGATGTTCGGTAGGCTGCTTGAGCCGATCGTTACGAGCGCCGAAAAGGGGGCTAGATGCAGGTTCGGAGCGGGATGAGCGACGTGGTGTTGACCGTTGGCCCGGGTCACACCCTCCGCGACGCGGCGCGCGTGATGGCCGAGCGCCGCGTGGGCGCGGCGGTCGTGATCGACCCGGAACAGCCCGGACCGGGCATCATCACCGAGCGCGACGTGCTCAACTCGGTGGGCGCCGGCCAGAACCCCGACACGGAGCTCGTGTCCGAGCACCTGTCCGCGGACCTCACCTTTGCCTCGCCCGACTGGTCGCTCGAACGCGCCGCCGAGGCGATGGTGCGCGGCCGGTTCCGTCACATGATCGTGGTGGACGGCGGGAAGCTCGTCGGCGTGCTCTCCATGCGCGACATCGTGCGCTGCTGGGTCTCGGATGGGGCCACGAGCGAGCTGCCGGACGACCGGGAGGCGGCGGCGAGACCGCGGTAGCGCGCCGGGAGGCCCGCGCCCGGCTCGGACGGCGCGGCTACACCGAGCCCTCCGGCCCGGTGGCGAAGCTGGTCGATCGGCCCAGGAGCCTCGCGTCGGAACGTGCGTACACCTGGGGAATCCGGGCAAGCGAGAGGGGTGAAGCGGATCGCGTACGTGGCGCTCGGCTGGGTTGTGTGGCAGCTCGGCAAGCGGATCGCAAAGCGAGCACTGGGTTGACCGGAGGTAAGGAGGCGACGCATGGCGGAAGCGGAGCGGGCCACTAGGAGTACGGGCGACGGCGACCGCGGCCAAGCGGGCGCGGAGCCGCAGCCTCGAGGGGACGAGGGAAAGTCCGAACAGCGGACTACCTCGAGCGGCAAGCCGATGGGGCGCGAGCCGACCGGCGAACCTGACGTGCATCTCGACGTTCCCAGGCTGCACGTCGGCGAGATCGGCATCGACGTGGATCGGCTAGAGGCCCACGTTGCCCTGCGGGCCCAGCTGGCGAATGTCTTGAGTCTCGTCGCCGGCGCGCACGTGGGCGTCGATCGAGTGAGGATCGAGATCAAGGACGTGGACGCCGAGGCGATGCTCAAGGTGCGGCTCGACAACACGTACAACATTCTCGATCGAACGCTCACGACGCTCGACGAGAACCCGGAGCTGGTGGACCAGTTGTCGAAAGTCCACGACGTCGACCAGGCTGATGACCTCGGCAGCCAAGCCGCCGAGCGCGGCGGCGCTGTTGGGAGCCTCGGCGACAAGCTGTCGACCATCACCGAGAAGTCGAGCCCGAGGCGGCTGCTGGGGAGGGGTAAACGGCAACCTGAGCCTGAGTCCGACGAATCGAGCGACGAGCCGGACGCGTCGAGCGATGGGTCGCGTCTGGCCAAGGGCGCCGCCGCGGCCGGGGTCGCCGGGGCCGTTGGGCTCGCCGGGGCGGCGCTACTCCGCTCGCGCCCGCGTCGGCGCATCCTCGGCATCCCGATCGGCCGCAAGAAGGGACTTACGGCACTAGTGGAGCAGATCGCCAAGGCGAGCGATCAGGCCACGGGCGCGGGCGACACGATCGAGAAGGTCCAGAAGGCGAGCGAGACGGTCGACAACCTCCGTAAGACGGCCAGGAAGGTGCTGCCGTGAGCGGACGTCTCGAGCGCCGCAGGACGACGGCGGCTTGAGCGAGACGCGTCCGGATCTCGAGATCGCGGCCGGGGCTCGCGCGAGCGACGTTCTGTGGCGCGAGCGTCCACTCTCCCGGGCAGACTCGGACGGAGACGTGGAGGTCGACGAGGTCACCGAGCGCGGTGGCGCTCCGGTCCATCCCGAGCCCGGGCGTCACTACAAGGACGTCGTCCGCGGCTGGCGCCTGACCGCGACCCTACGCGGGGCGCTCAATGCTCCAGCGGGAGCTCCGCCATCTCCTCGCGGGTCTCGCGGATCCACCGCACGACCGCGACGAGCGCGATGACCAGGCCGATGACCACGAGGAACCATGCGATCACGATGCCCACCACGGCCATGGATACGCCGAAGGCGGTGATGACCGGCAGGTAGGAGGGGCCCGGAAGGTGCACCGCCTCGCCCGCGGGCTCGGCCTCCGCCCCGCTGACCCGCACCTCGTCGGCCATCAGTACACGAGGCCGACCACCCATGACAGCGCGAACACGATCACCGCGATCGCGCCGGCGATCAGGCCGGTGCGGAGGTTCTTGTACGCGAGCCTGCGGTCCACGCCGGGTCGTTGTATCAGATCGGCCGCGAGCTACAGGAGCCGAGCGCCGGCGCCGGGCTCTACGGCGACCGCGCCCTCCGGTGGCTCGCGGCCGGCGGGAAACAGCGCCAGGACGGACCCCCCGAAGCCTCCTCCCACGATCCGCGCGCCGAGCGCGCCCGCGCGCCGGCAGTCCTGCACGGCCCGCTCGACCTCCGGCACCGAGACCTCGAAGTCGTCGCGGAGGCTCTCGTGCGAGGCGTCCAGGAGCCGGCCGACGCCGGCGAGGTCGCCGCGCCCGAGCGCCGCCACCGTGGCGTCGACCCGCTCGTTCTCGCCGAGGACGTGCCGTGCCCGCCGCCGCAGCGGCTGCGGGAGGTCGGCCAACTCCTCAGCGCGGGCGTCGCGGAGCGATTCGAGCCCCAGCATCGCGGCCGCACGGCGGCACTCGCGCCGGCGCTCGTTGTACCGCGAGCCGGCGAGGCTCCGCCTGACACCGGAGTCGAGGCTCGCCAGCCGGTGGCCGGCGAGGTCCAGCCGCACCCGCCTGATCTCGGGCCGGCGCATGTCGATCCGCACGGCGTGGCCCGCCTCGCCGTACAGCGAGGCGAGCTGGTCGAGCAGGCCCGTCTCCTGGCCGCACCACTCGTTCTCGATCCGGGAGCAGATCCGCGCCAGCGCCAGCCGCTCCGGCGGCTCGGCGCCGGCCGCCGCGCAGAGCGCGAGGCAGAGCGCGACCGAGAGCGCGGCGGACGACGACAGGCCCGCGCCGGCCGGAACGTCGCCTGTGATGTCGAGCCGGCACGGCGCGAGCTCGACCCCCTCGTGCCGCAGCTCCGCCACGGCGCCGCGGACGAAGCGGTGCCAGCCGGCGGGCGGCCCGGCACGGGTCTGCTCGTCGAGCGAGAAGCGATCGTGCTCCGAGAGGTCGAGCGCGCGCGCCTCGACGTACCGGCCGCGGCGGAGCGGCTCGGCGGTGACCGTGACCCCGCGCTCGATGGCGAACGGCAGGCAGAGGCCGTCGTTGTAGTCGGTGTGCTCGCCGATCAGGTTGACCCGTCCGGGGGCGAACGCCCGGAGGCGCGGCTGCGACATTCGGGCCAGCGTACGCGGCTACGGGATCAGCACGTGCAGGTGATTGTCGTGGTTCACGAGCGGCTGCACGACGCCCGGCGGCCCGCGCAGGCCCGTGTTCGGGCCCACGTAGATCGCCACGGCCCCCTTCGCGACGAACCGATCGACCAGCTCCTGCGACAGGCCGCGGTCGATCTGTGACGCGTACTTGGGCGCGCGCGGGCGCCCATCCGCCCGCGGATAGTAGATGTCGGCGTCGAGCCCGTTCTGGTGGGTGGCGTGGCCGATGTAGCCGAACTGCGGGCCGAAGTCGCCGCCGCGGGGTCGGCTCAGGTCGCCGATCGCCAGCCGCCGGGCGCGGGGATGCGCCGTGTGAAACTCGCGGGCGACGTCGAGGAGCAGCCGTACCAGGCGGTCCGTCCCCCAGCGGCGCCAGTGGCGGTTCGGCGAGCGCTTCCTGACCGGATCCCAGGTGTAGAAGTGCTCGCCCTCGGAGGGGAGGCGCACGCCGCGGATCAGGCGGCCCGCCGCCGGATCGCCCACCGCGACCGAGCGCCGCCAGCGGATGCGGAGGGGTGGCGGGCGCGCGGGCTCCGCGGCCGGCGCCGGCGGCAGGACCCGCTCGGGGGCTGGCGGGTGGCTCGCGGAGGGCGGGGTCGGCTCCGCGCCTCCCCGCTCGTCGGCGGCCAGGGCGATGGCGCCGGCGGCGAGGCCGGCGGCGACAAGTGCCAGGATGACGGCGATGCGAGGCGACGGGAGCACGAACATGAGGGTGGCGGACCCGTGTGAACCGCTGGTTACGTCTACGTGCCCGCGGAACGGTCAGGTCCCCCGCTCAGGGTCGACCCGGGCGTCCGGCTCATGAGCGAGACAGCAAGCGCCGGCGTGAGCGTGAACCTCGAGCCGGACCAGGCGTTCGACCTCTTCGCGAGACGGCTCGCCGCCTGGTGGCCGCCCGAGTACAGCTGGTCACAGGACGTGCTCGAGGAGATCGGGATAGAGCCGCACGAGGGCGGGATGTGCTTCGAGCGCGGACCGCACGGCTTCCGCTGCGACTGGGGGCGGGTCCTCGCCTGGGAACCGCCGCGGCGGCTGCTGATCGCGTGGCAGATCAGCCCCCGACGGGAGCCCGAACCGAATCCCGCGAAGGCGAGCGAGGTGGAGGTTCTCTTCGACGCCGACGGCGAGGGCGGCACCACCGTCGCGGTCGAGCACCGGGCGTTCGACCGCCACGGGGACGGCGCCGAGTACGCGCAGATGCTCGGCTCGCCACAGGGCTGGCCGTACATCCTCGAGCGTTTCGCGGCGGCCTCCGCCTCGCGGGGCGGCCCGTAACTGGGCGCGATTCCACCTGAACCGCCGCGCCGTGCGGCTGCGCATACGTGTCGTACCCGACCTCCAAGGAGAAGGAGCAGAAATGCAGCGCACACGCCTCCTGCGCATCGCACTCGGCCTTGCCTGCGCCGCCGCGCTCGCCGTGCCGGTCGCGGGACAGGCCGGCCACTCGAGCTCGAAGGGCGACGGTCGCAGCTTCTATGCGACCGACAACCAGGGCAACCTGGTGAGCTTCTCGGCCGACAACCCGAGGCAGCTCGACAGCATGCGGAAGATCAACGGACTCCCGGCCGGAGTCACCCTCACGGGAATCGACTTCCGGCCGCGGACCGGCGACCTGTACGGCATCGGTAGCGACAGCGTCGTCTACCGGGTGAACCCGCAGACCGCTATCGCGGTCTCCGAGAGCTCGACGACGCCGCCCACGCCGTTCACGCCGGCGCTCCGCGGGCGGTTCTTCGGCGTCGACTTCAATCCCATGGTCGATCGGATCCGGGTCACGAGCGACGCCAACCAGAACATCCGGCTCCACCCGGATGACGCGAACGTGGTCGGCGCCGACGCCGACCTGAACCCGGGCGATCCCACGGTCGTCGGCTCGGCTTACACGAACTCGTCGTTCGGCGCCGGCCTCGCGCCCGCGACGGTCCTCTACGCGCTCGACGCGCTCAACGACGCGATCTACGTGCAGAGCCCGCCGAACAACGGCACGCTCGCGATGCCCCAGCAGCTCGGCATCAACGTCCGCGGCGACAGCGGCTTCGACATCGCCGGCCGGAACAATGTCGGCTACGTCGCCACCGCCTCGGATCGGCGGCCGGGCGCGGAGCTCTACCGCGTCGACGTCCTGACCGGCGACAGCGTCAAGCTCGGCCAGATCGGCCGCGGCGGGCACACCGTCACTGGCCTCGCGGCCGTGCAGGACCTCTCGTAGGAGACCCGCCGTACTTCGGAACGGGGCCGCGCCACGGCGCGCGGCCCCGTCCGAAAGTCCTGCCGCCGCCCGCCCGAAAGTCCTGCCGCCGCCCGTCCGATAGGGGGTAGGCTCTTGCTTTTCGACGGTGGCGAGGTGACATGGCAGAGCAATTGACGGCCGAGCAGGTGATGGAGCGCGAGAAGAAGCGCTTCCAGGAGCGCTACGAACGCGCACAGAGGGAGGCCGACGAGAACAAGGCCCAGGTGGAGAAGCTGGAGCAGGCGCTGAAGGTGCTGCGCAGCAACGACTCGCTGCCGGGCGAGTAGCTTTTGAGCGCGCGGCACGACGCCGTGCCGTAGCGGCCTGAGCCCATGACCACCTGCACCCATCTCGATCAGATCCGGATCGATCCGCCGGATTCCGTCGAGGGCTGCGAGGACTGCCTCCGGATCGGCGGGCGCTGGGTCCACCTCCGCACCTGCCTCACCTGCGGTCACGTCGGCTGCTGCGACTCTTCGCCGAATCGGCACGCCAGCGCGCACGCCCGCGACAGCGGTCACCCGATCGTCCGCTCCGCCCAGCGCGGCGAGGAGTGGTGCTGGTGCTACGTCGACGAGGTCGTCTTCGACCTCCACAGCTGAACCGGTGGGCACCTGGGTGTTCGAGCCCGGTCACACCGAGGCCGAGTTCCGGGCGCGGCACATGATGGTCACCTGGGTGCGGGGGTTGTTCAAGGACATCCGCGGATCGGTGGAGTGGGACCCGGAGAGCTGCGAACGCACGACGTTCGCGGGGCGCATCGACGCGACCCGGATCTGGACCGGCGAGGATGACCGCGACGAGCACCTGCGGAGCGCCGACTTCTTCGACGTCGAGAACAATCCCCTCATCACGTTCGAGGGACGCTTCACCGCTCGGGTCGGCGACATCCACTTCAGGGCGGTGGCGGAGCTGGCGATCCGCGGCACCACCGCCCAGGTGCCGCTCGACGTCGCCTATCTGGGCGAGTGGCAGACGCCGTTCTGGGCTGGCGACGAGAACCGCGGGACGATGCGCCGGATCGGGTTCGAGGCGACAACGCGCATCGACCGCCACGACTTCGGCGTCTCGTGGAACGACGAGCTGCCCGGAGGCGGGGTGGTCGTCTCGGACGAGATCGACGTGACGCTCGACGTGGAGGCGATCCTGCTGGACGACCTCGAGGCGACCGGCGCGATCGAGTACTACAGGGAGATCGGGGCGCTGCCCGAGGGTAGGGCGTAGGGCGGCCGCGGCTACGGCCGGGCCGGCAGCGCCGCCGCCGCCTCCCGCACCGCGTCGAGCGCCGCCCGCGTCGACGGGCGCGAGGCGTCCGTGAAGCGCGTGACAGCGAAGATCGCCCGGTCCAGGGGACCCCCGGCGATCGACCTCAGGGCCACGTTCGGGTCGCCGCGCGGAAGGACGAGGCCGGGAAGCATGGTCACGGCCAGGCCACGGGCGACGAGCGCCAGGCTGACCGTCGCGTCGTTCGTGCGGTGGCGGATGTCGGGGTCGAAGCCCCCGCGCTCGCGGCAGGTCCGCTGCGTCATCTCCTCCCAGCCCATCGCGACGTGGCCGGCGGTCCAGGCCTCGCCGGCCAGCTCCGCGAGCGGCACGGCGTCGGCGTGCCGCAGCGCCGCCGGGTGGTCGGCCGGCAGGACGAGTCGGACCGGGTCCCGGAACAGCTCATGACGTTCGAGGCCGTTCGGCAACCGCCACGGCTGGTGCCGCCACTCGTCGCCCAGCACGAGGTCCACGTCGCCCAGCGCGAGCGCCGGCAGCGCCTCCTCGGGCTCCGCCTCGACCAGCTCGCACCGGAGCCGCGGCGACTCGCGCCGGAGTGCCTCCATCGCCGGCAGCGCGAGGCGGAGGGACACGGACTGGAACCCGGCGATCCGGGCGCGGCCGGAGACGGTCCCGGCGGCCGCGGCCAGGTCCGCCTCGGCGAGCGCCGCCCGCTCGAGCAGGGCGTCGGCGTGGTCCACCAGCACGAGCGCCGGGTCGGTGAGCCGCACGCCGCGGCCGGCCCGCTCGAGCAGGCGCACGCCGGCCTCGCGCTCGAGCATCGCCAGCTGCTGCGAGACGGCCGAGGGCGTGTACTGCAGCGCGTCGGCGACGGCCGCGATGGTGCCGCGCTCTTTCAGCTCGCGGAGGAGCCGCAGTCGGCGGAGGTCGAGCATTGTGCAGGCACGCTACCGAATCTAATTGAGGAATCGGAATCGATCCTGACGCTTTCTTCCGACAGGATGGCCGCCATGCGGTCCTCTGGAACACTCATGAGCCTCGGCTCCGGCGCGGCGTTCGGCGCCATGGCCGTCTTCGGCAAGCTCGCCTACGACGAGGGCGCCACCGTCGGGACGCTTCTCGCGGTGCGCTTCGCGCTGGCCGCCGCCATGTTCTGGGCGCTGGTCCTCGCGAGCGGCGCGGCACGCGACGTGCGGGCCCTGGCGAGCCGCGACGCGGGCGTCGGGCTCGCCCTCGGCGCCTTCGGCTACGCGATCCAGTCGGGCTGCTTCTTCGCCGCGCTCGAGCGCATCGACGCGTCGCTCCTCTCGCTGCTCCTCTACACGTTCCCATCGATCGTCGCGGCGGCCGCGGTGGCCCTCGGCCGGGAGCGCATCAACGGGCCACGCCTGGCCGCGCTCGCCCTTGCGTCCGGTGGGCTCACGCTGGTCGTCGCCGGCGCCGGGGCGGGGGCGCTCGACCCCCTGGGCGCCGCGCTCGGCCTGGGGGCCGCCGTCGTCTACAGCACGTACATCCTCGTCAGCGAGGGTGTCGCGGGGCGGATGCGCCCGACCGTGCTGTCGGCGCTCGTCTCCACCGGCGCGGCCGTGTCCCTGATCGCGGGCACCACGCTGCTCGGTGAGTTCCGCCCGGACGAGCTGACCGCGGCCGGCTGGGGCTGGCTCGCCTGCCTCGCCGTCGTCTCGACGGTGACCGCGATCAGCCTGTTCTTCGCCGGCCTGCGACGGGTCGGACCAACGACGGCGTCGATCCTCGCCACGGTCGAGCCCCTCGTAACGGTGCTTCTCGCCTTCCTCGTCTTCGGGGAGACGCTCGGCCCCATCCAGGTCCTCGGCGGCGCCTTCGTGCTCACCGCGGTGGTTGTGTTGACCGCGTCGCGCCGCAGTCTTGCAATCGAAGCCACGGAAAGGACGGCAGCATGAGAAAGCCACTCGCAGGCAAGGTCGCGCTGGTCAGCGGGGCAACCCGAGGCGCGGGACGCGGCATCGCGGTCGCGCTCGGCGAGGCCGGCGCGACCGTCTACGCGACGGGACGAACCACCCGCGACGAGCGATCGGAAATCGACCGTTCGGAGACGATCGAGGAGACCGCCGAGCTCGTGAACGAGGCGGGCGGTGAGGGAATCGCCGTCCGGGTCGACCACCTCGACCCGGCCCAGGTGGCCGGTCTCGTGCGACGCATCGACGCCGACCACGGCCGGCTCGACGTGCTCGTCAACGACATCTGGGGCGCCGAGCACCTGTTCGAGTGGAACAAGCCCGTGTGGGAGCACGACCTCGAGCGCGGCCTGCGGGTGCTCCGCCTGGCGGTCGACACCCACCTCATCACGAGTCATCACGCGCTGCCGCTGCTGATCCGCCGGCCCGGCGGGCTGGTGGTCGAGGTCACGGACGGCACCGCCGCCTACAACGCGGACCACTACCGGGTCTCGCTCTTCTATGACCTCGCGAAGACGTCCGTGACGCGCATCGCCTGGGCCCAGGCCCAGGAGTTGCGCGACCACGGGGGCACCGCGGTCGCGCTGACCCCCGGGTGGATGCGCTCGGAGACGATGCTCGAGATCCATCGCGTCAGCGAGTCGAACTGGCGCGACGCCACGGAGCGCACCCCCCACTTCTGCATCTCGGAGAGCCCCCGCTACGTGGGTCGAGCGGTCGCCGCCCTGGCCGGCGACCCCGAGGTGGGCCGCTGGAACGGGCAGTCGCTGTCGAGCGGCGAGCTCGCCCAGGTCTACGGCTTCACGGACATCGACGGAACCCGCCCCGACTGCTGGCGCTACATGGTCGAGGTCGTCGAGGTGGACGGGGCGCCCGCCGACGACACGGGCTACCGCTGAGCGCCAGCGCCGCCTGACTCCGTCCGGGGCGCCTGCTTAGGTCGCCCGGAACTCGCGTGTAAGGAGGACTCGATGCCGAACGGCCCGGACGACGTAGGCGACGAGGGTCTGGTCGAGGAGGGCACCACACACCACGGGGGCGCGCCGCCCCGGGGGCTGATGACCGTGCCGAAGTCGCCGCTCTTCGAGGGGCGCTTCGGGCGCATGTTCCGCAACCTCCCGATTCCGCGCCCGCCCCGGGACGCCCTGATCGCGCTCGGCAACGCCATGCCGGAGGAGCGGCGGCCGCCGGCGACGGCCGACAACCCGAGGATCCCCGTCGCGTACACCTATCTCGGCCAGTTCATCGATCACGACATCACCTTCGACCCGGTCTCGAAGCTCCAGCGCCTGAACGATCCGGACGCGCTGGTCACGTTCCGCACGCCGCGCTACGACCTCGACTCGCTGTACGGCCGGGGCCCGTCGGACACGCCGTACCTGTACGAGTGGCTCGACCCGGAGTTCCGCGGCGTGAAGCTGCTCGCCGGGCGCAACCCGCGGACGGATCCGGTCGACGGCGAGGACCTGGACCGCCAGGACCTGCCGCGCAACGAGCAGGGGCGGGCGCTGATCGGCGACCCTCGGAACGACGAGAACATCATCGTCGGCCAGATGCAGCTCGCCTTCATCAAGCTCCACGACCGCGTGGTCGACCGCGTCAAGCGGGACAAGGGCCTGGGCGGTGCCGCGCTGTTCGAGGAGGCCCGCCGGCTAGTCACGTGGCACTACCAGTGGATCGCGCTCCACGACTTCCTGCGCCGCGTGGCCGGGGATGCGGTCGTGAACGACGTGCTCGCGAACGGACGCGACTTCTTCACCTGGCACGACCAGCCGTTCATGCCGGTGGAGTTCTCGGGCGCCGCGTACCGGTTCGGCCACTCGATGATCCGCCCGAACTACGACCTGAACGAGATCGTCACCGGGGTGCCGATCTTCTCCCGCAAGGACCGGCCGGGGAACCGCGAGCACCTCGGCGGCTTCCGGCGGCTGCCGTCGCTGTGGACGATCGACTGGTCGCACTTCGTGAAGATCGACCGCACGCGGCCGCAGCCGAGCCGCAAGATCAACATCCGGCTGGCCCGTCCGCTGATGAAGCTGCCCGGCGGCGTCGACCGCGGCCGGAACCCGCTGGCGGTCCTGAACCTGCGCCGGGGCAAGGCGCTCCAGCTTCCCTCCGGCCAGTCCGTGGCGCAGCACATGGGCCAGACGCCGCTGACGGCGGCCGAGCTCGAGCTCTCGAAGCTGAGGCTCAAGGCGGCCCACCGCACGCTGCTGGAGCAGGACACCCCGCTCTGGTTCTACGTGCTGAAGGAGGCCGAGGTCCGGGCGAACGGCGAACGGCTCGGCCCGGTCGGCGGGAGGATCGTGGCCGAGGTGCTGATCGGGCTCCTCCAGGGCGACCCGAACAGCTTCCTGAGCGTCGAGCCGACCTGGAAGCCCGCGGGGATCCCGGCCAAGACGGCGGGCGAGTTCACCCTCTCGGACCTGCTGACGTTCGCCACCCGCTGAGCGTGCCGGCGGAGGTCCAGAGCCCCTTCGAGACCGCGTACACGACGGGCATCACCCGGGAGCTCCCGGAGCCGGCGCTCCCGCCGGGCCGGACCGCGGTGGTGAGCGCCGCGCCCGCCGAGACGTTCGCCCTTCGCGGATGCCTCCTGACCCCCGACGGGCCGGTCGAGCGGGGCTACATCACCGTGGGGGAGGGGATCGCCATCCAGGCGATCTCGACGCGCAAGCCGCGCGACGTGCCGGTGCTCGACACCGAGGGCGGCGTGATCATGCCCGGCCTCATCGACCTCCACGGCCACCCCGAGTTCAACGT
>Ga0081538_10001650_pt1 | contig 22870 bp, 25 predicted proteins | sample TabmetS5T2R1_FD_71022 | JGI IMG/M metagenome (GOLD analysis project Ga0081538, IMG submission 71022) | Tabebuia heterophylla rhizosphere microbial communities from the University of Puerto Rico - S5T2R1 | ecosystem: Host-associated > Plants > Roots > Rhizosphere ... | reverse complement strand
GGTCGTGCTCGGCCTGGTGACCACCAAGCGCGGCCAGCTGGAGGACAAGGACCAGCTCAAGCGCCGCATCGAGGAGGCCAGCCGCTTCGTGCCCATCGAGCAGCTGTGCCTGTCGCCCCAGTGTGGCTTCTCCTCGACCGTTGAGGGCAACGTGCTCAGCCACGAGGAGCAGGTGGCCAAACTCCGTCTGATCGTAGAGACCGCCAGGGACGTCTGGGGGTGACCGCCGCCACCCACCCTCGTTCATCTCATTGGACGCAGCGTGGGTGGACACCGCAGCGACGAGCTTCCACGTCTCGGCCGTTGCTCGACTATCCGGTCAGTCAGATGGCACCATACAGGTCTCGTCGGGGCTCCTGGTCAGCGTCGCGACAGCGAGAGGGAGGAGCATCGTGGCCGATATGTGGATAGGCGGAACGGCGGTGGCCGGCACGGGACAACGCCTCCCGGTGAGCGACCCGGCCGCCGGCGAGACCGTCGACGAGGTGCCCGCCGCGACGGGGGAGGAGGTCGACGCCGCAGTCCAGGCCGCGGCGACCGCGTTCACGACTTGGCGGCGCACCGACGCCGTCGAGCGGGCGGGTCACCTGCGCCGGCTCGCCGACCTCGCGGAGGACCACGCGGACGAGCTGGTCGCCCTGCTCACCCGCGAGCAGGGCAAGCCGACGCTGGAGGCGCAGGGCGAGCTGCGGCACTTCCTGGCCGGCCTGCGCTACTACGCCGAGGCCGCCACCAAGGTCCGCGGCAGCTACCAGGAGCTGCCCAGTCAGTTCGGGCCCGCCTATGGCCTGGTCGTGCGGCGTCCCCTCGGGGTGGTGGGCGCGATCACGCCCTGGAACTTCCCCCTCACCCTGCTCGCCAACAAGGTCGGGCCCGCCCTGGCCGCCGGCAACACCGTGGTCGCCAAGCCGGCCGAGACGACGCCGCTTGCCACCCTGCGCGTCGCCCAGCTGGCCGCCGAGGCCGGCCTGCCGCCCGGCGTGCTCAACGTGATCACCGGCGGGCCGGAGACCGGCGAGGCCCTGGTCGCCCATCCGGGCGTGCGCCGCGTCGCCTTCACCGGCCAGACGGCCACCGGCCGGCGCATCATGGAGCTGGCCGGGCCGGCGCTCAAGCACGTGAGCCTGGAGCTGGGCGGCTCCGACCCGACGATCGTGCTCGGCGACGCCGACCTGGACGCCGCCGTCAAGAACATCCAGATCGGCCGCTACTGGAACTGCGGGCAGGCATGCCTGGCGCCCAAGCGGGCGTTCATCCAGGCCGAGGTCTACGACGCGTTCGTCGACCAGCTGGTCGCCCGCGTCGGCCGCTACGAGCCCGGGCCCGGCGACACCCGGGCCGAGAAGCCGAAGCTGCGGATCGGACCACTGCACACCGCCACGCAGCGCGACCTGTTGGTCGCCCAGCTCAAGGAGGCCGTCGACCGTGGCGCCAAGGTGCTGGTCGGCGGGGAGGCGCTGGACGGGCCAGGACACCTTTTCCAGCCGGCGGTGGTGGTCGACGCCCCGGCCGACTCGCGGCTGGCCACCGAGGAGGTCTTCGGCCCGGTCCTGCCCGTGTGGAAGGTGGACGACCTCGACGAGGCGATCGAGCGGGCCAACGCCAGCGAGTACGGGCTGGGATCGTCGATCTGGACCCGCTCGGCGGTCGCCATCGACCGGGCCACCCGAGAGCTGGAGGCGGGGGTGACCTGGGTGAACCAGCTCCACTACGGCTATGACGAGCTGCCGTTCGGCGGCACCAAGCAGAGCGGGTTCGGCCGCGAGCATGGGCTGGAGGCGCTCGCCGAGTACACGGAGCCGAAGTCGGTCGTCGTCGGCGGCCTTGCCTGAGGAACATCAGCGGATGGGAGGAGCAGCGATGTCGGTCAGCGCCAGCGTCGAGAATGGGGTCGGCTGGATCACGCTGGACCGCCCGCCCGCCAACAGCTACGACCCGGCCTTCCTGGAGGAGCTGGACGAGGCGATCGGCCGGGTCGCCGCCGCCGGCGTGGCCGTCGGGGTGGTCAGGTCGGCCAGCGAGAAGTTCTTCTCCGCCGGCGCGGACGTCAAGGGGTTCCTGGCGCGCTCCGCCGACGAGAACATGGCGATGGTCCGCCGCGCCCACCAGGTGTTCGACCGCTTCGCGGCCGAGGCGCCGGTGTTCATCGCCGTGATCGCGGGGCACGCGCTCGGCGGCGGCTTCGAGATCGCGCTGGCCTGCGACATCCGCGTCGCCGCCGAGGGCAGCTACCGGCTCGGCCTGCCGGAGGTGACGCTCGGGCTGCTGCCCGGCACGGGCGGCACCCAGCGCCTGCCCCGCCTGATCGGCATCGGCCGCGCGTTGGAGCTGATGACGACCGGTCGCGCCGTCACCCCCCAGGAGGCCGAGCGGCTGGGGATGGTCGACCGGTTGGTCCCCGCCGAGGAGCTGGACCGCACCGTGGCCGAGCTGGCGGCCAAGCTCGGGGGCGGGGCGCCGCTCGCCATCGCCGCCGTCAAGCGCGCGGCGCGCCAGGGCCTCGACCGCCCGCTCGCCGACGGCCTGCGAACCGAGCTCGAGCAGCTTGCCCCGCTGTTCGCCTCCGAGGACGCCCGTGAGGGCATGGTGGCCTTCACCGACAAGCGGCCACCCAAGTACGCCGGCCGCTGAGGAGGACGGCATGGCTCGCGCGCAGGTCGCGGTCGAGGATCCCACGGAGCTGTCGCCCCGCGCCCAGGCGCTGCTGCGCAGCGCCTACCGGGTGATCACCCGCCAGGGCAGCCATCGACTGTCGCTGCAGGACGTGGCCGACGAGGCGGGCGTCAGCAAGGGCATGGTCCTCTACTACTTCAAGACCAAGGAGAACCTGTTCCTCACGACCATGCGCTACGCCCTGGAGCGGACCGGCGCCCGCATCCGGGAGCGGATCGCCGGCGTGGACGACCCCCACCGGATGATCGCCGCGCTGATGGACGCGATCTTCATCGACGCCGAGCGCAACCGCCACTTCTACCTGCTCTACGTCGACCTGGTCGAGCATGCCGCCAGGGTGCCGTCGTTCGGCCAGGTCTCCAGCCTGGCCACGGAGATCATCAACGGCCTGTACGAGGAACTGATCCGCGACGGCGTGGCGCGAGGCGGCTTGGCGGTGGAGGATCCCACCGAGGCCGCGGCCGCCATGCGGGCCCTGATCGACGGGACCTTCCTGACCTGGCTCCCGCGGGACGACTGGCGGGAGTCCCACCCACGCTTCAAGGCGCTCTGCCACGCCAGCCTGCTGCGGCTCCTGGGCGTCGACCGGAGCCCGGCGTCATGAGCGAAGCAGGTCAGCCCCAGCTACCCGGCTTCGCCACCCGCATCGGCATCCAGCTGCTCTCGGCGACCGCCGAGGAGGTGGTCGCCGAGCTCGAACCCGACGACCGGCACCTCGGCCCGGCCGGCGACGTCCACCACGGCGTCTACGCCTCGCTGGTCGAGACCACCGCCAGCGTCGGCGCCTGGCTGGCGGTGGAGGACCGGGGCCAGCAGGTGGTCGGCGTCGCCAACGCCACCGAGACCCTGCTGGGGCACACCGTCGGCCGGCTGCGGGCCCGCGCCCGTCCCGAGCACGTCGGCGAGCGCGAGCAGCTCTGGTCGGCGGAGGTGCGCCGCGCCGGCGACGACGCGCTGGTCGCCAGCGGCCAGGTCCGACTGTGGCACGTCGCCGACCGTCCGGAGGGATGAGGAGCACATGAGGCAGATGTTCGTGGGCGGCCGCTTCCGCGAGAGCTCCGGATCCGACCAGCTCGAGGTCCGCGACCCGGCGACCGGCGAGGTGGTCGGGACGGTCCCGGCAGGCACGGCCGCCGACGTCGACGCCGCGGTCGGCGCGGCCCACGCGGCCTTCCCGGGATGGTGGGACACCGCGGCCGCCAGGCGCGGCGAGGCGCTGCGCGAGGCCACCACGCATGCGCGGGACCACCTCGAGGAGCTCGCCAGGCAGCTCACCCAGGAACAGGGCAAGCCACTGCGTGAGGCGCGACTGGAGGTCGACCGCTGCCTGGAGACGCTCGACCACTACGCGGGCCTGGCCAAGAACCTGCGCGGCGGCTACGTCCCCAACCTGGACGAGGGAACCTACGGGGTGGTGCTGCGCCGTCCCCTGGGGGTGGTCGGGGCGATCGTGCCGTGGAACTTCCCCACCACCCTGCTGGCCAACAAGCTCGGCCCGGCGATCGTGACCGGCAACACGGTGGTCGCCAAACCCGCCGAGACCACGCCGCTGACCACGCTGCGCCTGGCGGAGCTGCTGCACGAGGGCGGCATCCCCGCCGGGGTGTTCAACGTCGTGCCCGGCGCCGGCCCGGTCGCCGGCGCCGCCCTGGTCGCCCACCCGCTGGTCCGCAAGATCGCCTTCACCGGCTCCACCGCGGTCGGCAAGCAGACGATGGCTTCGGCCGCCGAGCACCTCAAGCGGGTCACCCTGGAGCTGGGCGGCTCCGACCCCATGATCATCTGCGACGACGCCGACCTCGACCGCGCCGTCAGCGCCGCCAGCGTGGGGCGCTTCTTCAACTGCGGCCAGGCTTGCCTTGCCACCAAGCGACTGTTCGTCTTCGAGCGGGTCGCCGAGGAGGTGATCGACAAGCTGGTCGGCAAGGCGGCCAAGCTCCGCATCGGCCCCGGCACCGCCGATCGGGTGCTGATGGGGCCGCTGCACACCGAGCGGCAACGGGCACGGATCGAGGAGCAGGTCGCCGACGCGGTCGACCGCGGCGCCAAGGTCCTGCACGGCGGCGCCCGGCCGCGAGGTGAGCCGTACGACCACGGCTGGTTCTACGAGCCCACCCTGCTGCTGGAGCCGACGGCCGACTCGCGCGTGGCGCTGGAGGAGACCTTCGGCCCGGCCCTGCCGATCTGGCGGGTGGCCGGGCTCGACGAGGCCATCGAGCGGGCCAACGCCTCACCCTACGGGCTCGGCTCGGCGATCTGGACCCGCGACCTGCACCGGGCCTCGGTGGCCGCCGAGCGGCTGGAAGCCGGCTACACCTGGGTCAACTCCGTCAACAAGGTCTACGACGAGCTGCCGTTCGGCGGCGTCAAGCAGAGCGGCTTCGGCAAGGAGCACGGTGTCGAGGCGCTCGACTACTACCAGGAGACCAAATCGCTGGTCGTCAAGCACTGACCCCGGGGTGAGGCGAAGATGACGGTCCCTATGGTGTCCCAGTCGACGGTTACCTCCCTGCCGGACCGCTACAACGTCAGCACGATCCTGGACCGCAACCTGGAGGCCGGGCGTGGCGCCAAGGTCGCGCTTCGCGGCGATGGCGGCGAGGCCACCTACCAGCAGCTCCTCGACGACGCCTGCGCCGCCGGGCGCGCCCTGCGCGCGCTGGGGGTGCAGCGCGAGCAGCGCGTGCTGCTGGTGCAGGACGACAGCCCGGCGTTCGTGGCCGCGTTCCTGGGGGCCATCCGCGCCGGGATGGTCCCGGTCCCGCTCAACCCGCTGTTCAAGGCCGACGACTACCGCTACCTCCTGGCCGACAGCGACGCCCAGGCCGTGATCGTCGACCTGGAGCTGCTGGACAAGGTCCGGGAGGCGCTGGCCGTCCATCCCGAGCGGGTGGAGCTGATCGTCGTCGGCGGGGCCGCCGAGGGCGCCCACGGCTTCTCCGAGCTGCTGGCCGACCACGCCGGCGAGCTCGCCCCGGCCAACACCCACCGCGACGACCCGGCGTTCTGGCTCTACAGCTCCGGCTCCACCGGCAGGCCCAAGGGGGTCGTCCACCTCCAGCACGACCTTCCCTACACCTGCCAGACCTACGCCAGCCAGGTGCTGGGCATCCGCGAGGACGACGTCTGCCTGTCCACCACCAAGCTGTTCCACGCCTACGGGTTCGGCAACTGCCTCTCGTTCCCCTTCTGGGTGGGCGCCACGGCGGTGCAGCTCCGCGGCCGCCCGGTCCCCGACCGGGTCTTCGAGGCGGTCGAGCGCTTCCGCCCGACGCTGTTCTTCTCCGTGCCGACGCTCTACAACGCGATGCTGCGCAGTCCGGGCGCCGAGCGGCGCGACCTGTCGTCGGTGCGGCTGTGCGTCTCGGCCGCCGAGTCGCTGCCGGCCGACATCTGGCGCCGCTGGCACGACGCCTACGGGCTGACCATCCTGGACGGCATCGGCTCCACCGAGATGCTGCACATCTTCTGCTCCAACACGCTCACCGAGCTGCAGCCCGGCTCCAGCGGCAAGCCCGTTCCCGGCTACGAGCTGAAGCTGCTCGACGAGCAGCTCGCCAGCACCCCGCCCGGCGAGACCGGCAACCTGTACGTCCGCGGCGACAGCGCGCTGGCCTTCTACTGGCGGCAGCACGAGAAGACCAAGCAGACCGTGCTGGGCGACTGGATCTACACCGGCGACCGCTACCGGCAGGACGCCGACGGCTTCTGGTGGCACCAGGGCCGCGCCGACGACATGCTCAAGGTCGGCGGCAACTGGGTCTCGCCGGTCGAGATGGAGCAGGCACTCGGCGAGCACGACGCGGTCGACGAGTGCGCGGTCGTCCAGGTCCTGGTCGAAGGGCTCACCAGGATCAAGGCGGTGGTGGTGACCAGCCGCGCGGACCGCGAGCAGCTCACCCCCGAGCTGCAGGCGTGGTGCAAGCAGCGGCTGCAGCGCTACGAGTACCCGCACATCGTCGAGTACGCCGACGAGCTGCCCAAGACCACCACCGGCAAGATCCAGCGCTACAAGCTGCGCGAGGCCCCGACCCACCGGGGGACCACCCCAGCGGTCCCCCGGACCCCCCCTGCGGGGACGGGCGCATGATCGACGGCCTGCCCCTGATCGACGCGCACCTGCACGTGGCCCGCCTGCCGACGCTGAAGCTCCCCCGGCCCACCTGGGCGCCGTTCACCGACGCCGGCGCGCTGGGCGAGCTGTACGACGAGGCGGGGGCGATCCGCCCCGACCGCCTCGACGCCCTCCTGGACGCCGAGGGCGTCGACGTGGCCCTGCTGATGAGCGAGTACAGCCCGAGGGTGACCGGCATCCAGCCGGTCGAGGACCTGCTGCCGCTGCTGGAGCACAACCCGCGGAGGTTCCGCCTGATCGCCAACCTCAACCCGCACCTCCACCACCCGATCGCCGAGGAGCTGGAGCGCCAGCTGGCCCTGGGCGCGGTGGCGGTCAAGCTGCACCCGGTGCACGGCGGCTTCTCGCCCACCGAGGGCCCGCTCTATCTCGTCTACCGGCGCTGCGCCGAGCTCGGCGTCCCGGTGGTCTTCCACTGCGGCACCAGCACCTTTCCCGGCGCGGTCAACCGTTACGGCGACCCCACCCCGATCGACGAGGTGCTCCAGCACGTCCCCGACCTCAAGGTGGTGCTGGCCCACGGCGGCCGCGGCTGGTGGTACGAGGCGGCGGCGTTCCTGGCCCTGGCCCGCGAGAACGTCTGGATCGAGCTGTCGGGCCTGCCGCCGCAACGGCTGCCCGACTACTACGCCCGCCCCGGGCTGCGCCGCCTGGCCCGCAAGTTCATCTTCGGCAGCGACTGGCCCGGCGCGCCCGGCATCGCCGCCAACGCCCGGGCGGTCGCCAAGCTCGACATCGACGAGCAGGACCTGCCCGGCGTGCTGGCCGGCAACGCCCGCAAGGTCTACCGCGGCCTCGACCCCATGGAGGTTGACTGACCGGTCAGATCGAGGCCATGATGAGGGGCGTCGCCGGGCCGGCCGGAGGAGCGAGATGCTGAAGACCGAGGCTGAGCTGCTCGAGCGCCTGCGGACGGGCAGGCTGATCGAAGGCCTGGACACCGCCACCGAGGCCTACGTGGAGGGCCTCAAGCGCACCTTGATCGTATCGGCCGACACCGAGCTGATCAGCGCCCCCGCCTACCTGCGGGCGGCCAGGGACGCCCCCTCGATCAACTCCTACATGTCGGCCGTGAGCATCATCCAGGACGAGCTCGGCCACGCCCACATCGCCTACCGGATGCTGCGCGACCTGGGCGTCGACACCGACCAGCTGGTCTACGAGCGCGAGCCGAAGGCGTTCAAGTACCCGTACGCCTTCGACGTGCCGCTGGACCGCTGGGAGGAGCTGGTGGTCGCCAACGCCTTCTACGACCGCGCCGGCTTCGTGCTGCTCAGCGACATCTACCAGAACACCAGCTACGGACCGTGGAAGCGGGCCCTGGTCAAGGTCGACCGGGAGGAGACCTTCCACCTGCGCCACGGTGAGCGCTGGATGAAGATCCTCGCCGATGACCCGGACCGCAAGGCGGCCGTGCAGCAGGCGGTCGACTGGATGTTCGTGCTCACCCTGGAGTGGTTCGGCCTCCCCGACGACCTCAAGCAGCACAAGGAGCAGGTCGGCTACCAGCTCAAGGGCCTGACCAACGACCAGCTCCGCCAGACGTGGATGTCGGCCACGGTGCCGCTGTGCGAGCGGCTGGGGTTCTCGGTCCCTGCCCACCTGGACCAGACAAGCGGCCTGTACGTGATCGACTGTCCCTTCCCGATGCGCTTTGACGAGGACGCCAAGCGTTGGGACCTCGAGGGGGGCGCCATCTCCTGGGACGACGTGCTGGCGCGCTGGCGGCGACGCGGGCCGTGCAACGAGGAGTTCGTCGGCATGCTCCAGCGTGGGCATCGCCAGCTGCGGCGGAGCCCTGGTTGACCATGGTCTCGGTCGACGAGGTCCGCGCCGCCCTCGCCGAGGTCATCGACCCCGAGCTGCCGGTCGGCATCGTCGACCTGGGGCTGGTCCGGTCGGTGGTGGTCGACGGCACCACCGTGCAGATCGGGATCACGTTCACCTCGATCGCCTGCCCCTGCACCGACGTGCTCCGCGAGGACATCGAGGCGCGCCTGCGCCGGCTGGACGGCGTCGCCCACGTCGAGGTGGAGGAGGTCTTCGAGGCCTGGAGCCGTGAGGACATGACCGAGGACGGCCGCCTGGCCCTGCTCGCCCTGGGGGTGTCCTAGGCAGATGGAGGACACCCCTGGGCTGGAGGTCTGGGAGGTCTACGCGCGCCACGACCGTGAGGAGCGGGCCCACCACGTGGGCACGGTCCGGGCGGTCGGGCCCAAGGACGCCCGCGTCTTCGCCTTCATGATGTACGACGAGCGCCGCTGGCAGGAGATGTTCGTGGTGCCGCGCGCCGCCGTCGTCCCCGTCGTCGCCCCCGAGTAGGTGCGGCCGGTGGAGCAGTATCGCGTGTTCGGCCGCACCAGCTACCCGGAGCCGCTGGAGTACCAGGAGACACTGGCCGCGGCCGACGACGACGCCGCGGCCAGGGCGGCGCTGGAGCGCCACGGCCCCCGGTGGGTCGAGCTGGTGCTGATCCCCGAGCGGGCCATCCACTGGATCCTCGGCCCGCAGGCCCCGGTGCCGTCGCCGGAGGGGTCCGGGGAACCCCAGGGGGGTGCCCCGGTGGATCGGCAGGGGTCCACCGATGGGTGAGCTGCGGGCGAGCAACGCGAACGCCTGGGTGACCGACGACGACGAGGCCCTGGCCGCCCTCGTGAACCTGCTGGTCGTCCTGGCCGACAACAAGTACTGGCTGGGCCGGCACCTGTCGGAGTGGGCGGTGGGGGCGCCGAGCCTGGAGGTGGCGGTGGCCAGCGCCGCCATCGCCCAGGGCGAGCTCGGCCAGGCCCGGGTCCTGTACCCGCTGCTGGAGGAGCTCCCGTTTCCCGGCCCGGTCGACCCGACCGAGCGCGAGCGCGCCTTCCAGGTCTCGCTGCTCGACCGGCCCTTCCCGACCTGGCCGCACGCGGTGGCGGCGCTGCTGCTGGTCGACGGCGCCGTCACCACCATGCTGGAGGCGCTGGTCGGCGGGCCCTATGAGGCGCTGGCCAGACGCGTGCCCCGGATGCTGGAGGAGGAGGCCTTCCACTGGGACTTCGCCGAAGGCCGCGTCCGTGAGCTGGCCCGGCTGCCCGGCGGCCTCCCGCAGCTCCAGGCGCGCGTGGACGAGTCCCTGGAGGAGCTGCTGTGCTGGTTCGGTCCCCCCGGCGAGCAGGGAGTGGAGACGCTGCGCGGCCACGGGCTGCTCGGTCGGGGCAACGCCGAGCTGCGCCAGGCCTGGCTCGACCGGGTCGGCCCCCTGCTCGGGGAGGTCGGCGTCCGGCTGGGCCCCGAACGATGGGAGGATTCTCGGCTGTCATGGGAGCGATGGAACCGCCTGCAACGCCGCCTGGACCCCGGGCCGGCGACCGCGTGAGCTGCCCGTGGTGCGGCTCCGAGGCGGTCGAGCGGGTCGGCGAGGTCGGACCGACGGTGATGACCTCCCAGTGGATCTGCACCGCCTGCAAGAGCCCCTTCGAGCGGATCCGCAGACGCGGCCGGTCGTGACCGAGGCAGCAGCGCAGACTCTTCGACTGACTGGTCAGACTGCTGATATGGTCCGGCACGCTGACCAGTCGGCCGGAGAATCTGACCCGTCGCAACGGAAGCCCGGAGACAGGAGGAGGAGATGAGGCATCGTTCCAGGGTCGGGCTGTTCTCGCTCTGGCTGGTGGCGGCCCTGCTGCTGGCGGCGTGCGGTGACGGCGACGAGGGAGGAGGCCAGGAGGGCGGCGGCGAGCCGATCCGCATCGGCGCGCTCACATCGCTGACGGGCAACTTCACGCCATGGGGCGTGCAGGTGCGCGACGGGATGCAACTCGCGGTGAACGAGATCAACCAGCGCGGCGGCGTCGACGGCCGCCAGCTGGAGCTGGTGGTGGCCGACGACCAGTCCAAGGCCGAGGAAGGAACCCAAGCGCTCGAGCGGCTGATCGAGCGGGACGGCGTGGTGGCGGTCGGCGGGATCATCTCGAGCGACGTCGGGCTGGCCACGGCTCGGATCGCGGAGCAGAGCAAGGTCCCGCTGTTCCTGGTGAAGGCCGGAGCGGGCGGCATCCTGAACGCCAACAGCCGGTACACCTTCCGCACCTGCCTGCCCGCCGCGCCAATGGTCGCCGGCCCGATCCTTGAGTACGTGCAGAGCAAGAACCTGACCAGGGTGGGCGCGATCGTCGCCGACTACGCCTGGGGACAGGCGATCAAGGCGGCGCTGGAGGACGCGTTCGCGGCGGCCCCCGACATCAAGCTCCAGATCGAGGTGGCCCCGGTGGGCGAGCAGGACTTCACCACCTACCTCCGTTCGCTGGAGCGCCTCGACCCACAGATGATCGTGGCGACCGGACATCCGCCCGGTGCCGGGGCGATCACCGTCCAGTCGGCCGACCTCGGTTTCAACGTGCCAATTACCGGTGCGTACACTCCACGCTCGCTGGTGATGAGCGGAGCGAAAGACGCGGCCCTCGACCGCTACGCCGACTTCGGCTGCGCCGACTTCCAGAGCAACGAGTACCAGGACCTGGCCCGACGCTTCCTGCAGTTCTCCCAGAACAACAAGTTCTTCGAGGACGACGCCCTGGCCGGCTATGGGATCGTCACGGTGGTGGCCGAGGCGGTCCGTGCGGCCGGCGACGACCCCGCCGCCATCGCCAAGCACCTGCACGAGAACGCCTTCGACATCCCCGGCTACTCCTTCGAGATGCGGTGGACGGAGTGGGGAGAGCTGGCCAACGCCCGGATCGCCTTCGACCTGCTGGGCCGCGGCCCGGCCCCGGACGGGGTGAACGAGGCAGGCACCTGGTACCCGAAGCGGCTGCTGGTCTCCGAGCCGCTCGAGCCGTTCCAGCCGCAGTAGCGAGCGGGGCATGGCGCTGCTCGCGGTCGACGCGGTGGAGAAGCGCTTCGGCGGTCTCCCTGCCGTCGACGGGGTCACGTTCGGGGTCGACGAGGGCGAGATCCTCGCCGTGGTCGGCCCCAACGGCGCCGGCAAGAGCACCCTGCTGAAGACCATCGGCGGCCTTGAGCGGCCCTCCGCCGGGACGGTGACGCTGGCCGGCGAGCGGGTGGACGGGCTCGCCCCCCACCGGGTCCGGCGGCGGGGGATCGCGATGGTGATGCAGGCCCCGTTGACCTTCGGCTCCATGACGACCCTGGAGAACGTCCTGCTGGGCGCCATGTTCGGCGGCGGCGACGGTGTCGTGGGAGAGCCCGAGGCGATCCGGCGCGCGCAGGAGGCGCTGACCTTCGTCGGCCTCCAGGACCGCGCCGACCAGCCCGTCGCCAGCCTCAACCTCCACCAGCAGCGGTTCCTGGAGATGGCGAAGGCGCTGGCGGGTCGGCCGCGGCTGTTGCTGGTCGACGAGGTGATGGCGGGGCTCAACGACGCGGAGCTGGCCGCCTCCGTCCAGATCGTGCGAACCGCCCGCGACACCCTCGGGATCACCGTCATCTGGGTGGAGCACGTGATGCAGGCGGTGATGCGCCTGGCCGAGCGGGTGATCGTCCTCAACTTCGGGAGGATGCTGGCCGAGGGCGAGCCGGAGGCCGTCATGCGCCACCCCGACGTGATCGACGCCTATCTCGGCGAGGGCCACGATGCTTGAGGCGTCCGGCCTCGCGGCCGGCTACCTGGGGAAGAACGTGGTGGAAGGCGTCGACATGCAGGTCGCCGCCGGCCGGGCCGTCGCCGTCATCGGCTCCAACGGCGCCGGGAAGACGACATTGTTCCGGGCGCTCTGCGGCATGCTGCCGGTCTCCGCAGGCCGGGTGCGCTTCGACGGTGAGGACATCACCGGCCGTCCAGCCCACCGCGTCGCGCGGGCCGGCCTGGCCTACGTGCCGGCCGAGCGCCATCTCTTTCCCGGCATGAGCGTGCGGGAGAACCTGCTGCTCGGCGCCTACCCGGGCCGGCCCGACCCGTCCGCCTTCGAGCTCGTCCTGGACCTGTTCCCCCGCCTGAAGGAGCGCCACAAGCAGCCGGCGGGCAGCCTCAGCGGCGGCGAGCAGCAGATGCTGGCGGTGGGCCGGGCCCTCATGTCCCGTCCCCGCCTGCTGATGCTCGACGAGCCCACCACAGGCCTGGCCCCCAAGCTGGCCCGGAGCGCGTACCAGGCGCTCCAGACGCTGAAGGAGGCGGGCGTGACGCTGCTGGTCGCCGAGCAGCAGGTGCCGCTGGCCCTCTCCCTGGCCGACCGCGGCTACGTGCTGGAGACCGGCCGCATCCGTCTGGAGGGCGCCTCCGAGGACCTGGAGCGCAATCCCGAGGTCCGCCGGGCCTACCTGGGCGTGGCATGAAGGCCGTCGCCCTCGACGGGATCGTTCTCGGCCTCCAGTTCGGGCTCCTGGGCGTGGGCATGACCCTGATCTATGGCCTGGGCGGCGTGCTCAACCTGGCGTACGGCCAGGCGGCCGTGCTGGCGGCGATGGTGGTGGCGATCACCCTCGCCGCCGGCGCACCGGCGCTCGTGGCGGCGGCGGCCGGGCTGCTGGCGGCGGCGGCCGGCGGGGTCGTCGTCGACAGGACCCTGATGCTGCCCGTGTACCACCAGCGCGGCGAGCGCCGGGTGCTCCTCGGCCTGCTCCTCACCCTGGGGGTGGCCTTTGTCATCGACGGGTTGCTGCTCTGGCGCTACCCGACCGGGGCCCTGCGCCTGGAGATCGGCGGCGAGGCCGTGCCGATCCTCGGCGTCCGCATGCGGGTGGGGAGCCTGTTGGCTTCGGGGATCTCGCTGGCGGTGGGCGCCATCCTGCTGCTGTTCTTCCGTGCCACCACGCTGGGGCGGGCCACCCGCTCCGTGATCCAGGACGAGGTGGGCGCGCGGTTGGTCGGGATCAACCCCGCGGCGGTCCGCACCTTCATCTTCGCGCTCAGCGGCGCCCTCGCGGGACTGGTCGCCGTGACCCGTTCGATGACCTCGCCGGTGAGCGTCACGGCCGGGTTCGACTTCACCATCCTGGCCCTGATCGTCGCGGTCGTCGGCGGCCTCGGCAGCGTCGCTGGAGCCTTCCTCGCCGGCGTGCTCCTCGGCATCGTCAGCACCGTGAGCGCCTTCTACATCGGGCAGTACATCACCACCATCGTGCTGCTGGCGGCGGCGGCGCTGACCATCGTCATGCGGCCACGCGGGCTGCTGGGGAGGTAGCCGTGACGGCCGAGTTCGACGCGACGGTCGAATCCGAGGCCGCGCCTCTGGGGGTGAGCGCCCGCCCGCCGCGCTCGCTGACCCGCGCCTTCTGGCCGATCGCCGTCACCGGCGCCGTCCTCGCCCTGGTCCCCCTGTGGCTGGGCGACTCGCGGCTGATGATGGGGCTGGCCGTGGACGCCCTCGTCTTCGGGGCCTACGCCATCGCCTTCAACGTGATCTTCGGCAGCACCAACCAGCTGTTCCTGTGCGTCGGCGCGCTGGCGGGGGTGGGCGGCTACGCCTCCGCCATCCTCGCCGACACGGCCGAGCTTCCCATGGCCGTGGGGCTGGTACTGGCCACGACACTGGCCACGGCCCTGGGGGGGCTGCTCAGCTGGATCGCGGTGCGCCGCTCGCTGGGTGTGATCTTCACCGGGATCGTGACGCTCGCCTTCTCCCTCTCCTTCGCCAACCTCGTGCTGGGCCAGCGGGAGCTGACGGGCGGCGAGACCGGCCTGGTCGTCGCCGCCGGCGAGGGCACCTTCCTGCGCGAGCGGGTGGCCGCCTACTATCTGTTCCTGGGCCTGCTGGTGGTCTTCCTGGTGGTGTTCCGGGCGCTCGAGCGCTCCCACATCGGATGGGCGTTCCGTGCGCTCCGCGACAGCGAGCTCGCCGCCGAGCTGGCCGGGGTCGACGTGGCTCGCTACCGGATCTACGCCGGCTTGATCGGCTCCGCGATGCTGGGGATCACGGGAGCCGTCTACGCGTACAGCGACGGGTTCATCAGCCCTTCCACCTTCGCGTTCGGGCACGTCGACGTCCGTGTCCTGGTGATGCTCGCCTTCGGCGGGCTCGGGACCCTCCTGGGACCGGTGGTGGGAACGGTCGTGTTCGCGGTGCTGGACGAGTTCCTGATCGACTTCGGACAGCTTCGAACCGTGGTCTACGGGCTGCTGATCATCGCGCTCTTCCTGGGCTTCAAGCGGGGCGCGGTTCCGGCCGTGGCCGATCTCCTCCGTCGCCTCGTCCGCCAGGCCCGTTCCCGGCTCGGCCGCCAGCCGTGATCAGACGATCGTCGACACGGTGAGGCCGGCGAAGACCGACGCCTGGGAAGGGCCCAGCACGGCGCGGGCACAGATCGCCATGTGATGCTCGTGGTGGCGCTTCATGGACCGCCCGCGTCGACCGCGTATTGGCGTTTCTCCGACGCAGCTGTAACAGCCGACCCGCTGGAAGCGCTCTATCCACCAGTGGTGATGTCCCCAGACAGGCAGCCTCATGGCGGACGACCAAGCCGTCCTCGCATTCCTTCAACATCTGGATCTGGTGCTCTCGGAGGCGCTGCGTGGCGACGAACAGCAGCGGCTGCGTCGGCTCACGACGACCCACGCCTTGGTGATGGCCCTCCTCGCCGACCCACAGGAGCTGGACCAGGCACTCCGGCAGGCGGCTGCTCGCCTCGCCGAGCTCGATTCCTGACCGCCGTCTTGGACGGAGTCCAGCTGCCGTTGCTGTCCCGATGGCCCGCTGGAGTTGGAACTCGCCAGGTGCCATGGCCTTGGCCGACTCGAACGGCAGGCCACTGTTAGGAGATGACTGCCCATATTCCGCTCTGAACTGGGCAGTGTTGGCAAGGTGGGCATCCCAGACCCGACTGCGGCGCCGACAAGCTGGTGGTCAAGGTCGACTCCTTCGACGCTGACGGGATTTCTTGGGTCGGCGTGTCAATCTGGGCGGGGCCGGTTCGTAGCGGGGGAGAGGCGGGACGTGCCCGCCACCAGCGGGAGGACACCATGGCGCATTACCTGTTGTCGGTCCACAGCGTCGAGGGCGAGGTCCGCGAGCCGATGACCGACGAGGAGATGGCCCAGTCCCACCAGCAGCTCGCGGTCCTCGAGCAGGAGCTGAAGTCGACGGGCGCCTGGGTCGCCTCCGGCCGCCTGCACGAGCCCGCCACCGCCACCGTGGTGCGCAGGGCAGGCGGTGAGGTGGTGACCACCGACGGGCCGTTCGTGGAGTCCAAGGAGCACCTGGGCGGCTTCTACATCGTCCAGGCCCCGGACCTCGACGCCGCGCTCACCTGGGCGTCGCGGGTCACCGGTGCCATCAGGGCGCCGATCGAGGTCCGTCCGTTTGCGGGATTCGAGGTCTGAGGGCGTGGGCGACGGCGACGCCGCCGCCGGGCTGGACCCAGCCGAGGTCGGCCGGATCTTCCGGGAGGAGTCCGGCCGATCGTTGGCGGCCCTGATCCGCGCCTTTGGTGACATCGACGTCGCCGAGGATGCGGTGCAGGAGGCCTTCGCCGTCGCCTTGGGCAAGTGGCCGCGCGATGGCGTGCCGCCCAACCCGGGCGGCTGGATCACGACCACCGCTCGCAACCAGGCCATCGACCGCCTGCGCCGCGAGTCGCGGGGACGGCAGCTACTGAGCGAGGTCGCGGTGCTCGCACCTGGCGGCGGCGAGCCCGCCATACCCCAGGAGGTGGGGCCGGTGCCCGACGACCGGCTGCGGCTGATCTTCACCTGCTGTCATCCGGCACTGTCCACCCAAGCGCAGCTGGCGCTCACCTTGCGCCTGCTCGGCGGCCTGTCAACCAGGCAGGTGGCACGTTCCTTCCTGGTGAGCGAGGCGACGATGGCGCGGCGTCTCGTGCGGGCCAAGCGCAAGATCAAGGCGGCCCGCATCCCCTACCGGGTGCCGGAGGCTCACGAGTTGCCCGACCGCCTCCGTCCCGTGCTGGCCGTCATCTACCTCATCTACAACGCCGGGCTGAGCGGCCCAGCCGGACCGGGGCTGTGCGCCGAGGCGATCCGGCTGGCCCGGATCCTGGCCGGGCTCCTGCCCGACGAGCTCGAGGTGGCCGGCCTGCTGGCGCTGCTGCTGCTGACCGAGTCCCGCCGCGCCTCGCGAACCCGGGCCGACGGCTCCCTGGTGCTGCTGGGCGAGCAGGACCGCACCCAATGGGATCAGGCCTTGATCACCGAGGGCCAGACGATCCTCCGCCGCTGCCTTCGCCGCAACCACCCCGGCGCCTATCAGCTCCAGGCGGCCATCAACGCCGTGCACGCGGACGCTGCGACGGTCGAGCAGACCGACTGGCCACAGATCGTCGCCCTCTACGACCAACTCCTGGTGGCCGCCCCCACCCCGGTCGTGGCCCTCAACCGCGCCATCGCCATCGGCGAGGTCCAGGGCCCCGCTGTCGCACTGGCATTGGTAGACGAATTGGACTTGGACACCTACTACCCCTTCCACGCCACCCGTGCCGATCTGCTTGGGCGGCTGGGCCGGCACCGCGAGGCCGCGGCCGCCTACCAGCGCGCAGCCGCCATGGCGCCAACCGATGCCGAGCAGGACTTCCTCAGGCGCGGCGGCCGAGCGTCACGCGAAGCGGACCGGTGACGTCGAACACATAGCCGGCGCGCCTCTTCCCTCAAGTAGGCCAGCGAGCGGCCGACGCCAAGGCGACCTGGGCCGCCGGCTACCCGGTCGGGCCGTTCGCTTGGCGAACCCTGACAGGACGGTGTCGCCACACGAGCCCACCCTGGGCACATCAGCCCATCGACATGAGGAGGGACCGATGGCCGCACCAGTGGTGTGGTTCGAGATCGCCGGGCGCGACCTCGACGCTCTCACCCGCTTCTACGGCGACCTGCTCGGCTGGAAGGTCGACGCCGACAACCCCCAGCACTACGGGATGGTCGACACCGGCGGCGACGGCGGCATCCCGGGCGGCATCTCTGCCCCCGGCGACCCGGTCGGCGAGTACGTCTCGTTCTATGCGGGCGTCCAGGGGCTCGAGAGCTACCTGGAGCGGGCCCAGCGGCTGGGCGGCAAGGTGGTGCAGCCACCCACGCCGATCTCGGAGACGGCCAGGGTGGCCATGCTGCTGGATCCCGAGGGCCACCGGATCGGGCTGCTCGAGCAGTCCTGAGCTGGGGGCTGCGCGCCGCTCCGCTGGCGCGCAGCCCCCAGCGGCCGAACCCCGACGGTCGCCGCCACCACCAGAGAGCGTGCCCGCCCGCTCGGATCCTGGCAGTCAGGCCACGATCGCGGGGTGCCAGGCCCGCTCGGCCGGGCAGCCGTCATCCAGCGCCGCCGGGGGACGTTCCGGCGACCGCTCCGCGGTCACCTCGATCATGGTGATCCGGTCCAGGCGAAACACGCGGACGGCGTCGCGCAGGCGACACCAGCCCACCAGGTACCAGTCGCGCTCGGCGCCAACAAAGCCCAGCGGCTCGACCCGGCGCGCCCTGGTCGGCTGGCCGTGCTTGTCGCGGTAGTCCAAACAGAGCACCCGCCGCTCCACCATGGCCTGTTCCACGGCCCGAACCACCGGGGCGGCCGCGAACTCCCGCTTGGCGTGGAGCAGGTGGATCCGGGCCAGCAGGTCAGCGGCGCCGCTGCGCCCGGTGGCCGACATCGCCGCGGCCACCTTGTGCAGGGCCGTGCGGGCGGCGTCGTCCAAGGGCGTGGGAGCGCTGCGGGCCATGGCCAGCGCGATCGCGGCCGCCTCGCTGGGGGTGAAGTTCAACGGTGGCAGGGTGTGGCCGGGGTCGATGGTGTAGCCGCCACCCGGGCCGGGGGTCGCCCAGATGGGGACGCCGGCCTCCTGCAGGGCCAGGAGGTCGCGTTGGATGGTGCGGACGGCGACCTCGAACCGCTCGGCCAGGCGCTGGGCGCTGCGGGCCCGCGGCGCGCTCGCGCGCAGCTCCTCGACCAGGGCGTACAGGCGGTCGGTGCGGTTCATCGTTGCCGCAGGCTACCGCGCGGATGTGACAGCCGCCCCGGGAGCTCGCGGCCGGCCATCTCAACGGCTGTGCCGGCCTGGGAGTGGTCACACCATGGCCCGATCGGCCCCGATCGCGGGTGGCGTGGTGGCGTCAGGCCGGGCAGCTCGGACAACCTGACGAGCCACTCCGAATACCAGGAGGCCAGTCGTCGTCGGCGCCGTCGGTGATCCGAAAGGTCAGACGGTGGGTCTCGGCGGCCTCGTGAGGCAGCTCGCTGATCTTGGCGTTCCGCTCGCCCATCTCACGGTCGCTCCCCTGGCCTTCCTCCGTGCGCGTAAGTGGCGGCCCACCGCTGTGCGGAGCCGCGTTTGCGCAGGTCGCCGCGAACCGTCAGGAGCGAAGTTAGGCGTTCTCCTGCCTGGCCCCAAGCCTTGGAGGATGTCAGGTCCCTCGGCTCCCGGGCCGGGCAAGTCCAGCTCAGCGTCGGGAGTACAGCCAGGGCTACTTGAGCCGGCGGAAGCTGCGCTCGGCGTTGAGGAGCACTCCTCTTGGCGCCCGACGAGGAGCGCGTCGAGGGAGGCGTGTGCTGAGTACCACGGCATGTCCCAGCCCAGGAAGTCGCGGTAGCGGATGCTTAGTCGTAGGGACCCTGACAGAAGACCGCGTAGGTGACGTCGCGAGAATGAAGGTAGGACAGCTCCGCGACCTGGGTGGTGCACCACGTGCAGCCTTCGCACTACTCCGGCCGCGGGTCGGCTCGGTGCGTTGGAGGCGCTGGCCGCCGGCCCGCCGAGGTTTGTTGATTCATCCTTCATGACTGTCTCCTCCTATTGTTCCGGTGACAATGCCCGTCGGGCGGCCGCGAGCGAGGATGTCCCCGAACGTTGCTGAAGCCCGGTGACGGTCCGGGTTCATGTCATGCGACTCGTGCAGTAGAGGAAGCGCTCACCCGCTGACGGTTCATCAGGTGAGCATCACCCCCAGGACCACGAACGCGAGCAGGGTGTCCAGCACCGCGCAGAACTCGGCCATCGAGCGCACGACGACCCGCTCGACCCGGTGGTGGTAGACGTCCCAGACGGTGTGCGCCAGCAGGGCGGCACTGACCAGCAGCCCCGCCCACCTCGCGCCGGCGTTGACGGCGGTGATCGCGGCAGCGGCGAGCACCACCATCGCCCCGGCCTGCAGCGGTATACCCCACGGCGGGCGCAGCGCCCCCCGGGCCAGGCCGAAGGCCACCAGGACCGCGGCAACGCCGAGCATCGCCCACGACGACCACGACGGGGCGAAGCCGGGAACGCTGAAGCCGATCGTGATCAGGACGGAGCCGAGGAAGAACATCGGCCAGGCCGCCGTGCGTCGCCGGAGTGCCGCGGATCCGAGGTAGACGAAACCGGATGCGGTGACGACCGGCGCGGCGCCGGCGTGGCCGGTTGTCACGAATGCGACGAATGCGGCGAAGACGATGCCGGCCGCGGTCGGCCAGCGGTGGGCGAGCCACCTGAGGGTCTGCGGGCGCTGGCGGTCGGTCGGGCCAGTGGTGACAACTGGCTGCTCGTGTGGCATGGGGCCTCCCAAGGGCGTGGCTGGTCAGGGGTGTGGGGTGGGGTCAGTGGGCGGCGAGGTGCTCCTCGCGGCGGCGCAGCATCGCGATCACCATGGCCGGGAGCATGAGGACGTGGCCGAAGCCGCAGCGGGTGGCGGCCACGCCGACGAGGACAGGTCTGCATGACGCGATCTTTCTGGAGGCCCGGGGCGGTGGCATCACCCGGAGGTGGGAACGAGAGGGGATCTTCAGGCAGCTGGCAGCGCGTGAGGCCGCACCGAAGTGGGGGAGGCGCTTGGACGTCGGCTAGGGCAGCAGGCCCAGCTCCCGCGCCCGGGCGACGGCCTGGGTGCGGTTGGCCACCCCGAGCTTGCCGAACAGGTGGCTGACGTGACGCTTGACCGTGTCCAGCGAGACCACCAGCTGCTTGGCGATCGCCCGGTTGGGCGTACCGGCGGCCAGCAGCTGAAGCACCTCCAGCTCCCGTTCGGTCAGCGGCTCGACCAGCCCCGCCACCACCACTCCGCCGCGGCGGACCGGCAGGCGGACCGGCAGGCCGGCCTGCTCGAAGGCGTCCACCAGACGGGCCAGATACTCCCGCGGGGCGTCGGCAACGGCCGGCCCTTCCTGGCGCCGGTCCGCCAGCAGCTGGCGAAGCAGGGCGGCCATCGAGGAGCCCTCGTCGACGAACACCCGCAGATGGTCTTCGGGCGCGGCCAGCGCAAGCGCCTCGCCCAGCGCGGCCAGCGCGCCGGCCTGGTCGCCGCCGGCGGAGCGAGCCAGGGCCTGGAGGGCCCGGATCTCGATGACGCTCCCGGTCCGCCCCTGGGTGGCCGCCTGGGCTTGCAGCCGTTCCAGCAGCCCGAGCGCCTGCTCGGGGGCCTGCTTGGCGAGCAGCACCCGGGCCAGCACCTTGTACTCGCGCTCGCGTGGGTAGCTGAGCTCGTCAGTGGCGGTGAGGCCGGATGCCTGGGCCCAGCGGGCGGCGGCGTCGACGTCGCCCTGGGCGAGGGCCAACCTTGCCCGCTCGGCCGGCACCGGGTTGATCAGGCCGACGATCACCGGGCTGAGCTGGACCCGTTCGCCCTGGCCGATGGCGTCCAGGGCGCCGGCCCGGTCGCCCCGGGCCTGCCGGATCCAGGCCAGGGTGACCAGGCCGGTGACCAGCGGCGGAGTGTAGACAAGCTGCCGGCACAAGGGGATGCCCTCGGTGACGCGCTCCAGGGCCGCGTTCAGCTTGCCCCGGGCGTACAGCACGGCGGCCATGCCCACCTGTGCGACCCCGGCCATCTGAGGGGCGTCCCCATCCCGCTCGGCGGCCACGGCCAGCGCCTCCCGGTAGGTCGCCAAGGCGGCCCCCAGGCGACCCCGGTCGCGCTGCACCAGACCCAGGCCGTGATACCCCAAGGCGGCCGCGGCCGGGGCGCGGTGGCTGGCCGCCCGCCACCGGGCGATGCTGAACGACAGCGCCGCCTCGGCCTCGGCCAGCCGGCCGGCCAGCCACTCGGCTTCGGCCAGGTACCAGTCGGTGAAGAACTCCAGCATCCACTCGCCCTGCTCCAGCTCGGCCCGGGCCTGCCTGGCGGACGCGGTCAACTGCCCGGCGTCGCCACGGAGAACGGCCAGGCCGGCCCGCTGGAGGGCGATCGACGCCGGGAGGTTGGCCAGCATGCTGGCGGCCCTGCCGACCGACGGCTCGTACGGCTCATCGGCAGCGTCCGCGGCCCCGCGCTCGGCGGCGTTGAGTGGGTCCTCGATCGCCTCCAGATCGCCCCTGATGAGGGCGATGATCGCCTGCGCCAGGGACAACCGGGGCCGGGAGCCGACCAGCTCGGGGGGCAAGGCGGCAAGCCAACGCTGCAGCGTCGCCCCCTCCCAGCGCAGGATGCGCGCGTCGAGCTGGCGTTCGATCATCCGGGCCGCCCAGGTGGCGTCGCCGGCGGCCAGCGCGTGGCCGATGGCCTCGTCGGCCAACTCGTGGGCCTCGTGCCAGGTGGCCGCGGCCCGGTGCAGCTCCGCCACCCGGTCGGGCTGCTCCTGCTGGAGGCGGACACCGAGCAGGTCGGCGAACAGCCGGTGGTAGCGCCACCAGCCCCGCTCCTCGTCCAGCGGCACCAGGAACAGGTGGGCCCGCTCGGCCTGCTCCAGCAGCTGCTGGCTGTCGCTGCGGCCGGTGACCGCGTCACACAACGGGCCCGAGAGCCGCTCCAGGATCGAGGTCTCCAGCAGGAAGGTCCGCAGCGGCTCGGGCTGGCCGTCCAGGACCTCCTCGGTCAGGTAGTCGAGCACGTAGCGGTGGCTGCCGGAAAACCCCTCCACAAAGGCGCTGGTGTCGGCCTGGCCCTGCAACGACAGGGCGGCCAGCTGCAGCCCGGCGGCCCAGCCCTCGGTGCGATCGCCCAGCGCGGCCACGGCCGCCTCGGACAGGTCGGCCTCCACCGCCCTTCGCAGCAGCGCGGCGGTTTCCTCGCGGGTGAAGCGCAGGTCGTCCTCGCGCAGCTCGACCAGCTGGCCGCCGGCCCGCAGCCGGGCCAGCGGCAGGGGCGGGTCGGCGCGGCTGGCCAGCACCAGCCGCAGCTGCGAGGGGAGGCGCTCCAGCAGCCAGGCCAGGCTCTCGTGGACCAATGGCGCCTCCACCAGCTGGTAGTCGTCCAGGACCAGCACCACCTTGTCGGGCTCGGTG
>Ga0081538_10001649_pt1 | contig 22882 bp, 23 predicted proteins | sample TabmetS5T2R1_FD_71022 | JGI IMG/M metagenome (GOLD analysis project Ga0081538, IMG submission 71022) | Tabebuia heterophylla rhizosphere microbial communities from the University of Puerto Rico - S5T2R1 | ecosystem: Host-associated > Plants > Roots > Rhizosphere ... | reverse complement strand
AGGCCGGGACACACCTACCCATCCGCCCGTACGCACAAGATCAGGGGAGACTTCGCGGTGCACAATAGAATTGGCTGCCACTGGTTAAAGGATTCTGGCTTAAAGGAGGAGGTTGCGCCATGACGGAAATGGCCCGGCGGTACATGGGGAATAGCGTACCACGCAAAGAGGACCCGACGCTCCTTACGGGACACAGCAACTTCACCGACGACATCCGACTTCCGGGGATGCTGCACATGGCCTTTCTGCGAAGCCCCCACGCCCACGCCAGGATCTCCTCAATCGACGTCTCAGCAGCTAGAGAGCAACCTGGCGTCGAGGCCGTCTTTACCAGCGGGGACCTGGCCGACGTGTTAGAAGGTGGCGCGAGGGATACCGATGAAGCTCCCGGCTACGCTGTCGAAGAATCGACCAGGAGCGAGGCCGATGGATCCGAGTCTGCGCCTAGGACCTTCTGCGGCTGGCCGGTCACTGAGAACATCAGGATCCCGCACCACTCGCCCCTGGCCCGCGACGAGGTCAAATTCGCCGGGGAGCCAGTGGCCGTAGTTCTGGCGACCGACCGCTACAGGGCCCAAGACGCCCTGGAGTTCATCGAGGTCGACTACGAGCCTATGGGTGCGGCGACGGACATCGAGGGTGCGCTGGAAGACGGAGCACCCCTGGTGCACGAGGAGTTAGGGACCAACGAGTGCTACGTCTGGCCGCTCGCCACGGGAGACATAGACGAGGCCTTCGAGAAGGCGGATGTGGTGGTCAGTGGACGCTACATCCAGCAGCGTCTCATCCCCAGCGCGATCGAGACGCGGGCCGTCATCGCACAGCCCGAGCCTTTGGATAGCTTTACCGTGTACACCTCGACGCAGGTTCCCCACTTCGTCAAGGACGTGCTCTCCTTGATGTGCGGGGTACCAGATACCAAGCTGCGGGTCGTGGCGCCGGACGTGGGAGGGGGTTTCGGTTCCAAGCTGAACGTGTACTCGGAAGAGGTGCTCGCGCTGGAGGTGGCGCGCAAGCTCGGGACGCCGGTGAAGTGGGTGGAGGACCGCTCCGAGAACCACCTGGCGACTACCCACGGTCGGGGACAGGTCCAGCATATCGAGCTCGCCGCGACGAGCGAGGGCAAGATCCTCGGGATGAAGGTCAAGCTCCTGGCAGATATGGGCGCCTACCTGCAGCTCCTAACGCCCGGCGTCGCCATCTTCGGGTCCTTCACTTACCCCGGCCTCTACGCCTTCGACGCTTACTCCTTCGAGTGCACCGGGGTCTTTACCAACCTCACGCCGACCGACGCCTACCGCGGTGCCGGGCGCTCCGAGGCGGCCTACGCCCACGAGCGCATCATGGACGCCCTCGCCCGTGAGCTCGACATGGACCCGGCGGAGCTGCGCCTGAAGAACCTGATTCCGCCCTTCGACGAACCCACCACGAACCCGGCGGGCGTCCAGTACGACTCAGGCGACTACGAGTCCTGTATGAGGAAGGCCCTGGAGCTGGCGGACTACGAGGAGGTCCGCGCCGAGCAACGTCGCCGCCGCGAGGCCGGTGACGCCAGGCAGATCGGCATCGGCATCGGTAACTTTACCGAGAGCGGTGGTCTCTCACCCTCGAAGGTCTCGGCGGCGGTCCGCCTGCAGAGCGGCGGTTGGGAGGCCGCCTCCGTGCGCATGCTCGCCTCGGGCAAGGTGGAGGTGGTCACGGGCACCAGCCCACACGGCCAGGGCCACGTCACCAGCTGGTCCCAGATAGCCGCCGACGCTTTGGGCGTCGATGTGGACCACGTCGAGGTCCTGCACGGCGACACGGCGATAGCCCCTTACGGCCGCGACACCTACGGTTCCCGCAGCCTCCCGGTCGGGGGCGTCGCGGTGCACCTCGCCTGCGACAAGGTGGTAAAGAAGGGCAAGAAGATAGCGGCGCACATGCTGGAGGCTGCGGAGGAGGATATCGAGTTCGAGGGCGGAAGCTTCTCCGTGGCCGGTTCCCCCGACCAGAACGTCACGATACAGGACGTCGCCGCGGCGGCTTACCTGGCCGACAACCTCCCCGAGGGGATGGAACCGTTGCTAAACGAGGACTACACCTTCGATCCTCCCAACTTCACCTGGCCCTACGGGACCCACATCTGCGTGGTTGAGGTGGACACGGAGACGGGGATGGTCACAATCCCCAAGTACGTGGCGGTGGACGACTGCGGACCCGTGGTCAACCCGGCTATCGTGGACGGCCAGCTGCACGGTGGCATCGCGCAGGGGATAGCGCAAGCCCTCTACGAGGAGGCCGTCTACGACGACGATGGCAACCTGGTGACCGGCACGATGGTCGACTACCTCGTCCCCGGCGCCCCCGAGATACCGAACATGATCCTCGACCGGACAGAGACTCCCTCCCCCACCAACCCGATGGGCGTGAAAGGCATAGGGGAGTCGGGCGCCATAGCCGCCCAACCGGCGGTCATCAACGCGGTCATAGACGCGCTCTCGCACGAAGGCGTCACCCACGTGGACATGCCGGCTTCTCCGATGCGGGTGTGGCAGGCCTTGCAGGAAGCCCGAGGCCAGAGTGCCGGTACGCGCGACGCCGACCTCTCAGGACGCCCTTCGCTGTCGAGTAGGGCGGAGCAAGACGATGTCGATAGTGTCTAGCCCGGGTGCGGTGTAAGTCCATCCCCGGTCTCCGGTGGACAAGCTACCAGCAGGCGTTTGATTCCAGCACCTCCGGGTAAGTAAACCGATGAACATTCCCGGGATGAGGAGGAGGAACAGGTGGGTAGACGGAGCGGTCGGCAGGACAAAGACGAAGGCGCCATGGACAGGGCCAAGGGCCAGATGAAGGAAGCGGCAGGCGCCCTGACCGATGACAAAGACACGAAAGCCAAAGGCCGCGCGGACCAGCGCCGCGGGAAGATGAAGGAGAAGAAGGGTAATCTGAAAGACTTGCTGAAGTAGCTTGTAAGGCTTCAGGAAAAAGTCGGTTGACAGGCGAAAGGGCCGGGGAGATATCCCGGCCCTTACTCTTGCCTGCCGCGTTGTGCCCGTACCAGTTTGTCGGCACACAACGCCCTGAAACCTGTAACCTGAAGCCTAAGCGGCCCTAAGCTTGCGGTCGAACTGCTCGATCAGGGTCTCGCGGTTCTTGTTCCGCTTCTCGTACTCGCGGACCGTGCGGATCTCCGCCGCGGTCATGCCGTCGAGGCGGTCACCGATCTCCTTGACGTTCAACTCGTCGTAGCCAGCGATCGGGAACCCCTCGCTCTCGACGAGGCGCAGACCCTGCTTGTAGTAGGCAAGGGGCGCGTATAGCAGATCCGTGTAAGCGTCGACCGACTCGCCAACCAGCGTCCGGAAAGCGTCACGCTGCGTCTCGGCCCGCTCGACAAGCTCCTGGGTCAGCACCTTGTTGCTCTCAGCCTGGTGCCGGATCTCACGCACAGCGTCGCCGAATATCCCCCGCGCGAACCGCACGTTGCGCTCCTGCTGAGCTACCACATGGTCTATGACCATCTTGTAGGAGTCGGCGCTCGTCCTCGCCAGCCGCTCCGCAGTCCTGTTGATCCACTCTGTAGTCTCCACTCTCTGCCTCCACTTAATGGATGTCATCTATATGCAGTATACACATATATTCACGCACTTCAAGATAGAAGTTTATAGCGGGCGAGAATCGGAGGTTTCCATGGCGCTGGATCCTGGCCTTTACACTCGGCATTGCAAACCTTAATATGACCGTCCGGCAGGGTGATCCAGGCGTGGCCGTGTATTGAGAGGTCTCTTGCGGTGAGGCTTGTAACGAATGTTTGGTCTAACTGTTACGGCCTTGTTATCCTGGATCTGTAGGCTCACTCTGGGCACGGCGTCTGGTAAAGACAGCGAGAGGTGATGAGATGCGTTTGAGAAATCTGGTGCTGATGTTGGCGGCACTGTCGTTGGTGGTGACGCTGGCAGCTTGCTCTTCCTCGGGCCAATCCTCCGATGAGGGGGGGAAGGATCAGGCGGGGAAAGACGAGCAGGCGCAGAAGCAGAAACCTCCCGAGAAGGCGGCCGGGGGCAAGAAGGAGCCTTCCAGGGAGGAGCCTCCCAAGATGACGAAGGAGGCGAAGGGCAAGCAGGTCGCACCGACGAAGGGTAAGGGGCAGCGTAAGGTAGCCAACAGGCTCGAGCCCCCCAAGGACAAGACCCTCAAGCTCACGATTCCCGAGATGAAGCAGATCGAGGACGACACGATACCGACGGGTAAGGGCACGAACGAGGCGCTGTTCCGCGACCACGCTGCTGTCCATCTGAGGGACACGGGTTTCCCGTGGCAGAGGACTGCCAACGTCTACATCGCGGGACACCGCATCGGCTTCCCTGGGACGGACAGCAACCTGGCCTTCTACGATCTCGAGGACCTGAAGGACGGCGACAAGGTCTACCTCGAGGACGCGGAAGGCAGAGAGTACACTTACGAGGTCTTCGGCAAGCTCGTCGTCGAGCCCGCGAACCTCTCCGTACTGAAGCCGATCAAGGGCAAGAACATCGTCAGCCTGCAGACCTGCACGCTGCCCGACTACACGAACCGTGTCATCTACAGGGCCGTGCTCAGGGACGTCAAGACGTAAGCCACAGGGCGGATACAGAGCGATGAACCCACAGTAGGGGACGCGGTCCCGCCGCCGGTGTGCTGTCGGGGCTACGGCATGTCCGAGCAGGGGTCGGGGAACACAGAACGGAGGAGAGATGATGGAGCTCTCAAAGGACGGTGGTCCGGCCTTCGGGGCCCACGCCTTTATCTGGGCGGGTGAGTGGACGCGCGAGGGTGCGGAGCGTGTGATCTCGGGCGCCGCCGATGCTGGCCTGGACTTCGTGGAGATACCGCTCCTCGATCCCGGCTCGATAGACGTCGAGCATACCCGTTCGCTGTTGGATCGCTACGGTCTCGGTTGCTCGTGCTCGCTCGGCCTTCCTCTGGAGGTCCATCTGCCCTCCAACCCCGAAGGCGCGCGGCGGTTCCTCGACGGGGCTGTGGAGACGACGGCAGCCCTGGGTTCGCCGATACTCACGGGTTGTCTGTACACGCACGTCGGCACGCTGACCGGCAATCCCCCCGAGCCTGCGGAGATCGAGCTCGTCGTACGCGTACTCAAGAATACGGCCCGTCGCGCCGCGGAGTACGGCGTCGAGCTTGGTATCGAGGCCATAAATCGCTACGAGACATACCTCCTCAACCTCGCTTCGCAGGCCGGGGAGCTGTTGGATCGGATAGACGAGCCCAACGTTTCCGTCCACCTCGACACGTACCACATGAACATAGAAGAGAAGGGCTTCTACGAGCCGATCGTCTCTCTGGGATCCCGGCTCGGCTACATCCACCTTTCAGAGTCCGACCGTGGCACGCCAGGGACGGCCAACGTTCACTGGGACGAGGTGTTCCGCGGCCTTAAGGACATCGACTACGGCGGTGCGCTGGCGATGGAATCCTTCGCCGCCGTGAACGAGGCGCTCATCGGCGCGACGGCGCTGTGGCGCGACGTGGTCGGTGACCCCGACGCCCTCGTTCGGGACGGGCTCGCCTTCCTGCGCGCGATGGGACGAGAACATGGTGTGCTCTGATGATCGAGAACGGTTCGTCCCGAGGACGGGGATAAGACGCACCGATGCTCCTCGGCCTCGACCTTGGAACGAGCTCCGTCAAAGCGTTGTTAATGGCCGAGGACGGTGCCGTTCTCGGGGAGGGCTCCGCCTCCTACGCGGTGCGCGCGCCGCGTCCGGGGTGGGCTGAGTCTACTCCGGAGGACTGGTGGGGGGCCGTACTGGAAGCGACGGGCGCTGCCGTCGGGCGGCGTGGAGCGGAGGTGACGGCGCTCGGGCTCTCTGGCCAGATGCACGGTGTCGTCCTCGTGGACGAGCCTGGCCTTCCCCTACGGCCCGCCGTCATCTGGGCCGATGCCAGATCCGGTGCAGAGCTGGCAGCCTACCGCCGGCTCGATGAGGATCTGGGCCGCCGGCTCGCAAACCCGCCGGCGGTGGGCATGGCAGGACCGAGCCTCCTGTGGCTGCGGGATCATGAGCCCCATGCGTACGCATCCGCCAGGTGGGCGCTGCAGCCGAAAGATTGGCTGCGCATGCGTATGACGGGGGAGGCCGCCACGGAACCGTCAGATGCCTCGGCCACCCTGCTCTACGATCTCCCCGCCGACGACTGGTCCTACGCGGTGGTCGAGGATCTCGGCCTCCGCACGGAGCTCCTGGCCCCGCTTGTCCCCTCCGCCCGCGTCGCGGGAACGTTGGTGGGAGAAGCTGCGGGCGATCTCGGGTTACGGGAGGGGCTGCCCGTCGCGGCAGGAGCGGCCGACACCGCTGCCGCCATGCTCGGCACCGGGCTGTTGCGGCCAGGTCCCGTGCAACTCACGATCGGCACGGGCGGCCAGGTCGTGACGCCGAAGGGAGCGCCCGAACGCGACCCGCAGGTTCGCACCCACCTGTACCGGGCTGCCTTACCAGGGCTCTGGTACTCGATGGCGGCGATCCAGAACGCGGGCCTCGCCCTGGAGTGGGTGCGCAGAGTACTGGGTGTCTCCTGGAAGGATGTCTACGAGGAGGCCTTCGCGGTGCCGCCGGGCTCGGGAGGCGTCACGTTCCTGCCTTACTTGAGCGGAGAGAGGACGCCGCGCTTCGACCCCGGCGCCCGCGGCGCGTGGACCGGCCTCGGCCTCGACCACACGCGCAGCCACCTCCTACGCGCCGCCCTCGAAGGCGTCGCGTTCGCCCTGCGTGAAGCACTCGAAGCGCTGGAGGATCAGGGGATCACTGCCCCCGAACTGCGCCTCGCAGGAGGTGGAACCGGAGGGGGTTCGGGCGAGCCCTGGCGTCAACTACTGGCCGACGTGCTCGGCCGCCCGTTGTTGCTGTTGCCAGATGAGATTTCCTCCGTGGCATCAGCCCGCGGCGCCGCTTTCCTGGCCGGCCTCGCCTCCGGTATCTACCCTACAGCGGAGGACACACTCCCCCTCACCCCCGAACCCGAGAGCGTAATACGACCCGGCGAGCCGGCCTACGAGACCGCCTACGAACGCTACAAAGAACTCTACCCGAAGCTGTACGGTCGAGAGTCGACAAGCTGAAATGCTGACAAGCGAGGGCCTTTAGGCCCGAAGCGTGCTGAAATGCTGACAAGCGCCCGACAGGGCGCGTGCTGAGAGCTCGAAATTGTGAGCGAAGCCGCTTAACTGCTAGATACTCCTTGCTACACTACACCCTGAGATGACGAGGCGGCACAGATCTTGTTGAGCAGGGAATACACCGGCCCCCTTGGGGAGAACGGCGCGTCACCTGGCGCCCGCTGGCTACTGGCCGACAGGGTGGGCCGTGCGCTCTCGGATGCAAGACGGGAAGGCCTCGCGGACCCGGTCGAGCGAATCGTGCGTCTCGCCGTACCCGCGGGCCGGGTAGACCCTTTCAGGTGGCTCTCAGAGCAGCGGATGTTCCCGAAGGTCTACTGGTCGGGTCGCGAAGACCGGGCCGGGGTCGCGGCCGTGGGGATCGCGGACCTGCGGGAGGCGAGCGCCTCTGAGGGGCCGAGATCTCTGTCCAAGGCGCTCGCGTCGCTGCCCGACTCGGGGGTTTCTGGGGCGCGCTATTACGGCGGAGCACGCTTCGATCCGCTTGGCCAGCCCGATGAGGAATGGGCTGCGTTCGGCGCTTACCGGTTCGTCCTGCCGCGCTTCGAGCTGCACGCGGAGGAGACGGAGACGACGCTGGTCTGCAACCTGGTGCTCCCCAGGGATACGGATGACGCCTCGAAGATAACTCAGGAGATCGAAGACCTCTCGTTACCCGAGGGCGCGTACGGTGCTCCGTTGCCGGCACCGGTACTCCGTGAAGACAGCCCCGACCTGCGGGGTTGGAGGGAGAACGTCGAGCGGTCTCTCGCGGCGTTTTCGGAGGGACGTCTGGGGAAGGTCGTGCTGGCCCGCAGGGCCGAGTTCGGTTTCTGTGGGGACCTGGATCCCACGCTCCTACTGGAGAGCCTGAAGGCGGCTACGCCGGGCTGCTTCCATTTCTACGCCGAGCCCGAGAGTGGGACGGCATTCCTGGGGGCCTCCCCCGAACGCCTGTTCCGCCGCGACGGCCGCACGTTGGAGACCGAGGCCGTGGCGGGGACCAGACCCCGTGGAGTGTCCTCGGCGGAGGATGAAGGGCTGCGCGACGCCCTGTTGCACAGCGCCAAGGACCGGGTCGAGCACACCTACGTGAGCAAGGGTATAAGGGAGGCGCTGCAGCCGCTCTGTGAAGAGCTGGAGATCGAGGACCACGTCTCCGAGATGAAGCTGGTTCGGGGAAGGCACCTCAGGTCGAAGGTTCGTGGGACGCTCAGGGATGGTGTGACGGACGCCGCGCTGCTCGACGCAATGCATCCTACGCCGGCTGTCGGCGGGCATCCGCGAAACGAGGCGCTGGAGCAGATACAGGCCCTAGAACCCTTCGACCGGGGCTGGTACGCCGGCCCCGTCGGTTGGATCGGGGCCGAAGGCTCCGAGTTCGCCGTTGGTATACGCTCGGGGCTGGTGCGGGGAAGGACGCTCGCCCTCTTTTCGGGGGCCGGGATCGTCGCCGGCTCCGTGCCCGACGAGGAGTGGGCCGAGATCGAGCAGAAGATCGGCGACTTCACGGGGATGTTCGGGCTTGAACAGGGACACGCCGCGAGCTAATCGCCTCTGGGCGTACCTGATCGTCGAAGAGCTTCTCCGCTGCGGCGTAGACTTTTTCTGCGTCGCCCCCGGCTCGCGCTCGACGCCCCTGGTCGCTGCGCTCGCCGCGAACGAGAAGGCCCGTAGCCTCATCCACTTCGACGAGCGCGGGACCGCCTTCGCAGCCCTCGGCTACGCCCGCGCCACGAGGCGTGCTGCGGCCTGGATCACGACCTCGGGCACGGCGGTCGCCAACGGCCTTCCGGCCGTCGTGGAGGCCGCGACCGACGGCGTTCCCATGATTCTGCTCACCGCCGACCGTCCTCCCGAACTCCGCCAGACCGGCGCAAACCAGACCATAGACCAGCCCGATATCTTCGGCGATTACGTCCGCTGGCGCTTCGATCTACCGGCCCCCGACCCAGGCATCGACCCGGCCATGGTCCTGACGACCGTGGATCAGGCCGCCTACCGTGCGGGCCGAACGCCACAGGGCCCCGTACACCTGAACCTGATGTTCCGCGAGCCTCTACTCCCCGAGCCGGGGGACGAGCCCGTGCTTTCCGGACCATCCTCCTGGGTGCAGGGCGATAGACCGTACACCCGCTACGCCGCGACGAAACCCGCCGTGGACGAGATGGAGGTCCACCGCCTCTGGGAGACGCTCCGCCCCGTAAAAAGGGGTCTCGTCGTCGCCGGCAGGCTGGCCTCCCGCAAGCAGGGCGAGGCGGTCCTGCGGCTCGCCGACACCCTGGGCTGGCCGTTACTACCCGACATAGGCTCCCAGGTCCGTCTCGGTTCAGAGGGCCTCGCCGCCCATTACGATGCGCTTGTGGCCGGGGACTCGTTCGCTGGATCACACGCGCCGGAGGCTGTAGTCCACGTCGGAGGCAGGGCCCTTTCCAAACGCCTGGAGCAGTTCCTTGCCAGCAGCCGCCCCGACCCTTACGTCGTCGTACGCGAGAACCCTTTCAGGCTGGATCCCGCCCACCGCGTTACCCACAGCGTCGAGGCGAAGGTCCTCGACTTCTGCTCCGCATTGGCCCGGGCCGCTGCCGAGGACCCACCGGCGATGGACACTTCATGGACGGCGGGCTGGCTGAAGGCATCGGAGGAGGTGGGGCGCCATCTTGACGGAGACCTCTCCGGAGAACCGAACGAGCCGCTCGTGGCCAGGGTCCTCTCGCAAAACGCACCCCCGGACCACGGTCTCGTCGTCGCCAGCAGCATGCCCGTTCGGGACCTGGATACCTACGCGACGACCAACGGCGCGCCCGTTCCTGTCGCGGCCAACAGGGGCGCGAGCGGTATCGACGGCACCGTCGCCACGGCCGCAGGCTTCGCGAGGGGCCTCGGACGGCCCGTTACGCTTCTTATCGGGGATCTCGCGCTGTTGCACGACATGAACTCTCTCGCCATGCTGCGGGACGTACACGTCGTCGTCGTCGTGCTGAACAACGACGGGGGCGGTATCTTCTCCTTCCTGCCCATCGCCAGGCACGAGGGGTTCTTCGAGACCTACTTCGGCACGCCGCAGGGCGTGGGCTTCGAGCCAGCGGCGAAGATGTTCGGGCTCGCCTACGAGCATCCCGGCACGATGGAGGGGTTCGTCGAAGCGTACGATTCTGCGTGTGCCCGCGGCTCGTCGACCCTGATCGAAATAGAGACCGACCGCGGGGAGAACGTGACGTTGCACCGCAGGCTGCTCCAGGAAGTGGCGGACCGGGTTGCCAAGTTGTAATGGGTGTTGTTCTGAACTACGAGGTCTCGGGAGACTGCCGGTCTCCCGCGGTCCTCTTCCTGCACGGTTTCATGGGTTCTTCCGTCGACTGGCGAGAGGTAATGGCGGCGCCCGGGGATCGATTCTGCATAGCCGTGGACCTGCCCGGGCACGGCGCATCGCTGGGGCTGCCGCCTGATACGTACACGATCGAGGGCGCCACACGGGCCGTGATCAGAACCCTGGACGACCTCCAGATCTTCCGTCCCGTAGTCGCCGGTTACTCTATGGGCGGGCGGCTGGCGTTGTATCTGGCTCTGCGTCACCCGGAACGGTGTGTGGGGCTCTTCCTCGAATCGGCCTCGCCCGGCCTGGAGAGGTCCGGTGAGCGAGCAGCGCGGCGCGCTGCGGATGAGTCGAAGGCAGAGCGCCTGGAGTCGAGAGACTTCGAGGCGTTCCTTCGGGACTGGTACGCGCAGCCGCTCTTCGCGCCTCTGGCGCGGGACGAGGACCGGCTCCGTCGGACCATCGATGCGCGGCGGCGCAACGACGCTGGAGAGCTGGCGCGCTCGTTGCGAGGGATGGGGACGGGGAGCCAGCCTTCGTTGTGGAGAGAGCTGACAGGTCTAGGCGTACCGACGCTCGCCATAGCCGGAGAGCTCGATGGGAGGTACGCCGGGATCTCATCGCGCATGGCGGGCATCAACCCGCGAATAGAGTCCGCGGTCGTCCCTGGAGCGGGACATACCGTGCACGCCGAGACCCCGGCAGCATACAACATCTTGCTCTGGCGCTTTGTGGAAGGACTATCGTTTGCTCTGGGTGAGACTAAACCAGTTCCCTGAGTTGTCTTTCACGATGGCCTCTGTGCCGTAGAACCGTTCCTGGGGTGGCGACACGAACTCGACACCCTGGCTGCTCAAGCGCTCGTAGTCGCCTTTGATGTCATCCGTCTCGAAGACGCCGATGCCGAAGGCGCCTCTCTCGACCATCGCCCTCATCTCTTCCGCCGTCCCGGCGTCGAACATCGGTCCAGAGGTTACCTGGGCCAGGATCAACTCGAGGTCGGGCTGGCCCTTCGGGTTCAGCGTCAGCCAGCGAAGCCCCGAGTCGCCCATGGGCATGTCGGTGTTTACCTCGAAGCCCAGGATGTCGCGGTAGAACCTGAGGGCTTCTTCCTGGTCGATCACGTAGATCGTAGAGTGACTCTGGCGTTGGATCACGACTTACCTCCCTGTCTCGTTGCTGTATTCTGAAGATACTAGCGGAGGTACCTTTCCGGCTTCTCGAAAATTGCGCTCTTCCAGAACTCCGTACAACATCGTGAAAAAGCACGAGGGAACGAATAGCGTCCTCACCGTCGAAGGAACGGAGATCATCGACCGAGCATAGCGCCTGTACTCAGAAGGGGGTAGGCCAACACGATACGCGAACAGGTTACTGAAACTGCCCAGGCTGGAGAAGCCGACCTCGAAGCACGCTTCCGTGACGTTGTGACTCCCTCTCGCCAAGAGCGTCTTCGCCCGCTCTATGCGCAGCCGGGTCAGGAACTCGTGCGGTGTCTCTCCGTAGGCCCGCTTGTAGACGCGCAGGAAATGAAAAGGGGAAAGGTTCGCTTGGGCCGCGACGTCGGGTAGAGAGACGGGACGCCCGTAGGCGTGGCGCATGAATTCCCTGGCCTGGGTGAGGCTCCTGTACGTCTGAGGGTGCATTTAGAGAGAGTACAGGAGGTCATTCCGGAACAAACGGTGATATTGGAGAGGAGTTCCTACAATGTAGAACTTCGATCAGGTGTGTTCAGATCTCATATAATCCCCGCCATGACTAACGTACAGTGGGTATCGGCTGGAGAGTTCGAGGATATCAGGTACGAGAAGGCGGAGGGGATCGCGAAGATCACCATAAACCGCCCGGAGGTTCGTAACGCCTTCCGTCCCCTGACGGTCATCGAGATGCAAAGTGCTCTCGAAGACGCTCGCGAAGATCACGAGACCGGGGTCATCATCCTGACGGGAGAAGGGCCTGATGCCTTCTGCTCGGGCGGGGACCAGAAGGTACGAGGGGACGCCGGGTACCTCGAAGACCCGGACGCGCCGCGGCGCACCCCGGGAGGGGAGTCCGTCGGGCGCTTCCACGTCACGGATTTGCACGTCCAGATCCGGCGCTGCCCCAAACCCGTCGTCGCGATGGTGGCGGGATACGCCGTCGGCGGGGGCCACGTCCTGCACGTGGTATGCGACCTCACCATCGCCGCCGATAACGCGAAGTTCGGGCAGGTCGGCCCAAAGGTCGGAAGCTTCGACGGCGGTTTCGGCGCGTCGGTCCTCACCAGCCTCGTCGGGCCGAAGAAGGCCAAGGAGATGTGGTTCCTCTGCAGGATCTATTCCGCCGAGGAGGCTCTAGAGATGGGACTAGTCAACACCGTCGTGCCGCTCGCCGCGCTCGAGGAGGAGACCGTCCGCTGGTGCCACGAGATGCTGGACCGCTCGCCATTCGCCCTGCGCCTCCTGAAGGCGAGCTTCCACGCCCACGAGGACGGCTACGCCGGCATCCAACAGCTCGCCCACGACGCGAACCTACTCTTCTACGGAAGCGAAGAGGCACAAGAAGGCCGCGACGCCTACAAACAGAAGCGCAAACCCGACTTCTCGAAGTTCCCCCGCCGTCCCTGACCGCGACCCCGACATTCTATGCAAGGGAGCGAATCCTTATACCTGTGGCCTGAAGCCTGGCTTGTGGAAGATTCAGCCCTTACGCAAGCCGATTCGAGGCGGAGCTTCCCCTTCTGCCTCGGCACTGGAATGTACCAGATAGCTAGATACGATCACCGCTACCAGCACCACGATTAGCAGCCCTGCTAACACCAGCGCAGGTACGAGGAGGCCGACTAAGCCGACGGCGACGCAGGCCAGCGTCCCGAGGACCTTCGTCTTGTAGACCACCCCCGTCAGTTTGTAGCCGAACAGGGTGTGGGCGAAGAGGTACACGGCCGGCCCGGCTGCCACCGCCGCAACTTCGTACGGCGGCAGGATCTCCGTCGGATGGGCGATCACCAACTCGTCTCCCACCGCGGAGAGGATGATCCCGGCGACGAACACCACGTGCAGATATGTGTAGGCGTCTCTGGCGAGAATCGTCCTGTTCTCGGAGACCTCGAGGTAATGTTCCCCAATCGTCGACACGGACGTGAAGTACAACCACCAGATAGCCGCTGACGCCAAAAAAGCCATCACGAAGGCTATGATCCTCGCCGCGTCGAGTTCGAGCTCTGAAGTTGTCGCGCCGGTTATGACGATAGACTCGCCGAGCGCGAGGATGATGAACAGGCCGAAGCGCTCGGCGAAGTGCTCCGTTCCGACGTTCCAGGTGGCTGGCGCGAGGCGCCGCTGGCCCGGTACCCAGTAAGTCACGAGCGGCGCACAGTAGTCGAGCGCGAGCGCGACCAGCCAGAGGACGACGCGTTCCGGGCCGTCGAGCAGGGCTCCTGCTACCCACAGTACGCCAACCACCACAAACCAGGTGAGGATGTGTCCCGCCCGCTCGCGTTCGATCGTCCCGCGATCCGCCGCCGCGAAGGTCAGGAAGGAGTGCCTGCCGATCTGTATGGCGACGTACGACCCGGCAAACAGCAGCGCATGAGCCTCGAACGCCTGCGGTATCGCCACCGCCATGAGGAGGCTGACGAGCATCAGGGCCAGGAGCAAGAGGCGGACAGGGACGGTCTCCGTGTCCAGTTCGTTGGTGGTCCAGGTCGTGTAGTTCCACGACCAGTACACCGCGAGGAGGACTATCAGGGACTGCAGGACGCCGGCCCAAGTCAGGTGCTCGAGCAGGAGGTGGGAGACTTGCGTGATCGCGAACACGAACACGAGATCGTAGAAGAGCTCGAGCGTCGAAGCCCTCTGGCTCGCCCCATCCGTCAGTCGTCGCCTCACATATCCCACAAGAGCAGTCTAACCACGTTCGGGACTTTCTGTCGCGATAGCAGTCCCCGAAGGCGCGACGAGCGAAGCCTGTTTATCGTTCCGTTCAACTCTTGCGAATACGCGAGCACCCCTCGTTTCCGCACCCGTTCGCTACAAGTGTCAATATGACGACCAGATGACACCGTTACGCTATCAGGAATCACCGGGATGAAGCTAGCCCGCTTCGACCTATACCGCTACAGCCTGCCCTTCTACAGGCCTTTGACGCTCGCGGGTATTACGCTCTTTCAGCGTGAAGGCATCCTCCTGAAGCTGTCCGGTGACGATTGGTGGCTTTAGCTGCTCTGTGCGAGGCGGAGGGCGCTGGAGTATACTCTCGGGCATGTAGCGAGCTTCCTTTGCAAAATGTTTCCCTCGTCCACCCGCCCTGCAAAGGATCCTTACGTGCTCGCCCAACTCAGAAACGTCTCGCTCTCGTTCCCCGACAAGAAGGTACTCGAAGACGTCTCCTTCACCGTCTATCCTGAGGATAGGATCTCCCTCGTAGGAGAGAACGGCGCGGGGAAGACCGGCATTTTCCGCATTCTGAAGGGGACTCAGACACCGGACACGGGCGAGGTCTCGCTGTTACGGGGAGTACGTATCGGGTACCTGGAGCAGGATTTCGCAGGCATGGAGGAGGATGCGAAACGTACCTGCATGGAGGTGGCGCTCGAGCCTTTCGGGTCCCTGATCGAACTGGAGAGACGTATCGAGGTCCTCGCCTCCGAGCTCGGCGGGGTGGGAGAGAGCGAACGCACCTCGGAGGTACTGGCCGATCTGGGCGAGGCGCAGCATCGCTTCGAGGTCTCGGGCGGGTACGAGTTCAGATCGAGGACACGATCTACTCTGATGGGTCTTGGCCTCTCCGAGACGTTCTGGGGTCGCAGAGTCACCGAGCTCTCCGCCGGCCAGAGGGTGCGGCTTGCGCTCGCGAGGCTGTTGCTCGAGGATCACGACCTCATCCTGTTCGACGAGCCGACCAACCACCTAGACGTCAACGCCCGCGAATGGCTGGAGGGTCATCTCGCAGGCATGGATACCGCCTACGTCGTAGCCTCCCACGACCGGCGCTTCCTCGATGCCGTCTCCAGGAAAGTCGCCCACCTCGATCGGGGCAAACTCACCCTCTACTCCGGCGACTACACCGCGTTCAGGCAACAACTGAGGCAGGCCGAGGAGGTGGGATGGCGCAGATACGAGAAAAACCGGAAGCTGGCGAAGAAGCTGCAGCGGCAGGCCAAGGACTATCAGAGATGGTCGGACGCAGGCGAGAAGAAAAAGCGTGGCGCAGGGGACAAAGGGTTTGTAAGCCACAAGGCTGCGAAGGTCATGAAGCGTTCGCTCGTCGCCCGGCGCCGCATGGAGGAGGCTGTCGAGAACGCCCGTACGGAGAAGCCGTTCGAGAAGGATGCGGTCAAGATAGAGTTCGGATCCTCGAAGGGACGAAACCTCGTACGTGCTGATGATCTGATTGTCGGTTACTCTAGAGAGCGTCCCTTGACCAGAGAGCTTTCCTTCGATCTCTGGGCGGGGGACAGGCTCGCGGTTCTCGGTCCGAACGGTTGCGGCAAGACCGCGCTCCTGCGTACGGTGCTCGGTGAGATCCCACCCCTGCGCGGCGATGTTCGTCTCGCGCCTTCTGCGAGGGTCGGCTACTTCGACCAGGACAACCGCCTCGTGCCCCCTGACGTCACGGCACTGGAGGAGGTTCTCGGTACAGGCCGCGACGAGACCCTGGTCCGTACCGTCATGGGCAGGATGGGCGTCAGGAGGGAGACCGTCAACAAGAAGGTGGCGAAGTTGAGCTCTGGCGAGCGTGCCAAGGTGCTCCTGGCCACGCTCATCCTCGGGGACAGCAACCTCCTCGTCCTCGACGAGCCAACCAATTATCTGGACATAGAGACCCAGGACGTACTACTGGAGGCGCTAGGAGACTTCCCCGGCGGGATACTGTTCGTCTCCCACGACCGCTACTTCGTGGAAGAGCTCGCAACCGACACCGTGTCGCTCGGGCTAACATAGAGACGTGAGAGGTGAGACTATCTCCTTCCCGTGTCCTTTGCGGTCGGCGGCCTTCGCCGCTCCGAAGACCGCCGCCCTCGTCGGTGCGCGAGGAATTACCTCGTATGAAGAGCTGGACAGAATGGTCTCGGTTTCGGCGCTGCGTCTCGGAAGCCTCGAACCGGGAAGCCGGGTGGCGCTCTGTTTGCAGAGAGACGAGCGTTACGTGGCGTTGGTGCTCGCCCTGATCCGTGCCGGACACGTAGCCTGTCCCGTCAGCGACCGCCTCCCACCGCGGGGCGTCGCGCGGCTCCTGGAGAGCGCGGCCTGCTCGGCCCTGATCTCCGAAGACGAAGACCTCTTGCAGGCTGTTGGCCCTGGTTTTCTCAGGCCAGAGCTTGGAGCCTTGCTCGAAGAGGTGTCCCAAGACTCCTCCTACCGCTCGGAGTCGATAGACATTCAGCAGGAGCGACCTGCTACCATCATCTTCACCTCAGGGAGCACCGGCGCCCCGAAGGCGGCGCTCCACACATTCGGCAACCACTACTACAGCGCGCTCGGCTCGAATGCCAACATTGCGCTCCGGGCCGGCGACAGGTGGCTTCATTCTTTGCCGCTGTATCACGTTGGGGGGCTCTCTATACTGTTCCGGTGCCTGCTCTCGAGGGCGACAGTCGCACTCCCGCAGCCTGGGGCTTCACCCGGTGAGTCCATCGCCGGCCTCGGCGCAACGCACGTCTCGCTCGTCTCCACCCAGCTCTCGAGGCTACTGCGAGAGAGCACCGACCTGGGTAGGCTCGAGGCCGTCCTGATGGGGGGTGGTCCAGTCCCGTCCTCTCTCGTAGACGAGGCTCTTGCCCGCGGACTGCCGCTCCATACCAGTTACGGCCTCACGGAGATGGCCTCGCAGGTCACGACAACACCGCCTGGTGCCTCACTCGAGGAGTTGCGTACCGCGGGTCGTGCGTTGCCCGGGCGCGAGGTCTCCTTCTCCGAAAGAGGAGAGGTCCTGGTCCGGGGCCAGACGCTCTTCGCAGGCTACGTCGAGGGCGAGCGATTTGACCGTGCTGTGGACGCGGAAGGCTGGTTCCATACCAGAGACCTCGGGGAGCTCGACGAAAGCGGCTACCTGCGGGTCGGAGGACGCATGGACAACCTCTTCATCTCGGGCGGCGAGAACGTCCAGCCTGAGGAGATAGAGGAGGCCCTGTGCCGTTTGGAGGGCGTCGATGAGGCGGTAGTCGTGCCCGTGCCCGACGAGGAATTCGGGGCAAGGCCCGTCGCCTACGTCAGGATAAATGACGCAGAATCAAGAGATCTTGCCAGAGAACTCGAGCCTTTCTTGCCGCGGTTCAAGATTCCTGTCTCATTCCATCCGTGGCCCGAGGAGGCACGACCAGGCATGAAGGCAGACAGGAAGGCGCTGGGTGAGCGGGCGCGGCGGTTGCGTGGCAGAGCATGACAAAGCTCGCTGTCCTGGATCAGGCCGTGGTCACGCGCCTTCCTGTCTCGAACGATTCGACAGCCGCATAGGCCAGTTCCAGCGCCCTGTGGCCTGTATCGGCGGCTCTTCGCCGCGTCTGAACGCGGCAAGTAATTCGTCTACGTGCCTGTCGAAAGTCCGGTGGAACTCGCGGTCATGGTCGTTGAAGTATCCGGCTTCCCACACCCTGGCAGTCTCGTCACCAGTCGCCTGGAACGTGTACCTGCGCACGGTGTCCTCTTCAAGCACGCGTCCCGTTGTACCGTTGATCTCCAAAGAGTGCGTTCCTCCATAAGCGTAGGAGCCGACCAGACTGCCGACGGCCCCGTCGGCGAAACCTATCTCGCCTCCCCCCAGAAACCGCGGAACGACCATCTCGGCGGGTACCGTCTCGCCCGTCATACACCCGGTCCCTCGGAGTTGCCGGTCCTTGATCCATGACACAAAGATATGCTAGCTTGTAACACAAGTAGATTATAAGTGGCACAAATGGGGGTGTAAACAGTACAAGTAGGCTTGCCTGAGATTGTCACCCCGACCCTGGCGAAGTGGCAGACATCGCGGCGAGCATCAGGGCGGCCGGGCAACACATCGTCCACGTCGCCGACAGCAACCGCCTCCAGCCGGGAAAAGGGCACCTCGAGTTCCTTCCGGGCTTCGCCGCGCTCAAAGAGGCAGGATACGACGGACACCTCGGCATCGAGTGCAGGATCTCTGGCCCCTACGATGAGGCGTTGGCCGAGTCGGCCGCGCTTCTGAGAGATCTTTGGGACGCTGCGTAGAGAACGCTGGGAGGAGCAGACCATGGCTATCAGATTCGGAGTCTTCGTTCCGCAGGGCTGGCGGATGGACCTTGCCGAGATAGAAGACCCCATCGAGCAGTTCGAAACTATGACGAGGGTAGCCCGCGCTGCGGACGAGGGCGGTTGGGACTCTATCTGGGTCTTCGACCACTTCCACACGACGCCCACGCCGGAGCTGGAGACATGTTTCGAGGCCTGGACCATCAGCGCGACGCTGGCGCGGGACACGCAGAACGTCAAGATCGGGCAGATGGTCGGCTGCAACGGCTACCGCAATCCGGCGCTGTACGCCAAGATGGCCTCTACCGTCGACGTCGCGAGCCACGGCCGCCTGTACGCGGGTATCGGGGCGGGTTGGTACGAGCACGAGTGGCGCGCCTACGGGTACGGATTCCCCGAGTTGCGCGACCGGATGGGCATGTTTCGCGAGGCGTGCGAGATCATTCACCGCATGTGGACCGAGGACTACCCACGTTTCGAGGGCAAGTACTACGCGATCGACGCACCCATCAACGAGCCGAAGGGTGTCCAGAAGCCTCACCCTTCGTTCTGGATCGGGGGCGGAGGAGAGAGGGTCACGCTGAAGCTCGTCGCCCGTTGGGGCGATGCCTGCAACGTCGCAGGTTCCGTCCCAGCCGACGTCGACATGATCCGTCACAAGCTCGACGTACTGAAGCGCCACTGCGACGACCTCCGCAGGGACTACGATGAGATCATCAAATCGACCAGCGTCAACATCCACGTCGTCGACGACATGAACGAAGCCGAGCAGGCGACCGCAGAAGCGCGCGGCGACCGGTCCTTCGACGATTATGCGACAGGCACCATCGTCGGCACGCCGGAGATGATCAGGGAGCGCTTACAGCCCGTGATCGATGCCGGCATCGACTACTTTATCGTCACCATCCCGCGCGAAGCCTACGACCAGGAAGCAGTCCGCCGCTTCGCCCGCGAAGTCATCCCGCTTTTCGACTGATCGTGCCTGCCGAGCAGTGAATGTCAGCGGTCAGGGTTCGTTGACGACGAGCTTCACACCCGTCAAGCCGAGGTGAAAGTCCGTCGACCAGCACGTTCCGACCCTGCGTTCCTGCATTACGTGGAGGCCCACGGCGTCGCTGAGCGTGAGGTCTTGATCGGAGAACCTGCGTAGCAGCCGCGTCGCGCCAGCCTGCTCGGCCTGACCCACCTGCGCGACCTGCAGCGGTTCCAGGTCTTCGATCATGGCGAGAAACTGTAGCGCCCGGAACCGATCATAGCGCCGCAGAAACCATGCATGCCCCTCGGCGACAACCAGAGTCGTCGTGAAGATGTCAGGCGGTTCCGAGAACAACCGGCGAAAGAGAACGTGAAAGGTATCCGACCGGTCAAGGAAGGCAATGAACGCCGAGGTATCAATGTAAACCTCAGTCTCTCTGGCCATAGACTACATCGTCGATGTTCTGGCTCGATCGAGGATCCCCGGACTCGACCATTCCCGCATAGCGCATCCAGGGTTTGGCCTCATCAACAGGAATCACCGCGCGCAGCGAACGTCGCAGCAACTCCGCTAGCGAGATTCCAAGACGCTCCGCTTCGCGCTTAGCGGCAAGGTACTCCTTCTCCGTCAGACTGATCTGGGTACGAATCATGATAACAGTCTAGCACGTCTTGTTATCATGCAGGACAGCGCGAGACATCGATACGATCGTAATGTTGCCAAGCAACAGACACAGGATAGGTCAGGTTTCGTGCGATGCTCAAAGAGAATGGCACGCGGCGAGTAGAATCGACGATAATCGGTCTTCTCATAGACGTGCGCAAGGCAGCGCTCTGAAAAGTCCCAGAGGCACGGACGCGCACTCAGGTTGGTGCAGTGCCCGGATCGGGAACTGCCACTTGCCGGTAGCGTTGGTAGCCAAGTTCGCCTCGGGTCAAGGCGACGAGCAGCACCGCCGTCACGCCCAAGCCGATCAACATCGGTAGAGCACCGCCGTAGCTGGTCACCACGGGAGCGGGAAAGAGCTGACCCACGGGCCCAACAAGCACGTCGAAGGACGCGTGCAGCAGAATGGCGAGGAGTATGCTGCCTTTCGTGTTGTTGAAGACCCACGTAAAGACTACGGTCATGAAGACAACGGAGGGGAAATATAGAACCATGTTGACAATCGTGGGAGGCGTACCCCAGACCGTGATCCAGAACAGGGGCAGGTGCCAACACGCCCAGAGTATCCCGAGGATGAGGGTTCCGACAAAAGGACCGTGTAGCCGCTGCAGACGGGGCAGCGCGAAACCGCGCCACCCTCCTTCCTCGAACAACGCTCCTCCGAAGATCAGTATGAGGGGAAAGCTGACGAGCAAGGGCAGCGGGGCCAGGGGAGCGAGCGTCCGAAACGATGCAAGAGCCCCCGGCAGTACGATGGTGGCGAGCAATATGACCACGGGGGGACCGAAAAGAACGACCAGGTACCACCGGAGGCCGACCCGCCACAGCACGTACCGGCGCAGCAGGCGGCGTATGCCTTCCCTCCCTTCGGTTGCCCCCGTCACGACGAACGCCGCCAGGGTCGGGCCCAGGAAGACCCAAGCAGCACTGACGAAGATCACGCTTCCGTCCGGAATACCGAACGGCAAGAGGCCAACGCCATTTGCGGAGAGTGCGACTGGCACCGTAAGGAGCCATGTGCCGGCGTAGGCGATTAGGAAGAAGGAGACCAGCGGATGGCGAGCTAGCAGGCCCTCGCGGTGGGTGGCCGCGGGTTCGGGGGCGTTCGCGGTGGCCATGTAGAGGCTCCTTTCCCTTGCACGCCCCGACGGAACGCTCGTATATTCGGCGGAGCTGGCGAGGAGATCTCCTGGTCCCCTGCCACGTAAGTATCATAGCCGAACACGAGCTTCGGCGCCTACCCACCTCGGCTGGCCCGGTGAAGTCGAGGCCAAGAGTACATCCTATTACTCGCTCGGGTGGTTACGGCGCCACGCTTCCATCAGATCGTCGGAGCGGCGCTTCCTCTCTTGGTTCCTCTTTTCTCGGCGGCGTTCGTCGGCCTCCCTGGCCTTCCTCCTCTCCCTACGCGCGCGGTCGCGTTCCTTGCGGCGGTCCGTCATGCCACGGGTCTCCTTTGTGGCCGATCCTCACGCGCCAGATCGACGGTCGCGGCGATCTTGGGCTCATCTTTGCCAATTACATCAGAAAAACGACCGCGCGTACTCGATCTGGCCTGTGCGATGCTGCATACTTCTCCTGGTAGGGCAAAGGAGCAAAAATGGATCGGGAAGAGCAGTCCGGTCAACGATAGTAGATGCGCGAGTCGGTGCCCGGCTAGCTCCTGACAGGGAAGGGACAAAGTGCTGCGGTTGCTGAGGATAACTTCAATGAGCGTAACTTTAGTATTAGCACTAACCGTGCTCGCCTTACTCGGCGTAGAGTTGTGGAAGGTGTTGGGCGCATACATCGATCCCCAAACCGCAGCTGAAAGGAAGTACCTCATTCAATCCTTTGTCATCGTCGTGGCCGGAGGGACATGGTTGCTCGTCGGCGCTGGTGTGGTCGGGGTTCTCTACATCTCACGCAGGAACCTGCAACGGCAACGAGGACTCGAAGGGCTAAGCTCACAAGAGATCGCACTGCCAGCGTACCTGGCTGAGATGGTTCGAATGTTGAACGACAGAGAGAGGCCGTTGCGCCGGTCCGAAGCGGGCGACGAGGTGAGCATTCAAGCCAAGGGGCGCACGCACACGGTGCTGCCAAAGTTGGATAGCGAACATAAAGCGCGCGTCTTGCAGTTCTTGTATGAGACGGGCCTGATCATCAAGGGCCGCTCGGTCGTTGATCTGCTTGGAGCCGACCTGCGAGCAGCCAACCTCAGAGGGGTCAACCTCAGAGGGGCAGACTTGAGCGGGGCGGACCTGAGCAGGGCCAACCTGGTAGGGGCCGACCTCAGAGAGACAGACCTGCGCGAGGCCAACCTGCGCGAGGCCAACCTGCACTGGGCCGATCTAATCTCGGCCAACCTGGGCAGGGCTTACATGGGCAGGGCAGATCTGAGCCTGGCCGATCTGAGCGGGGCCGACCTGCGCAACGTCAGGGAACTCACCATCAGGCAACTGGAGCAAGCCTACTCCCTCGAGGGTGCCACCATCCCCGACGGATCGATGCGTCCCTAACAGCGCACTTCACGGAATGCACCTACTACGACCTCGGGTGAATAGACGCGAAGCAGTAGCGGACTGGATACGCGACCGGCTACTGCCATGTTCCGGACC